>Ga0137363_10001832_pt1 | contig 12436 bp, 10 predicted proteins | sample MadtaG_FD_104800 | JGI IMG/M metagenome (GOLD analysis project Ga0137363, IMG submission 104800) | Vadose zone soil microbial communities from Angelo Coast Range Reserve, California, USA - Mad1_115_16 metaG | ecosystem: Environmental > Terrestrial > Soil > Vadose zone | place: USA: California...
GAATTTTCCAACCTGCTGGTGATTGATACCGGCGTGGTGATTGATCAGGTGCGTACCATCATTGAGCAAATCTCGCAAACCATCAGCATCGTATTTTTGTTTACGTTGTTAGCCGGTGTGGTGGTACTTTATTCGGCGTTGTTGTTCACCCAGGACGAACGTATTCATGAGACCGCGATTTTGCGCACGTTGGGCGCAAGCGGCATTTATTTGCGCCGCTTGCAGATGAGTGAATTTGCCGTGCTTGGAGCGCTCAGCGGATTATTTTCTGCAACGGGCGCGACTTTACTGGGCTGGGTGTTGGCGCATTTTGTCATTGATATTCCCTACCAACCCGGCATCATGGTCTGGCTTGCCGGTATTGTGGGGGGCATGCTGGTGATGATGTGTGCAGAATGGCTGGTCACGCGCAGGCTGATGCAGTTGCCACCCATGGTTTTGTTGCGTGAATGATTTATGGTGTACCAACGCACGACCAAACGGTTTGACGTTGGCGTTGTTAACTGCACATAATCAGGCCGGATTCATAAACAGTGGGGGTTTTTATGACCGTTATTCGTCAACAGGACTTCATCGATAGCATCGCCGATGCGCTGCAATTTATTTCCTACTACCACCCTGCGGATTATGTGCAGGCGGTAGCCAGAGCTTATGCCGTGGAACAGTCCCCGGCAGCCAAAGATGCCATGGCGCAGATACTCAGCAATTCGCGCATGTGCGCGCAGGGGCACAGGCCGGTTTGCCAGGACACCGGCATTGTGGTGGCATTTGTGCGTATCGGCATGTCGGTGCGTTGGGATGACGCAACGACGGACGTGACCGGGATGGTGAATGCCGGGGTGCGCAAGGCGTATCTCAATCCCGATAACGTATTGCGTCCCTCCATTGTCGCCGACCCCACAGGCACGCGGAAAAACACCAAAGACAATACCCCCGCAGTGGTGCACATTGAACTGGTGCAGGGCGATCGTGTTGATGTGCGTATTGCGGCTAAAGGTGGCGGCTCAGAAAATAAATCAGTGATGGAAATGCTCGATCCGGGAGATGATATCGTCGAATGGGTATTGCGGCGTGTCCCGCAAATGGGAGCGGGGTGGTGTCCGCCCGGGATGCTGGGCATCGGGATTGGCGGTACCGCGGAAAAATGCATGTTGCTGGCCAAAGAAGCGCTGATGCAATCCATCGACATGCACGAATTGAAGGCGCGCGGCGCGAAAAATGCCCTTGAAGCATTGCGCATTGAGTTGTATGACAAAGTGAATGCGCTGGGCATCGGTGCGCAGGGCTTAGGCGGGCTCACCACCGTGCTGGACATCAAAATTTTGGATTATCCGACCCACGCCGCTTCCAAGCCGATTGCGATCAATCCCAATTGTGCTGCCACGCGGCACGTCCATTTTGAACTGGATGGCAGCGGAATAGCGCAGTTCACGCCGCCCAAACTGGAAGATTACCCGGACGTGCATTGGCAGCCGGCCAAAGACGCGCGGCGCGTCAATCTGGAAACCGTCACCCGTGAGGAAATTGCCCAATGGAAGCAGGGCGAAACGGTATTGCTGTCGGGAAAGCTGCTAACCGGGCGCGATGCGGCGCATAAACGCCTCATAGAGATGCTGACGCGCGGTGAGAAATTACCGCCCGGCGTGGATTTTACCAACCGCTTCATCTATTATGTCGGGCCGGTTGATGCGGTGCGCGACGAGATAGTTGGACCGGCTGGCCCAACCACGGCGACGCGCATGGACCGCTACACCGAAGCATTATTGGCGCAGACTGGTTTGCTGGGCATGATAGGCAAGGCTGAGCGCGGCAAAGCCGCAATTGAGTCGATTAAAAATCACGGTGCGGTTTATCTGATTGCGATTGGCGGGGCAGCTTATCTGGTTGCCAAGGCGATACGCAGCGCAAAAGTGCTTGCATTTGCCGATTTAGGCATGGAAGCGATATATGAATTTGTCGTGGAAGATATGCCGGTGACAGTGGCAGTAGACAGTCAAGGGCATTCAGTACATGACGCAGGCCCGGCGGAATGGAAAAAACGTATCGGCATGATTCCGATACAGGTGATTTAGTAACAGGTTTTAGAAAGCTGTGCAGGTTTGGCCGCACGGTTTTCATTGAATTGGCGGGTCTCTCCGCATTGCAGTGTAGTGAATCTGGTCAGGTCCGGAAGGAAGCAGCCACAGCTATTTTCTGCAAGTGCCGGAGGTAAGGCTCGCCTCCCTTATTTAATTTGGAAATAATTCAAATACGGCTGCTGCGCAACAAGGGCAAACTAGTACCAATGCCGCAGTGGCATCAGCGCACATTTAGGGTCGATTCTAATTCCGAGTGCGCCACGGTTTGGAAAGGGTAAGCGGACATGAAGGGTAATGTATTTCCCACAAATGTCGTCTGGCAATGGAACAACACAGACCCGTTCGGCAGCCCCCCATGAACCCTCCCAGGGATCGGTACTAAATTGGCTGCAACTCACCAGCACCCAAGACTCGAATCAACACAGTCATCTAAAATTTACATCCAGTCATGTACTGACGTATGATGCCAATACTCTCTCAAACACCGGTACTATTGGAGTGATATTTATGGCTGTCAAATGTCCGCAGTGTGGAAGCGTTCTTAAGCTATTTCTGATTAAATCATCCTTTGTGTGCCCGACATGCTCGGCTGGGCTAAAGGGTCGGATCATTGCTCCCATTGTAGCCACTCTTATCTTGTGGGGGTTTGCAGATATGTTTATTTCCCCCGTTTTCTATATGCTGGCTGGAGATTCTTGGTCTGCCGTCATGTTAAGGACATTGGTCAGTGCGGGTGTCGGGGTTCCACTGTATGCCGTGCTTGTCAGCCAGTTTGCAACTATCGAAATGTCCAATGAGCGATTTAATACATCAGAGTGAAATAAGTCTGTGAAACAATTCAGGGATGGAAACGAAATTTGTTTTTTTATACTGGTTGAGATTGAGCCTCCAATCATTGAATAACCGTATGGACTTGGAGACAAAGACACCGTCAATTTGATATTTTCAGCTAAATTTCAAGGGTTTTCACTTTTCCCAATCAACGAATGGCCTTGCCCAGTTTACGTTTCTCGCATATTGGACTTGGCTATTGCCAAAACACTATGAAAAAGGCGATTATCATACTCTTGCCTATTTTGTTAACACTGTTACTGGTGGTGTGGACTGCGCTGGTTTACAAGTATTCACAATACGGCAGTTGGCACATCTACCCCGCATTGGCAATTGCGCCGCTAATTTTGGTCTGCCATGTAGCGTTAATCGTGTGGAACACTCCGAGATTGCCTTTTGTCCTGTGCGCCGTGGCACACTTGGGTGTTTTTATCCCGCTTTGGATAGGATGCCTTATGTTGATATCCAAGGATTCAATTTGAGTATTAATTACTAACCTAGACAAATATCCGGCGAAGCACCCAGTAATATGAATAATGTAAATCAAAATGAAAACCCAATTCGTCTTCAATTGGGGCTGCCCTACGTACGGCGTACTGACCGTTTTTAGGGAGACCTGTTGTGAGCTATCGACCGAAACTGAAAGCGGGCTTCATCAGCCTCTGTCTAGTCTTGTTTTGTTCGAGCGCCTTTGGAGGTGATGTGACCACAGTGTACTTCGTTCCTTTTGAGATCGAAACGTATGCTCCCATTACCCAAGCAGAAATTATTCCTCTCGCTTGGGAGAAGTGGACAATATCTTCGGAGGCTGAAACTTCTCGTTTAATCACATCACTTAGTCAAGGCGATGAAGAAAAATTTGATGAAAACAAAGTTCGAGCCTTGGTGCTTTCTGATGAACAGAAGTACTTTATAGATTCGAATGGTGTGGTGTTAAAAAGAGGAAAATTAGGCAACAGAATCGACAAGGCTGCGTTTATTCAATTCCGAGATTCGCTTCGCGCTGACCAGCGACAAATGCTTGGGAAATAGGGATTAATTGGGTCGTTTAATAGGGCGATTAACGGGTGAGTACAAGAAGAAAATTGGCGGCTATATTGTTAGTGATTTTTGCCGTTTTCGGTCTCATCACTACTATTAACATAGGTGAGTCATTTTTCCTGAGGCAAGACTCATCCGCACTCCGTAGTCATTTTCTTTCAATTACCCCGATTGGTTCATCATCGGATTACGTCGTTCAGCAGCTTTTAAAAATTGGATACAACCCTGTTCGGAAATCTACTGGATTTTTCCGTCAAGAAACAGGAAAAGATGATGAAGGTGTTGGTGTGTCATCAATCAGCACTGACCTTGGTGATTACTGGCTATTCTTTCTCATGACAACAAATGTCACCGTTTTTTGGGGATTTGATGCGGAAGGGAAATTGATTGATATATGGGTTTGGAAAACCACCGACGCTCCTTGATGAGCCGTTATTACAAGGATAAGTGTTGTTATTGATCCGGCTAGGTGAAGTTTGAAGTGCAAGCCCCGTCACTGTGAGGTCTGAATGATAGAAAAATTCAAACATAATTTGGCCGCATCTATATAATTCCAAGCAATGATTCTGCAAAAACCCAATGTCCTTCAAAATGAGGTAGAGCATGGTATACCAAGAAGAAAAAGCCCATGAGGATGAAATTAAGGAAGGCCGATTTTACTTTCTCCGATCGGTGGTCAAGGGAACGTGGTTCGTGGAAATTTCGATCGCGTTTTTAATATTTCTTACGTTTTTTATGAGCAAAACCTTTGGCTGATTGTGCTGAAGTCGAGCGGCTGATACAAGAGAACGGCATCCAGGCCAAGCACAAACGCTGCTTCAAAGTCACGACTGACTCGAAGCACAACCTGCCGGTCGCCCCCAACCTGCTGGATCGCAACTTCACGCCAAGCGCACCGAATCAAGTCTGGACATCCGACATTACCTATCTGGTTTTTCTGGCTACTCTAAGTCTTGAGTTCCGGGAAACTCCCACACCTAGGTGCACGACAAATAAGATTCGAGCTTCGCATGCCCAAAAATAATGCCCTTATCGCGAACATTGTTAGCCTGGCAGTAATGCTGTTGGTGGTTCTTGTTATTACATCTGCGTTCTCGCCGCTAACAGATAAAATCAGAAACTGTTTGATTGCTGCCGGAATAACCATTGGGATATTCCTTGTTGCCTTATATGTGTGGAATATGGAAGCGTCGAAGAGATACGGTGTTGTTGACTGGATCAAATCACTCGGCCTAGCATTGGGAATTATCGGCGTTTTATTTCTTGGCGATGCACTGCTAGGCAAGATATTCTATCCCGAGCTTCCTTTTTATCTCGCCGCAATGCAGCATATTGGATTCGTGGTCACGTTATTTGTTACGCCTGTGCTTCCGATTGTAATTCTTTGTACTCTGCGGGCTATTATTTTGTGGTTGCTTAATAGCCCGCGTAAGGCGCATTAAAAAACAGGTAAACAAAAAAACCAGAAAATAATGTAGTGAATGCCCTAGTAAATATTCTCTCAGAGATCGGTACTAAATTGGCTGTGGCTCACGGGATGAAAAAACACAGGATGTCGATTTAACCCCAATATATTTCTGTTGTTCAGGATAGGCTTTACATTAGTAATGTTAGTCGCTCAGAATGCAAGCCTCGCCTGTCGTTTCCGAAAAGGTATTTGGCTATGTTTTATCCGATTGATCTCTGCAGTCAAAAGTTTGCCACGAGTATTAGTTTTTACCATCCGCCCAGGAAAATAGTGCGTAGCATAGTAGTTAGCTATTTATGCCTCATACTTTTTGGCTTACCGTCAGCCTCTGCAGAGCAGGCCGGGGTGAATATTGGCTCCTTTCGAGTTGTAAATATCAACCCTGAGTCAGTTGATATAGAGCTAGTTGTTTCCAATGATGGCTCGAATGGATCGTTATGTTTAAGAGGGCTCGTCAAATCAAGGGATGGGCTGGTGCGAACTGAAGCTGCTCTTTCCTCTGATATGCCAGTCGGACAGAATTTACGTTTGCCTGTCCATGTGCTAAGACCATACGGATTCATAAGGCAGCAAACTGATTACCTGGTGATAAATATTTATTCATGTGGGAAAAATGCGTTGCTGACAAGAAAATTTGATTGGCCGCATAATTGGCCGGAGGTCTCGCCCACTAACCCCGCAGTAGATAGTATGGATATGTCTGTACAGGGTCCATGGATATTATTTTTACAGAATTTTGAGGAAGAAGATTTCTCTGCGCAAGATGCGCTGCTAGAGAAATTGAATACAGCGAATCTGCGTGACAAGGATGGCAGATGGAGGCTCGAAGGTTTTAGTGGAGCAGTAAATTCTTTGACTCAGCCAGACAAATTGAAGGATTGTATCCTGCTCATCCAGAAATGGAGAAAACTCAAGCCATCTTCTCCCGGTGCGGCAATCGCCGAAGCCAAATATTGGGCTGCTTATGCATGGCATATCCGCGGTTGTATCTTTTGTAATAATGTTGACCCAGTCGCCCTTAGAGTTTTTGGTGAACGCATGAAACGAGCTGAACAAGTCTTGAAAGACTCCAAAGCGTACGCTTCAAATAATCCACTATGGTACGAGACATACCTCGATATTTCGATTGATACAAAACGTGACGACAAGTTTATTCAAAAATTGTTTGAGGAGGGAATTCACAAATATCCTTATTTTCAGCCATTGTACGTTCTTATGGCAGAACGCTGGGCACCCAATTCGGGAGAGATGGCGGATTGGAAAAAGGTCGACGAGTTGGCCAATCAGGCTGCCGATGTGACGTCGGATATGGATGGTGCGGATAATTACGCATGGGTTTACATAGAAGTCGGTAAGCTGCAAAAATTCGAATTCAATCTGTTTCAGGATAGTCATGTCTCATGGTTGAAGATGAAGGACTCACTTGAAGAGCTTGTGAAACGTTATCCCAGTGAAGATAACCTCAATCTGTTTGGCGCATTTGCCTGCCGTGCTGGCGACAAAGAGGCTTACCTTGAAGTTAGGCCAAAAATACAGGGACACATCGTTCCTGAAAAATGGCCAGGTAATTATTCCATTGATTTATGCGATCACCGGTTTATGCAATACAGTTGATAAGCCCATTTTGCACTACAGTACAACCTGTAAACGTTTTGAAAGTTATGAGAGTTAGGTAGGCAGGAATTTAATTTCCTGCTGCGCCTGTAAATAACAGGGAGATTTTGAATGTACTTACAAGAACAATATAGGGCGTGTCGCAATGCATCAAAAATTTTCGCTCTGATTGCTATCACGCTGCCAATATTATTTTTTCAGGCAGCAGCAGAAGCAAGCGAAAATGTAATAGCTACGAGCCCGTTTAAATTTAAGCAATACTATATAAGTTACGATGTGAGTGCTGATGGCACGTACATTGAAACAGGCAACTTTGCCAAGGCTGTTCTTACACAACGGGGAGTTTTGCTGTCTCAACAAATACCTATTGGACTGCCAAACTCCGGCATGGATATGGGCATTAAAAAAGATATTGAGGTTTTGACTGCCTACACACTGAAAAAAAGTGGTGAGCATGTTGCTGCTATTCAAGCCGAGTCAAAGGAAAATAACGAAGCCGCTGCCAGTGGTGTTTTGCCGATACCTGGATTCTTCCAGCCAGGGATGAAGTCAATTGCTTTCCAGAAGGTGGAAATTGGCGACACCCTGGTATTTTCTTACAAGATTATTCGGGGCAATGCTGTTCCTCCCGGTAATGTCGTTATAGACCAATTTTTCCCAAAATTTGTAGCGTACGACGATGTGATGGTAAGCCTTACTGCTCCAGTATCCCTTGAGCTTCGGGCTGAAACTGAAGGGATTGATAAGGCAGAAAATTTAGGCACAGCTAAAATTCAGAAGTTGGTTTGGAAGTATCAAAATAAAAATCCTGTGGCGATACCTGATCAGAGGCAGGCAACTTCATTTAATCTGGCAGCGCGTATTCATATTTCATCATTTAAAGATAATGCTGCAGAGATGGAAGCCTTACCCAAGCAAGCAGCCGTGCCATTTACTCCGCCTTTCCCAAAGAATAAAGGCTGTATGGTGCTAGGCGATATTCCGCATGATGGCCCTGCTGGCATGGATGCACTTTCGGGGGCAATGGCTATATATTTTTGGAATAATGAATCCTGGTTGGATGGGGTCGTAAACGAATGGAAAAATCCAAAATGTATTTTGGATGATGGTCGCCCCATGTTAGGTGCATTGAAATATGCATACGAGTCGATATTTGATACCCAAACAGACTGGAGCGTAAGCTTGAGTCGTGTGGAATATCTGAAGAAAAAATATCCAAATACAGCCTTTGTTGCCTTGGCTGAGGCGGATTATTGGACTAACTATGCTTGGGATGCACGTGGCGGCGGGTTTGCCTCGTCCGTTACTCCGGATGGCTTGAAACTTTTCCGGGAAAGATTGGAGAAGGCGGAAAAGGTATTGATTGACAGCCGATCCTATGCGTCACAGCTACCGGGTTGGTACGACGAGATGATCATTGTTCAAAGTGCGCTAGGTCGTCCGGAAGATGAAAGAGACCAAACTTTCTTGGAAGCTACGCGGAAATATAAATATTACTATCCCACCTATATCACTATGATGAATTACCTTTCTCCTAAATGGGGAGGAAGCTGGGGAACGGTGGAAAACCTGATCAAGTGGTCTGTCGATAATACTAAAGAGATGGATGGCAGTTCAATGTATGCAAGACTTTACTCGTCTACGGCGACTCGCTTACCCCCTGGGGTTGATTTATTCAAGGAAACTCAGGCTAAATGGCCGAAAATGAAGCAAGGCTTTGAGGACATGATGGCGCGACACCCAAAGAGCAAATGGAACCTGAATAATTTTGCAAAATTTGCATGCATGGCGAATGACAAAAAGACATTCCTAATGCTTAGGCGACAGATGGGTAAAGATGTGATGGATGCCGCATGGCCTCAAAATACCTCGCTTGATCTGTGCGAAACAAAATTCGGCTATTCGCAACAATGATTAACCCCCAGGGAAAAATAATGAAAGCTATCTTGTGCGTGATGGTTTCAATTTCGATTGTTGCGAATGTTTTGGCGGCTGAGCTCAATAGCGTGCCGGTAAATCAGCCTGTTTTGGGTTCAACAAGCAGTGATCGTGACCAGGAAATACTCATCGGGAAATTATTAACCGTATCCGGGATGGGAAAATCACTCCAGCGTTTTCCAGAGCAAATTATATCTGGATTTAAGCAATCTACCGCAAGTAACGGGATAACGCCGGAAGCACAAAGTGAAATGTTAAAGATATTTACTGATGCTTATCCGCAGGATGGGTTTGTCAATCGCGTCAGAGATGCCATGAAGAAAAATTATGATGAAAAACGTTACGCACGTTTATTGAAATTACTTTCTACACCGCTTTCTAAACACATGACCGAACTTGAATCAGTTGAACCATCCCCTGTGGATTTACAAAACTATCTTTCACAAGTCGCTGCTCAGCGGTTGTCAGCTGATCGGATTCTGCTTATCCAGAAAATGGATTCTATAACCCATGACAGCGAGATGCTAACCAAAATCACGATCTCTTCTATCGAATCGAATGCCATGGCAATAGTGGACGATTGCAGTGATGATGCCGCTAAGATCAAAAAGATAGTTAGAGAGAAACAGCCTGAAATTGAGAAGGCGACTCGTAGCACAACACAGGTAATACTTGCCTTTACCTACCGTGATGTGTCTGATGTAGATTTGAGTGAGTACCTGAAAGCTAATGAAGATAAAGATAATGCATGGATGCAGGGTTTTGTTCGGGCTGCCATTGAAGAACAATTTAGCTTAGGTATCGAAAAAGAAACTAAGGGGATGAGGCAATTTGTTCAGTCTCATAAGCCTAAGAAGACCATGTTCGCTCCAAAGTGCAGTGAGCAAAAACCGGCCAAGAATGAAATAACAGCGAAACAGTCTTCACATAAAGCACAATATCAAAAACCGGGAACAGATATCAGGGAATGCCTGCGTTTTGAAGATTCGGCACGAGTGATAGCTTGCACAGAAAAGTTCAATGCAACGAAAATGTGACATATTATTTTTGATGGCGGGGAGGCAATTCAAGAGTCAAAAAACTTCAGGAAAGCAATCTAAGCAAGGGTTCGTTTAAGGCACGCTATAGGTGGACTCTAGTCTCTTGACGATAATAGGCATGCTGCTACACCGTTCCGTGGCTGTAGAGCTTGCGGTAAAACGGCATAAAAATAGTCAGAATTTCTTTCGCTAATTTGGGAATGGCGGTAATATCCAGCTCTAACATTTATCTTGGCGAGCTAGTACCCCCTGACCAGAGTTTAGCTTTCTGAAACCCTTTGGAGATAGTAAGTAATGATCATAAAATACACCGTGGGTTTATTGGCTGGATTGCTACTCAGTACCAGCGCTTTTGCGGGCTATAGTGCCGCTGTTGAATACGGTAACGGCAATGCAACCAATCTGACAGAAGTCGCCGTGACGCGTGATTTTGAAAGACAGTGGTTCACCGATGGTGATTGGTTGGTGAGCGGTTTTTGGGAAGCGTCATTTGCCAACTGGCAAGGGCGCAGTGACGCGGGCAATAATCGCAATATTAACGATTTTGGACTAACACCGGTATTTCGTTTTCAGCAAAAAAGTCCTTCCGGTTGGGCTCCTTATGTTGAAGGGGCGATCGGTTTTCATTTGATCAGTCCAACCCAGATCAACACTGAACGCCGTTTTAGCACCGCATTTCAGTTTGGTGACCACGTTGGTTTTGGGGTGCGTTTGGGAGAACATCAGCAATTTGATCTGGGTTATCGTTTTCAGCATGTTTCGAATGGCAGCATCAAAAAACCGAACAGCGGCATCAATTTTAATGAAATCCGTTTCGCCTACCATTTCTAGCGCGGTGCAGCTTGTCAGCCACCTCTGTCCTTGCACGTAAATGGCGCCCCGCGAATTTTGCCCAATTGGTGGGACAAGAGCATGTCGTTACGGCGCTCAGTAATGCGCTGATGCAAAACCGGCTGCATCACGCTTATCTGTTTACGGGTACACGTGGCGTTGGCAAGACTACTATCGCGCGCATTTTTGCCAAGTCGCTCAATTGTCTGACCGGAATTACCGCTCAACCGTGTGGTGTATGCAGCGCCTGTACTGAAATTGATAGCGGCCGTTTTGTCGATCTCATCGAGCTGGATGCGGCTTCCAATACCCAAGTGGATAATATGCGCGAGTTGCTGGAAAGCGCGCTATATGCGCCCACCAGCGCTCGCTTCAAGGTGTACCTTATCGATGAAGTGCATATGTTGTCCAAGTCGGCTTTCAATGCGATGTTGAAGACGCTGGAAGAGCCGCCCGGCCATGTGAAATTCATACTTGCCACCACCGATCCGCAAAAAATTCCCGTTACCGTGTTGTCGCGTTGCTTGCAGTTCAACTTGAAACAGTTGCCGCCCGCGTTGATCGCTGCGCGTCTGCAATATGTACTGGAGCAAGAACAGATTATATTCGAGCCTGCCGCGCTCAATTTATTGGCACGGGCGGCACAAGGCAGTATGCGTGACGCGCTGAGTTTGCTGGATCAGGCGATTGCTTTTTCTGCTGCAACCGTTGCGGAGCAAGTAGTGCGCGACATGCTGGGTACTATCGATCAAGGTTATCTTTACGATTTGTTGCGAGTATTGCGGAATCAGGATGGCGCAGCCTTGCTGGCGGTGGCTGACAACATGGCCGGCAGGAGCATTGCCTTTGATGCCGCGCTACAAGCGTTGGCAACTTTGTTGCATCGTATTGCGGTTGCGCAGACCGTGCCGCAAGCGATAGAAGATGACGATCCGGAGCGCGTGCAATTATTGGAATTGGCGCAAGCATTTGCGCCGGAAGAAGTGCAATTGTGCTATCAGATAGCGATTCATGGGCGCGATGAAATTGATCTGGCACCCGATGAATACGCGGGCTTTACCATGACATTGTTGCGCATGTTGGCATTCATGCCCGGCAAGCATGGCGCAAATTTATCTGTGCCAGCCGCCGCAGGAAAAACATCGAATACAACGCAGCCGGTTAAAGTGGCGCATCCTGTCGCATAAGCAGCAGTTGCCTAGGTCAAAAAGCACCATGCGTTGCCGGATGAAACAGTACAGAATGGCAAGCTGCCGGACTGGGGTGCGGTGGTCGCTGCGTTAAATGTGCAAGGCATGGCGTTGCAATTAGCCAAACACTGCGTGCTGGAAAGCCTGAGCAACGAAAAGATGGTCTTGAGCCTGTCTCAGGAGCACAAGCATTTGCAAAGTAATAAAGCTGCGCTTGATAAATTACAATCGGTTTTGAGTGATTATTTTGCCAAACCAATCAGGTTGCAAGTTATTTTGGGGCAGGCCAATGCCGCCACGCCAGCTACGTTGGAGCAGCAAGTCAGGCAGGAACAGCAACGGCAGGCGAACGATGCAATCGCACAAGATGTTTTTGTGCGTGCCGCTCAGGCTGAACTGGGCGCA
>Ga0137363_10001841_pt1 | contig 12422 bp, 7 predicted proteins | sample MadtaG_FD_104800 | JGI IMG/M metagenome (GOLD analysis project Ga0137363, IMG submission 104800) | Vadose zone soil microbial communities from Angelo Coast Range Reserve, California, USA - Mad1_115_16 metaG | ecosystem: Environmental > Terrestrial > Soil > Vadose zone | place: USA: California...
CCTGGCCCGGACGATTTCTTCCGGTGAAGGAGTAAATGCCCGGTTGATCACGGGCACCTGATCTGGATGGATGGCCCATTTGCCGTCAAACCCCATCTGCGCGGCGCAACGCGAGTCGATCTCGCATTGTTGCAGATCACGAAACTGGAGCGTGACGCCATCCACCACGTCTACTCCGGCCGCGCGGGCTGCGGCCACCGTTTTAGCTTTGGGATAGTGATAAAGCGCGAACTGCTCGCGGATTGGGTCGCGCGCGCCTATATTGCCGGCATAATCCAGTACGCCAAAGATAAGCCCCGTCAGACGCGGCGTGGATGCCGCAATCTGCTCCGCGTGCAAAACCGCCCTGGCTGACTCAATCAGCACTTCCAGGCGAATGCGACCGGGCTCCAGGCCGGTGTTCTGCTCAATCTGGGTCAGCAGGCGGTCCGCGAAGAGAACATCATTGGCATCTTCCACCTTGGGCAGGACCACCACATCGATTTTGCTGCCGGCCGCCTCAATGATCTCAATCAGGTCGCGATAGAAAAATTTTGTGCGGACCCCGTTGGTCCGGAAGGCACGGATCTTTCCCTGGAAGTCCAGCGTCTGGAAGGCCTCAACCAGCGTCTTGCGCGCCGCCACTTTCTGGGAGGGCGCGCAGCCATCCTCCAGGTCAAAGACCACCTGGTCTGCTGCGCTGGCGGCAGCCCTGCCCATCATCTTGAGTGAGTGTGCCGGACAGGCGAGTTCACTGCGTCGAACCGCCATTGCCGGATTGTGCTGTGATCCTGCCATTCGCAAACTCCTGCATCGTGAGATGGTATTGCCGCCGTACGACTTCATGAATTCCTAATAAGAATAAAACTTGCGCCATCATAAAAACTCTGCACGCTAATGCGTTCTTTGCCCCGCGGGCCCGCCGTCTGATGTTCAGGGTTGAGACAAGCGTTTTGCGACAACGCAGCGCAGCGAAGCAGAGTGGCCGCGCGGAGAAAACGGAAGATATGCATTGTGCTGGATTATAAATTCCGGCAGTAAAAGCGAGAAAGCAGCTCTGAAGAGTGACAACCTCCCTATAATTATAAATATGGCAAAAGGATGGGAAAGCAAGTCAGTGGAAGACCAGATGGAAACGGCCCAGGCAGCCAAGGCCAGCAAACCGGCGGCTGCACTCAACGATGACGAGAAGAGAGTCCAGCGCGAGCGAGATGGCCTGAAACTTTCCCGCGCATACGTGCTGCACCAGATCGAATCATCCACCAACGAACGCTATACGGAATCGCTGCATACTGCATTAAATGAAATCGACCGCAAGCTCGCCGATCTGGAAAAGCTCGGCTGAGATTGCGGACATAGGCGATTGCGTCCCGTAACGTACCGACAGGAGTGGGACGATAAGGATTCAATTCTTAACCTTGAGGACGCGTGCAACATTGCAGGGACGATAACCTACCCATAGTTACAATCATGTCTGAGTCAGGCCGTTACCCTGTCCGTCGGACACGCCGAAGCGTTGTAACCACCAACAGTGACCGGCTGAAATGTGATTGTTGGCCGCGGCTTGGTCCAGCGCACTAAACAAAGTACGCCAATAAAGAGTAAATCCGCCGCAATACTGGCCACTACCATTTCCACCCAATTGGTAGGCACGGGTTGGCTATGAATCAGGAAGTCACTCCAGGAGATCACACTAGCCCCGAGCCTGCTGGCTACAGTGAGAAGAGCCGCCAACTTCAGGCCACGCGATTCCTTTTTTCCAACGATCTTGAACACACCCCAGAATACGGCACCTCCCGTCACCATGGAGCCGATAACAGCCGTTTTCACAAACACATCGCTGTTTAAGGCGACCAGCATGTGTTGGCTGATGCCCCAAAAGGCGCCCATGAACAGAGCAATGCATACTCCGACGCGGGTCGCCCTAGGATAGTCACCTTTTCTTGCATCGTACTCAGCGGCCTCTGCTTCTTTTCTCAACATCATGGCTTTCTGGCAGGAAATACAGTGATGCCCAGGTATTCCGTCCAGTAGAATAATCTGCGGAGCAGGCACAGCACGACAGTCTTCACACTTGTCGTCAAAAGCCCCCGCGTAGCATCTGATTTCCTGCAATACTAGATCCAGCATATTTGTAACTTCTTCGGCTGCCGGTTTCGCCCCGAGATGAGGAAGGGCCCAATAAATGTTTACAAGGTCATCAGCGATTGTCAGCGTTTTTAGTTTCATAAAACTGCGGAAACCAGGTATGGCTTTAATTGCACTCTTAAGTTTTTCGGCAGCAGGAGGTGTGATGGGGGTATGGCGTACCATAATATGAAGGCAATAAGGGCCGTTAATATACCTCATGATGCCCATTGCGACAAGACATCCTGCGCGTACTCCAAATATGCCGCCCACCGAATAACGAGCAGTGCCAACAGTCCATTCATCCAAATAACTAAGCCCGAGTGAAGAGTTCAGCCCAGATAAGTAAAAGTAACTTTCATTATCCATGCCGGGGACTATATCCATTCACTGCGTCACCAATCAAGTGAGAGCGCGTTACTTCCGTTACCTCATTGAATTCATCATCAATGGTTGCGATAGACGCTTGTTTGCCCCAAATTATTTAAAGAGGTTTTTAATGACAGATTGTGGTTGCAGGCCAATCCGTTTTTATTTTGGTACGGTGCCTTGCGAAAACGAAGAAGCGGTTCCCAAAATGAACTGCCACTGCCTTCAGACAGCCGCCCGCCGCCCTGTAATGAGTTCAATCACCATGACTGCCAAAGCGATGAGGAGCAGCAGATGAATCAAGCTTCCTGCCACGTGAAATCCCCATCCTAAAAGCCATAGCAACAACAGAATGGCAAAGATTGTCCAAAGCATGTGCTCTTCTCCAGCCAGCCCGAATCCAGCCACTTAAAAACTTTGATGCTATAGTCCGCTGAACGAGTTGACCTGATCGTGGGCGTGCACAAGTGATGCCGATATCTGTAGCATCTCTGGTTCGTGAGCAACAGCAGTTCGCTTATGCAACTCTAACCACTTAGTTCTCTAGCGAACGCATTGGGCCAAGATGATGTTCGCGGATAAGCGAGACGTTCAAACTCAATGGTTACCAGGCGGCACTGGAGCAGCATGGCTGTTCTTCTGGCTGTATTCGCTGCGTTTACTCTCAAGACAGGCTCTCTGCATTCTCAACAGCCGCAGGTGCAGGCGGTGAATTCGATTTCTTATGAGGGGCAAAGGGTGGCGTCCGTGCAACTGGCAGGGCAGCCTGACGGAAACCTGCGCACGATCCGCACGCAGATCGCACAACGGACCAACGCACCTTACTCTCAGGCGGAGATTGACCAAACCACAGCGGCCCTCAGGCAGGCCGGCTTCAAAGACGTGGAGGTGCAGGTAACGCCTTCCGCCGAAGGGCTGCACGTTGTGTTTGTTCTTAAGCCCGCATATTACTTTGGAGTTTTCGGCTTCACCAGGGCCGAGAAAGTCTTTAGTTACGCGCGTCTTCTCCAAACCACGCACTATTTTAAGCAGGAGCCCTACACCCAGGAGCGTCTGGAAGAAGCCGAGTCCAATCTGCTGGAGTTCTTTCACCGGGCCGGATATTTCATGGCCACGGTGGAACCGAAAGCGCACATTGACCAAAAGAACGGCGTAGTCAACGTGCATTTTGATATCAACCTGAAACACCATGCAAAGTTCGGCAAGGTGACAATCACCGGAGTCTCTGCGGAGCAGACAAGGCGATTTGAGAGGAGCTTGAGTTCCGTCCGGGCGCGCATGCGGGGCGCTTACCTGAAGGCGGGAAAGACTTATTCAACAAAGAAATTGCAGACAGCAACCACGTATCTGCAACAGCAGCTTGCATCCCAGCATTTTCTGGCGGGACGGGTGAAACTGGTGGCCACCAACTATCATCCGGAGACCAATCGCGCCGATATCGTATTTCAAGTGACGAACGGGCCAGTGATCAATATCAAGGTCGCCGGAGCCCATATCTGGAGCCGGACACAGAAAAAGCTGATTCCGATGTATCAGGAGAATAGTGTCGATGATGACCTGGTGAATGAGGGTGCGCAAGACCTCACATCCTATTTCCAATCGAAGGGCTATTTTGATGCCAGGGTTACAAGCGCAATTGAACGGCAGGGAAGTGGCGTTACCGTTTTGTATCAGGTGGAGAAGGGCAAGCGCGGCAGAGTGAAGTCCGTGGGCTTCGCCGGGAACCAGCACTTTTCCGGCAAAGAACTCAAGCCCAGCGTGACCGTTTCCAGGGCCACGCCGTTTGTGTTTTTCTCGCATGGCAAGTACAGCCGGCAACTGGTGCGCAAGAGCGCGAAGAATATTGAGGGCCTGTACCGGGGAGCGGGTTACAGCCAGGTCAAAGTTACTCCCAAAGTTGTGAACAAAGAAGGTGGCCTGCAAATAAGTTTTGACGTTCAGGAAGGCATCCGCGACGTGGTTGATTCTCTGCAGTTGGAAGGCAATCAATCCCTTGCGCCGCAGGAACTTGCGCCTAAAGGGATGAACCTGGAGCCGGGCAAGCCGTATTCCACGCAACTGCTCAATAAGGACCGCGATCAGATCATGGCTATCTATCTGGACCACGGCTTTCTCAATGCAGTTTTGCGGGCACGGGTCGAGCATCGCAAAGACGATCCGCACCATGTCCAGGTGGTTTACGCGATTGACGAAGGCCCGCAGGTGCAAACGGCCAGTGTGGAACCGGTTGGCGCAGCGCATACCAGGCAGGAGATCATCGCCCGCAATGCCAATATCAAAACCGGCAAGCCGCTGAGCGAAACCGCGCTTCTGCGGGGTGAAAGCCAGTTGTACACGCTGGGAGTTTTCGACTGGGCCAGTGTGGATACGCGGCAGCCCATCACGGACGATCCCAATGCCCGCGTTCTGGTGAAGCTGCATGAGTCCAAACGCAACACGATTACTTATGGCTTTGGCTTCCAGGTGATCAATCGCGGAGGCAGCATTCCCAGCGGCACGATCGCTCTTCCCGGACTGCCACCGGTCGGTCTGCCTAAGAAATTTGCCACCAGCCAGCAGACATTCTGGGGGCCGGAAGGGTCCATCGAGTACACCCGGCGCAATCTGCGGGGGCGCGCCGAAATTCTCACTCTGGCAGCATTTGGCGGAAGGCTGGACCAGAGAGTTTCCGCCAGCCTGGCCAACCCGGCCTTCTGGAACAGCGGCTGGAGCTCCACGGTAATCATTTCCGGCGAGCGCACCAGCGAAAATCCAATCTTTACGGCACGGCTTGGGGGAGCGGGTATCCAGTTTCAACACTATCTTGATAAGGACCGGCAAAAGTCGGTGATTGTGCGTTATGACTTTCGCCGGACGAGTCTCTCCAACATCGCGATTCCCGATCTTGTGTTGCCGGAAGATCAGAACGTGCGCCTGTCATCGGTTTCGGGCTCGTTCCTGCGCGACTCGCGCGACAATCCGCTCGATGCGCATCGGGGTTTCTATGAAAGCTTTCAATTGGATTTGAATCCGGGGTTCCTCGGTTCAAACACCAGTTTTGGGCGTTTCCTGGGACAGACGGCCTATTACCGTTCACTTTCCGGCGAATCGCTGGTGTGGGCCAATAGTCTCCGCATTGGAGTGGTATCGCCTTTCGGCAATGCGCACATCCCCATCAGTGAACGGTTTTTTTCCGGAGGCGGCAGCACACTGCGCGGCTACAGCTTAAATGGCGCAGGAGCTCAGCGTCTGGTCTCGGTGTGCCCGGCGGGAACTCCCGGATGCAATGAGACCATCAGCGTGCCGGTAGGAGGCACTCAATTAGGGATCCTCAATTCTGAACTGCGCTTCCCTCTGGGCATTTCTTTGCCGCTGGTTGGAGGGCAATTGGGGGGCGCCGCATTTTACGACGGTGGAAATGTTTACAGCAGTGTGCGGCTCAGCAACGTGTTTTCCGATTTCAGCCATACGGTGGGGTTCGGCCTGCGCTATAAGACCCCGGTTGGTCCTGTGCGCCTTGATATCGGCCACCTTCTGAATGCACCGCCTGGGGTCAAGGCAAACCAGATTTTCGTTACTTTAGGTCAGGCTTTCTAAAAGTGGTGAACCAAGTGAAGAAATGGAAAAAATATTTTCTCTGGACATGCGCAGCTGTTGTTGCTTTGGCGATAGTGGCCGTGGTTTCGCTGGTCATGCTGCTGGATTACAACCAGGGCTTCCGAAAGACCATTCTCGGCAAAGCAGAGACCGGCATCTATGAATCCACCGGCGCCCGGCTCAGCGTTGTCGACTTCAAGCTGCGGCTCTCCAACATCAGCGTAGATCTGTATAACGTAGTGGTGCGCGGCACTGAGCAAGACCATGAGCAGCCTCTGCTAAGCGCCGATCACGTGCAGGCGGGGCTTACCATCGATTCCGTATTGCGCGGCAAATGGCATGTGCGCAATATCATCATCGATCATCCTGTGGTGCGCCTGTCTGTTGATGCGGCCGGCCAAAATAATCTGCCGAAACCGCCCAAGCCGGCGACCAGCGGCAGTCATACAAATGTATTTGACTTGGCGATTGGCGCATTGAAGCTTGCTCGCGGGGAGATTTACTACAACGACCAGGAAGCGCCGCTGGAAGCCGAGTTGCACGATCTAAAACTGAATGCCAACTACGATGCCGCGCAGACCAGGTATGCAGGCACTCTCAGCTATGACAATGGAAGGCTGGTGTACGGGAAGTACGCGCCGGTGGAGCACAACATGCAGGCCGGGTTTGAGGTCACTCCGCAAAACTTCACATTGAGCAAGCTGGAGCTTTCCGCCGGAAAATCGCGATTGCTGGCGCATGTCCAGGTAACCAATTACAACTCGCTGAACCGGCAGGCAAGCGGCAACTACGATGCCGTGCTGATGACCAGCGATTTCCAGCGCATTTTGAAAGACCCTTCAATGCCAACCGGGGCGGTACGGCTAACCGGGCAGGTGAATTATCAGGCGGACGTGCGACGGCCTGTGCTGGAGACCGTATCGGTGTCCGGAAATGTGAACAGTGCCGCGCTGGCGGTAAAAACGCCCACTCTGCAAACTGAAGTGCGGGACATTTTTGCCAGCTATCAGCTGTCCGGTGGAAGTGCCAGGGTTGAAAATCTGCGGGCGCGTGTTCTGGATGGCACGGTAAGCGGCAGGTTGACCATTCGCGATCTGGCTGGTGCGGCACAAGGCCGCTTGCAGCTTGCAGTAAAAGATCTGTCCCTTGATCAAGCGCAGACGGCCACGCGCACGGAATCTCTGCGCCAGGCGCACCTGACCGGCAGGCTGAGCGCGGACACTGAGGCCCATTGGGCCAAGACACTCAAAAACCTGACAGCGCACACGGATGCAACTCTCAAGGCCAGCCTGGGCAAGGGGCCGGCAACGCCGCTCGAAGGAGTGGTCCACGCCGACTACGCCGCGGCAAGCAAGGAAATTGCTTTCCGGCAGAGTTATATGCGTACGCCGCAGACGGTCATCAATCTCAACGGGAAAGTGAGCGATCGTTCTCAACTAGTGGTGGCGATGCAATCCAGTGATTTGCATGAATTGGAAGTTCTGGCAGCCGCACTGCAGAAGCCGAAGACAGGAGAGGCATCGCCGGCCCTGGGTCTCTACGGTACGGCCACATTGAATGCCACCGTACGCGGTTCAACCAGCCGTCCGGAGATCAATGGGCAGATGGAAGCAAGAAATCTTCGGGTGAAGGGAAGCGCGTGGAAAATATTGCGCACCACCATTAGCGCCAATCCTTCGCAGCTGAAACTAAGCAACGGCGATCTGGAAGCGGCGACTCAGGGACGGGTGACTTTCAACGTGCAGGCCGGATTAAAGCGCTGGTCGTATGCCGCAAACAGTCCGGTTGTCGTGGCGCTTTCAGGTGAACAGATTTCCATCGCCGAACTGGAGCGGTTGACGAGCCAGACATTTCCCGCCACCGGAACGATGGCATTCAATGTGTCACTGCATGGCTCGCAGTTACAGCCGGTGGGACAAGGCAATCTCAGTATCGTGAAGGCCAGGGTAGCTAATGAGAATGTTCAACGCCTGGACATGAACTTTCAGGGTAATGGCGAGGCGATCAACGCGAACATGACAGTGCGCATGCCGGCTGGAACCACGCAGGCGAAAGCCGCTTACTTCCCCGCCAGCCAAACATATCAGGTCGAGATGCAGGCGCAGGATTTCCGGGTGGAAAAATTGCAGGGTGTCATCGCGAGAGATTTGCATGTTGCGGGAAGTGTGAATCTGTATGTAACCGGACATGGCACGGTAAAAGATCCCGCCTTGCAAGCAACGCTTGAAGTACCGCAACTTACGGTGAACAAGCAGAATATTCAGGGCATCAAGCTTCAGGCCACGGTGCAAAACCACGTAGCCAATATTGCTCTGGATTCCAATGTTCTCCAGACGTATATCCGGGCGCGGGGTACGGTGGGCATTGTTTCTCCTTATCTGGCCGACTTGAAACTTGATACGGGGCGGGTGGATTTCCATACCTTGATGGCCCTCTATTCTCCACAACAAGCCGCCAATGTTTCGGGCCAAACGGAGTTGCACGCCAGTGTTCACGGGCCCTTGGCGGAGAAAACCAGTTTGGAAGCTCACCTTGAGCTGCCAACATTGTCATTGGCTTACAATCAGTTCCAGCTGGGGGCCGCAAAGCCGGTCCGCGTTGACTACCAGAATGGGACCGCAGTCCTGCAGCCGGCCTCCATACGCGGAACGGGAACGGCGATTGATGCGCAAGGGGCCGTTCCCATCGGGAATACCGGACGCGCAACATTTCTGGTGAAAGGAAATATTGATCTGCAGGCTGCACAGTTGTTTGTGCCCGATCTCACCAGCACGGGTCAGATTCAGTTCGATGTCGATTCCAGCAGGTATGGAGCAAGCTCAAATCTGAATGGACAGATCAAGATTGTGGACGCAAATCTGCACACTCTGGATTCCCCGGTAGGTCTGGACCATGCCAACGGCACCATCAACGTCACTCAGGCCAGATTGGAGATTGCCGGCTTCCAGGGAGAAATGGGCGGAGGCACGTTGCTGGTAACCGGCGGGGCCGCATACCGCCCGTCTGTGCAATTCAATCTGGGGTTGGAGGCCAGGAACATTCGTGTGCGGTATCCGGAAGGAGTGCGCACAATTGTGGCCTCGAACCTGGCGCTCACCGGGAACATGCAGCAGTCATTGCTGAGCGGGCAGGTCAGTCTTGACCGCGTCTCCTTTACGCCGGACTTTGACCTGAACACATTTTCCAGCCAATTTGCCGGCGGCCCTGCCGATGCAGGCACGCCCGGCAGCCTGGCCCAGGGCATGAAGCTCAACGTGAGTGTGCAATCGACCAACCAGATGAATCTGGAAAGCAGCCAGGTGAGCATACGCGGCAACGCCAACCTTCGTCTGGTGGGGACCGCGGCCGAGCCGGTAATTCTGGGGCGTACCAATCTGACCGGCGGTGAGTTGTTTCTGGCGGGAAATCGTTATGAAATTAAGCAGGGCACGATTGATTTTATGAATCCGGTGCGGACCCAACCGGTGCTCAACCTGAACGTAACCAGCAAGATCAACGAATACAACATTGCGCTGAATCTGAATGGCCCCCTGGACCATCTCCAGACGACCTATACATCCGATCCATCCTTGCCGCCGGTGGACATCATTAACCTGATAGCGCGCGGACAAACCACGGAGTCAGCGGCTGCGAATCCAAATCCACCGGGAACTCTGGGCGCGCAAGCCGTGGTGGCTTCCGCCATCAGCAGCCAGGTGAGCGGGAGAATCGCCAAGCTCGCGGGCGTTTCCCAATTGCAGATCGATCCTGCGCTGGGCACCGACAATGGACAGAACCCCGGCGCGCGCGTGGCCATCCAGCAGCGCGTTACCAGTAATCTGCTGGTGACCTACGCCACCGACATCACATCGGTCCAACGGCAGGCCATTCAGATTGAATACAAGCTCAACCCGCGATGGTCAGTGAGTGGAACACGCAATCAAAATGGCGGCTTTGGCGTGGATGGACGATATAGGAAAGATTTTTAACTTCGAACAGCGCAAGACCGATAGAGAGTTCTGAAAAGCTGCTGGTGGACCGCGCTTAAGCGCGACAGTTTGTCCTACGGCAAGCAAATAACACGTAGTTATCATTTTCGTTTTCCACAGGCATATCAAGGGAAAAGTAAAGATGGGTAAACATCCTAGTGAACTTTTCCAGTTTTTGGAATTGCTTGAAGCAGCGATTTTAAAGCCCCTGACAAATCAGGAGATCGCTCAATATAATCGTAGAGTGCTTGCCATTTTGCGCGCGTTTTCTGTGCGATCTCAGGTTCGGTCACCAGTTCCGCGCACTCCGGCTCCCAGACACGTTGGGATACACCATGAGACAGGAGCACTGCCTTCAAAGCACAGTTCTCAGAGAATAAAAACTCAACCGCGCGAGCTACGGCGAGCATCTGTTTCTTCTCGGCGTCAGTCAAAAGTCTCACCTCGATTTAAGTGAATACATTTTAAACCTGTTTTACTGTACTGCTTGGGTCTTAGGAAACAGCGCCTTGGCGATTATTGCCTTTGTGGATTGCGAAGCGGAAACCATCGGCTTGACAGAAGTGAAATAAGTTCTTCAATCGATTTAGCATGTCAAGATAATAATTGCCTATGAGCCGTGCAGCATGAAAGGTTTACCTATTGTCTTTCCGCGTGTAGGGTATATCTGCGAGGATCAACTCCCTATGACGATGCAAGTTGGAATGGTGGGAACGGACGGTATTGTGCTGGCGAGCGACACAAAGCAGGTGCAGTCAACGATAGGAGGAGTGTGTAGTTCGTTTAACGCATCGAAGATCAAAATATGCCAAGAGCGTGGTATTGCCATCAGCTGCGCGAGAAATATGGAAACCGCAACGCTTGTGGCAAAAAACATTATCTTGGGGCTGGGAGATTCTCAGATGGAATCACCTATAGCTCTAATTGAAAACATAGCAAAGAAGGTGATAGACGACCCAGGATGTAGAAATGACGTTCACTGCCTTATTGTTCTACTACGCCCACGTCCCAGGCTAATTCGTGTTCGTACGATTGGCGGCGAGATAACGTGCGATGATGATATTACGGGAAAAGTGGTTGCTGGCGATATCGAAAATGCTGGGATATTTTGGTCAGAAATGTACTACGAGCGACGACCGATAAAACATTTGGCAAGAGTGGCTGCCCAATTGGTCGTAATGGCAGGAAAGATAAGTAGTGGCAACGTTGGCGGCCTTGAAGTTGTTTTGTGTGATGCTTCGGGGTTTCGCCGCTTGTCGGCTGATTCTAATGCAAGATTGGAGTCAACCGTAAACCAGATGGACGAAACAATACGCAAATCATTCACCAGTTACGATGGCCAGTTTACCTATGCTACAGATATGATTAGTTAAATCAGGTAAAAGCGTTTTCTTCCATCGCGCGTTAGTGACCTTACAGCCACTTTGTAGCACTCTGCCTTGGTCATGGTCGTTAGGTGTCGTTTGCCGCCGATCTGACCGCCTTTGCGCCCAATAGCGGCCATGTACTGAGAGAGACCTGGCAGGGGCAATCGGCTGGGCTTCTGGGGCTGGCTCTAGGGCTTCGCTGGTGGATTGGTCAACAATCGACTTTGCAAGCTGGTTTTGGTCGCGTGGACATTTGCCTTTGCCGACTGTAATGCAGACATCATGCCACAGGCCGTATGCTAAAGCGAGTCTGTGGAAATCCAAAATGCCCCACTACCAAATAACAAAGAACATTGCTTCAGACTCGCCTGCCATGAGACGATGCAGAGCGAATGCTCAAGACAGAACAGCATAATCTTGTTCTTCAAACCGACAGCTACAAATTCACGCACTGGAAGCAATATCCGCCAGGAACGGAATACGTTTACAGCTATCTGGAGTCGCGCGGCGGTATGTTTCCCCAGACGCTGTTCTTCGGTTTGCAATATTACCTGCGTCAATATCTTCAAGGCCCCGTGGTCACGGAAGATGACGTAAGCGAAGCGCAGCAGTTTGTCGACCGCCACATTGGTCCGGGACAGTTCAATACTGACGGATGGATGCACATTGTGCGCCATCACGGCGGCAAGCTGCCGGTGGTCATCAAGGCCGTGCCCGAAGGAAGCTCCGTGGACGTGCAAAACGTCCTGATGACCATTGAGAACACCGATCCGCAATGTTATTGGCTCACGAACTATCTTGAGACGCTGTTGCTGAAGGTCTGGTATCCCATCACGGTGGCGACGCTATCACATGCCATCCGCAAGGTCATTTTGGCCGCGCTTCATCGCTCCGGCGATCCTTCGCTGATCGATTTCAAGCTGCACGATTTTGGCTATCGTGGCGTATCGAGTGAAGAAACGGCAGGCCTGGGCGCTGCCGGGCATCTCATGAACTTTAAAGGTACGGATACGGTGGCCGGCATTCGCGTGCTGCA
>Ga0137363_10001847_pt1 | contig 12403 bp, 9 predicted proteins | sample MadtaG_FD_104800 | JGI IMG/M metagenome (GOLD analysis project Ga0137363, IMG submission 104800) | Vadose zone soil microbial communities from Angelo Coast Range Reserve, California, USA - Mad1_115_16 metaG | ecosystem: Environmental > Terrestrial > Soil > Vadose zone | place: USA: California...
CTCCGGCGTGATCCGAATGCGCCAATCGACTGGCTTGAAAGACGCATCGCCGTGGAAAAGATCGAAGCTGAAGCGCAAGGTCTGATCGAAGAAGGCCTGCTCTCCGCGGCCGAAAAAACCGGAGCTGCCAGGTTGCGCTGCGCTTACTCCGCTGGGCGAAGGCACGCGGCGGCCATCAAAGAATGTTTCCGACGAGGCACTGATGTTCAAAAAAATCTGCTGGCCAAGGACTTCGGGCCAAATCGGCTCATCGCCTTTGAAGCGATTACGATTGAAAGGGTCGTACCAGTGCGGCTTGGTGTAGAGGTACTCGCCTTTCTGCGAGTAGCGGCCATAGTCCGGTTGATTGAGCGCCCAGCGATTGGGCACTGCGTTGTAGATATCGGCGACGGGCGGCAAATATTCCGGCGCGAGTTCAGCGATGTAGTTCAGATCGGAATCGAGGCGATGACGAAGTTCGCGATAGCTGCCGGCCGCCGCTGGAGAACCGGGCGCCATGGCAGGACCAAGCTCGGGAAGCCGCGGAAGACGTGAGCGAAAATCGGCGCTGCTGGAGCTGACCAACGAAATTTCCAGCGTCGTCACCTCGTTGGCATTCAGCGACAGATCAGGAATTATGAAGGGAGCAAATCCTTCGGCTTCGACGCGAAACTCATAGCGGCCTGGCGCCAGAGGCAGGACACGAAAGACGCCTTCAACAGACGAGGCAGCGCGCGTAACCTGCCCGCTTTGTAGGTGACGAAGCGCAAGTTGCGCCCCAGCCACTGGCCGCGCTTCGTTCGTCGAGATGACTTCGCGCAGCACGCCATCGATGGCTGCGGTTGTCAAAGCCTGCTGGCGCGGAATGCGCAGTGCGGTGGCTGGTTCGGTGGATTTCTGAACTGAGACTTGCCCTTGCGACGAGGATTGCTGCGCGGGCGAGGACTGCTGCCCACTGGATGCGGTTCTGGCCGCGAAGAACATGAGCAACAATGCGACCGAGGCGCGAGCCGAGCCACTGACGCGTCGAGAAGTTCGCGAAGAGAGAGCGAGCATGCCTGCGGCCTGGAAGAATTTGCGCAAGTAAAAGGGATCGCACTCTAGCTAACAATATCGGGCGACAGCGGGCAACCCATTTCCGCGATGCGTGAACGCAGTCGATAACACTTTGAACGGGACGCAATTGTTCACCGATAGGAATCGTGCGCCTCGCGGACGATTGAGGGGCGCGAGCATGCGTGTTACTAAGGAAGATACCCTTCATGCAAACGGAACACTCCATTCGGAGGCGGGGCGCGGCCCATCACGTACTGGGACAACGTCGAAAGACGCTGTTGGCGGGAATTTTTCTGGCGCTCGGAATTGCCGGAGGTCTCGCGCTGCTGTTGGTGGGCTGCGGTGGAGGGAGCAACGCACCGGTGTCTTCTCCGCCCGTCGCCACGGTGCCAGCGCTGCAAATCGCGGACGTGCAGAAAATCATGCAAGCCGCAACAAATGCCGTGAATGTCGATATGGTAGTCGCAATAGTGGACCGGGCGGGATTTGTGCTGGGCGTGTTTCGCACGCAAAACGCGCCAACGATGGCTCTTGCAAATTTCGGACAATCGCTCGACGCGAACGATGTGGCGGTGACGCTAGCGCGCACCGGAGCGTTTTTCAGTAATGATCAGGCGCCGTTGTCTTCGCGAACGGTGCGGTTCATCAGCGGGATTCACTTTCCTCCCGGCGTTACAAACCAACCCCCCGCCGACCTGTATGGAATCGAGAACACAAATCGCGGATGCACTCTCGTAGGCAGCGCAGCATTTCAAAACCAGATCCCGCCATCGCTGGCTTTGGGCGGAGGCTTTGGACCTGGCGTTCTTACGGGCAAGGCCGATGCGATGGACTCGAATCCTCTCGCGGTGAATCCCGGCGGCGTTCCGATTTTTTATCAGAATGTGGTTGTAGGTGGAATTGGCGTAGTGACCTCTTCGAGCGATCCTAACGTGGCGGAATACGCCGCGTTCGTCGGAGCGACGACGCAGCGCACGGGGCCGTCGGATTCGTTTGGGCCGACGCCGGCTGCTCCGGGAGTCGTGTTCATCGGCGGAGTCGCACTTCCGTTCGTAACGCAGACTTCATTGCCTGCGGGCGTTTCCGCGGGACCGATTGCAGGCACGGGATCGTTTTTCGTTGCGCCTACGAACAGTGCGGGACCGCCACCAGAAGGCGATCTGATTACGCCCGCAGCAGGACCGCTGGGAGGATTGCGCGCAACGGATGTGCAAGCCATTTTGGACAATGCGGAAGCGACTGCCAAAACGACGCGCGCTGCGATTCGATTGCCGATTGGTTCGCGCGCGCGGATGGTGATTGCGATTGCCGATCTGGACGGCACGATCGTCGGCTTGCGGCGGATGCAGGATTCGACGGTCTTCAGCATTGACGTGGCGGCGAGCAAAGCGCGCAACATGGTGTATTTCAACAGCTCCGCACGAGCAGCCGCGGATTTGAATCAGGTACCAATAGGCACGGCTGTCACGAACCGCACGATTAGTTTTGGCTCGCAGCCTTTTTTCCCACCGGGGATTGACGGTTCTGCGGCCGGACCATTTTTCAACATTTATTTGCAGGATTTGGCGAACCCTTGCACGCAGGGAATGCAAGCCGGACCTCCAAACGTCAACAAGAGCGGAATCGTTTTCTTTCCTGGAAGCGCGGGATTGTATCGCAACGGAACGCTTGTGGGTGGGCTTGGCGTCAGCGGAGACGGCGTGGATGAGGACGACTACGTGACCAACGGCGGCACGAAAGGATTTGCAGCGCCGACAAATATCCGTGCGGATCAACTTTCGATCAACGGCGTACCACTTCCCTACTTCAAATTTCCTCGGAATCCGACAGACTAAGCTGGCACTTCAGCGATTGCGCAACGCTTTCTTGCCACGAGCCATTTGCGCAAGGGCGCGGCTGTAGGCCTGCACGACTTCTGGCAATGCCCCAACAAAGATGCAGCCGATTAATTCGGTATTCATCCAAGTATCGCAGCCCAGAGCAAGGGCGGAGTGCTCCACTCTCGGAGACGAGTTTTTGATGAATTAACAGAAACGGAGAAGGTCATGAAGAGACTGGAAGGAAAAGTAGCGGTAGTGACCGGAGGCAACAGCGGCATCGGGCTGGCGTCGGCCAAGCGTTTGAAGGAAGAAGGAGCCCGCGTGGCCATTGCGGGGCGCAGCCAGAAGACGCTGGACGAAGCAGCAAAAGCGTTCGGCAAGGATGTACTGGCGATCCAAGCGGACGTTTCCAAACTGGAAGACATCGATAAAATCTACGCGGCAGTGGCGAAGAAATTCGGAAAGATCGACGTGCTCTTTGTGAACGCGGGCGTGGCCAAGTTTTCTCCCTTTTCGCAAACCACCGAGGCTATTTACGACGAGAATTTTTCAACAAACGTGAAGGGCGCGTACTTCACGATTCAAAAAGCGATTCCGCACCTCAATGACGGCGCGTCGATCATTTTGAATACCAGCGTGGCAGGCATAAAGGGAACCGAAGGCACGAGCGCCTACTCGGCAACCAAAGCGGCGCTTCGCTCCATTGCTCGCACGGCCGCCTCTGAATTGGTGGGCCGCGGCATCCGCGTGAATGCAGTTGCGCCCGGGCCCATCGAGACGCCCATTTTCGGCCGCACCGGACTGCCGCAACAAGCACTCGACGAATTCGCGAAAAACATCAGCACGAGAGTGCCGATGAAGCGCTTCGGCCAGCCCGAGGAAGTTGCAGGCGCCGTGGCGTTTCTTGCTTCGTCCGATTCCTCGTACATCACAGGCGAGGAGCTGCACGTGGATGGCGGTTTGGGACAGATCTAAGTCCGGTACATGTCGAGTCGAGGAAAGAGGGCGGCAGTGGACCGCTCTTTTTTTTTGGAAGGCTATCTCCCATTCGACGGATCTGGCGAAGAAGCGGAATCCACGTCGAGAAACCAGGAGCGCGCGGCGTCGCCAGGAGCATAACAATTTCCGTCAGTGTGATAACCAGGCGGGCAGTGCACCGTGAATTCCTTGCGCCGCGGAGATTCGGCGAATTGCCAGAGCGCCGCATAGGGAATGCCTCCCGTTGCCGGCGGTGGTGGATTTTGCGGAAATGTGCAGCCGGGCGAAGGCGGACAGGCATCATTGTAGATGAAAAATGCAAAATCCTGTGATGGCATGTGCGCGTGAATATCGTCCGCCGTGGTGATCGTGACGCTCGGTCCTTCTTTGACCGGCATTCCTGAGCAATAGGCGCCGGCACGATAACCGGAGCGCAACAGTTCTGCGGTCCAGGCGCGCAAATAGGAATGGTACGGGGCAGGTAGACGGCCTCCTTCTTCAATATCGAGAAAAATGATCGCTTGCGCAGGAAAGCCTTCGTTCTTCGCGGCAGATGCAGCTGTTCGCGCGTCGAGAGTTCCCTTCTCCGTTGCAGCGGCTTCGTCGTTTAGTTTGCGGCTTTCAGGGCCGACGTAAAGTAGCAAAAAGCCAAACCGTTGCGTACGCAACAGCTCGCGCTGGCCGAGCCAGGTGTTTGTCTTTTCGCCTGGCGGCGGACTCAGCCAATAACCGCTGAAGGCAAACGTTTTTCGCAAAATCGGAAGCGCATCTTTGCCGGGGAAAATATTGAGATCAAAGCCAAGATGGCCGCTCGGCGTTTGCTGGTCTCGTGAGTTGGGCTGCTTGCTAGACCGGCAAGAAAACAGAATCAGCGCGGCGGCGACGGAAGAAATTAACAGGAATGAGAGTCCCGGCTTCATCTGCTCACAAGTTTGAGAATGCCAGAAGTTGATTGCTGCGGCTAGCCTTCGCGTAGTTTGTGACCGGCGAGGTTGCCGAGACCGTCGTAAGCCGCGTATTTGTAGGTTTCACTGAGCGTCGGATAGTTGAAGACCTGCTGGATGAATTCGTCGATGGACTGGCCGTTGTCGAGAATCATCAGGCCGATATGAATGAGTTCCGTGGCGCTTTCGCCGATCAGGCTCACACCAAGTAGCTTGCCGTCCGCGCGCGCGAAAATGAGCTTGAGCATTCCGGCGGTGTCGCCGATGATGTGGCCGCGCGCGTTGTTTTTGTAGTGGGCACGGCCTACGCAATAGTCGATCTTCTTTTCCTTACAGGATTCTTCCGTTTCGCCGGCAGCGGAGATTTCTGGAATGGTGTAGATCCCCATCGGAAGCATGGACGCGACGCGCTGTTTGTACTTGAAACCGAAGGCGTGGCAAACGGCTACGCGCCCCTGCTCCATGGAAGTGGAAGCCAGCGCGGGAAATCCGATCACGTCTCCGGCGGCGTAAATATTTGGAGCAGACGTCAAATAGTTGTGGTCAACAGGAATGTAGCCGCGGTCGTTGATGGCGAGGCCGGCTTTTTCCAAGGCGAGACCATCTACCGCGGCCCGGCGCCCCGCGGCAAAGAGGGCGGCGTCGGTTTCGAGTGTCTTGCCGCTTTTCATCGAAAGGAGCACGCCGGCGGACGAATTCTCAACTTTCACGGGACGCTCGTTGAACAGGAAGCGCATGCCGAGGGCTGTGAGGCGGTCGCGGAGTCGCTCGGAGATTTCTCCGTCAAGAAACGGCAACAAGCGGTCGCGACCATCGACTAGCGTGACCTCGACTCCGAGCGCAATGAAAATCGATGCGTATTCACAACCAATGACGCCGCCACCGATGACCGCGAGGCTCTTCGGGATGCGGTCCATTTGCAAGAACGTGTCCGAATCGAACGTGTGGACATCATCAAAGGCAATTTCGGGAGGGCGGTGCGGCTTCGAGCCGGTGGCGATGAGAATGACCTCGCCGCGAAGATGGCGTGTGCCATTGGCGCTGATGACCGCGACGGTGTGCGCATCCTCAAACGTAGCCTGACCGCGAACAAGCTCAATGTGGTGCAGCTCGAGATTTTTGAGGATGCGCTGGCGCTCCATTTCGACGACTTCCCGCTCGTGGTGCATAAAATCCGGCACGGTAAGATTTTCCTTGAGCGAGTAATCGATGCCATAGAGGCCGCGCTGCTTGAGTCCGGAAAAATAGAGCGCGGATTCGCGAAGGGTCTTGCTGGGGACAGTGCCGGTGTTGATGCAGCTTCCGCCCATGTGCTCGGCGCGCTCGATGACGGCGACACGCTTGCCAAAATAGGCAGCCTGCGCGCCTGCCTTTTCTCCAGCGGGGCCGCACCCGATTACGAGCAGATCGAAGTTCTCGCTCACAGCCACCTAATCCCCCAACATTGGAGCACACATCTTCGAGACACACCCTTCAAACGGGTCCAGTTGGAACAAGAACGGCTGAGTCACAGAAAGTGTAGAAGAAGAACGCCGTTGGGAAGGTAAATTCCTGCCAATGCTGTGCTGAATCGTGTCTGGAGCCCAGCTCCTGGCACGGTGCGAGACACCCAGGGCGACTCTGAGACTGTGCCCAGATCCCTTGGTAGTGCGTCAGCTTGAAATCCAGCCGCCGCTTCTGGCGTGAAAACTCCTGGGGACAAAAAAGCAATTCATCAAGGATAATCGACTCATGGAAAGATCCGGCGCTGGATCGAGATTGATCATTGTGTGCGGGTTGCCGGCTTCGGGTAAGACTACGCTTGCCAAGGAGCTTGAAAGCAGGCTGCGCGCAGTTCGTTTTTCTCCCGATGAGTGGATGGATGCTCTCTTACTAAACCTCTGGGATGAAGAAAGGCGAGGCAAGATCGAGGCGCTGCATTGGAAGTTCGCTCAAGAACTTCTCGCACTAGGTGTCACTGTAATCATCGAATGGGGCACCTGGGGAAGGACCGAGCGGGATACCTTGCGGCTCGGAGCACGAGCCGTGGGCGCTGCCGTTGAGTTGCATTATGTCTCTGCGCCTCCGGATGTCCTCTTCGACAGGATGCAACGCCGGGGCGTTGAGAGGCCACCCATAGAGCGAGACGCAGTGTGCCGATGGTTCGAGATATTCCAGGCGCCCACGCCCGAGGAGATGGCACTCTTCGACAAGCCTCTGGTTGGAGACCTCGCTTCCGGTTGAAACTGACCACCATCGCACCGTTTTTGGCGACTGTCCAAAATGCAACCATGCTTGTACCATAACCGCGCTTAACAGGCGCGTCTGATGCGCCCGAAGGGAGCTTCGCATGTCAATCGACAACGATCCCATCACGTATCACATCAAGTTTGAGAAAGACCACGCTAACGTCAAGGTGACCTACGACCTGAAGGTTCCGGTCGGCGGCCCCTCCCTGATCGCCGACTTTCAAGTTACCGTTGACGGGACAAATCTAATCAGCGGCTTCCTTCCAGGGGAGACGTATTTCAACGGCGTGCAATTTCACACCCTCGCGAATCCAGATAAAGACGCTGCCGTCTCCTATACCATGTCTTCCAATCAGGGCTGGGACGACGGCGACGAAGACGTGCTGCGCGGCAACAAAGTCTATGATGAGGCAGGTTTTCCGCGCGACTGACACAACAATACTCACAAGTTGTACGCGGCGGTTACACCTGAATGCGGTTTTCAACATGTTGTTCGGTCCGCCGAGTCGTGCGGGCAGACTGCACTCTTGAAATGAAACGCAGTCGCGCATACAAGTGAGTATCAACGCGTGACCAACGTCACCTACGGAAGCCCGCCACCTCCCACTCAAACCAGCTAATTCAAACCACCATTGACCTGAGGACTTCCTATGGGTATTATTCGCGCAATCCCAGGCAAAAATTTGAGAGTGAGGTTGACCATGTCAAAGCGAGTGGGTCGTGTTGTACTGGCTTCGGTAGTTGCGCTTCTCGGCGCCACGCATCACGTCTGGGCGCAGCAGCCGCAGATCAATCCTGACGTCTACAGCCAATTGCAATTCCGTTACATCGGTCCTGTTGGCAATCGGGCGACCTCGGTAGCTGGAGTGCCTAGCAGCCCGTACATCTACTATGTGGGCGCAGCCTCTGGAGGGATCTTCAAGTCGACCGACGGCGGCCTGCATTGGGACCCCGTTTTTGATGCGCAACCGGTCTCGTCGATTGGATCGCTGGCGGTGGCGGCGAGCGACCCGAATATTGTGTGGGCGGGAACGGGCGAATCGTTCATCCGAAGCCATATTTCCGTTGGCAATGGAATTTATAAATCGATGGACGCGGGCAAGACCTGGACGCTGATGGGACTGGAGAAGACTGGCCGGATCAGCAACGTCCTGATTGACCAGCACAATCCGGATACGGTGCTTGCTTGCGCGCTCGGTCATTCGTATGGGCCGCAGCCGGAGCGGGGCGTCTTTCGCACTACCGATGGCGGCAAGAACTGGGAAAAGGTTCTTTTTGTCGACGAAAACACGGGCTGCTCGGACATGGCTATGGATCCAAATAATTCGCGTATTTTGTTTGCGGGGATGTGGCAGCTCGAGATTCACACTTGGGGCCGCACGAGCGGCGGACCGGGCAGCGGGCTGTTCAAATCCACCGACGGTGGAGCGACTTGGAAACGTTTGGAAGGCCATGGGCTGCCAAAGCCTCCTGTCGGAAGGATTGCCGTTCGCGTGGCGCAGCGCGACTCGAATCGTGTGTACGCGCTAATCGAAACTGGCGACGGAGTGCCGATGGACGGCAAGCCCACGCAGAGCGGGCAACTGTGGCGCTCCGACGACGGAGGCGAGAATTGGCAGCTGGTCAACTCCGACCGGCAGATTCGCGGACGTACGCACTACTACACACGGGAAGAAATTTCTCCTGACAATGAGAACGAAGTGTATTTCTTCACGGCTGCATTTTCGAGGACGCTGGACGGCGGTCACACACTCACTAACATGCCCGCGAGCCCTGGAGGGGACAATCACGAGATGTGGATTGATCCGGCGAACGGTGACCGAATGGCGGTGGTGAACGACGCAGGCGTGAGCATTTCGGTGAATCGCGGCCACACTTGGGACCACGTTCAACTGCCGATCGCGCAGATTTATCACGTGACAGTGGACGACCAAATTCCGTACTACGTTTACGGAAACAAGCAGGACGGGCCGTCGTATCGCGGACCCAGTAACAGTTTGCAGTTCGGCGGTTTTGGCGGCGGCGGCGGAGGGCAGGGTGGACAGATCCCGCGCAGCGTTTGGCATCCGGTGGGCGGAAGCGAAAGCGGATTTGCCACTCCTGATCCGGTGGACAACAACCTCATTTGGTCGAGCGGCACAGGCTCCGGCAGCGTTGGCGGTGCGATAGCGCGTTTTGATGAACGGAACCGGCAGGCGCGCGAAGTCGAGGTGTGGCCCGAAGATGTTGCGGGAGCGAGCGCGGCCGAAGTGAAATACCGCTTTAATTGGGAATTCCCGATCACGATTTCTCCTCACGACCACAACAGGCTGTATGTGGGCAGCCAGTTCGTACACGTCACGACAGACGGCGGCAATAGTTGGCAGATTATCAGTCGGGACCTGACGCGAAACGACAAAAGCCGGCAAGGAATTTCCGGCGGGCTGACTCCAGACGACATCGGTGTGGAATACGCAGGGACAGTGTTCGCCATCGCGGAGTCGCCGAAGGAGGCGGGCACGATCTGGGCGGGCACCAACGATGGGCTGGTGCAAATCACGCGCGACGGCGGCAAAAGCTGGACGAATGTCACGAAGAATATTCCCAACCTGCTGGAATGGGGCACGGTGAGCAACGTTGAGGCCTCACGCTACGATGCGGGGACCGCTTATATCACGGTGGATGGCCATCAGGTGAACAATCGCGATCCGTTCGCTTACAAGACGACGGATTACGGCAAAACGTGGACATCGATTACGAGCGGAATTCCGCGCGGTATGCTGAGCTATGCGCATTGCATCCGGGAAGATCCCGTGCGCAAAGGATTGCTGTATTTGGGTACGGAAAATGCGCTCTACGTTTCTTTCGACGATGGAAAGAATTGGCAGCCGCTTCAGAGCAGCCTGCCGCACGCGCCGGTCTATTGGATCGCGGTGCAGGAGCGCTTTCACGATTTGGCCTTGGCTACTTACGGCCGGGGATTCTGGATTTTGGACGACATTACTCCACTCCAACAGTTGACCCCGGAAGTGCTGGCGTCGAGTGCGCACCTGTTCGCCTCGCGTAACGCTTATCGCTTCCGGCCTGTAGCGCAACCTGCTGGTATTTCGTATGACCCGACTGCGGGTCGCAATCCGCTGTACGGTGCGGCGATCAACTTCTATCTCAAGTCCAAGCTGGGCGAGAAGGAGCGGGCCACCATCACGATCAGCGACGCAAGCGACAAAGTCGTGCGCGTGCTGGAGTGTCGACCGCCGCGAACTGAAGGCGCTCGACGACCCGGAGGGCCTGGTGGTCCGGGCGGAGGTGGTGGCGCTGGAGGCGAAGAAGGAGGCGGCGGTCCGCCATGCGAAGCGAAGGCTGGCATCAATCGCGTTTGGTGGGACCTGAGAACGGAGCCAAGCACGGAGATCAAGTTGAGAACCACTCCTACCTATTCGCCAGACGTACCGTTGGGGGCGGAAGGATGGCGGCCGGCTCCGGCGGTGGGGCGCATTTCTCTGCTTGTGCCGCCCGGAACGTACACGGTCACACTGAAGGTGGGCGATGAGAAGTCCACTGAGAAGCTCAACGTGCTGAAGGATCCGCATTCAACGGGGGGCGACACCGACATTCAAACGCAGCTTCAATTGGTGTCCGCGCTTCGGGATGAAATGAACACGCTGGCGGAAAGCGTCAATCAAATCGAATCCGTTCGCGCCCAGATCGCCAGTCTCGAAAAGCAATTGGGAACGGATGACGCATCGAAAGCGATTCGAAAAGCGGCTGACGAGCTAGTGGAGAAATTGAGCGCCGCCGAGGGAAAAGTGCTGCAGCTTAGAGCGACCGGAAGAGGCCAGGATGACGTGCGGTATCCGCCGATGATTTTGCAAAAAATCAGTTACCTGGCGGCCGAGGCGAGCGGCTCCTCGGACTTTCCGCCTACGACGCAACAAGCGGCGGTGCAAGCGGAGTTGAAGAAGCAGGGCGATGCGTCGCAGCAGGAGATGCAGCAGCTCGTGACGACGGACGTGACAGCCTTCAATGCCATGCTGCGCGAGCGGAATATTCCAAACATTATCGTGAAGGCGCCTTGAAGAGGAGTGAAGTGCCGATAGCCAAGAAGCATTCCAACTCATCGAAAACAAAATACAAAAATTGGTGCCCGGGTGGGAGTCGAACCACTCGTGGGGATTGATACTGCGTAACTTCAGAACTCCTGACATGGGTTGTCGGTAACCTGTCCGCTTTTTGCTGCAAAAACTCCTTTTGACGTGGCGCCGGGCTCATAGTTTCTTAGCATGTTCCGTCCTCAATCAAATCGAAAAGCGGACAAGTTTAGGTCCGCTCACCGCCAAGGGGAAATCAAGCCAGTGGCAGCTTCCAGGGATGTGCCTGGAGAGATGTCGAGCGCCTTCGGTCGAGGAAATGTAGTAGCCAAATCGTACGATTTCCACCTGCGAATTTAGAACGTCCTTCTCGACGGCGAGCGGCTTCTAGCGAAGGGCCTCGATGCGCCCAACTCCGAATTGGACAGCGCGTCGCGCAAAATATGACACCGATCGCTTACCAACCGTTTTTGACAAAGATCAAAATCAACGCCCCTCGCGAGTGTTTGCGACCTTTGGGCGTTTCTCCTGGGCCTCATCAAGGGTGCCGGTCTTGACTCGCCTTTGCTGCATGTAGGACGCTTCCATGCGTGATTGCAGCCGCTTTGCCGCGTCGTGCAAAGCGGCCATCTCTGCCTCATAGGCTGTGAGCCGAACGGCACGACGCTTTTCCTTCGGTCCGAGTGTGCGTTCCAATTCAGCCGACAGGTCTCCGAAAGCTGTGAATTTTGCCGCAAACAGTTTTCGAATCTCGCGCTTTTCCCCCTGGCTGACCACAAGAACATAAGCGATATAGGCTGCCAACTGCTCGTCGTGGAGCTTCCATGTGATTTCATCGATTTTTCGTATAGCGCTTTTCAAGTGCCTGGTCGGAGGAACCGGCCTTCTACGCTTCATGATTTCGGTCTCCTCTCGCCGCTATCTCTAGCTTATTTGGCTGGCGGTCGTACCTCGCTGCGTCTCGCTTTTCGGCTTGTTCCATATCCGTCAAGAATTGCAGATTCACTTGAGCGCGGGTGTGCTCAAGCGTTGCCAGCGTGTCTCCGTAGATTTCTTCGCCGATGCCCGCAGCTTTTTTCAGACGTACCAGGCCCCGAACAACTTGATCGACTCCCTGATTCACTAGAAAAACCGCTTCATAAAGATGTGCCTTTTGCATTTGAATCTCCTGTATTCATTCAGGCAGAATGCCGTTGGTCAGAAGTTGAAAGAAGCGTCGGGACACGCGTCGCTAGAGTTGTGGGCCGACTCGAATGGACGCTAAATATAGGGGGACAGGATTACGGCGGCGGATGCGCGACGCGCAGGGGCATTGAGCGCGGTATGAAGCC
>Ga0137363_10001853_pt1 | contig 12385 bp, 14 predicted proteins | sample MadtaG_FD_104800 | JGI IMG/M metagenome (GOLD analysis project Ga0137363, IMG submission 104800) | Vadose zone soil microbial communities from Angelo Coast Range Reserve, California, USA - Mad1_115_16 metaG | ecosystem: Environmental > Terrestrial > Soil > Vadose zone | place: USA: California...
AGCGGCTGCGCCGCACGATCCGACGTTAGGACCGATGCACGTTCCATCGGTCGCTGCTTGGTACGCTTGCGGCAGGTTTGGGGCGACGCCATATCGCAGGTGCAACCCGTCTTCGTCTAATAGAAAAATCGAGCACAACATTCCCTCACTGTGGGCTTCGATCAGACGGGTGATACTCGTCAGAACTTCGTTCAGAGATGCGCCGATCAGCATCATCTTCAGCGCATCCAGCACCGCCTCGCTGGGCAGGGTCTGCGCGGGGGATGGGGATCTTGAGAGCGCTTGTAGGTTGGGTAACGTATTGACGTTTGCCATAAACTGGCCGCCTACCAGGCGATGTCCGCAACATCATACAAACAGAGCATTTATATCACGAAGGGAAGGCGCGCAGCTCGAACCTCGCACAGCAATGGCACGTCGTGGTTCGCGACTTGTACTGTGCTAGTGCCATACACTTGCCTTTGACTCGTGTGAGTCCCCATCACCTGATCCGATGACAGCAGAGATAGTTCGGTCGCATCAGGTCGCAAAGGTCTTTTCCCGGCGAACGGTCCAACTTAATCACCAACACTGCTGCCCTAACGAGAATCGACGCTGAAAGTTCCAAGCGCAGTTGCCTGCAGTGCAGAACATGCTCCTCAAGTGCACCACATTCGTACAGAAGCTGTACTGATCTGAATTTGGTCTGCTACAATTCAGCAGAGAGCATGGACAGATGCTCGGCGTCGCGATAGCCTGCGGACGGTTTTTTGGCGGTCTTTCATACTGTCCATTTACTGTCCATTTCGTACCGAAAACTGGTTATATTCGGTGGAACGGATTGAAGCAGGCGAAACGGTTGACAGCGAGAGTAGACAGTAAACATGCGGGTTTGGCCCTAACCGTATGAAAAGCAAGAGGGGACGTAGTTCAGTTGGTTAGAACGCTGCCCTGTCACCGACTTCCGACACACAATTGATCGGGTATCTGCTGTTTCCTCGCAAAGGACACCTTTAGCTCGCCGATTCTCACTTACATTCGCACTGGCTGCTTCACTCAAATTAGAACTTCTGCCGGTCACGCAGGAGGCCTCTGGTTCGAGTCCCGTCGTCCCCGCCATACTTTCTAATTTATCCTCAATGGTTTACACGGCGCGCTTGCCGCAGAACGCCGCAGGAACGCTTGCGTTGCACGCTCCACAGCTTCCCTACGATCATTCGAGATCGCATGGGTGTACCGCATCGTTGTCGTGATGTCGGAATGGCCCATACTGTCCAACAACTGACAATCACTAATACGATTCTGCTCATGTCCGCGCCAATGGGCCGGCACTAGCGGACATCCGTCAGCGTTTAAATCCGCACCTCAGCCAGGCCGAGAGCGCTAACCGTAGGTAAGCTCGGTGCTCTGTCCGACCTCGATAATATATCCGTCAGGATCCCGGATGTAGCAGCGCGTCTCGCCATGCTTGGGGATCGGCTCCGTGATGAACTCGGCTCCTCGACTTTTCCACAATTCATAGCACGATTGGATATCCGCAACGCGGAAATTCATAAAGCTGTTGATGTGATTCGGGTCGGGGACGCTCCAGTGACGCGACCCGTGAAAGTGATAGTCGACCTTTATCAAATAAGCCGGATAAGGTCCAGAGCAGCCGTTGCGCCTTCGCGGAGGCTTCCATGGCCACCGGATAATCGCCCGCAACATAGCGCGCCTGCAACTCCCGGATCCAGTACCAGCACTCGGCGAGCGCCAAGGCCGGGTTGCAGGTGAGATGATGTTCAAACTGGAGCGATTAGACGAAAGTGTTGGAAGATGCAGAACTGTCGGCTGCTGTCAGAAGTGGGAGTTTGAGTTATTCGTATCCTTTCTGAAGGTCATTCATTTCGCTCAACTTATTGGTCTCGGCTAGTCTGCTCGCTGCTCGCTTTGGCATTCCGGTTGCCTTTACTCGGTACGAAAGTTGCGCATTGTAAATGCCTCAATCTTGCGGAGGCTGATCATGGCAAAGAGGAGTCTCCGATGAACGTCGGATTCGTACTGGCCCTAGCATTCGGAATCGGTGTAGTCGCCGGGCTGCGAACCTTTACCGCTCCCGCCGTGACGGCTTGGGCGGCACATCTGCATTGGCTTAATCTCTCTAGCTCTCACTTGGCCTTTATGGGCTCGGTATGGGCGGTCGCTATTTTCAGCCTTGGCGTAGCAGTTGAATCTGTCGGCGATCAACTCCCTAAAACTGCCGCCCGAACGGCTGCCCCTCAGCTTGCAGGTCGAATCATTACGGGCTCACTTACGGGCGCCTGCCTAGGTATCGCCGGCAGTGCTGCGGCTCGGCTCGCAGTGGTAATGGGAGCTATTGGATCACTGGTCGGAGCGTTTGGCGGTTACAGCGCCCGAGCAGGATTGGTGCGAGCGCTGCACGCGCCAGACTCTGCGATTGCCATACCTGAGGATTTGGTCGCGATTGGTCTGGGACTTTTGCTGGTTTCGCGCTTTTGAGTCGTGCTAACGCTCTTCGCTAGAAGGTCGAGATTATGTTCAAGCTCAGTTACGAACAGGCATAAAACCCTTGCGAGGCCGATGAAGGGACACGACCTCTAGGAGAAATCGGCCAAAACCAGTTGAGACCGGGCCACAATTTCAGGAGGAAACTATGACTCGTGAAGCGACATTGATGTCCGGGATAATTCTTATCGCCGTTCCCGGGGCTCAGTACGGCGGATATTTCCTGCTCACAGCATTGATGGACCGGAGCAGCCGCTATATGGACAATCCGTTGCGCCAGAACTTTTTCCGGGCGGGCCATGCCCACGCGGCCGTGATCCTTCTTCTGGCGTTGATCTGCCAGATCCTGGCCGATGCGGCGATGCTGCCGGCATGGCTGCTGTGGTTTGTGCGGATCGGTGTGCCAGCGGCTTCAATTCTCATGGGCCCGGGATTCTTTCTGTCCATGCCTTCGCCCGACGCCCTTAAGCCGAACCGTCTGGTACGACTCATCTCTGTGGGAGCAGCGACGCTCGCGTTGTCTGTCGTAATACTCGGCATTGGACTGCTTCGATCGTTCGCGGCGAGGTGAGCCGCCGACTCGGGACCCGATTCTATGAAGGCAACAAAATCTAAACTAAAAGACAAGAGGCAATGACAATGAGTGAACAACAAACCGCACCTAGCACCGTAGCAGCTGCATCGAAGGCGAGTAGTACGCCTCCGTCGCCAGTCCAGTACATCCATCACTTGAAATTTCCCGTGGCTGATCTGGGATCGATCCGTTACCTTCTACGAGAAGGTGTTCCTCGCCGTCACCCTGAACACATTCGATGTGCCCGCATAGCTCCGAGCGAACGGTCTTTCGACGAAAAACTGAGATGACAGCACCCTCGCGGCGATGTGGTGGAAACATGGGGAAGCCCGGGGCCACTGAAGCATGATTGAAAACATAGTTAGGACCTGAAGAGCGCAGCCCTGAAAAGGCTGGTCGTCGGGGGTTCAACTCCCTCCCTGGCCACCACATCCTTATTATTTACAGGTTGTTGCAGTTCAAATCGAAACGTCTACGTTCTCTTTTTCCGTCTTTGCTGACCAAGAACATTGACCGATCAAATGCAAACGCATCAGCAAGATAGGGCGCGGTAGAGAGCAGCCCCACAGGGCTTGGCGTCGCTCGCATTTTGGTGGTGGATACTTTCCCATCTTAAGGTTTAGAGCAAAACGCTCAAAATAGCTTCGATCCAACTGAATTGGTTGCAAATTGGATATCGTCAAGACGTTGCTTGGGGGCCAGCGATTCGATTTGTCCACTGGTCAGCTGAATAATCACTGCGGCCGATACTCAGCCGACGCATCTTGTTCTGAAGAGTTGTTCTCTTAAGTCCGAGGCGCTCAGCCGCGCCGCCTTTCCCGGCTATCCTTCCGGACGCGTCGCTCAAGGCTTCGATAATCACGCGCCGCTCAGCTTCCCGGAACGATGATACGACCGGTACTACCTTTCGCCCTGCAGCATCCTTCACATCTAGCTGCGGCACATTCAATTTGTTTCCTTGCGTTAGAATCACGCAACGCTCCATGAAATTTCCCAGCTCACGAACATTACCTTTCCACGGCGCATTCGTGAGAGCGTCCATGGCATTTCGGGAGATGAATCTGATGTCCTTACCCATCCGCTGCGCAAACTTTGACACGAAATGATTCACGAGCGGAAGAATGTCTTCGCGGCGTTCCCGCAAAGGCGGGATCTCGATCGGGAAAACGTTGAAGCGGTAAAAAAGATCCTCGCGGAACTCGTGCTCGCGGATCATGGCCGCAAGGTCCCGATGCGTCGCGGCAATCATCCGCACGTTGACCTGGATTGTCCTTGCGCTTCCCAAACGCTCGAACTCCTGCTCCTGGATAGCACGCAATAGTTTCGGCTGCAGCTCCAAGCTGATGTCGCCGATCTCATCCAGAAACAACGAGCCTCTATCCGCCAGCTCGAATCGACCCTTTCTTTGCAGCAGGGCGCCCGTAAAGGCTCCCTTCTCATGACCAAACAGTTCGCTTTCCAACAGTCCTGATGGAATGGCCGCGCAGTTCATGCGAACAAGGGTGCGCCCGCGCCGAGAGCTGAGCCTGTGGATGGCCCGCGCAATGAGCTCCTTTCCCGTTCCTGTTTCTCCATGAAGCAGGACGGTGGAATCGGTGGGTGCGACGATCGCCACCTGATCAAGCACTTTCTGGAGGGCTGGGCTCCTGCCGACGATATCCTCGAAGCAGTGCTCAGAGCTAGTTTCTGTTTCCAGATGCAGTTGCTGGTCTGCTAGATCGCTGATGTTGGGAAAACCCGCTCCTGCGAGGCTCCCGAGGTCGGTGAAAGCAACAGTCGCGCCCATAGTCTCCTCCCATACCTTTACACTTCCACTGCTTTGCGAACAGCTAAGCTGATCTCTTCGTCTGCGGGCAAAACTCGATGATTTTTCCGAGTTGCGGCTGAGCCGCCGTCCTCAACGGTTTCTGAAAGTTCTTCGGCATGTAAAACTCAATCACCTTTGCCATGACAATCTCCTGGAGCCTGTTGAATCTCGGTGCGCGGCGGCATTGCCAGTACTTCGCTCGCTCTTGTCGGTCGCCATCACGGGGATGCAACATTCATTGCAGCCATGATTAGGACTTCCTGTAGCGTGAAACCGCGAGTTGTGATCTTCCACATAAGTGCCACCAATGAGAACTCGAGATTCAAGTGAGTTGCTTCTGACCATTTCTGCAACTTGACGAGAACATCGCGACAATAGACCACATGCGAGAAAACGGTAATGCTCGAAACAGTTCAGCAGGGATTTCTAGCCGTGTAGGATTTATTCGTAACCGTTAAGAAGCATGCTAAAATGCTAACCGCTTATCTCTCAGTAACTTATGAATACCATAGCCGGTGCCCGTTAAGAGACGTTAAGCGAGAGCGAGGGTAGGTGTCAGCAGGACATCACTTCGAAAGCCCGAAGAAACTCAGCGCTGAACAGGTTCAGTCAGTCCGCAATGAGCTCGAATCGGTGATTGCTAGCGATGCCCTCACCGGGAGCAAGCGCTGCCAGGACTTTCTCAGGCTCGTAGTAGACCACACCTTGGCAGGTGATCTGGACGAATTGCGTGAGCGCATGATCGGCGTGGAAATGTTCCACCGGCCCGCCGATTACGATACTTCGAATGACGCTGTCGTGCGTGTCCGCGCGACCGAAGTTCGAAAGCGGCTTGCGCAGTACTACAGAGAAACCAAAGTTGCCCCAGCGGTCCGGATCGACCTTCCCCCCGGCTCCTACGTTCCTGAATTCCATTGGTCGCTCCCGCCGAGCATTGACGGCGCTACGACAAAAACCTCGCCTCGCCAAGCGGCGACCCCTATGTCTCGGCGTACGTCAATACTTCTGCTCATTGGGGCAATCCTTGGCATAGGACTGATCGCCATTCTTGGGTCACAGTACGGCCGGAAACGTTCTTCAAGCAATGCTCTACGGCTTTCCCTAGGTCTGCCAGAGGGCGTGAACTTACAGCGGAACTGGCACCCTTTTGAACAGATCGCGCTTTCGCCCGATGGCCAGATGCTGGCTTTTGCAGCGACTGATGCATCTGGTCAAAGCTCTTTATGGCTCAGAACTCTGAGCTCTCCCGAAGCCCAGCGAATTGCTCAGACTGACGGTGCACTTTTGCCCTTCTGGTCGCCGGACTCGGAGTTCGTCGGTTTCTGGGCGGGCGCCAAGCTGAAGAAGGTTCCTCGATCGGGCGGCGTGCCCGAAATAATTTACGGCGTTCCGGAAATTGCGCAAGGTGCGTGGGGTCCAGATGGGACTATCCTTTTTGCCAAACCAGTGAACAGTCCCATCTTCCGTGTCCCCGCTACCGGGGGCGATGCCGTTCCCGTGACGTCTTTGCTCCCCGGGCAAGTCAGCCAGATGTGGGTGCAGTTCCTGCCGGATGGTAAGCACTTCATGTATCTGGCTCGCACAAGCTTGACCAGCGCCGATCCGGGTGCCAAGGTTTATGTCCAATCGCTGGCTGGCGGAGCTCCGAGAATGCTGCTGGCCAGCCAAAGCCGTGCGTTAGCGGTTCCGGAGTATTTGCTGTTCGCGCAAGACCAGAACCTTTTCGCGCAGCGCATGGACTGGGAAGCTCTGCGACAAATCGGCAAGCCCTCGTTAGTGACTCGAAACGTCGCTGCCTCGCCGGCATATTTAGGTACTTCGGAATTTACTGCCTCTCAAAATGGGGTGCTTATCTACGGGACAGCACAAGGCTCATCTTTCGATCAGTTCCACTGGTATGCACGCGACGGCACCGTTACTGGAAGCTTCGACCCGGTGATCGATTTTCAGCAGTTCACGCTTTCGCCGGATGCAAAATACCTGGCACTGAACTCGTTCCACCAGCACGCTACCGGGAGTTTGTGGCTGGTTGATTTGGGGACGGATACAACCACCCCACTCACGATCGATCCGCACGCGCAGTCGGATCCTGTTTGGTCGCCGGACTCGCGCTATGTCGCGTTCAATCTTCTTCCTAATGGCGGAATTGATCCGCCGTTCTTGGTAGAGAAAATCGAAATTGCAAGTCAGCAGGCGCAGCGCATCTATGGCGACAACGAACCGCACTGGGTAGAAGAGTGGTCCGCAGACGGCCGCTTTCTGCTCACACACGACACAAAAACTTTTTCGATTATTCCTGTCGCTGGTAACAGCAAACCTCAAGCGCTGTATTCGTCCAGCTATATAAAGGATGAGTTTCACTTGTCTCCTGACGGGCAGCTTATCGCTTACGGCGAAATCCGCGCCGGCAGATGGGAAGTCTTTGTGGCGTCGTTCCCCTCATTTCACAACATCACTCAGGTTTCTAGTGCGGGGGGCGCACAGCCCCGCTGGCGCGGTGACGGCCGGGAGCTCTTTTTCCTCGATCTTGAAGGAAGGATGATGTCAGCGACCATTGAGAGCAGGTCTGCACCGAAGATCGGCACCCCAAGGCAACTTTTCGCAACGGGACTGACACCAGATCCCACTGTCAACCAGTATGCTGTAACCGCGGACGGACGTAAGTTTCTGGTGCTCGAGCCACGAAAAGGTTTCAACGAAAGTTACTCTGTCGTTCTTAACTGGCCTGCGACTGTGAAATAGCACCTTGCGGATGTAGCGGTCCGGCCGGCTTCACTCCACGGTTCCGACGGATCAATAACAAGACTTGGTCGCGGCCAGATGTTGGGACGCTGGCTCAGCGGTTGCCCACTCGGCCTATCGCCCGATAAGGATGATTCCGCTATCGCGGCGGATCCTCAGCGTCGAAAAAACTTCGGCGGTGCAAGAGACGAGCAAGGCCTGCTGTGCCCGATCAGTGCACTCCGCACCATCGAGCAACGTTTGTCCCAAATTCCATACCTGCTGTTGGACTGAGCCTAAGTCGCCGCACTAGTTCTCCTTCCATCAACAAGACGCACTCAGTGCCCAGATTCTGCTGCCCTGATCTGGGCAGTTGCCGTTGGAAGGTCACCGGTACATTGCACACCACCAGAAAATTCAGCATTTAAGGAGCGCTTGGCTTTGGCGCGTCGATTGCCTTTGTGATTCGCGTCACATCTGGAATATAACGCGAAACTAAATCCGGTCGTGAGCGGGATCAATGGGGTGGCAATTCCATCCACCATCACAGGTCCTCCTAAAGATTCGTAAAGCAATCAGGAGCGTTGACACAACGCATCCGGGGCTAGGAGAAGCCATGCGAGGATTCACAAAATTTGTGCTGCATCTAGTGCCAACTTTTCTGGTGTTGTGGCTCGTTTTTCTTGGCGGGCGGTGCGTTGCCCAAGAAATAGACGTACCGAGTGGACACGGAAGTGGCTCGGTCGTTGCGCCCACGGGCTGGGCAGAGTTGATTGCTCCTGTGCAACAGCGGGTCGATCTTAAATTCTACGGCTTTTACATCGGCGAAGTGAAAGCACCGTCAGCACAGTTTGACGCCACTTTTCGCGCGACAAGGTTTCTTTCGATCACTCCCGGCTATCTGTATTACTCGGTCCCTGCAGACGGGCTTAATGAACTCGCGAATCATTCGGGAGGATTTACTCGCACTTACGAGGAGCATCAATTTCGGATCGATGGAACGGTTATGTTCTCGATCCACAAGTTTGAAATCTCGGAACGCAACATGTACGTCAGAAGGTTTCTTCCAACATACATTTATGGCGGAAAGTCCCTTCCAGAAAAAGAGAGCAACCGCTATCGCAATCGGATCGCGGTCGCGTATCCCCTTGCGGTTGGTGGCCACATCTGGAAACCTTTCGCGTCCTACGAAGCCTTTTACGACCAGGGAAGCGGGTGGACGAAAAACCGAGCATGGACTGGCGTCACGGTGCCCATCGAGAAGCATGTGTCGTTTCAGCCCTCCTACATGTGGGAAAACACAAACGGAATCAAAGACCTCCGCTACCTAATGTTTGGCCTGATCTTCAGAATGCCATCGAGATAAGAACCTGATTTCTATTCAACACTCAACAAGGAGACATGTATGTCAAAAGTGCTACAACGACGAACTGCAATGCTTGCCCTGATCGCCAGCCTGGTTTTCTGCACCGCCGCGCTGGCGCAGATGCCAATAAACCCATGGAAGAAGGCAGCGCCGTTCCCTATGCCGGATGAAGAACTCTACGGCACTGCCGTTAACGGCAAGATGTACGTGATTGGCGGCTGGGACGAAGGCAAGGCTGCGGGGATTAACTACGAGTATGACCCGGCTACCGACAAATGGACTCAGAAGAAAGGAATGCCGCGGTCGGCCCACCATGCCGCCATAGCTACTGCCAACGGCAAGCTTTACGTCATTGGTGGCTTCGTGCCTCCAAAGGACACTCAGATCCCGACCGGCGGCGCGTGGGAACCCATCGCCGACGTGTGGGAGTACGATCCGGCGGCCGATTCGTGGAAGTCGCTGGCTCCGTTACCGACGAAACGTGGGGCGGCGGTAGCGGTCGAAGTGGGCGGCAAGATCTATGTCATCGGCGGCGCCACCACGGTGGCGGATTCCAAGGACCCATACTTCACGTTCTTCGGTCCATCTTTGGTTCTCACCACCAACGAGGTCTTTGACCCTGGCACGAACAAGTGGGGGAGCCGCAGGCCGATGTCAGTGGCGCGGAATCATGCGTACGCCGCCGCCGTTAACGGCAAAATCTACGTAATTGGCGGCCGCACCGGCCACGCCTTCATCCTGTCCGCCACCAACACGGATGTGGTGGAAGAGTACAGCCCAGTAAATGATTTGTGGAGTGCTCCGAAAGAACGGATGCCGACGCCCCGCAGCGGCGGCGCCTGGGGCACCGACGGACGCAGGATCTACGTAGCGGGTGGCGAGGTGACTACGAAAGAGCTCGTCGGAGCGTTCCGAGCCGTCGAGGCGTACGAGCCGGCCACGAATTCATGGATCTCGCTGCCACCGATGCCGATGCCGCGGCATGGCATCGCGGGAGCGGTGATTGGGAACGAATTTCATCTCGTCAGCGGCATGATTCAATCCGCAGGGGCGTTGACGTTCCTCGACCCGCGTCTTGAAGTCCACACGGGACAGCATGACGTACTGGAGCTGAACTTCTTCTTTCCAAGTCCTGCAACGGGTGCGAAGAAAGAAGAAGCGCCGCCTTCCACGGGTGCAAAGAATGTGGGTGCTGCTCCTTCTTCCGCTGCTGTGAACAACGTTAGCGCGACTTCTTCTTCCGCTCGTCTGAAGAACGTAAGCGCGATTTCGACGGAGGGCGCGAACAGCGTAAGCACGGCTTCTTCCGGAGGGAAGAAGCCGTACATACGCTACAACGTGAACAGGCCCGAAGGCCAGGTGATGCTCGCGAAATACGCGCAGGCGATCGAGATCATGAGAACCCTGCCGGACTACGACACTCATTCCTGGACCTGGTGGTGGAATACCCATTGGATCAAGGGCCCCCCGGCTTTCCTGTGGGATTACTCCATGAAAAAGAAAGCAGAGGTCATTGCGGCCCTCCCGAAGGAGTATCAAGCCGATGCCGAAGCCGTATGGGACGGATGCCAAGCTCACCCCTACAACCCGTCGAATCCTGAGCAATATCAGCAGTGGTATTTCCTGCCCTGGCATCGGCTCATGCTCTATGAGTTCGAAGGAGTCATTCGCGAGGTGCTGCACGACGAGACTTTTACGCTTCCGTACTGGAACCCGGTCACTGGAAACGACGCCGATTTGGTTCTACCGGCCGTGTTCCGGGCTCCTGGCACCACACTGTATAACGGCACGCGCTGGCCCTGGGTCAACGGCGGCGAACGGATCGACATACTTTACCGGGACTGGCTGAGTCTGGACGCTCTCAACGAGGACTTTTACATCGACTCGCCAACGGGCAGCCACGGCTTTAATCCCAAGTTGGACACCAACCCTCATTTCTTGACGCATCTTGCAGTCGGAGGCGATATGGCTGATTTCGCCACGGTCGGCGGTGACCCGTTGTTCTATCTCCATCACGTCAACCTGGACCGGATTTGGGAAAGCTGGAATCGACTCGGCCACACCAATCCAACCGATCCCAAATATCTCAACCGCACGTTTGCATATGGAGACAGGAGCGGCAAGCGCGTCGATCTGCCAGTCAGCGCGGCCGACCGTGTTGCGCAGCTCGGCTACGAATATGACGCCTATGAAAAAGCGCCCAAGCCGGAGCACCTGACCACCGAGGAGGCCGCGTCCAGAGAGCGCACATACAAGGGTCTCCACGAAAAGGCCATGGGCGGTCCAAATGGTGCCCACCATGCGCACAGCATGGAAGCCTCGACCAAGCAGGACACACCCTAAAGCGGGAACGGCGACCGAGCCGCATGACGCTTGAGGAGTGTCCGCCTACGTTCGCAGATTGATCAACCTATACAGGTAAAGGAGAAAAAACAATGAAGTATGCCTTTGTCATCGCCCGGATGTTACTGGGCCTCGTTTTCACGGTCTTTGGCCTCAACGGGTTTCTACATTTCTTCCAGAATCCGCCAGTGCCTGGTCTCGCGGGACAGTTCATGGGAGCTTTACTAGGGTCGCATTACTACGTGATCGCGTTCGGAACGGAAGTCATCGGCGGCGTGTTGCTGCTCAGCAGCCGCTACGTGCCGCTCGCACTGACGCTGCTCGGACCGGTGATCGTGAATATCCTGAGCTTCCACATGTTCCTGGACTCAGAAGACATGGCGCCCGCCATTGTCGTCACGGTGCTATGGTTCGTCGTTTTCTCGCAGGTGCGCAGTTCCTTCGCGGGTCTGTTCGTGGCGAAAAAAGCCGGATTGAAGTCCAGCAGCCGTGCCGAAGCGCTAGGCGCGGCATAGTTCGGTAAAACGACGTTCGACCAACTAAACCAGGTCTGATCGAACAGCGGAGGGAGGATGTTCCTCGGGTAGAAGCTCGGGGCGGGGGCGGAGGTAGCCTGAAAACCGGCGGACGGTGCCGTCCCAGGCGAAAGGACTAAATCGACATGATTATCACTTTTCTGATCGCAAAGATTATCTTAGGCGGCTACTGGCTGATGTTAGCTCCAGTTCTGTTCTTGCCATTGGGGACTATTCTTCTCAGCCCGCATGTCCTGCGCGGAATCTCTGGATATGTGGTGCTTTCGTTAGCAGTGGTATTTGCGGCGTTAGGGGCGATTTTTCTATTCACTCTGACCTTACAATCCTGAGTTTGATAAGCTTCTCCAGAATATTTGGGGGGGTGGCTTGATAGAGGAGGATGAATGGCGCAGGTATGGTTAGTCACCGGCAGCTCTCGTGGTCTGGGTCACGCAATTGTTGAAGCGGGCCTCGCTGCGGGCAATAAAGTGTTGGCGACAGCTCGGGACATTAAGTCGCTGGCTGATCTGTCGGAACGATATGGAGATCAGGTCAAGCTCTTCGCAATGGATGTG
>Ga0137363_10001855_pt1 | contig 12382 bp, 9 predicted proteins | sample MadtaG_FD_104800 | JGI IMG/M metagenome (GOLD analysis project Ga0137363, IMG submission 104800) | Vadose zone soil microbial communities from Angelo Coast Range Reserve, California, USA - Mad1_115_16 metaG | ecosystem: Environmental > Terrestrial > Soil > Vadose zone | place: USA: California...
CAAGAAACTGGGCAAGATCATTTACCAGAAGCGGGCTGTGGTCTCCACCCAAGACCCGAGAACCATTCGCGACTACATCAAGCAGATGTACCGCTGGCACTCCGGCGCCTGGCAGGTTGGCATGAAGTACGAAATGATCACCGGACTGACCAAGATCGACCTGGAATACAAGCTCCTGATGGGAGAAGGCGTAGTCTTTGCCACCCTGTTTTTGTTGCTGCCGGTCTGGTTACTTCTCTACCCAACCCTGGCGTTTTATGCAGTCGGCATGGACATGGTGGTTCTTGTCTTCCTGTCAATGATTTGTGCCGCCTGCGATCGACGAATCGATGTTTGTCTGTACGCAATGCTTTATCCGCTGTTGCGCTTTGTGGACTGTTCAATCTTTCTGTACAGCTTTTGGAAAGTCGTCATTCAGAAAAAACAGGTAAGAGGCTGGTTTGCGGTCAAACGGTACTGACAAGAAAAGTGGGACTATGAAAATGAAGTCGTTATTCGCGATATTCGTTGTTCTGGCGCTGACGGCTCTCTCGCCCGCTCAGGACGGTGCTCAGTCCGCGATGCAAGGCAGCTTGGTGGACGCAGTCGGACTGCCCGGACAGGGCTGGACATCGGTAGGCAACCTGAGTCCGATCGAGCACAACAATTTCTTTACTCAATCCTATTTCGAGCAGAGCGCGGCGATTTTCTCCACCTACTCGGGATCGATCACGGTAACGCCCTTCGTCGGCGTGGGCTTGGTTCTCGACACCAAAGGGTACGAGTGGAACAACAAGATTCAGCCCCGCCTGGGCGTAAAGGTAAACAAGTACTTCCGCAAGGGTGTGGTAAGTATCGGTTCCGCGTATTCCTACGAAGATCGCTTCAAGAGCTTCAACAGCAGCGGGCTCACTCTCTACGTCCAAGACTGGTTCGGCTGGCAAGCTGTCGCCGATAAATCGAGCCGTTTTCCCGGATCTTCGTGGATTGAAGTGGGGAATTTATCGCCGGTCGAGCGCGGCAACATCCTCGGTCTGGGTTATATCTCGCAGGGCGTCGTGGCTAAGAGATTTCAAAGGGCCACGCTGGTGCCGTACGTCGAGGCCACGATATTTCGTGACAGCAAGGGCTTCGATTGGGACAACCGAGCGACCTTCGGCGGCGGCGTGAAAGCCATTATCCCGCGGGACCAGATATACACCGAAGTGGGTGTGTCCTATCTCCATGAGAACCGCTTCGAGTCGGGTCTGGCGGCCGGTGGTCTCTCCGTGTTCACAAATTTCTCTTTCAACTGGAATCTCTTAGGCCGAAAGGTGGGGCGATAACATGCCAGTCCCCGGGCTCGGAAGTATTTCGGCCATCATTCACATGCTAGCGAAAGGTCCTGACGCAACGAGGTCAAAAAGTCTTATGCGCATACTTGGAACAGTTCTTCTCTCATTGCTCGTATGTCTGGGGGTGGCGGCGTCGGTTTCCGCCCAGGATTCAGCTTTACTACTGTCCTCGATCAGCCTGAGCTCAACCAGCGTGACCGAGGGCCATTCGTTACAGGGCACTGTGACGCTGAATATGGCCGCTCCCGGCGACGGAGTGGCAGTGTCTTTGGCCGCCGATCCAGCCGGGGCAGCCGTCGTGCCGGCCAGCGTAAAGGTTCCCGCCGGCGCGACCAGCGCGACCTTCGCGGTCAGCGCGAGCACGCCAAGTGCAGTCACGATCTACGGAAATTACGGGGTCACCAAGAGCGACTCGTTGTCCGTGGTGCCGCGAGTGTCGATTGATGAAATTGCGGATCGCGTGATTGAGCGCGAGCGCGCCCTGGTGGCGCAAATGCAGCACTTGCACCCGATTGCCGAAACCTACATCCAGAACCTGAAGTCGGACCACGATTCGGTTGTGGTCCCGGCCAGCGATCAATACTTCCTGGGACGGCTGGATCTGACCGACGGCGTGGGGGACCAGCTGTTTGAAAAGCAGACCGGTCTTAGCCTCCGCGCGCTGAACCCGTTCCCTGGCATCTTTTCCCGCAAATTTCTACCCGTAGGTTTCGCGCAGATGGTCATGCTCGACCGAGATTTCCAGAAAAAGAACTATGACTTCAAATTTGTCCGGCAGGAGTTCCTCGGGGAGGTGCGCTGCTTGGTGATGGATGTACAACCGAAAGGCAACGCGGGCGGACGGTTTCTAGGCAGGATTTGGGTCGAAGACCGCGACTACAACATCGTCCGCTTTAACGGCACCTATTCTCCTCGTTCCCGCTATAGCTACTACCTGCATTTTGATAGCTGGCGTTTAAATCTTCAATCAGGTTTGTGGCTGCCGTCGTATGTCTTCATCGAAGAGTCGAATTTCAAGGGCGTCGGCCCACTGCTTCCTGGCCTGCACTTCAAAGCTCAAACCCGCCTCTGGAGCTACGATCCGGAGCCGCTCAAACACAACCAGGAGTTCGCGGACATTCAGATAGACGCGGTCCAAGATCAGACCGATTCCGCCAAAGAGGCTGGTCCGGTCGAAGCGCAGCGTATGTGGGAGCGGACGGCGGAAGATAACGCGCTGGACCACCTTCAGAAAGTTGGATTGCTCGCACCCCCGGGCAACGTGGACAAGATTCTGCAGACCGTGGTCAACAACCTGATCGTGACCAACAGTCTTGAAATCATTCCTGACGTTCGCTGCCGCGTGCTGCTGACTTCGCCGCTGGAGTCCTTTACCGTGGGCCACACCATCGTGGTCAGCCGGGGATTGCTCGACGTCCTTCCCGATGAGGCTTCTTTGGCGATGACTTTGGCTCATGAACTTAGCCATATCGCACTGGGTCACCGTATCGATACCAAGTTTGCCTTTAACGACCGCTTCTTTTTCCCCGACGTGAATACATTCCAGCGCCTGGATTTTGCCCGCAATTCCGCAGAGGAAGAAGCGGCCGACACCAAAGCAATGCAGTTGCTAGCGAACTCTCCTTATAAGGACAAACTCGGCACCGCCGGATTATTTCTGAAAGCCTTGCAAAGCGGCGCACCGAAGCTTACCAGCCTGATCAGGCCGCACCTGGGTAACCGCATGGAGGACGGAAAGACCATTCGGATGTCGGCCCTGCTCAGCAGCGCTCCGCCACTGGAAACGCAGCGTATCGATCAGATCGCGGCTCTTCCGCTGGGCGGCCGGGTCAAGCTGGATCCGTGGAGCAACCGGCTCGAGATGATGAAGAACAAGCCGGTGGTCCTGCTTTCGCCGCAGGAGAAGATGCCCTTCGAAGTTACACCGTTCTTTCCTTATCTGACCCGGCTCAACACCACACGGGTCGAGACGGCAGCGGCGGAATGACGGTACATTTTTCCGGCGTCTGCAAACGTATGAATCCACAACTGGCACTTTTCGTGGAGACTGACACCGGCTACTTTCATTGATCAAGTATCGTCCCACTGAAGTAGGCCCGGAGCGTCAGACCGACTACGACGCTCCCAAAGTTGGGGTTTATCGGTGCTCACTGCGGTTGCGATTTCGGGCCGATTTCGGGTAGAGATTGTCCCGGCATTGCGATCCTGTATGATTGAGATGGATGCCCAGATATCTGGTCACGGGGGTTGCAGGTTTCATCGGTTCCACCCTGGCGCACGCGGTGCTGGCACAGGGCGGGGGAGTGGTGGGCCTCGACAATTTTTCCACCGGCAACCACGAAAATCTGGCGGGCGTGCTGGACCGGATCGAGTTCCATGAGGCGGACTTGCTGGATCTGGACGCACTGCACCAGGCCTGCCGCGGAGTGGATTATGTTTTGCACGAAGCGGCCATCCCTTCCGTCCCTCGGTCCGTGAAGGATCCGCTGGAGAGTAACCGGGCGAACGTGGATGGCACGCTGAACCTGCTGGTGGCGGCGCGGGACGCAAAAGTGAAGCGCGTGGTCTATGCCGCTTCGTCCTCGGCCTACGGCGATACGCCCACGCTTCCCAAGCGGGAAGACATGCTGCCCTACCCCATCTCTCCCTACGCCACGGCCAAGCTCGCCAGCGAATACTACATGACCAGTTTTTACCGCTGTTACGGTCTGGAGACGGTGTGCCTGCGCTATTTCAATGTGTTCGGGCCCCGGCAAGACCCGGCTTCGCCGTATTCGGGAGTGCTGGCCAAGTTCATCACGCAAATGCTGGAGGGGGAGGCGCCGACGATTTTTGGCGACGGGAAGCAGAGCCGGGACTTCACCTATGTGGACAACGTGGCCGAGGCTAACCTGTTGGCCTGCACGGCGCCGAGCGGCGAAGTGGCAGGAGGGGTATTCAATGTGGCCACGGGGCGGCGGACGGATTTGTACCAGACCTTCCAGATTCTCAAAAAGCTTACTGGTTATAGCGGCGAGGTGAAATACGGTCCGGAGCGCGAAGGAGACGTCAAGCATTCGCTGGCGGACATTTCCCTGGCGGAGAAGCATCTGGGTTACAAGCCCAAGGTGGATTTTGAAGAAGGTCTGACGCGAACCGTGGCATGGTACCGCAGCCGGGAACTGGAGCCGCAATTGGGAAAGCCTGCCACCGGCCGCGATTCAGGCTAAACAGTTCGTGCACAGTCTCGCCGTGAATTGCTGAATCGAACTAGAACCTGCCGAGCCACGTTGCCGTGCGGGACCACAGGAGAAGTGCTGGCTTGTCATTGTTCCCGACGCGGCGGAAATTCTTACAAATGGGTGCGGCAGGGGCTGCGGTCGGCACCCTCGCCGTGGCGGGCGATGGCACGATTTTCGAGGCGAATCGGCCACGACTGGTACGCATTGAAGTTTCCCTGTCTCGTTTGGCTGACGCCTGGGACGGATTTCGTATCGCGCAACTGAGTGATTTTCACTACGACGATTATTTCTCAGTCGTACCCCTGCGGAAAGCAATTGATATCGTCAACGGGCTGCAGCTGGATCTGGTGGTGCTGACCGGAGATTTCGTAACCTCGCGAGGTATGCGGTCGCACGTGACTTCGGTTCGGGAAGTGAAGGCGGCGGCTAAAGCGATCGAGCCGTGCGCTCAGCTGCTGGCCCAGTTGCGCGCCCCTTCAGGGCTCCTGGCGGTTCTCGGCAACCACGATGTAGATTGCGACTCGGCCCACATCGTTGAAGTCCTGCAGTCGCATCATATTCCGGTTTTGCGGAATCGCTCTGTGCCTTTCGAACGCGATGGGACAAGGCTTTGGATCTCGGGAGTGGATGACATTCTCGTTGGAAAGCCCAAGCTCGATCTGGCGTTGAAGGGGATCCCCCCAGACGAGCCCGTTGTTTTGCTGGCTCATGAACCGGACTGGGCGGATCACGTGGCAAAGCACCCAGTGGACCTGCAACTTTCTGGACACTCGCATGGCGGGCAGATACGAATTCCGTTTCTGGGCCCTCCGTTTCTACCGCCGCTGGCGCGAAAATATCCTTGGGGACTGCGACAGATTGGCCGGCTTGCCCTGTACACCAACGTCGGCATTGGCACGATTGAGGTGCCGATACGTCTCAACTGCCCTCCGGAAGTGACCCTGATCACGCTGCGAAAGGCGCCCGCAGGTGGCGGCACGGTTTGAGCAAATCCTCCCGAATGATGTGCGGCAAGTTTTTCATGGGCCGGCGTTTTGAAGGCACATCGCTTCGCTGCATTTTGTTCATTCCCTGGCCGCCTGCGTGACCGGGTTCTGCGATATCGTAGAATGCAAACCATGAGTGAATTGGACTTATGCGCCACGAGTTCCGAATCATTTCTCCGATTTCCTGAGGATTTTCTGTGGGGCGTTTCCACGGCGGGGCATCAAGTCGAAGGCAACAACTGCAATCAATGGTCCGACTGGGAGCAGGCGGGCCGGATTAAGTCCGGAGATTCCTGCGGTAGGGCGTGTGATTGGTGGGAGAACGCCGAGCGGGACTTCGATATCGCCCGTGACCTCGGATTGAAGGCCCTGCGGCTCTCGCTCGAGTGGAGCCGGATCGAGCCGGAAGAAAATTGTTTCGACCCTCAGGCGTTGCAGCGCTATCGCCAGATGCTGGAAGGGTTGCATCAACGAGGCATTGAGCCAATTATTTGTCTGCATCATTTCACTCACCCGCGCTGGTTTGAGAAGAGAGGGGCCTTTCTTCGGCCGGATGCGCCCCAATTGTTTGAGCGTTTCGCGCGTGAGGCGGCAAGAGCGGTTGGCGCCCTTTGCCGGTTTTGGGTTACCTTCAATGAGCCCAACGTATATGCGGCGTGTGGCTATGTGCTGGGCGAATTCCCGCCTGGCCGCAAAGGAGAATTGCTCAACGCTCTGAGGGTGAACAGCATGCAGGCGCGAGCTCACGTGCTAGCGTATCGCGCGATTCACGAGCTGCTTCCAGACACGCGGGTGGGCTGGGCTCAACACTACGTTGTTTTCGAGCCGGCGCGCGGAATTATGAACCGATGGGTGGCGAGCCTGCTGGATCGGCTCTTCAACCATGTTTTCTTTGAGTTGATCGAAGATGGCCAGCTGGCGTTTCCTTTTAGCTTGTTGAATGGCCAGGTGAGCGACGCGAAAGGTTGTTGCGATTTCGTCGGCCTAAATGTTTACAGCCGATTTCATGTAGCTCTTGATCTTCGGCATGCGAGCACGCTCTTTACCAGGCTGTTCGTTCCCCGGCATGTTCCGCAGGGGGATCGAGGAGTGGAGAATCCCTACGGAGAAGCCTATCCCCAGGCGATCACTCGCGCGGTGAAACGTGCCGCCCGGCTAGGGAAGCCAATCTACATCATGGAGAACGGCGTGCCGGATGCTGCCGACCGGATTCGGCCATGGCTGATCGTGAATGTCTTGCGAGAACTGCATGGGCTCATAGAATGCGGGCACGACATTCGCGGTTATCTGCACTGGACCCTCACTGACAATTTCGAGTGGAATGAGGGTTGGAGACTTCGCTTTGGGTTGGTCGCGCTGGATCCGGAGACACAACAAAGGACGTTGCGCAACAGTGCCAAATTGTTCAGCGATATCATTCGCAGCAACGGGCTTGCGGCTCCGATGCCTGACGAAGACGCTCTTCTTTCGAAGGCTATGCCTTAGGTCCTGGCGGAAAAGCTTCCGCAGCCCGTAACCTAAGTAACTTCCCTGCTGCCGGCCGTTTATTCACAGAAAATTAATGAAACGTTGATCTGCTGTTAAGGGCAGGTTGCGATTCTAGTAAACGGTAGTGTCTTTCAGGCCAAGTATGGAGGTTGATCATGCGTAGCCTCACGATCGTGTTTCACGATGCGGGTGGTGGACACCGCAATGCTGCCGGGGCGTTGAAAACAGTTCTTGAAGAGCAGGATCATCCCTGGAATGTGCGCCTTCTGAATCTGCAAGAACTGCTGGATCCGATTGACCTGGTTCAAAAGGCCACCGGACACCGGCTGCAGGATGGGTACAACCTGCTGCTGAGAAAAGGGTGGACGCGGCTCACGCCGCAATTGCTCGTGCTTTTGCAATGCACGATTCGGTTGCACCACCCGAGAATTGTTCGCATTCTGCGAAATTTCTGGTCGCAGAATCCCACCGATCTGGTGCTTTCGGTGATTCCACATTTCAATGGTTGCCTGGCGGAAAGCATTCGAAAAGAGATGCCCAGCGCGGCATTCGTCACGGTGCTCACAGACCTGGCCGACTATCCACCGAATTTCTGGATTGAGCGCGAGTCAGAATACATTGTTTGCGGAAGCGAACGCGCGAGACAGCAAGCGCTGTCCATGGGCCACCCTGGGGAGCGGATCTTTAAGACTTCTGGAATGGTCCTGAAACCTTCGTTTTATCGAAAGCCGCAGATCGATCGAGATCAGGAGAGAGTCGGACTGGGCCTGAAGCCTGACTTGCCGACCGCCATTGTCATGTTCGGAGGTCACGGGTCAGCCTCGATGGTCGAGATCGCGAAAAGAATGGACCGGGGTTCAAGCCAGGTACAATCGATTTTTCTTTGTGGTCACAACCTTGAGTTGGCGGCAAGGATACGTAACTTGCGGCTGACCATGCCCGCCGTGATCGAGGAATTCACAACCAGGGTCGACCACTTCATGTCGCTGGCTGACTTTTTCATCGGCAAGGCGGGTCCTGGCAGCATTAGTGAAGCTTTGCAATTCGGTCTTCCGGTAATCGTGGAGCGTAATTCACGCACCATGCCTCAAGAGCGGTATAACGCAACCTGGTTAATGGAAGAGCGCCTAGGGCTCGTGGTGCCGGACTTCACCGGAATCGAGTCGGTGGTAGAGGATCTGCTCACGAACTCGAGGCTCTGCGCGCTGCGTGACAACGTGAGCCGGTACCAGAATTACGCCGTCTTTGAAGTTCCTTTGATTCTCGATCGGGTGATGGCGAATAAAACGGTGGAATCGTGGCAAGCTCCTTCGACCTTCGCCTCCGTTGATCCATTGGCCAACATCGCCTGGGCCGGTCTGACTTAGCCTTGGTGGGTTTGATTCGACCGATTAAGGACTTAACCGCAGAGTTCGCGAACTGACCGCGAAAACCGCAAAGAAAGACATTGCCCAAAGCTGGGACTGCACCACGCTCTGACCTCGCCTCTGCTTCTTTGTAGTCGATTCGCACCGTCATCCCCGAGAACACTCCCGGGTTCTGACTGGATCGCGATGATAGAATGCGGGACGGCGTGAGCATGAAATTCTGCCGTGCCGCCGTCTCCGGCCACGCACACATCGGACGTGTTGAGAATCCATGAAACGCGTATCCCCGAAGCAAGCCGAGTCCATACGGAAAATGACCGATCTGATCCGGCAAGCTTGCCTGGTGGCCAAGGACTCCGCATTCAACGTTCGGGAATATACGCGCGATTCGTCGAAGATGGCTTTTCTTGCCGTCAAGGACTGCGAAAAAGAACTGGACCGCATTGAACGGACGGTCGATGAAAGCATCACCGGCGCCATCACCGCGGTGAGTGAAGCGGAGGCGCGGGAACTGCTCGCGTGCCTCAAATTCATTATCGACCTGGAGCGGATTGGAGATCTGCTCTGGTCGGCGGCAAAGCGGCTGCAGGCGCTGGGCACGCAACTCTCAAAAGATGACAGCCGGGACGTGGGAGAAATGGCCGGGATTTTAGAGAGCATGCTGGAGCGAATTCATCAAGGCTTTCTGAATCGCGATGTCCAGGCTGCCGGGTGGGTGCTGCAAACGGACGCGCACCTTGACGAAGCCTGCCGCGCAATTTTCCGGCGCCACCTGGAAAAGACGGACCGCCACAAAAGGGAATACAGCACAAATTTGCTTTTTATCGCCCAAGCCTTTGAGCGGGCAGGGGATCATTCCAAGAACCTGGCGGAAGAGATCTTCCAATTGGTGGAAGGCCGCAGTCTCAGGCACGAACTCAAACGCCGTTCGCCGGGAGGCTGATGGAGCTCAAATTCGTCGGCGGGGTAATCGTCAGGCTGCCGTCGGTTCGCGGTCCCGTACTGCGGCTTCTTGCATCTTGTCGTGAAGGCGAAGCTTGAGCTTTTCCAGCTGCACTTCCTCGGATCGGCGTTCCTGGTTTATCGATGCCGCTTTTGTTTCGTACGCAAACCACTCTGAACGACTATCGGTCCGATCCATCATTGTTGGCTCCAGGGAGAGGATTGAGAAAGGGGAGTCTACAGGTTTGGCCGGATTAGTACAAGAGCGATAGATCGATCAGTTGATGCAACATTGAATTCGCCGGAAACAGCTGAAAACAATAGCGAAATGCAAGCTGACCCTTGGTCAATCTGAACCGGACTGGTATCCTGCCGAGCCTACAGTGCGCTGCAGTTCCTTTTTACCACCGGTTTCGGATTTGTGTTAGTTTAGTGCCCCATTGTAAACGTTTACGAAGTGGTCCCGTAGCAGACCGAACCTGGGTCGGGTGGCGCGGGAAGTTAAACCAAACATCCGGCGGCAGAGAGTCAGGAATTCTGGGTTCATGCCAAGACGCCACTACATTCTCGTTCAATTCGTCCTGCTCTGCGCTCTAGCGTTGTTGCCGGCCCCGACGGTCTGCGCCCAGTGGGCGCCACGGAATCCTGTCACAGCATTTCACCAACAGCCTGACGGCGTGCTTTTCACTATGAAGACAGGCACGCTCAAGCTGCAGGTCTGCACGGAATCCATTATTCGTGTTCGTTATTCGGCCACGTCTGCGTTTTCCAATCTTCCCGACTATGTTGTAACTAAAAATAACTGGCCCCAGACCAAGTGGATGATGCAGTCCACCGGCGATGACGTAGTCTTGACCACTTCGCGGCTGGCGGTGACGGTCGCTCGCAAAGATGGTGCCATTACATATCGCGATCTCGATGGCAAACAACTGGTCCAGGAAGCGTCAAGGAAGTTGACTCCGGTGCGGGTGAATGGCGAAGACGCCTATCGCGCGGAATCGTTCATCAACATCTACGGCTCCCGCGAGGGCCTTTACGGACTGGGCCAGCACCAGGCCGGGGTTTGGAACTATCGTGGCGAGTCGGTGGATATTTCCCAGGACAATTCGAACATCTCGGTGCCGCTGCTGGTTTCGAGCAACGGCTACGGCATCTTCTGGAACAACGATTCACGCAGCCGGTTCAACAACCGCTTCGCAAATTACCTCTACATCAGTTCCGAAGTGGCCGACGACATCGACTATTACTTCTTCTACGGCCCCGATTTGGACAAGGTCATTGCCGCCTACCGCGAACTGACCGGGCAGGCGCCCATGTTCGGCAAATGGGCTTATGGTTTCTGGCAATGCAAGAACCGGTACAGATCGCAAGAGGAAATTCTGGAAATCGCTCGGAAATACCGGGAGCTGCACATTCCGGCCGACAACATCGTACAGGATTGGTTCTGGTGGAATCGGAAGGGCGAGCATGTCTTCAACAAGAATTATCCTGACCCCAAAGCAATGGTGGATCAACTCCATGGCGAGAACTTTCACCTAATGATCTCGGTCTGGCCATTCTTCGAACCGGGCTCCACTGTTTATGACGACATGGAAAAACGCGGCTGGTTCGTGGACAAATTCAAGTTCGCCAAGCCGCCTTATCACACCGACGGAATGGCGGTGTACGACGCGACCAATCCGGAAGCCCGCAAATATTACTGGCACCTGATGGATCAGGCCTTGTTCAAAATCGGCATGGATGCCTGGTGGCTGGATACAACCGAACCGGAAACCGAGGGTCAGGAAGAGAATATCCTCCTGCGCCATAAGCTTGCCATTGGTAGCGGTGATCGTTATGTGAACATTTATCCACTCATGACCACGGGCGCGGTTTATGACGGACAGCGGAGCGCCTCCGACACGAAACGCGTGTTCATTCTCTCGCGTTCGGCGTTCGCCGGAGATCAGCGCTACGGAGTCACGGCATGGTCGGGTGATGTCAACTCTGATTTCCTGACCTTCCGCCGGCAGATTCCGGCGGGTTTGAATTTCGCGCTTTCCGGCATTCCATACTGGACCACGGACATCGGCGGTTTCGTTTCCGGGGATCCCGATGATCCGGCCTATCGGGAATTGTTCACACGCTGGTTCCAGTACGGCACTTTCAATCCTATTCTTCGTGTGCACGGAACTCGCAAGACCGATCAGAACGAGCTGTGGTCGTACGGGCCCGCCGCGCAGAAAATCCTGGTGAACTTTGACCGCTTGCGCTACCGCATGTTGCCCTATATCTACTCGCTTGCCTGGAAGACCACGAGCGAGGGCTACACCCCGATGCGTCCGCTGGTGATGGAATTCCGCTCCGATGTTCGTGCGCAGAACATTGGCGATCAGTTCATGTTCGGCCCGGCGTTGTTGGTAAACCCGGTGACCGAACCCGCTGCCACAACCCGGCGTCTCTATCTGCCGGAGTCTAAGTGGTACGACTTCTGGACAGGAGCAGCGATCGTGGGTGGGCGAACGCTCGACGCCGATGCTCCGATGGAGCGGTTGCCCCTCTATGTCCGTGCCGGAGCGATTCTTCCGCTGGGGCCGGACGAGGAATGGTCCACGGAGAAGACCGCCGACCCGATTGAACTTCGACTTTACCGGGGCGGGGACGGAGATTTCACGCTGTACGAAGACGAAAACGACAGCTACAACTATGAGAAAGGCGCCTACGCGACCATTCCGCTTCATTGGGATGACGCCAAACAGGTGCTGACCATTGGTAATCGCAAAGGCCAATTCCCTGGGATGCTGGAAAGTCGCGTCTTCCGTGTTGTTTTCGTTGGCGAAAACCACGGGGTAGGCATCAATCCAGAAGGCAAACCCGATAAGGCGGTGCAGTATTCGGGGAAGCAGATCACCGTAGTTCCATAATGCTGCGCGGGCCGCATTCCCAACCGCCGGCCCCGCGCTTTGGAAAAGATCAAGGTATCCTCGGCTCTGGATTAAAATCAGACGCGATGAGTGCGGCGGCGGCATCCCGGAACAAGCGCGAGTTCGACCCCGCGACTTTTCTGGCGACCATTGGCCGCGGCC
>Ga0137363_10001856_pt1 | contig 12381 bp, 8 predicted proteins | sample MadtaG_FD_104800 | JGI IMG/M metagenome (GOLD analysis project Ga0137363, IMG submission 104800) | Vadose zone soil microbial communities from Angelo Coast Range Reserve, California, USA - Mad1_115_16 metaG | ecosystem: Environmental > Terrestrial > Soil > Vadose zone | place: USA: California...
AGGGCAGAACTCCCACGGTGTAGACGCCTTCTGCACCTATTTTTGAAATCAGCCTGCCCTGCCCGGCCTTAATCAGCTCGGTATCCAGGCGATCTTTGGCGCCGCCCACCATCTCGGGAAAATTAATCATCGATGTGATAATGCGCCGGCAGGCGGTTCGGGTGGCGTCGTCAAAGCTCCTGGACGGCGAGACGCGCCGGGCATACATCAATGCCATGTCTCTCACCGGCACTCCAAAGACCGGAACGCCACAACCGTCGACACCGATGGCCATCTGGTCCACTGGAATATCTGAAAACTCCGCAACTGTTTTCGCGATCGCCTGCTGTACGGGACTCCCCCAGTCATCATAGCTTCCCGTCGGCGCGCCGACATGCACCGCTAAGGCCAGCATGGCCGCGTGCTTGCCGGAACAATTATTTTGCAGCACATTCGGCGGCTTTTGCTTTAGAGCCAGTTCGCGTGCGACCTCGGCGCTGAAAGGTTCATGCACGCCGCACTTGAGCGCACTTTCATCCAGACCAATTTTGGCGAGCATCGAGCGGACGGTGTCGACGTGAATTGCCTCGCCGCTGTGCGAGCCGCAGGCGATCGCGATTTCCCTTTCGGTAAAGCCAAAACGGTCTGCCGCGCCCGAGACGATCACTGGGATAGCCTGAAAAGGTTTTCCGGAGGAACGTACGTAAGTAACGGTCTCGGGTAGACCCAACCCGGCGATAGTGTTCCCCATGCCGTCGACCGCGGTTAGATGTCCTCGGTGACGGGATTCAACAATGGGGCCGCGCCAGACTTCGATCAGCGAAGCGGGCATTCCAGCTACGGCATCACTTGGGTTGGACATTGCCGGAGCATCTTAACTGCTTCGCCGAAAAAAAAGAAAAGCGGATTAGATCCTGTCTAACCCGCCCTTGCCGAAAGCAGTCGCTGATGTTCTTGGGTAATTACTTCTCTTGTTTATCAGTCGATTGAGTTACTGGAAGAGTCGAGGTTCCAACATTCACACGGCGAGTCCGAGCGGAATTCGCTTTCGCACGCCGGCCACCAAACGAGAGCACCGTCAGCTTCACGGCTCTTCGTCCAAACTGGAGAGCTTCCCGAGAAGTGGGCGTCCAGATGTCTATCCGTCGTCCTCTCACTGACCCACCAGTGTCCCCAACTACATATTCGCCGCTAAAAGAGCCGGCTTCAACCCTGACTCGCGTTCCTAATGGCAAAACCGAAGGGTCGGCGGCGATCAATCCGCGGCTAACGGGCCTGCCGCTGGCGGTCCGACCGCGCAGGCTATAGGCCGTCGCGGTGTAGGTTTGCGGCGCCACCTCAAAATCGTCTTTGCGAACCGAAGCAGATGTTTGCTTATTAACAGGACTGGATGTGGTCTCTGCGACGGCTGGTCCCGACACATTGGCTTCCGGGTTCGCCTGCTGAGACCCGGTTTGCGGGTCTAACGTTTGAACCTTCTGTTGAGTTGGTGGAACCGGTTTCGGGTCCTGATGAACGTAGCTTTTTGCGTAGGAAATTGCAGAAAAAACGAGAAGCACACTGACAGCGCTTCCAATAGCAGTGGATCTCATCAATCGGGTTCTCCTATCCGAGGTTAATGCCAGCTCTTCAGAAGCGCGGCGCGCGAGTCGTTCAAATTCCCGGACTCGACCCTCGGCTCTAGGAGACTGAAGTAGTCAGCCGAAGTTAGAGGGCTTGGATCCTTAATGCGCGGCGCTGAAAAGACCAAAGAAAAAAGCGAACCTGGTGGTTCGCTGGTTTGACGCCGAAGAGGCTATCACACGGTTCTTTGGGGTGTCCAGCCGGAGGTCAGCACCGAAATGTACTAATTCCGTTGCATCGACTGCCATTCCTGAGCTCGGAAACGAACCCTTTTGAGGTGATGGACAGTTCGAAGGATCACGAAATCCTGGCGATTTCCTAGGCCATTTCAAGATTTGCGTATTTTTCGATGAGCTTCTTCTGCCCATAGCCGGGGAAGCTGACCGTGAACTTGGTCTGGTCGCCAGAGCCTTCTCGCCGCAGCACCAGGCCTCGGCCGTACTTCGCATGCCGAACGTAAGATCCGGGGAGAATGTCGTGGCTGCCAGGAGCGCGGACATCCCTGTCCGCGTTGAGCGCCGAGCGCGAACCCTGTCCCGCACTTCCCGAACCGTCCGCATTAGCCCTCCCAGCCCCGCTGTCTGGTGAAGCCTGGGTCTGAATACTTCCCTTATCTTTCCCGCTGGAAGTTCCATGACCACCCATCTTCGCGGCCCGTTTGCGGAAAAACTCTTCAATGGATTCGACGCTGTCATAGGTCTTACCGGGAAATTTTGTTCCCGGTCGCCGGGCGCTCAGACGGCCGGAATTGCCGAATTCTGAAATCTCTCCCGGCTCGCCACCCGACGATTCCTCATATTGATGCTGGAGTGAACCGGCCGCCTGCTCCACGGTCTTCGATCTGCGCGCAAACGACAACCAGGACCTCCCACGCGAGATATCCTCGATCAGGTCGAGGGGCATTTCGTTAAGGAACTGTGAAGGCTCGGACGCCAGTTCTTCGCCGTAAACGCGTCGCTTCACGGCATGCGTCACGTACAGATACTTTTCGGCGCGGGTCATGGCCACATAAGCCAGCCGACGCTCTTCTTCGATATCTGAGGCATCGCTGAGCGAACGCGAATGCGGGAACAGACCATCTTCCAGCCCGACGATGAAAACGAGTGGAAACTCGAGACCTTTGGCAGAGTGTGCAGTCATTAACGTCACCGGCACGTCGGCTTTGTACTGGTCGGTGTCGGCCACCAGAGCAGAATGATCAATAAAGTCTCGCAAACCCTCCGGTCCCTGCTCGTCATAGTCCACCGCCGCGTTGACCAACTCCTGTAGGTTTTCCAGGCGGGCTTCAGCTTCGTCGTTATTCTCAGCCTTTAAGGCATTTTCGTAACCTGTATCAAGAATCGCGGCTTTGACCAAATCTGAAACTGGAGACGCCGACTCTACGGTTTGTCTATCGGAGCCCTCCCTGACCGCCCCCACCCCAGCCGGGTTGCCCGTCTGGGGACCCCGGGTCGGGCTACTGCCCCGTGCATCAGCGCCCTCGCTGTCGCTCTCGCCCACTTCGTTCTCGCCATTATTCGCACCGGTCATCACGCTCTGCGCCCTGGCCGCCAATCCCTTGACGATCCTTTGGAAGTTAGCGAGGGCGGCCGCAGCCCGCGGCGAAAGACGCCGCTCGTCCGCGAGCAGATCCGTAATGGCCTCCCAGTAGGAAACTCCGAGTTCGCGCGAGCGAATATCAATCTCGTCGAGTGTCATTTTGCCGATGCCCCGCGTCGGCGTATTGATGACTCGTTGCAAAGCGATCGAGTCGTGCGGATTCATCGCCAGCTTCAGATACGCGATGATGTCGCGGACTTCCATCCGCTCATAGAAAGAAAATCCGCCCACGATGTTGTATGAGAGTCCTGCTCGGCGCATCGCTTCTTCAAAGACGCGCGATTGCGAGTTGGTGCGATAGAGCACGGCGGCCCGGAGATCACGATCGCTGCGCAGATGTTCCTGAATCTTTCCAGTGACAAAACGCGCCTCGGATTCCGCGTCGAGCGCCTGGTAATAGCGAATCTTTTCGCCTGCGACGTTCTGTGTCCACAGAGCTTTTTCTTTCCGCTGAACGTTATGACGAATCAAACCACCGGCAACGTCCAGGATGTTTTGCGTCGAACGATAATTCTCTTCCAGCCGAATGACCTTCGCCGACGGGAAGTGCTCTTCAAACTTCAGAATGTTGGTAATGTCCGCGCCGCGCCAGCGATAGATGGACTGATCGGGGTCGCCTACGACGCAAATGTTCTGCTGCTTTTCGGTGAGCAGACGAATCAGTGAGAATTGCAGAGAGTTAGTATCCTGGTACTCGTCTACCAGTAAATAGCGAAACTGGTTGTTGTAGCGTTCGCGCACCTCCGGAACATCGCGCAGCAAACGGACCGCCTTGATCAGCAAATCGTCAAAGTCGAGCGCATTATTCTTTCGCAGACGCTCTTCATATTGTTGAAAGACGGCCGCGATCGAAGCCCGGCGCTCGTCAACAAACTGGGCCCGCGCAGTGAAAGCTTCAGCATCTTCACCACGATTCTTCGCCGCGCTGATCGCCGATTGCACTGAACGTGGCGCCAGTTGCTTATCATCAAAACCCAGATCGCGAATGCAGTTTCTGGTCAGGCGGACGGCGTCGTCCTGATCATAGATTGTGAACGAACGCGTATAGCCAGCCTGCAGAGCTTCGATGTCGCGCCGCAGGATCCGTACGCACAGACTGTGAAAGGTCGAGATCAGCGGCGCGCTGCCGAGTTCAAGGTCTTCCAGAAGTTTGTTGACGCGATTGCGCATCTCTTCGGCAGCTTTGTTCGTGAAAGTCACCGCGAGAATATTCCGCGGCCAGACACCACGCTCTGCGATGATATAGGCGATCCGATGGGCAATCACGCGCGTCTTTCCAGAGCCGGCCCCGGCCAGAATCAGCAGCGGCCCGTCGCTCGAACTAACTGCTTCGCGTTGTTGTTCGTTGAGTTGAGAAAGAAAATCAATCATGGAGTTATTGAGATTTACATTTAAGCACACGACTCCCAGCGTGCAAACCCGTTGTACTGATTTAAGATCTATTATGAGTGAGAAAGCTTAAATCGAGACTTCGGATTGAATTATTTACACCGCCCTATCCCAAAGACATGCGCGCCATGTTGACTTCCAGCAATGCGTCGCCGCGTGTATCACACGGGGGATTTCGAGCAATTATGAATGCTAGCGCACCTAACAGCCTGCGCGGCGACAGTACCGAGCAGCGTCAAAGGTGAAGGTAAGTGTTTCTCTCTGGTGGCGCTAGCTCTTTCGCAAACATTCTTGTTGACACAGTGACGCCCGGGTTGTAGAAGCTGGAAGAAGAATGCCTTCACCCAACAAAGATTTTTGAGTCTCAGTTATCGACGGTAACCGCAGGGCTCTGGCCAGCCTGACGAAGAAGAGGAGCGTGGAATCATGCGCATACCCAGCACGTTAAAACTTCTCAACCGCAAATCTCTTTCCCGGTCGATCATTTTGCTCTCATGTCTATTCGTTCTTTCACTTTCAGCTCTGGCCCAAAGCGAAAGCCGGAGCAGAATTCCGATGAAGCCTGGCGAGGGGGAGAAGAGCAATTTGCCCGAAGCTAACTCGGCTGAAGCTCAACGCCGCGCCTTTGCTGTTTCGTTAGTTATTTCGCTGGCCAACGACGCCCGAAGTTATAACGATCTGTCGCTCAGACCGCGGGTGCTGGCGCGGGCCGCAGATGTGCTGTGGGATGTCGACAACGTTACCGCGCGCTCGCTGTTCGCTCGAGCCTGGGAAGCCGCAGAAGTGGGTGACGTTGAAGATGTGACAGTGAATACGAAAGATAAGCCGCCGGCCATGGTCATTGCTCTCAGAAAGATGAGCGGTCGTGATCTTCGGGCTGACGTTCTGAGTCTGGCATCGCGCCGGGACAAGGCACTGGGGGAACAGTTCCTAGCGAAACTCAAGAGCGAGAACGAGCGCGACGCCGGCGACGCGAACAGTCCCCGAAGTACGCGTGACGTTTTTGCAGGCCCAGAGGCCGCCCGCAAGAGACTCCTGGTGGCCGGTAAGCTGCTGGGTGACGGGCAGGTCGATCTGGCGCGGGAGTTTGCAGCGCCCGCGTTGGGTGAGGTGAGCTTTGCCTCGATCAGTTTTCTTTCCGACTTGCGCGTGAAAGACGCCGCTGGGGCGGACCAGATATTTGCCTCGCTTTTAGCGCGCGCTGAGATGGACCCGTCGGCCGATGCGAATACCGTGTCAGGTTTGTCTTCGTACGTTTTCTCGCCGGGCTTTTATATAGTCTTCTGGCCGGATGGTCATAGCACGTGGAACCAACCGGATGAAACAACCGCTCCTCCCAATCTACCGCCGTCCTTACGCGATCGATTTTTCCAGGTGGCGGCCAGCGTACTCTTGCGACCGTTGCCGCCAGTCGATCGGGACATTAGTTCCTGTGGCCGCAGGGGCAAAGCGAAAGTAATCACTCGATTGCTTCCGCTCTTCGATCAATATGCGCCCGACAGCGCGGCAGCACTCCGCACCCAGTTGTCGGCGATCGCGGCCCGAAACATCGATAGTGACGACGCTCTGTTAACGGAAGGCATCAAGCCGGAACCCAAGGCTGGCGAGTCGCTCCAAAAGATGCAGGACGAGCTTGACCATGCCAGGACCTCCGCCGAGCGCGATCAAATCTATGCGGCGGCGGCGGCGAGACTGGCTCCCACGGGTAACAAGCGCGCGCGCGATCTGGCGGATTCCATTGAAGAGTCGAAGTTTCGAGAAAAAGTGCGCCATTATGTTGACTTTGAATTCGTCAAATTTGCGATCCGAAAGAAAAATGCCATGGACCTTGCTCAACTTGCCAAGACGGGACAGTTAACCCACACCCAACGGGCCTGGGGCTACACCCAGGCGGCTGGGTTGCTCATCGACTCTCAACACGAGCGCGCTTTAGATCTTCTCCAGGAGGCCATAGATGAAGCGCGGCGCATTGACGCCGCCGATTCCGATCGGGCTTTCGCACTGGTCAGCATAACTAACCAAATGCTCACCGCTGATCGCCCGCGGGCCTGGGACCTCTTGATTGAAGCTGTCAAAGCCGCGAACTCGGCGGAGGACTTTACCGCCGATGACGTTTGGATGCCTAAGAGATCCATGCTGGTAACGAGAAGCGGCACGAGATTCAGCCGCATGCCGGACGAGGACTTCAATTTCTCGCGCGTGCTCCGTCCGTTGGTTCAGGAAGATTTGGTACGTTCAGTCGAACTGTCGAAGGGTTTCAAGTACGATGCGCCGCGCGCTAATGCCACGCTTGCAATTGCGCGCGCGATATTGGAGAAGCCGCCAGCGAATAGCGCCAGGAACTAGGCCGCCGCGATACACCCTCGAACAAAGATGCAAAGCAAAATCAGAGCAAACATCGAATTGACGGCGCAGGTAGTCATCGCGCTGGCCGTTGTGGTTGCTGCCAGCGCGCTGGTGAAACGAACTTTTTTCCCGGGTTCAGGAAATCCGAATCTGCCACGAATTAACGCGGGAGAACGACTGAGTGTTCCTAATGTTGATTGGGAGCGGAATAAAAAGACTCTGGTCTTTTTTCTCAAGAAGGACTGCCCTTATTGCACAACCAGCGCGCCTTTCTACCGACAGTTGATTGAAGAGGCGTCGAAGCGAAATGTAAAGTGCCTGGCGATTCTTCCAAATTCCGCTGATGAAGCCCGCAAATACCTCCAATACCTTGAACTTCCAATCGAGAATATACAGACTGGCCCCTTGTCCTCTTACAAGATATCAGGCACTCCGACGGTCTTGTTTGGGGACAGCCAGGGAATAGTAAGGAGCGTTTGGTTTGGAGCGCAGACCGAGCGAGAGCAAGAGATGCGAGACAAACTTGTCGAGTTGTTCGACGAGAAAATTAATAACTAAACCAGCCAATCACCAACCCGTTCGTGATCACTTCCGCTTGAAGTACTGCACCGCGCGCTCGTGCTTCACTGCTGCTGCTCGAGTAGAAAACGTACCGAGGTTTCTGCGCTTACCGGTTTTCGGATCTTTCTTGCGCGAATACAAACGGTATTCACCCGACTTCAACTTTCTAATCATTTTTGACGGTTCCTTTCAGTGAAAACAATCGACAGCTTACATCAAACGCACACCGGTCAATAATGATAACCACCTCCAATAGTAAGAAACGAAGGTCTCATCCAAGAACTTTTGCAACCAGCAATTCCGAAAACTGTTTTTTCCGCCCCACACGGAACCTCTTGAATCCGCCACGATTTGGAGCGACAATGCGCCCTGTCTTAGTTACTTGAGCCCGGCCATCCCGCGGATAAGCTACTCGGCCCCGGCAGCTCCGCGCCTAAATCGTCTTTAACTCGCGGCCATTTTCTTCCGACAATCGGAACTGGAATATGATCGGACGGACCCTCTCTCATTACCGAATTCTCGAGAAGCTTGGTGAAGGCGGGATGGGCGTAGTGTACATCGCCGAAGATACTCTCCTCGGCCGCCGCGTAGCGATCAAAACTCTGACAGCGAGACGCGGCTCGGAGTCTGAGCATTTTCGCAATCGCTTTCTGCGTGAAGCGCGCGCCGTCTCGGCTCTTTCGCATCCGCACATCGCCACCATTCACGACTATGGCGAGACTGACGACGGCCAGCCCTATATCGTGATGGAATTGGTCAAAGGCCAGACGCTCGGCGATCTTATTCTGCTGGAAAAACTGACGATTCCGCGAGCTATTGAAATCATTAAGCAAGTAGCGGAAGCGCTTGCCGAAGCTCACCGAAGCGGCATTATTCATCGCGACATCAAACCTACCAATGTCGCCATCAATGAGAGGGGCAAGGTCAAAGTCCTGGATTTTGGCCTGGCAAAACAGCTAACCCTCGGTTCCGTCAGCGACGACGATCCCGAACGGCAGACGCTGATGAATACGCAAACGCAAGAAGGCGTAATCCTCGGCACGCCTATGTACCTTTCCCCCGAGCAGGCACTCGGCGCCGACGTTGACCCGCGCAGTGATCTATTTTCATTGGGAGGGCTGCTCTATGAATGTATCGCCGGCAAACCCCCGTTCTCCGGCAAGAACCCCATTGAGATTTGCGCGAAAGTCATGCGCGACGATCCGCCGCCGCCCTCACAACTGAACCCGAATGTTTCCCGGGAACTGGATCGGATCACTCTAAAGGCTTTGGCAAAGAAGCCTGAGGCGCGATTCCAAACCGCAGATGAAATGATTGAGGCTCTCGACTCAGCCCGTGCCAACATCGAGACGCACGGTGATCGCACAGTCACCCGCTTGATCTCTCCAAGCTTCGTCACGCATCCAACCGGCGCACTGGCGACTTTCTCAGACATCTTCAGGCGGCCGAGACTTTCAATTGGTTACGTTGCGGCCGCGCTGGTCGCAATCGCCGCGCTGGCCTTCGGCGTCTGGTATTTGACTCGCGCGAGACCGCATAAGCCAACTGCCGAGGCCCAACGTCTCTACGACACGGGCGAGAACGCGTTGCGGGCGGGTTCGTTTTTCCAGGCCAGCAAAGCGTTTGAGCTTGTTACACACAGCGATGATCAGTTTGCTTTGGCCCATGCGCGCCTGGCCGAAGCCTGGATGGAACTGGACTACAGCGACAGGGCCAAGGATGAACTATTGCGAGTTGGCGAGTTGACTCCCGACCGTTCTTTGTACACGCCGGTGGAGGGACTTTATCTGGATGCGATCACCTCCATCGTGCGCCGGGATTTTCCTCGGGCTGTTGCCGCTTATTCAGAAATCGCGCATGTCCAGCCGGATCAGTCCCACGTCTACGTCGATCTGGGAAGATCCTATGAGAAGAACAACCAACTGGACAAGGCTGTCGAAAGTTATCTCCTTGCCGTAAACCGGGATCCGCAAAACGCTACACCCTTTTTGCGCTTAGGCGTGCTTTACGGTCGCCAGCACAAGGTCACCGAAGCCAACACAGCTTTCGATAAGGCCGAGACAATTTATCAAGCCTTGGGCAATGTCGAAGGACGGGCCGAAGTAGCCCTCCAACGCGGCGTACTTTTGAATGACATAGCCGGCAAAGTTTCGGAGGCCCGGACACAGTTGGAAAAGGCGCGCGACATGGCCAGGATAGTTAACAATCAATACCAGCAAATCAAGATCCTCTTCCAACTGAGTAGTGTCGCCATCAAAGAAGGCAAGGCCGATGAGGCGGTGCAAGATGCTCACGACGCCGTCGAACTAGCTCAAACCAATCAGATGGAGAGCCTGATTGCGCGCGGCTCGATTGAGGTTGGCAATGTCCATTTGGGACGCGGCGACTACACTGAAGCCGAGAAGTATTTCCAGCAAGGGCTCGAAGCCGCGCAAAGGTATGGCGGTCGTCTGAACGAGGCGCGGGCGCGTTTGTCTTTGGCGAGCTTGTACATTCAGCGCGGCGAAACGGATCGCGGCCTGGAGTATGACGAACAGGCATTGGCTTTCTATCAGCCTGGGGGCTATCGCACGGAAACATCGCAGGCGCTGCTGCTGCGTGGCCGCGCATACAAACAGAAGGGTGACTATAAGGCGGCACTTCAATCTTATCAGGACCAACTTAAACTCGCCGAGCAAACGGGCGATCAAGCACAGATAGCTTACGCACACGGGAGCATCGGCAGTCTGCTGCTGGCCCAGGAACAATACGCTGACGCCCGTCAGCATTTCGAGGAAGGCCGCGTGAGATACAACTCAACGGGAAACCAGCTTTACGAAGGTTACGCCTTGATGAACCTTGGCGCAGCACTCTGGAGGCTGGGCAGCCGAGACGACGCCCGCAAGATGCTCGGACAAGCCTCGGTGATTGCCAAACAGAAAGGCGGCTCGTTCACCGGTCTGCAAGCGGCGATCGATCTGGTGGAGGCGCAGATTTCTTTGAATGAGCAAAAATTCGCAGATGCCGGCGCGACAAGCCAGCAGGCTCTCGACCTTGCCGGCGCCCAGGATAAAGCTGTGGCCGTCGAGGGAAAATATATTCTGGGATTATCTCAGGCCCTTGCGGGTCGCGCGGCTGCCGGAACAACGTTATGTCAGGAAGCCACCGATGCCGCTGCCTCATTCGGCGACCCGTTGCTACTGGCGGAATCTCAACTTGCATTGGCCGAAGCAGCGATGAACTCAGGCGACACGAAGCGCGCAATTGAGAGCGCGCTAAAGGCGCAGACCTTCTTTACTAACGCCGGGCTAACAGAATCAAACTGGCGCGCCTGGCTGATTGCGGGATTGGCGAGCCAAAAGGCAGGCGACCGCAATAATGCTCAAAATTACCTGAAGAGTGCCGCTGAAGGCCTCTCATCCCTACAACAGAAATGGGGCGCGGAAGTATTCAAGAGTTATCAAGCACGCCCCGATATTCAACTCTACCGCAGACAGCTCGAGCAAAGTTCTGCGGCTGCACGGTAACCTAACCTTCGAAACCTCATTCAAAAAAGGAGAATCACGAACATGGCAACAAAGAAAAAGACCAAAAGCACCAGCAAGAAGGGCCGGAAGACAAGGCTCGATTTAGGCGATCCGCCTATCCTGGTAGGTGGAGGCGGTTCGGTGTACGTTTGGATAAGATTGGATGACCCCCCGATTCCTGTGAACCCAGGATCGAACGATCCGGGCACGGGTATAAACCCAGGCTCTCCCGTCCCCAGAAACAGATCCAGTTACTCCTGTTCGAGAGTTAATAGGGTTTACAAGCAGATCATTTTTTTCGATGGCGTAGACACGCACACTCTGGACATAAGAAACCCCAGGAAGTTCCATGTGCAGTTTATTCAGGTTTAGGAGTTAATGAATCGGGCTGGCTCGGGTAAACCCCAGGGTTATTTAAACTGTACTTTCGCCGCCGTGCGCAACTCGCTGAACAGCCCTACCAGGTCGGGCAACTGATAATTCGCGTTCAGTCCACTGGGATTGGGCAGCACCCAGACCCGCGTCTCGCCGATTCGTTCGGCCTGTCCGCCGATCGTTGCTTTCGGCTGCGCGAAGGCCTGGCGATATGCGCCCACCCCGAGAATCGCCAGGACTCGTGGTTGATAGCGGCGCACTTTGGCTTTTAGTGCGCCGCCTCCCTTAACAATGTCTTCCCTTGTCAGCTCGGCCGCTGCTGCCGTGGCGTGTGCGACAACGTTCGTAACTCCGAGCCTGAGCTTTAACAGCTCGCGCTCTTCAAAGGGCGACAACAATCGATCGGTGAACCCTGATTTGTAAAGCGCCGGCCAGAAACGATTACCCGGTCGCGCAAAATGATGACCGACCGCCGCCGTGTACAGGCCAGGATTAATCCCGCAGAAAAGGACGCTCAGTCCGGGACCGATTACATCGGGCAGAGTTTTGCCGGCAGCCTCGATTAGCTGTTGCTTCGTGGGTTTGAAAGACTGTGGCGCTTCGGTAGGCTTGCTGGCACTCATGAGTCCCTCATAGACTAAGAGGACTAACGACCAAATGCAAAGAATTAGCTCAATGATGAGGTCGGTACCGGGAGCGGTACGGACCTCATCAATTTGATCCACATCGGTATGACCAGAAAAAAATCAGCCGCGCCGCGCACGAAAGTAAGACGTCGGAAACCCCAGCCGGCAAACGCCCGGGACGCGATTTGTTCTAGTGCCCGCGCGACGCACATGCCTGAGATTGTTCATCCGATGTTGGCGACGCTGGTCGACGAACCGTTTTCTGATCCGCAGTGGATCTTTGAGACCAAGTGGGACGGCTTTCGTTCGGTTTGTTTTGTTGAGAACGGAAAGTCGCGCTTTGTTTCGCGCAACCAGATCGACATGACTCCCCAGTA
>Ga0137363_10001870_pt1 | contig 12338 bp, 6 predicted proteins | sample MadtaG_FD_104800 | JGI IMG/M metagenome (GOLD analysis project Ga0137363, IMG submission 104800) | Vadose zone soil microbial communities from Angelo Coast Range Reserve, California, USA - Mad1_115_16 metaG | ecosystem: Environmental > Terrestrial > Soil > Vadose zone | place: USA: California...
AACCTCGACGACGACGGCTACCTCCGGGCGGAGGTGGAAGAGATCGCCTTGGGCATGGGCGCCCCCGTCGAGGAAGTCGAGCGCGCTCTCCGGCTGGTGCAGGGGTTCGATCCGACCGGCGTGGCCGCGCGCAGCGTGCGCGAATGCCTCCTCCTCCAGTTGACGGCCGACGCCGAGCCCGACCCCATCTCCGTCGAGATCGTCGAGAAGCACTTCGAGGACCTCGAGCGGCGCCGCTACGCCGAGATCGCGCGCGCGCTCAAGCAGCCGCTCGATCGCGTCATGGAGTCGATCGAGGAGATCCAGGGGCTCGAGCCCAAGCCCGGCCGCCGCTTCGCCGCCTCCGACCAGCGCTACATCGCGCCCGACGTCTCGATCCACAAGGTGGGCGACGACTACGTCGTCGTGCTCAACGAGGAAGGCATCCCGCGCCTCCGGGTCAACGCGCTGTACCGCTCGCTCCTGCGCCGTTCGGACGGCGACGCCAAGCAATACGTAGAGCAGAAGCTTCGCTCCGCCGTCTGGCTCATCAAGAGCGTGGAGCAGCGGCAGCGGACGCTCCGCAAGGTGACGCAGAGCCTCGTCAAGTTCCAGCGGGACTTCCTCGACAAGGGCGTCGCCCATCTGCGGCCGCTCGCGCTGCGGGACGTGGGCGAGGACATCGGGATGCACGAGTCCACCATCAGCCGTGTCACCACCAACAAGTACGTCGAGACGCCCCAGGGGCTGTTCGAGCTCAAGTATTTCTTTCACAGCGGAATCGCCTCCGACAGCGGCGAGATGGTGTCGTCCGTCTCCATCAAGAAGACGATCCGCGACATGGTCGCCGCGGAGGACTCGGGCAAGCCGCTCTCCGACCAGGAGGTCGCCCAGGTGCTCCGAGGACAGGGCTTGAACATCGCCCGGCGGACCGTGGCCAAGTACCGGGAGGAGCTGGGGATCATGCCCTCCCACCAGCGGCGGCTCGTGCCCAAGAAGCGGTGAGAGCGGTGAGCCCCGCCGAGCCCGCCGTCATGCCGGCGCTCCGCTTCGTGATCATCACCGGGCTGTCGGGGGCTGGCCGCAGTTTCGCGATCAAGTGCCTCGAGGACCTGGGCTACTTCTGCGTGGACAACCTGCCGACGACCCTCATCCCGACGTTCGCGGAGCTCTGCACGCATTCGAGCCGCGACATGCGCCTGATCGCCCTCGGGGTGGACATCCGGGAAGGGGAGTACCTCTCGCACCTGATGGAGACGCTCGCCGAGCTCCGCGTCCAGGGGCACAAGCCCGAGGTGCTTTTCCTCGAGGCGGCGGACGAGACCCTGGTGCGACGATACCAGGAGACGCGCCGCCGCCACCCCCTGGCCGGCGACGGCAGCGTGCTCGAGGGCATCCGCGCCGAGCGCCGGGCGCTCGCCAACCTGCGCGAGAGCGCCGACCGGATCATCGACACCTCGGGGCTTTCCGTTCACCAGCTCAAGGAGCGCCTCGTCGAGGGCTACGGGCCCCAGGGAACGCGCGACGAGCTGACGATCTCCCTCATGTCCTTCGGCTTCAAGCACGGGGCGCCCTACGACGCCGACCTCGTCTTCGACGTTCGCTTCCTGCCGAACCCGCACTTCGTGGACGGCCTCAAGCGGCTCGACGGCCGCGACGCCGCCGTGGAAGAGTTCGTGATGTCATTCGAGGAGAGCCGCACGCTCCTCGCCAAGATCGAGGACCTGCTGCGTTTTCTCCTTCCGCTCTATCGCCGGGAGGGCAAGGCTTACCTCACCGTCGCCCTGGGGTGCACCGGAGGCCGCCATCGGTCGGTGACCCTCGTGGAGCGGCTTCAGCGCTCTCTCGAGGGCGCGGGCCTGGCGCCCGTGGTGCGGCACAGGGACATCGACCGTGAGTGAGGACGTCCGCTTCCTCTTCGGCGTCCACAACCACCAGCCCGCCGGCAACTTCGACTCGGTGGTCCTCGACGCCGCGCGGTCGGCGTATCACCCGTTCCTCGAGGCGGCGAGCGCCGTCCCCGGCGTCGTCCTCGCCGTGCACTGCTCCGGAGGTCTCCTCGCCTTCCTCCGCGAGCGCGCGCGGCCGACCTTCGATCTCCTGGGCCGGCTCGCGGCGGACGGCCGCGCCGAGCTCCTGACCGGCGGCTTCTACGAGCCCATCCTCGCCATGCTGCCCGACGACGACAAGCTGGGCCAGATCGAAGCGCTCAGCGATTTCCTCCGCGCGAATTTCGGCGTGCGTCCCCGCGGCATGTGGCTGGCCGAGCGGGTCTGGGAACCGCAGATGCCCAAGATCCTCAGGCGGGCCGGCGTGGAGTTCGTGGTGCTCGACGACGCGCACTTCGCCCTCGCCGGCCTCGAACCGGACACACTGGGCGGCTACTACCTGACCGAGGAGCAGGGCGCGACGCTCGCCGTCTTTCCCATCAGCCAGAAGCTTCGCTACCTCGTGCCCTTCGCCGAGCCGGCGGAGACGGTCCAGTATCTCGCGGAGCGGCGGGGGGCGGGAGCGGTGACGCTCTTCGACGACGGCGAGAAGTTCGGCGTGTGGCCCGGCACGCATCGACTGGTCTACGATGAGGGCTGGCTCGCGCGCTTCTTCGATGCCCTTGCCGCGGCACCGAGCATCACACTCTCCACCTTCTCGGCCTGCCTCGACGCAGTGCCGCCCGCGGGTCGCGTGTATTTGCCCACGGCCTCCTATTCCGAGATGGGCGAGTGGGCGCTGCCCGCCGCCCGAGGCGAGGAGCTCGAAGAGGCGCGCCGACGGCTCCTCGCTTTGCCCGACGGGGAGCGCCTGGCGCGGCTCCTCCGAGGCGGCTTCTGGCGCAATTTCCTCCTGAAGTACCCCGAGACGGGCGACGCGTACTGGCGGATGCTGCGCCTCTCGGAGCGGCTCCACGCGGCGCTGGCGCGGCGCCCCGACGACCCGCGGCTGGCCGCCGCGCGCGACGATCTCTGGCGCGGCCAGGGCAACGACGCGTACTGGCACGGTGTCTTCGGCGGGTGCTATCTGCCGCATCTCCGGCGCACTGCGGGAAGCGCGCTCCTGGCCGCGGAACGGCGGCTCGACGAGGCGCTCGCTGCGCCCCCGCTGTCCTGGGAGCGCGGCGACGTGGACGGCGATGGCCGCGCCGAGCTCCGGGTGCGGACGCCCGATCTGGCGATCACACTTCGCCCGGAGGCGGGCGGCACGGTGACCGAGTTCGCCTTCCGGCCGCGCGACCTCGACCTGGCGGGCGTCTTCACGCGACGCCGGGAGATGTATCACGGGCGGGTCAAGGAGAGCACGGCAGCGTCCGGCGGCGAGACCAGGACCATCCACGACGCCCCCGGAGCGAAGGAGGAAGGGCTCGCGGAGCTGCTCGACTACGACCCCTTCAGGAGGGCATCGCTCCTCGACGGCCTCTTTGGCCCAGGTGTTCCCCCCGATCCGCTCTCTCCTTGGGCGGTGGCGCGGGCCGCGATCGGCGAGAGGTCCATGCCGTGCGAGATCAGCGAGCGGGACGGCGACGTCGAGCTGATTCTCGGCCCGACTGTGCTCGAGGGGATGCCCCTGTCCGTCCTGAAGCGAATACGAATTGGAATGACCGGCGCCGGGCTCCGCGCCCGCTACCGCCTGACGTGGAGCGGAGACGCGCCACTCGATGGCACGTGGGCGGTGCAGCTGAATCTCGCGCTGACCGCGGGCGATGCGCCGGGGCGGTTTTACCGCGTCCCGGGCTCGCCCTCTCTGGGCTCCCGAGGTGGGATCGCCGGGGTCACGACGCTCACGCTCGTCGACGAGTGGATCGGCTGCGAAGTCGAGATCGGCTGGAGCGGGCCGGGCAGCGCCGGCTGGGCGCCTATCGAGACGGTGTCGATATCGGAAGCCGGGTACGAGCGAATCTACCAGGGATCGGCGATCCTCATCAGCTGGCCGCTGGCACTGGCGTCCGGCGGCTCGTGGGAAGGCGAGCTTCGCATCATCCCTCGGGCGGTCTCGCCCGCCCGTTGAGCCCGCCCGCGCAAGAGGGCGCCGCGCCGCCATTTCCCTTGAGGCCTCTGAGCGCTCATGCTACTCTCGCACGAGAGCGCCCCGGCCAGGTGCTGGCGCATCAACCAGCGGCATCGACTGTGCGGCGCATCCACTATGCCAAGGGGGACGAAGACGATGGCGCGTGAGGAGTACCTGTTCACTTCGGAGTCGGTGACCGAAGGGCATCCGGACAAGATCGCCGACCAGATTTCCGACGCGGTGCTGGACGCGATCGTGGCCCAGGACCCGACGGGGCGCGTGGCGTGCGAGACGCTCCTGACCACCGGCCTGGTCGTGGTGGCCGGCGAGATCACCACGTCCTGCTACGTGGACATCCCGAAGATCGCCCGCGAGACCATCAAGTCCGTCGGCTACACGCGCGCCAAGTTCGGCTTCGACTACGAGACCTGCGCCGTCATCACGGCCATCGACGAGCAGTCGGGTGACATCGCCATGGGTGTGGACAAGCTGGGTGCCGGCGACCAGGGCCTCATGTTCGGCTATGCCTGCACGGAGACCCAGGAGCTCATGCCGCTGCCCATCATGCTCTCGCACAAGCTGGTGCAGCGTCTGACGGCGGTGCGGAAGAGCGGGGCGCTGGACTACCTCCGGCCGGATGGCAAGAGCCAGGTGTCGGTGCGCTACCTCGACGGTGCGCCGGTGTCCGTCGAGACCGTGGTCATTTCGACGCAGCACAGCCCCGACGTGACCCTGGAGAAAATCCGGGAGGACCTGATCGAGCACGTGGTGATCCCGACCATTCCGAAGCAGCTCATCGATCCCAAGCGGATCACGTATCACATCAACCCGACCGGGCGCTTCGTCACCGGCGGGCCCATGGGCGACACGGGCCTGACCGGGCGCAAGATCATCGTGGACACCTACGGCGGCTCCTGCCCCCACGGGGGCGGCGCGTTCTCCGGGAAGGACCCGACGAAGGTGGACCGGTCGGCCTGCTACATGGCGCGTCACGTGGCCAAAAACATCGTGGCGGCCGGCCTCGCCGCGCGGGCCCAGGTGCAGGTCGCGTACGCCATCGGCGTCGCCGATCCCGTCTCCATCATGGTGGAGACGTTCGGCACGGGAAAGGTGTCGAACCTCAAGCTCGAGGAGATGATCCGCCGGCACTTCGACTTCACCCCGATGGGCATCATCAAGTACCTCGATCTGCGGCGGCCGATCTACCAGAAGACGGCGGCCTACGGGCACTTTGGACGCAACGAGCCGGAGTTCACCTGGGAGAACACGAACCGGGTCAAGGATCTGCGCGACGACGCGGGCATCTGACCCCGCCTCGAGCGGCAGGGACCGGGCCCCGCGGCCGGCATGAGTGACCGGCGCGGGGCCCATTTGTCACCGGTGGCAGAGGCACGGAATCGCGCGGGCGCCCGGGTCGTACGGATGGCCCGATTCGAACTGATGAAAGGATGGGAGCATGACTGAGCACGACGTCAAGGATCTCGCGCTGGCCCAGGCCGGCAAGCTGAAGATCGAGTGGGCCGAGCAGTCGATGCCCGTGCTGCGGCAGGTGCGGGAGCGCTTTACGAAGGAGCAGCCACTGAAGGGCGTGCGGCTCGGGGCGTGCCTGCACGTGACGACCGAGACGGCGGTGCTCATGATGACGCTCAAGGCGGGGGGAGCCCAGGTCGCGCTGTGCGCCTCGAACCCGCTGTCGACGCAGGACGACACCGCGGCCGCGCTCGTGAAGGAGTACGGCATCCCCGTCTTCGCCCAGAAAGGCGAGGACAACAAGCGCTACTACAGCCACCTCGAGGCCGTCCTCAAGACCGGGCCGCAGGTGACCATGGACGACGGCGCCGACCTCATCTCCCAGCTCCACGGCGAGAACAACACGGGGACGAGCCTGGTCAAGAACGTGATCGGCGGCACCGAAGAAACCACCACCGGGGTCATCCGGCTTCGCGCGATGCAGAAGGATGGCGTGCTTGCCTTTCCCGTGATCGCGGTCAACGACGCCGACACCAAGCATCTCTTCGACAACCGCTACGGCACGGGCCAGTCCACCATCGACGGTGTCCTGCGGGCCACCAACGTCCTCCTCGCGGGCAAGATCGTCGTGGTCGCCGGCTACGGCATGTGCGGCCGGGGCGTCGCCGCACGCGCCCACGGCATGGGGGCGCACGTGATCGTCACCGAGACCGCGCCCATGCGCGCCCTCGAGGCCGTCATGGACGGCTTCCCGGTCATGCCGATGGCGCGGGCGGCGGAGGTGGGCGACCTCTTCGTCACCGTCACCGGCAACATGGCGGTGATCCGGCACGAGCACTTCGTGAAGATGAAGGACGGGGCCATCGTGGCCAACTCCGGACACTTCAACGTCGAGATCGACCTCGAGGCGCTGGCGAAGCTCGCCCAGTCGCGTCGCGCCGTGCGGCCGTTCGTCGAAGAGTTCAGCCTGCGCGGGGGCAAGCGCGTCTACGTGCTGGGCGAGGGCAGGCTCATCAATCTGGCCGCGGCCGAGGGACATCCGGCCACCGTCATGGACATGAGCTTTGCCAACCAGGCGCTGTCGGCCGAGTACATCGTGAAGCACGGCAAGAGCCTGGAGAAGAAGGTGTACGTGGTGCCGCGGGACATCGACCTCGAGATCGCCCGCCTCAAGCTGGCGTCGATGGACGTACAGATCGACCTGTTGACGTCCGCCCAGGAGGAATATCTCTCCTCCTGGACCCACGGCACCTAACCGCTCCAGCGCGGATTCGACCGCAGCGCCCCGGCGGATGCGCGCCGGGGCTGGAGGTTCTCCGTGGCGAACGGACGACGCTCCCCCCGGCTGGGCCTCTGGCTGCTGCTCGGTTTCATCGTGCTCACGGGGCTGGGCCAGGCGGTACCGCTGTACACCGACTGGCTCTGGTACGGTGAGGTCGGTTTCACCCAGGTCTTCACGACGGTCCTCTCCCTTCGTGGCTGGCTCTTCCTCGGGGCCGGCGGTGTCGTCTTCCTCTTCATGTACGGCAACCTGTGGGTGGCGGCCCGGACGGCGGCGCCGGACGTCCTCTGGGAGCTCGACGACCAGCTCGGGCTGCCCGGCCGGGCGGTCCTCGAGCCGCTGATCAGGCGACTCCTCCTGCCGGTGATCGCGGTGATCGCCGTGCTCTCCGGCCTGCGCGCGGGCGCCTCCTGGGAGCTGGTGCTGGGCTATGTCAACGCCACGCCCTTCGGCACCACGGACCCCCTCTTCGGCCAGGACCTCTCCTTCTTCGTCTTCCAGCTGCCGCTCTGGCGCTTTCTCTACGGGGGGGCGATGACCCTCGTCATCGGCACGCTGCTCTTGAGTGTGGCGACCTACGTCCTGCTGCGGAGCCTGGTGCTGACCGCCCAGGGGCCGCGGCTGGCGGCGGGCGCGCGCACGCACCTCCTGGGACTGGGCGCGGTCCTGCTGCTCCTTCGCGCCCTGGGGTTCTGGCTCGACCGCTACGAGCTGGTCTTCTCTCCCCGCGGCGTGGTGTTCGGCGCCTCGTACACCGACGTCCACGCGACGCTGCCGGCTCTCGGCGCGCTCACGGCGCTGGCCCTCCTCTGCGCGGTCGCGTGCGTCTTCCAGATCACGCGGCCGGGGTGGGGCTTCCTGGTGGCGGGCCTGGTGGTCCTCGGTGTGGTGTGGGCGGGGGGACTGGGCATCTGGCCGTCGCTGCTCCAGCGCTTCCAGGTCACGCCCAACGAGCTGGTCGCCGAGCGGCCGTACATCGAGAACAACATCCGCATGACGCGCCAGGCGTACGGGCTCGAGATGGTCAAGGAGCAGGACTTCCCCGCCGAGGACCGCTTGACGTCGGCGGCCCTCGAGCGCAACAGCCTCACCATCAAGAACATCCGTCTCTGGGACCACCGGCCGCTGCTCACGAGCTTCGCCCAGCTCCAGGAGATCCGGACCTACTACAAGTTCGCCGACGTCGACGTCGACCGGTACACCGTCGACGGCGAGTACCGGCAGATCATGCTGTCGGCGCGCGAGATGTCCTACCAGCACCTGCCGAGCCGCGTCTGGATCAACGAGCACCTGACGTTCACCCACGGCTACGGCCTCGTGGCGGGGCCGGTCAACCGGATCACGCCCGAAGGTCTGCCCGACCTCTTCATCAAGGACATCCCGCCGAGCGGGTCGGGGGGATTGCCGAAGATCACACGGCCGGAGATCTACTACGGCGAGCTCAGCAACGAGTACGTGATCGTTCGCACGAAGTCACAGGAGCTCGACTTCCCGGCCGGAGACCAGAACGTCTACTCGCGCTATGCCGGCCGCGGCGGCGTGCCGATCGCCGGCTTCCTGCGGAAGCTGGCCTTCGCCATCCGCTTTGGGGAGTTCAAGATCCTCCTTTCGGACGATCTCACGGGCGAGAGCCGGGTCATGATGTTCCGGCGGGTGGGGGAGCGGGTGCGGCAGGCGGCGCCGTTTCTCCGCTTCGACCGCGACCCGTACCTCGTCATCACCGGCGACGGGCGGCTGATGTGGATCGTGGACGCCTACACGACCACCGACCGTTATCCGTATGCCCAGCCGGATCGCGGGCTCAACTACATCCGCAACTCCGTCAAGGCCACCGTGGACGCGTTCGACGGGACGATGGTCTTCTACATCGCCGACCCCAAGGACCCGCTGATCCGCACCTGGGCCCGCGCCTTCCCCGGGCTGTTCACTCCGATGGAGCGAATGCCCGCGGACCTGCGCCCCCACGTGCGCTATCCGGAGGACCTCTTCAGCCTGCAGGCGAGGATGTACGGCACCTACCACATGCAGGACCCGCAGGTCTTCTACAACAAGGAGGACCTCTGGAGCATCCCGCGACTCACGCAGGATGGGCGCGACCACGAGATGGAGCCGTACTTCACCATCATGCGGCTGCCCGGCGAAAAGCGGGAGGAATTCGTCCTGCTCTCTGGTTTCAACCCGGCCCGCCGCGACAACATGATCGCCATCATCGCCGCGCGGGCGGACGCGCCCAACTACGGCGGCCTCATCGTCTACACCTTCCCCAAGCAAAAGCTCGTCTACGGGCCGCGCCAGATCGACGCGCGGGTCAACCAGGACCCCGTGATCTCGGCCGCCTTCTCGCTCTGGAACCAGCAGGGCTCGCGCGTCATCCGCGGCTCGCTGCTCGCCATCCCCATCGAGGAATCGCTGATCTACGTGCAGCCGATCTATCTCTCGGCCGAGCAGGGAGCGCTGCCAGAGCTCCGGCGCGTCATCGTCGCGTTCGGCAACCAGATCGCCATGGAGCCGACCCTCGAGCAGTCGCTCCAGCGCATTTTCGGGGGGCGCATCCGCGGTGACGAAGCCGCGCAGGCCCGCGGGGCGGATGGCAAACCCGGGCCGGTCCTCTCGGTCGCCGTGACCGGGCTCGTGCAGCGAGCCTGGGAATCGTGGCAGCGGGGCCAGGATGCGATCAAGCGCGGCGACTGGACGGCCTACGGGCAGGCGCAGAAGCAGCTCGAAGAGACCCTGAGACAGCTTCGCGAGGCGCGTTAGGTCCGGGTTCTCAGGAAGAGCGCGGCGCCGATCCCCACGAAGATGATGTTCGCCGTCCAGGCGCCCAGCATGGGCGGCAAGAGCTCCGCCTTGGCGAAGGCGATCGCCACGGAGTGCACCACCCAGTAGCCCACCGAGATCAGGATGGCCACCGCGATGCCCACCCCGCGCCCGCCGCTCCGCGGCGAAACGAGAGCGAACGGAATCGCCACGAGGGCCATGATCACGTGGATCATCGGAAACGAGAGCTTCGAGTCGAGCTGCACCAGGTACTTGCTCACCTGGTGCCCGGTCTCCGCGAGCCGGTTGATGTAGCCGCGAAGCTCCAGGAAGCTCATCGTCTCCGGCTCCTTCTGGACCTGGATCAGGTCGTTGATCTGCTCGGGCATGCTGACCAGCCTCTCGGTGAAGGCATCGGCAGTGACGTGATTGCCCGCGCCGACCTGCCGGTAGACGCCGTCACTGAGCATCCACGCCTCGCCCGTCCAGCGCGCCCGGCCGGCGTCCAGGCGATCGACCAGACGGAAGCTGGGGCTGATGTCGACCACGAGCAGGCCTTCCAGCGAGCGCTCGATCGGGTCCAGCAGCTCCATGCGCAGGTAGCGCGTGTCGGAGGAGCGGTACCAGATCTGCGTCTGGCGCTGCAGGTGACGGGGCTGGTTGCCGCGGATCTTGACGCGATCGACCTCCTCCGCCTTCGCGTTGATGCCCGGGAGCACCGTCTCCTGCACGAGCCCGGAGACGAGGCTGATGCTGAGGGCCACGAGGAGGATGGGCAGGCTCGCGCGATAGAGACTGATGCCGGCGGCCTTGAGCGCGTCGAGCTCCCGCTGCTGCGTGAGGGTCACGAAGAGGAAGACCGTGGAGACCAGCACGATGATAGGCAGGCCCTCGTAGAGCGAGCCGGGCAACCGGTAGAGCAGGTGCTGGACGATGTAGATGAATGGCGGCTTGGACCGCAGGAACTTGTCCAGATACTGGATCAGGTCGACCACGAGGATGAGGACCGACGCCACCGCGGCGCCCGTGCCCAGGAAGGTCAGGTACTGGCCGACCAGGTAGCGGTCGATGATGTAGGTCGAGGCGCGCGGGCCGTGGGGACGGGCCGCGGGTCGGCCGCCGCGCTCCACGGCGGGTCGCCTGGGGAATACGATCCGGAAGCCCCGGGGCACGGCCGCGCGGAGGCGCCACAGGAGACGGCTCCACGACGCGGGCAGGCCGGCCGTGGTGCCGTGAAGCAGCAGCACCCCCATGACACCGAAGGTCGCGTTCGGCAGCCACATCGCGACCCACACGGGCACGCCGCCGCGGAGCGCCACGCCTTCGAGGAAGGTGTGGATCACGTAGTAGGCGGCGACCACGGCGAGGCTCGAGCCGAGGGCCAGAGTCCGGCCGCCTCTGTGGCTCCGGATGCCGAGCGGAAAGCCGACCAGGATGAAGACGAGGGCGGCCACGGGCAGCGAGAACCGCTTGTGCAGCTCCACCTCGAACGGCCTCACGATCTGTCCCTGGCGCTTGAGCTCGGCAATCGTCTCCCGGAGGACGGAGAGTGGCATCTCCTTCTCGGGCTTCTCGATGCGCTCGGCCGTCCGCTGCGGATTGTCGAGCGGGAGGTTGAGGTCGTAGAGGCTGAACGCCGTGAGGCGGAAGCGCCGGGGATCGCCCGTGTCGGTCTCGCTCACGGAGCCGTCGATGAACCGCATGGTCACCCGGCGGTTCTTCGCGTCGGAGAAGAGACGTCCTTCGCGGGCGACGATGATCCGGGAGAGCTTGGCGTTGCGCTCGTCGGAGACCAGGAGTCCCCGCAGGGCGACCTGCGAGGGGCTGATGTCGTCCACGTACATGACCATCTGGCTGAAGGAGGCCGTGAAGGTGCGCTCCTTGATGCCCGTGGTGGCCTTGGTCTGGAGGATCTGGAAGAGCTGGTTCTGAAACGCGCCGCTGGCCGCCGGCGCGATCACGAGGGTCAAGACCGCGACGATGCCGCACACCAGGATCCCGATTCCCAGGAACGGACGGAAGAGTCGGAGCGGGCTCACCCCCGAGGCCTTGAACGCCACCACCTCGAGATCGCCGGCGAGACGGCCGCCGACCAGCAGCACGGAGACCAGGAGCGCCATCGGGACCGTGAGCGTGAGGACGCCGGGCAGCATGAAGAGCAAGAGCCCGAGCACGAAGTGGAAAGGGACGCTCTTGGTGATGACGAGGTCCGTCAGCTGGTAGACCCGGTCGATGACAAGGAAGAAGGTCAGCACGCCCACGGCGAGGGCGAAGGAGGGGGCGAGATCCTTGATCATGTACCGGTCGAGGATCTTGAGCATGCCCCTCCATTGTACGATGGCGCCATGCCCCTGCCGGCCTTGATCTGCTTGGCCCTTCTCCTCGCGGCGGCCATCCCCGCATGGGCCGCGCCCCCTCGCGACAGGCTCGACCGCTTCCGTGAGATCGCAGCGGCGCGCCTGTCCGTCGTCGAGGACATGGGAGGGGCGCTCGACCCAGCCTCGCAGGCCGAGGTGGACGCGATTCTGGACGGCGAGGTGCTGGACAGTCTCGAAGCCGGCGGGCCCTTCGCGTCTATCGAGTTCATCCGCGAGCGGTTGGAGGCGTTCAGCGGGGCGTGGGGCGGCGCCTCGCTGCGTGTCGAGCCGCTCGGCGGCGGCCTCCTCGCGGGACGGTTCCGCCTCTCAGCGAAAGGAGTGGGCAACTCGGTGCGCATCTACGGCAGGATCAACGGGCGGCCGGCGCTCCTTCGAGCGTGGCAGGAAGACGGCGTGCCCGAGGTGTATCCGTGGACCGCCGCGGCCGGCGGCGCCGAGCTCCTCGTGATCTGGGCGGGCACGCCGACGGGGTG
>Ga0137363_10001873_pt1 | contig 12328 bp, 8 predicted proteins | sample MadtaG_FD_104800 | JGI IMG/M metagenome (GOLD analysis project Ga0137363, IMG submission 104800) | Vadose zone soil microbial communities from Angelo Coast Range Reserve, California, USA - Mad1_115_16 metaG | ecosystem: Environmental > Terrestrial > Soil > Vadose zone | place: USA: California...
TCCCCCCGCGGCCGCCAGCCTTGTACAAAAAGTTTTTTGCCATCGCGGCTGGGTACGGGATTGCCAACATTCATTGGCCCGGTAGTCAACTGAAACGGATCCGGAGACGCAGGCCGCAAAGTACCGGCGCGTTCACGAATAGCCCACACATTCGAGGTGTCATCGCGAAGCGCCTGAAACACGAAGTAGCGTCCGTCAGGGGTCCACTTGCCGCAACATTCGTTAGGAGTGGGATTCCAACCGGGGAGTAAGGCGTGAGGATTGCTGCCGTCGGCGGAAGCCTGCCAGATGGTGCGGCTGTTGGTAGTGGGGTCGTTCAGAGTAAACCGGAGAATCGAACCGTCGGGCGACCAGCGGATTTCGCCGGCAGTGCCGGAGGTTGTAAGGAGCAGACGGGGCTGGCTGCCGTCTCTGTTGACCAAGAAAATCTCGTCGCCTTTGGCAACGGCGATCTTTTCACCGTCGGGGGACCACGCTCCGGCGTGACCTTCCAGACTGCCAAGCCTGCGAGGCGAACCGCCGACCACTGGAACGCTCCAAAGCGGTCCTTCCAGAGCCGTGCCATGGGCGGTGTTCATCAGGAGAGCGGACCCATCGGCCGAGATGTCGAAAACATTGGCGAAGCCGGTATCCTCGAGGGAGGTCGGAATAGGAAACGTTTCGCCACCAGTGACCGCGGTTTCCGAAAGAACGGACTGGTTTTCGATGAAATAAAGACGGCCGCCGGCGGTGACCACACCTGACTTGGGACGATTGGTATTAGTGAGTTGGACGGTGCGAAGGATTCGCGGTGGCGGCACGGGACGCCTGAGGAGGTAACCAAACACAGCGATGACGGCAAAGAGAGAGAGCACCGAGGCAATGCCCCAAGTACGCCAGCGACGTTGGTTTTGCGCGGCACGAGCTTGTCTGACTGAAGCTGAGAGATGGGGAAGATCACCCGAGTGCACGGAGCCGGTTTCGCGGTGCAGTATCTTGAGATCGTCGCGAAGTTCAGCGGCGGTCTGGTAACGGAGACGGAGATCCTTTTGCAGAGCGCGATGAATGATACGTTCGAGATCGGCCGGCATGTCGGGATTTATTTCGCCGGACGGCCGGGGATCGCGATTCAGGATGGCGTCGAAGAGTAGTCCGGTGCTTTCAGCTCGAAAGGGCAACCCTCCGGTGGCCATTTCGTAGAGAACAACGCCGAACGAGAAGAGGTCAGTACGAGTGTCAAGTTCTTCGGCGCGTACCTGCTCCGGCGACATATAGGAGACGGTACCGAGAGTGGAGCCTGCTCCGGTGAGGCGTTCGGCTGTGGTGTCGCCGCTTAATTGATCCGATGTGGTGGTAATTTCGGCGCCACGATTTGGTGGAACTGAGAGTTTAGCTAAACCGAAATCGAGGATTTTGGCGTGACCACGTTCGGTGACGAAAATGTTGGCGGGCTTGATGTCGCGATGAATGATGCCACGGGAGTGAGCGGCGTCCAGAGCGTCAGCAATCTCGATGGCGAGGGTGAGCAGAACGTCGGTTTCGATGGGCTTGCCTGCGATGCGATGCTTTAGGGTCACACCATTGAGAAATTCCATGGCGATGAAAGCCTGAGAGTCCTGTTCGCCGATGTCGTAGATGGTGCAGATGTTGGGATGATTCAACGCTGAAGCGGCTTGCGCTTCACGCCGAAAACGAGAGAGCGCCTGAGGGTCCTGGGCGACCTCATCTGGCAGGAACTTAAGAGCGACGAAACGACGAAGGCGAGTGTCCTCCGCTTTGTAAACCACACCCATGCCGCCACCGCCGAGTTTTTCTAGGACGGCGTAGTGGGAGACTGTGCGGCCGACGATTGAGGAAGAGTCCGCCATTGGCGGTGAAGTCTATCGCAGCTACGGGTTGTGAGCAAAGGAGCCGGGGTATTTTCAAAACGTTTGGATTGGAGGATCCAAATGGCTGGCAACAGCAAGAAACGCACTTTGCGCTTCCGAGCGTCGCGGGAATGGTCGCGGTGGTCGCGCCACGGCTGTGCGCGACTGGACGCGCGATGGAACTGAGGGACTTGACCGCCATTTGCGTCTGGACGGCCGAGATCACGCCCAGAACTCTATTGCGCCCAGGAATGCGAGATGATAGCCTGAGCGAACAAAAGGCGAATCATAAAAACAGGCGGGGAAACGGGTAGCGAGCAAATTGATCCGCGCAGAGGGGGAAAAGTGCGGGAAACGCTGACGGTGAGGCGGAACAGTGATGCAGAACGGGTGGGGGTAGCTACGAGGAGCGGGGCAACGATTGCGCGCGTAAACGACGTTCTGAACGCATTTGCAGATCGGAATCATAACGGCGAGGTGTTAACAGCCGTGCGGCGGTTCCCTGCCCGGGCGGCGGAGTTTGCGGATTGGCCGGAGTGGATCCGGCCGGAACTCCGGACAGCATACGCGAGTAAAGGGATAGCGCAGCCTTATTCCCACCAAGCTGCGGCTGCAGAGGCGGTACATGCTGGGAAGAATGTAGTGATTGTGACGCCGACGGCTTCGGGCAAGACGCTTTGCTACAACCTCCCGGTGATCAATGCGATTTTGGAGAATGAGGATGCGCGGGCGTTGTATTTGTTTCCGACGAAGGCGCTGGCGCAGGATCAGTTGGCGGAATTGTATGACGTGAGTCAGCGGCTGGAGAACGGAGCGGGTGAGTTGTCGCACGAGATTGAAGATGGCAGCTTGGGGCTCGAACTAAAGGATAAAGCGATTGCCGCTACAAGTGCGGGAGAAAACCGCCCGCCTGAGAAGGTGGCCGCTGCAAATGCAAGAGAAATGCACCGCCCTGAAGACCGGCCGCTACGGAAAGAAAACGTCGGTGAGACGCGACACACGAAAGGAGCACGGCGATTTGGGGTGTTTACTTATGACGGGGATACGCCGAGCGATGCGCGGAAGGCGATTCGGGAGAAGGGGCACGTTGTCCTGACCAATCCGGACATGCTGCATACGGGAATTTTGCCGCACCATACGAAGTGGACGCGGCTGTTTGAGAATTTGCAATATATCGTAATTGATGAGCTGCATTCGTATCGCGGCGTGTTTGGAAGCCATTTGTGCAATGTGCTGCGAAGGCTGCAGCGGATTGCGCGATTTTATGGGAGCGATCCGCAGTTTATTTGTTGTTCGGCGACCATCGCGAATCCGGGCGAATTAGCAGAGCGGTTAATCGAAGAGGACGTTGAAGTGCTGAACGCGAATGGTGCGCCTGCAGGGGAAAAGACGTTTGTGTTTTACAACCCGCCGGTAATGAATCGGGCGCTGGGGATTCGCAGGAGCTACATCAACGAGAGTTCGCGAGTGGCGCAGGAATTCTTGAAGCACGATTTGCAGACGATGGTGTTTGCGAATTCGCGGCTGCATACGGAGATTCTGCTGACCTATTTGCAGCAGGCGAACCCGCATTTTCCGGGGACGGCGGAGACAATTCGCGGGTACCGGGGCGGCTATCTGCCGCACGAGCGGCGGGAGATTGAGCGTGGGCTGCGTGAAGGACGGATTCGCGGAGTGGTTTCGACCAGCGCGTTGGAGTTAGGGATTGATGTTGGATCTCTGGATGCGACGGTGATGGCGGGGTATCCGGGAACGATTGCGGCGACATGGCAGAGGGCGGGACGCGCTGGAAGGCGCAGCGGGAGCTCGTGCGCGGTGATGGTGGCGTCGTCTGCGCCGCTAGATCAGTTCATTGTGCGACATCCGGATTATTTTTTTGGCAATACGCCGGAGCACGCCTACATCCAGCCGGACAACCTGGAAATTCTGGTTAACCATTTGAAATGCGCGGCGTTCGAACTGCCGATTGCGCCGGAAGATAAATTCGGCGAGGGGGATACGCAGGATTTGTGCGCGCGGCTGGCGGATGCGGGTTTTCTGCATCGTACGGGAGAGCATTATCACTGGACGCAGCAGGCGTATCCGGCGGACGCGGTAAGCTTGCGGTCGGTGACCAGCGACAACTTCATCATCATTGATGTTACCGGACAGCCCGAAGTGATTGGCGAAGTGGATTTTCCGAGCGCGTTGACGACAGTACATGAGAAGGCGATCTATCTGCACGGCGGCGAGCAGTATCACGTGGAGCATCTGGATTTTAAAGAACGCAAAGCATATGTGAAGAACGTAGATGTGGATTATTACACGGACGCGGTGCGGTATACGCAGGTGCGGGTGTTGGAAGTGGCCGGCGAATCGCGCACGTTTGAGGAGGGAGAGAGCGCAGAGCAACGCTCGGCGACGACTAACAGCGGCAATTTGATAGATCGTGCGGACATGGGGCGCAGCAGTCTTGCGCCCCTACAACAGACGGAGGACCGCGTTTGGCACTGGCGATCGTATGGGGACGTTTTGGTGCGTTCGCAGGTGGTGGGATTCAAGAAGATTAAGTTTTTTACGAATGAAAATATTGGAGCGGGAAAACTGGAGCTACCGGAAAACGAGATGCACACGACTTCGTACTGGCTGACACTGGAGCGTTCGCTGGTGGAGTCGTTGCCGTTTTCGATCAGCGAGCGACAGAGCGGAATGTTTGGGCTGCTGCACGCGATGGAATCGGTGGCGACGCTGTTGCTGATGTGCGACGGCCGCGATTTGGGGACGGCGATTGGCGAAAGGCCGCCGAAGCCGGGAGCGGAGGGTGAAGAGTTTGCGCCAGTTGCTCTCGAAGACGCGATGCAGCCGACGGCGAAAGAGTTCTTTGAGCCGAATTTGTACTTGTTCGATGCTTATCCGGGCGGAATTGGCTTTTCGGAGCCGCTGTATCGTGCGCATCAGTCGCTGCTGGCACAAACACGAGAGCTTATCGTGGGTTGCGGCTGCGAATCCGGGTGTCCGTCATGCGTTGGGCCAGCGGGCCATCTGGCGTTGCGCGCTAAAGAGGCCGCGCTGGCGATACTCGACAGGTTGTGCGGCGACGGCAACGGGGTATGCGGATAGATGGCGGCGATAGATAAATTTGCACGGTTGGCGGCGCTTCGTCCCGCGGAGAATACAATCGTGCGCGACGAGCAAACGCTGGCGGAAAACTCGCCGGGTGCCGGGCTTGAAGAATGCGCACTTGCGAGACTGCTGGGCGCCACGATTTTTTCCACGAAGTTTGGAAACCATTTGAGCATCCGGAACTGGTATGCGACGCCGGAATTTCCGGAAGTGGCGCCCGCTGCGCTGGACCTGTTATGCAAGACGCAGGATGCGGCACGAACAAAAAAGTGGCGGGCGGCAGCGGAAGATCCAGAGAAATGGCTGTTTCTGGATACGGAAACGACTGGGCTGGCCGGCGGAACCGGGACGTACGCGTTTTTGATCGGGATCGCGTGGTGGGATTCAGGAGGATTGCAGCTCGAGCAGTTCATGATGCGCGATTTTTCCGAAGAACATTCGGTGTTACTGGAATTGGCAGCGCGTATTGCGGAACGTCCGGTGCTGGTGACGTTTAATGGGAAAACGTTTGATTGGCCGCTGCTGGAGAGCCGCTACTTGATGACGCGATGCATTCGAGTGCCAGAGTTAGCAGGGCACCTGGATTTGCTGCATCCGGCGCGGGCAGTATGGAAATTGCGGCTAGGTTCGGTGAAGCTGGTGGAACTGGAGCGGCACGTACTGGATATCGAGCGACTGGGATGGCATCGCGAGGACGATGTGCCGTCGTCAATGATTCCACAATTTTATTTCAATTATTTGCGCGGAGGTTCTGCTGCGCCGCTGGCGGGCGTGGTGCGGCACAACGGAATGGATTTGCGCGGGCTAGCGGCGCTATTTGGGAAGCTCAATGCCCTGCTGGATTGCAAGCAGCGCGAGGAGACTGAGGCGCTGGATCTGTTTGGGCTATCGCGCTATCTGCAGCGGCGCGGCGAAGCGACGAAAGCCGAATCGGCGTGTGTTGCCGCGCGCGACCGGGGGCTACCCCTTCCTTTCGATGCCCAAGCGCGGCGCGAATTGGCGCAAATGGCGAAACGGCGAGGGGAATACGCGGCAGCGGCATTGATCTGGGAAGAATTATTGGAAGACTCGGAATGCCGGTGCGCGGCCTGCGAAGAGCTGACTTTGTATCATGAGAGACAAACGAAAGATTTCAAGAAGGCACTGGGGTTTGCGCGAGCGGGATTGAAAGCGCTTTGCGACGTGAATGCTGGATCGAGATATGTGATGTCCTCGGCGGCGAAAATCCGCAGAACCGAGCGACTGGCGAAGCGAGTGGCTCGACTTGAAGCGCGAATTAACGCCGGGAATGATCGAGACGCTGCTCCATTATTGCTGCGCAGGCAAAGTTTTGCGGCTGCAGACTAATTCGCCTTTACGAGAATTCGGCTTGCTGGCATTACTTGGTCACTGAGAAACGTGGCTAGCACGATTCAGAGTGTAGCAGCTGATTTCGCTGCGGCCGGAATGTCCTTCACTGCATGGGTTACGGTGACAGCCGGTTTCTGCGCGGACTCAGGCAGCGATCCCAGACCGATCTGCTTGTTGATTTCGACGAACAGGGCTCGGTCGCCGCCTTCCAGGGTGACGCAGTCAAGCTCGCCACAACGCAGAAAAACTCCGCCATCGAGAGTGTCAAAGGAGAAAAAATTTGGCTGGCGAAACAAGTTAGTGCGTTGTGGGTGTTTTTTTTCGAGTAATCCAGAATACTGGCTGAAAAAGCTGGCGGCTCGCTGAAGACCGGCGAGATGCAGACGGGTGATGAGAAGCAATCGCTTCGAGGATTGATTCTCGAAAAGTTGATAGCGATCGCCTTCCCAGGCAGCTGCGAGAGGTTTGGCGCGCGCTTCGTCCAGAAACTGTTTCAAAACTTCAAGCCAGCCGAATTCACCCATCAGGTTATCGTCGAGTTTTTTCCAATCTTTGCCGAGTTGCTTTTCGACGGACGGAAGGGTAACACGATCTGGAACGTGCCCGGACTTGTAAAGGCCGGGATGCATGATCTGTTGCGTGGATGCGGGCGGATTTGAAAACACTTTTGCGAGCGAACTCCAACCGTCGGGCTTTAAAGCCGCGGCAGTGAAAGTCATGCCTGAAAAATACGGAAAAACCAGGGTGTCTTTGATGAATGGGGGCGCCTTCTGCAGGGAAGGGGTGTTGCCAATGTCGCCGGTCAAAATGGAAGGATCGAACTCGGGCATGTTGGTGACGGATTTTCCGGTGCCTTGCAGAAGATAATCGACCATAGCAGCCGTGGCGCTGCCCTCGAGGAAGGCTTCGCGCGCCAATTCGGCATCGTCGTTGGGGCGCGCCGCCTTCAGCCAGGTTTCAATCTTAAAATGCTGGTCTTGAAGTGCGTGGGTCAACTCATGGGCCATGACCATGCGCTGGTCGTTGAGTGGAATCCAATTGGCGATATAGAACTCGTGAGCTTTGGGGTCGTAGAGACCCGCGATTTGTTCAGTGAGCAGTTCGACCATGAAGGAGTCCAAGTCGAAATTCTTTGGCAGCAGGCCAAAGGCTTCGGCGGATTTGGCGTCAGCGTAGCGCTGTGCAGTGTCCTTGTCCTCGTCCATCTGGCGAATGACATAAGCGCGAATTTCATCGCGCGAACGAAGCGTCTTTTTGAGAGCTGAAACGAGCGACAGCCCGGTGATTTCGCTCATGTCGTGCAAAACCTCGTCGGCAGCACGGACAAAATCTTCCGGGGAATTGGTTACCGGAGCTGGCGCTGAGGGAGCAGGAGATTGCTGAGCGGAAAGATTAGAAGTGACCAAGAGAAAGCAAAGGGCAAGTGGTGCCAAATGCGAGCCAGCGCCGCGAATGGCGAATTTGGCGAGCTTATTGATGTCCATTTTTTGAGAATAACAGATCCCCTGGCCTGTCGTAGTTATGCCGCCCGCCAAGCGACGGAATTCGTCTAGAGATGGACTTGTGGTAAAGAATTCAAAGCGGGAAAAAACAGGACACTCCAATTCACGCTGTTCTGACGTCTTAACAGAATGGTAATTCGGGTGTACGCTGGCTGAAGCCGAACCCTCCCGTAGGGGGATCCCATGCTGCCCGGATTGCGATTGCGCCAGGTCCGCGAGCGACTTGGGCTGACATACCGTGATGTGGAGACTGCGAGCTATGAACTCGCCGCGGTGCGCGGCAGCCCCAACTTCATAATGCACATCAGCCGGTTGGCCGATATTGAAAATAGAAATGTCGTGCCGGGCCTGCACAAGTTCTACACGCTGGCGGCGCTTTACCATCTGAATCCGCTGGAGCTGTTCCGATGGTTTGAAATTCCCATCGAGGAATGCTTCGGGGACGGAATCAAGTTTCAGGTTCCGCGGACGCATCTGGCGGCACCACCGAGTGGCTTACGCGTGCCGTTGCGATTTGATCCGGGATTTGATCCGCGGCGCACGGATTTTCTTTCGCGGATGGTAGAACGGTGGGGTCACTTCGAAGGGGCGCTCAAGAGAGAACGTCCACAGCATTGTTACGGGTATATTGGGCTGACAGACAGAAGAATGGCGCCACTCCTGCGTCCTGGGAGCCTGGTGCTGGTGGATACCGAGATGCGGGAAATCGAGGTTGAGCAGTGGACTTGTGAGCACGACCGGCCGATGTATCTTGTTGACGTAAGAGATGGTTACCGGTGTGGATGGTTCCATCAGGTGCCAGGGAGACTGTTGATGGAGCCGCATCCATTGTCGCGCTGCGCCCCGGAATCATGGGCTTTGCCGGCGGAAGCTGAGGTGGTCGGCAAGGTGATTGGAGTGGTTAGCCGTTTGAACGAACCGTGGAGTTCTCCGCTTGCAGAATTTCAAGCAGCGCACGCAAGTTCGAAAAGAAGAATTCCTTAAGATAATCCGGTGTATTTCCGGGCACCAGGACGCGGTAGGCCTCCATCTCACGCCAGTGCGACAGGGTTGAATGATACGATCCGACCATTCCTTGAAGACATTCACCCAGGTCCCGCGCCTGTATGGAAAGCGGCGTCTCCAGAATTTTCAGAAATATTTCGTAGTGACAACATTCCAGTGATTCCTGGACTGCTTGCGGAGAGTACAGCGCCGCAAGTCCGGCGTGTTCATAAGTGCCTGAAGAAAGATCGCGAAGAGACGCAATATAGACCAACCTTCCGAACATATTGGGGATGGAGGCGAGGGTAGTCGAAGCAAAGTCACGTACCACAGATCTGTTCCTGAGAATTTGATCATCCATTCTTCACAACCCAGTGTTCCGTAATCGGAACGTTTTGAACCCCGAAAATCGCTTTCGTCACGGTAACGCAAAGGATGGCACCTGGAGGTGTTATCTATGCGTTTCAAGAAAGTTGCTCTGCTCTCAGGTCTTACAGTGCTGGCCGGGTCCATCGTAGTTCCGCCCAGTTCATCAGTCAATCGGAACACCACAACAAACGGTACGACAAAGATGCAAATGGCAGACGGCGCGCCATTGCCGCCGCTGCCGCCTACCCCGAAAAGCGCGTGGTTGTTAGCAGACGGCGCGCCACTGCCGCCGCTACCACCCACCGCAGTAGCGTGATCGGGCAAGCCGGGTGAGAGTGTTCCAATTGGGGATTTTAGACGCAATTTAACTTGGCGTTCGCGCAACGGTTCGTTCGAAACGCATGTTTGGTATTCTCAGTGACCGCACGACGTGTTAAGCTCTGGTCGTGTTACAACTGCCAACATTCACTCTTACGGCTTGGGGGTTGGCGACCGCGCTGACCCTCTTTCTGTTAGTGCGGGTCTTTTTGCTTCGGGTGTATCGCAGATATCCGTTTTTCACTTTCTATCTGGGCGCAAATCTGCTGCAAACCGCGGTTCTTGGCTACCTTTATCAATCGTATGGATTCAACAGTACCACTTACGGTTATCGCAGCGCATGGGCAACGCAAGCATTTGTGGTGGTCGCTCGAGGGTTCGCAGCGGCTGAAGTTTGTTACCGGATTCTTGGAAAGTTCAAAGGCGTTTGGGCACTGGCAATGAGGATACTGATTTCGTGCGGCGCGATCGTCTTGGTTTCCACGCTGTACTTTGGGACCCGAAGCTACCAGCTCGCCGTCATCACGCTGGAGATGGGCCTGGAAGCATTTATCGCCACATGGATCGTAGGATTGCTGTTATTCGCTCGTTATTACGCAGTGCCAGTCGAGCCTCCTGCCGGGATGGTCGGATTTGGGCTTGGTCTTCTTTCTTGCTGCAGACTTCTGAATGATCTGGTGTTCGAAAGGCACGTGCAGGCTTATCAGGATGTTTGGAATTATGTTTCTGCCGCGGCGTTTGTCGGCATTCTTTTACTGTGGAATTGGTTCATGCGCAGACCGGCTACCCAAGCGGTTTCTGAACCACAGTTGAACACGGTCCAGGTGTACCAATCGCTGATTCCGCAGGTAAATCGAAAACTGTCGGAACTGAATCAACAACTGAGCCAATTTTGGCGCACGGAGTCGCCGAAACCGTGAACTCCGTGTTTTTTTTCGTAGCCGTTGCTACCGGGCTGGCCCTGGCGGGAATGTCGTTCTGGGCGCTTCGCGGCGCCAGCCAGCGCAGAGTCCATGAGCACGGTTTCCGCGCGCTGGACAGCGCTCCCCGTGATTTAGACAATATGCCGCAGATCAGACAATCGATGGATCCGGCCGATTTTGAGTTTGCGAGGGCCAAAGGCGGGCGCCACTTGGAAACCAGGTTGCGTGGGGAACGAAGACAAGTGGCGCTGCTGTACCTGGCCGCCATACGAAGAGACTTTGAGCAATCACTTCGCGTTGCACGAGTCATCGCGGTGTTGTCACCCGAGGTCTCGGGCACACAGGAATACCAACGGATACGCCTGTCGATGATGTTCCGGTGGCGGTTTCAGATGATAAAGGTCCGGCTGCTGATAGGAATTATGCCGCAACCGCAGTTGGTAGCACTGTGGCAGATGGCGTCATCGATGGCTATACAAATGGAGCAAGCCATGGCCAAGCTCGGCGAACGAGCGGCGCTTGCCGCAGAGCTGGCTCCGCAGTCCGAAAAGTAACAACTAGAGATGAGGAGAGCGGTTTGAAGGTAGTTGAAGTATCCGCTTACTTCGAAATCGAGCCGACAGCCGGCGCCACCAATTCGGAGGCTGCAGGCTTGCTGGTTGCGGCAATCGCCAAACAGGGTAGCTCAATTGTGAAGCACGCGCCGCGTGGAGGAAGATTGCTAACGTGAATGTGACCGCCGTGTTCGGTAATGATGCCGTAGCAGATGCTTAAGCCCAGCCCGGTTCCCTTCCCCACCGGTTTGGTCGTATAAAACGGATCGAAAACCTTGGATGGATCCTTGACGCCGGGGCCGCTGTCCACGAATTCAATTATAAACTTGTCCGCTTGTTTGGCGGTGCGAACCCACAACTCTCCTTGCGGAGATGCTTCGAGTATGGCGTCTACCGCGTTGTTCACAAGATTCAGAAAAACCTGCTGCAATTGATGGGGATCGGCGGCCGCCAGCGGCAAGTCTTCGGCCAGGTCCAAGTGCAACTTGATATTGCTCATGCGCAGGTCGTAATCGCGCAATGCGAGGGTGTCATCAAGTACCTGGTTTAGGCGAACGGGAATTCGCTCCGGCTTATGCTGGCGGGCAAAACTGAGGAGATTTTGGACGATGCGGTGGGTCCGCTGAGCCTGTTTATAGAGCTTTTCGCTGTACTCCAGACCTTGAGGTCCAATCTGCGCGGAGGACGTGAGCAATTGGCTGTAGCCGAGGATGGCAGTGAGCGGATTGTTCAATTCGTGGGCGACACCGGAGATCAGCTGGCCCACGGCGGCCATCTTCTCGCTGTGCAGCAACTGTTCTTGTGTGCGGCGGAGGTCGTCATAGGCCTGACGAGTCTGGTCATAGAGAAGTGTGCGCTCGATGGCGCTGGAAATCTGGCTGCCGACGGCAATCAAGAGATTTACGTCAGCAGGGGAAAAGTCACGTGGCGAGCGGCTTCCGACGACCAGCCCGCCAATAACGCGGTCCTTGGACCATAGCATGACCACGTGCGCGCTGGCGATCTGCTCCTGGCGCTGAACGTCCTTAAAAACTTGTGGCAGCGGAAGACCGTTGGTCGAGAGGAAGGTTGCATGCACGGCCTTGATGTGCTGAAGAAGTTCGGGTTGCACCTTAGTGGGAGGAAAATGGCGGGAAAATTCGGAGCGATGGCCAACCGTCGCGATCCGGCGCAAGACTTCGTTGTTAGCATCGAAAAGATAAAGTGAAGAAGCGTCGAGGCTGAACAGCTCAGACAACTGGCGGAGAGTACGGTGGAGTGAATCGCTGAGATCCAGCGATTCGGTCAGGGTATTGGCGATGGAATTGAGAACCAATAGTTCGCGATTGCGGCGGCGGATTTCGTGCTCGGCGCGCTTCCGTTCGCTGATGTCAAGAAGA
>Ga0137363_10001876_pt1 | contig 12315 bp, 11 predicted proteins | sample MadtaG_FD_104800 | JGI IMG/M metagenome (GOLD analysis project Ga0137363, IMG submission 104800) | Vadose zone soil microbial communities from Angelo Coast Range Reserve, California, USA - Mad1_115_16 metaG | ecosystem: Environmental > Terrestrial > Soil > Vadose zone | place: USA: California...
AAGCCTAGCGCTCCTCCTTTTCATCATCATCTTCTTCCTGTTGTGATCCCGGATGCTGTTTGATCCACTGTTCCGCAAACATCCGGGCCCGTTTTTTACCGGCTACCGTCAATCCTTTCTCCAGGTTGCCGGCTGCGGCATTGCTTTCATGGGACCCAAACCGCGCCCCAATCATGAACCATGTGAAAGCCTGCTCCCGGTTTGGCCCGCATTTAGTTGCCAGATAGAAATTGCCCAGTTCGTACATCGCCGCCGATTGCCCATGGGCGGCCGCTTTCTTGTACCAGTAAATCGCTTTTGTGCAATCCGGCCCCTGCGCCAGCTTTCGCGCTAATTCCAATTGCGCTTCCGGCTGTTCCCGGCTGGCTGCTTTGGCATACCACTGGCGCGCCTCGCCGGGGTTTTTGGGGACTCCAGAACCTTCCTGGAGCGCCCTGGCAAGATGAAGCTGGGCATCGGGCTGTCCCTGCGTTGCCGCTTTACGGTTCCACTCCATGGCCTGGGCCGGGTCCGCTGGCACGCCGAAGCCACGCTCATACATGAACGCAAGATCGCGCTGCGCCCGCGGGTCACCCTGGTCCGCGGCTTTGCGTTCCCACTGCAAGGCTTGCGCGTAGTCGGCTGGCACACCCCGGCCATATAGATAAATTCGGCCCAGCTCATACTCCGCTGGCCCATATCCCTGATTGGCTGCCTGCGTGAGCCAGCGAATTGCCTCTTTTCCATTGGGCTGTACGTGGCGGCCCAGGTCATAACAGGAAGCCATGGCCGTTTGCGCGACGGGGTCTTTTGCATCAGCTCGCTTCTGCACGGCGGCAAATTCCGCATCCTCGCGTGGACAGGCGGCCGCACCACTCTCCTGCGCCCATGTAGAAGCAAAACTCATCATGACAAACATGAACAGCGAAAGCTTATTGGGAATAGTCATTAGGTCTGTTCTCAAAAGGTCTGTTTCTCAAACTCCCGCAAGTATAGTTTGCCGGATGCAGCTCCGTCGCAGCTATGCCCGCGTTTTTCACTTTGTCTTAACATTCCCGAAATGGAAAGGCCTGATTAAGGGAGAAAATGAACGCAGTGAAGGTGATCACCAGCCATCCAAAAATTCTCGAAACTTTGCAAGGTCGGGCCTCGTATAATCGAATAACGCCCTGGAGGTGCGTCTTCATTGATACACCATTTGAACCAGGCGTGCTCCGTAAGTAAGTGACGGCGCGTAAGCACCAGCGGCGACTGCTGAGAACGTTCACTTCTCGCACGACTCGCGAGCGTTGCGGTGCCCAGGCAATTGTCTCTGGTAAGCAGCCGAACCACTATATGCCCCCACGTTGGGGCTGGTTAATAGGCTGGCTGAGGTCATAGTTGCTGGGTTGCTTGTTTTTACTACCCACATTGCGTGGGAAAAGGGAAATGAGCAGGCTGCGGGGCAAGAGTCGTAAAGGGCCATCTTGGATGGCCCTTTTAAATTCTGAGGAGATTCCGCAATGTACGAGAATTTTAAGAGTAAGCTGGCGTATTGTGAGATTGTCAAGGCCGAAGTGGAGGCTTTTGTCGCAAAAGGTGGAGACCTGAAATCGCCCGAAGCCGGGCCTTTGGGTGCGAAGTTACTCCAGGCGACAAACGATATGTGGGTTGCCGGTGGTGGTCAGCCTTTCATTGTTCCTTTAGACGAGCACAAATAGTCTCACTCGAAGTTTGGAGATTTCAAGTGGCCAGGAAGTCCTGTGGGACTGGTGCCCCTCGCAGACGCACGGGCGAGACATGCGCCTTGATGACGAGTTACAATGCTCCGTTTCGTGTTACATGGTCTATTCCGTTCAGCTAAGCGATGGAGGCATTCCCAGTGGACGATCTGCCTGATAACCCAGCTTCAACCGACAAACCCACTCAACCTGAAAAGTCATCCCAATCCAACGCCGGCTCCGGAGTCTCACGGCGCAATTTTCTGAAGATCTCCGGCGTGGCCGCGGCAGTACCGCTTGTCACACAGGCCGGCGCATTTGTTATGGCGGAGGGCGAAGTACCCGTGATGGGCCCCGGCAAAGTGCCGGTGTCTCTGAACGTGAATGGCAAAAAGTTGAGCGCCCAGATGGAGCCGCGTGTAACGCTGCTGGACGCGCTGCGCGATGAATTTGAAATCACCGGCGCCAAGCGCGTCTGTGACCGCGGCACTTGCGGCGCATGCACGGTACTGATGGACGGCAAGACCGTGTATGCCTGCTCCGTGCTCGCCATTGATGCTCAGAGCCATCAGATCACCACCGTTGAAGGCCTGGGCGAACCCGGCAAGCTCCATCCGATCCAGCAGGCATTTATCGATAATGATGCACAGCAGTGCGGTTTCTGCACGCCGGGCTTCGTGATGGCCACCAAGGCATTTCTCGATCAGCACCCCAATCCCACCCTGGAGCAGATCAAACATGGGCTGGGTGGAAATTTCTGCCGTTGCGGCACTTACGCCGGCATGCGCGCCGCCGTGATGCAGGCGGCCAAGACGAAAGGAGCTTGATCCATGGCCAACGACAATACCAAATACGGATGGCCCGCGGCGGAGCAGCGGTCCCTGATCGGCAAGCGCATCTCCCGCGTGGATGGCCCCGAGAAAGTTTCCGGCCGCGCCAAATATACCTATGACGTCCACCCTGAGGGCATGCTGTACGGCAAGGTGGTGCGCTCGCCGCACGCGCATGCCAAGGTTGTGAGCGTGGATATTGCAGCGGCAGAAAAAATGCCCGGCGTACGCGGCGTGTTTGTGGTGCAGGATGCAGGCAGCGAGATTCACTGGGCTGGCGATGACATTGCGGTGGTGGCCGCCGTGGATGAACAGACTGCAGCCGATGCCGCTCGCGCCATCAACGTGCAATATGAAGTGCTGCCCCATTTTGTGGACGATTTCCGCCAGCCGGTTTCAGTTTCTGAAGATAATAGCCCTCTTTCACAAGGCGACCTGGTCAATATGTTCACCAACCAGGTGCCGGAGCCGCAGATCATCAAGAACATCCAGGATAAGGGCATCAGCTTTGACGTGAGCGCGCAGATGGTTGACACAATGCGCGCCAACCGCGTCAGCGAAGACGTAATCAAAACGCTGCAGGCGGCGCCAAAAAAAGAAGGGACGAAATCCAAGTCGCCTTACAAGAAAGAGGCTGAGCAAACCAAAGGCGATCCAGACGCCGGCTTCAAGGAAGCGGAAGTCATCTCTGAGGGAACTTATGGCTGCCCGGTCATCACACACTGCTGCCTTGAAAGCCATGGCTCGGTTGCCGAATGGACGGACAGCGATCATCTGTTCGCGCACATCTCGACGCAGAACGTCTCCGGCCTGGCCAGCCAGTATTCGCAGGCGCTGAACATTCCTGCCGCCAACGTCCATGTCCATCAAGACCACATTGGTGGAGGCTTTGGCAGCAAGTTTGGAGTTGACCGCTGGGGCGTTTACACGGCGCAGGTTTCCAAGAAAGCCGGTGGCAAGCCGGTGCGTGTAATGCTGGAACGCGATGCGGAGCTCATGGTTGCCGGTTGCCGCCCATCAGCCTTTGCCAAAGTGAAAGTCGGCGCCAAAAAAGATGGCACGCTTACCGCTTGGCAATCGGAATCATGGGGCACCGGAGGTCCCGGTGGCGGCGGCGCTCCACCCATGCCTTATGTTTTGAGTATTCCCAACCAGCGCAAGCAGCACGTGGCGGTAGCCACCAACATTGGACCAGCCCGCGCATGGCGTGCTCCCAACCATCCTCAGGGCTGCCTGATTACCATGGCCGCCATTGAAGATCTGGCCGCCAAGCTGAACATGGACCCTTTGCAATTGGTCCTCAAGAACCTCCAGCTTACAGAGCCTCGCGCCGACACGTATCGCGATGAGCTGCAGATCGCCGCCGACCTGATTGACTGGAAGAAGAACTGGCATCCTCGCGGACAAGACACCGGCGTCACCAGGCGCGGCCTGGGCCTGGCCATCCACACATGGGGAGGCCGGGGACATGCCAGCAATTGCGCCCTCACCATCCATCCCACCGGCGCGGTAGAAATTCAAATGGGAACGCAGGACCTGGGCGTGGGAACGCGAACGGCGATTCTTATTGTTGCCGGTGAAACGCTGGGCCTGGCGCTCAACCAGATGAATTTGAAAATTGGCGACAGTCAATATCCGGCTTCAGGCGGATCCGGTGGCAGCACCACGATTGGCGGCATAAGCTCCTCTACCCGCCGGGCCGCCGTGGATGCCCGTGACCAGCTCTTTGCCAAGGTGGCCGGCGCATTGAACGCGCAGCCGGACGATCTGGAGGCTGTCGGCGGACTCATTCGAGTCAAGTCGGCGCCTTCGCGCACCATAAGCTGGAAAGATGCCTGCGCCAGACTGGGCACGCAGCCAATCCAGACGCTGGGCAAGAATCCCGGTCCCGGCGACCTCATCTCCAGCGGCGTGGGCGGGGCCGTAATGGCGGACGTTTCCGTGGACATGGAAACAGGCATTGTGAAGATGAATAAGATGGTCTGCGTGCAGGATTGCGGGCTGATCATCAACATGAAGACCGCGGAAAGCCAGGTTTACGGCGCCATGATTATGAGCATCGCCACCACTCTCTATGAAGAGAAAATCATGGATGCAAACCTTGGCCGGATGCTCAACCCCAACATGGATTTCTACCGCCTCGCCGGCATCGGCGATATTGGCGAGCTGGTAGTACACATGATGACCGGCAAAGGATACGACGAACGCGGACCGATCGGCCTGGGCGAGCCGCCCACGGTCGGCCCCATGGCTTCGATTGCCAATGCCGTCGCCAACGCCATCGGCGTGCGTGTTCCCTTCCTGCCCATCACGCCTGATCGCGTCGTGGCCGCGCTCAATCCCCAAGGAGGCAGCAATGCGACCGTTTGATTACGTGAGTCCCACCAATACCAAGCAGGTTGCTGATCTGCTGGGCAAGAGCTGGGGTGAAGTTGAAATCCTGGCCGGCGGCAGTGATCTGCTTTCCCTGATGAAAGACGAGATCACCACGCCTAAACGGCTGGTGAACATAAAAACCGTGGGTGAATTGCACGCCATTGCCAACCAAAACGGCTCGCTGGCCCTGGGCGCGCTCGTTACGCTGGATAGAATCGGCGCGGCGGCGGAAATTCAGAAAAGCCATCCCATGCTGGCGGCCGCGGCGGGCGATGCTGCCAGTCCGCAGATTCGCAATGTCGCCACCATCGGGGGCAATCTCTGCCAGCGCCCGCGCTGCTGGTACTTCCGTACCGGGCACGGTCTGCTGGCGCAGAAAGATGGCACGTCCCTGGTCCTGCAGGGCGACAATCGTTATCACGCCATCCTGGGCAACAATGGACCTGCGTACTTCGTGAGTCCTTCCACGGTTGCGCCCGTTTTGATTGCCTATGGAGCCAAGGTCCAGGTGATGGGCGTGCGCGGCATGCGCGAGCTTCCCTTGGAAAAATTCTTTGTGATTCCAAAAACTGAGCAGCAACGCGAGCACGATCTTCAGCCTGATGAATTCATCACCCATGTGATTGTGCCTGCGGCTCCCGGAGTTCGCGCCGCGCAATATGAAGTCCGACAGAAGGAAGCCTTCGACTGGCCTTACGCAACTGCCGCCGTCGCGCTCACCATGAATGCCAGCACCGTGCAAAGCGCGAAGGTGGTACTGGGCCATGTGGCGCCCATTCCCTGGGTGTCCGCTGAGGCGGCGCAAGCCCTGCAAGGCAAGGCCGTCACGCAGGCTACAGCCGATCAAGCGGCCCAGGCTGCGGTGGCCAATGCCAAGAGTCTGGGACACAACGCACAAAAGATCCATCTGGCCCGCGTGGCCGTGAAACGGGCCATTCTGAAGGCAGCAGGAGGCGCAGCATGAGCAAAGTACCTGATCGTTTCAACACGGACCGTCCGGGGCTGTGCTCCGCACTGCACTGGAAAAGCCAATATGTCTGGTCGGACCCTGATCCCACCGTCCCGCGTTCCGGTGACGGCCTGTTCTGGTGCGGCGTCACACAGTCCTGCATTGGGCCGGACAGCAAGCTCGCCGAGCCGGGAAACTGCTGTTCCGGAGATCGCGGCTGCCATTGTGGAGCCAGCAAATAACCGCGGATGTGCGGGCAGAAGACTTTTGGGTGGCAGATGTACTGGCAGGCGATTTGCCGTAGAAACGCAGATCGCAGATCCTGGAAACCTGGCCTGGCGAGGGTGAATAGTGGGCGTGTGTACAGACAATCAGCCCACCCGACCGAGGAAAACTTTTCAAAAACAACGGCCTGATCGGACTAAAATAGTTGCTGGAGTTTTTTACATGCGAAAGATCTTCGTAATCGTACTCTGTCTCTTCACCAGTTCCCTTTTCGCCCAACAATCAGCACAGATTCGCGGCGACTATCTTGAGACCCGTAGCGCCGACGTCTATGTAGGCCAGTGTTTCGCCAACGGCGAGATGAACACGACAGGCCAGGAAGCCATTGTTGCCTGGCATATCAACGACGGCGGATGGGATGGAGTGCCACTCGCCGGGCTCACAGTGGTGGGCGCGATCAAAGCGCAAGCCACGCTGGGCGATCCTGATGGCAGGCCCTACCCGGCAAAGTCTGTACTGATCGTTGACCGGCAGGCGACGCCCGCGCAGCGGCAGGCCCTGATCGATTTTGCCCAGGAGATGGGCGGCGAACTGCTGCGCCACGTGGTCCGCGTGATTGATACCAGCATTGATATGGAAGTGGCGCAGGAACAACACAGCGTCCGCGCCCGCCTACAAGCAGGCGACGTGGTCACGCTTGAAACGCGCGCCATCGGAGACAAAGACCATCTCTGCGGCAATGAAGATACGTTCTACAAGCCGTTGACGCAGACGGCCCACGCCATGCCCGCCGTCGCCGTTACGGACGCGTATCGCGGCAATGACCTGAATGTCTCCTGGACGCTGCACAACAAGCGCAGCGCTTTCGTGGGAACATTCGTGCGGTAAAGTTTATCTCTCACCCGGCAAAAGGCCGCCAGCAAAGGCGGCTTTTTGTTGTCCTTTTCGTTTACAGCACAGCATCGCACATCCTGATGGCCTCGTGTTAAGCTTTCCCGTCCAAATATCTATGCATAATCCAAATCCCTCGCACTTTGACCTTCAGGCAGCCGCAAAACAAATCATGGTGGAAAACGGTTTTGAGCCGGATTTCCCGCCGGCAGTCCAGCAGCAGTTGGCGGAAATCAAAGCCAAGCCGCCGCAAGTGGCCGCTTCCGGCGCCGTGCGCGATCTGCGCAGCCTGCTTTGGTCCTCTATCGATAACGACACTTCACGCGATCTCGACCAGATCGAAGTAGCGGAAAAGCTGCCCGACGGGACCACCAAAGTGCTGGTCGGCGTGGCTGATGTGGACTCATTCGTACCCAAGGACTCGCCCATTGACCTGCATGCCGCCAAAGAGACAACCACGGTCTACACCGGCGTGCGGAATTTCCCGATGCTGCCGGAACAGCTCTCCACCGGCACAACGTCTTTGCTGGAAGCGGATGGCAAGCTCAGCGTGGTTACGGAATTCATCGTCAACGGCAATGGTGAGGTGGTCAGGCACGATATTTACCGCGCTCTTGTGATCAACAAGGCGCAGCTTACGTACAACGCCGTGGGCGCGTGGCTGGAAGGCCGGGGCCCGGCGCCAGCCAAGGTGGCGGCCTCGCCGGAGCTGCAAGCCCAGCTCAAGCTGCAGGATGAAGTGGCACAGGCGTTGAAGCGGGAGCGGTATCGGCACGGCGCGCTCAACATTGAAACCGCGGAAGTCCATCCCGTGGTGCTGAATGACAAAATCGTTGACCTGCAAAGGCAGGAAAAGAACCGGGCGACTGAATTGATTGAGGACTTCATGATCGCCGCCAATGGAGCGATGGCGCGCACTCTGGAAGATGCCCAAGTCTCGTCCATACGGCGCGTGGTGAAAACGCCTGAGCGATGGGACCGCATTGTGGCCCTGGCCGCACAACAGGGCGGAAAGCTCCCCGCCACGCCGGATTCCCATGCGCTCAACGATTTTTTGCAGGCGCGCAAAACAGCCGATCCCGATCGCTTTGCTGACCTCTCGCTTTCCGTAATCAAACTGATGGGGCCAGGCGAATACGTTTTGGAGCGTCCAGGCGAGCCTTCGCCGGGCCATTTTGGCCTGGCAGTCCAGGATTACACGCATTCCACCGCGCCCAACCGCCGCTTTGCTGACGTGGTTACGCAACGCCTGATCAAAGCCACGCTGGCCCGCCAGAAAGGCCCTTACTCAGACGATGAGCTGTCGGCCATCGCCACCAATTGCACCACCAAGGAAGACGCGGCGCGGAAGGTGGAACGGGCGATGTCCAAGCGCATAGCTGCCGTGAGTATGAGCGGCAAAATCGGGCAGTTGTTTGATGCCATTGTCACCGGAGCCAGCGACCGAGGCACTTTTGTACGCGTGCTCAACCCGCATGTTGAAGGTCTTCTGCTGCATGGTCAGGGGCTGGATGTAGGCGACAAATTAAGGGTGAAGCTGGTCAATGCCGACCCTTACCGCGGATTCATCGATTTCGTGCGGGCCTAGTCCTGTAGTTTGGATGCGCTCATGGATCAGCCGTTGTCAGAGCTGGTGTTCGAGTATGCGCGGTCATGGCGGAGCGATGGAACAAGCCTCGGTATGATCTCTGCATCGAAGGGCAGTATTGAATCGAGCCATGCGATCAGGGCTTTCTGTTCCTGCGCGGGGACCTGCACAAACCGGAGTCCTGTGCGCCCGGAAGCCCGCGTCCACATAACGCTGCCCGTCACGTGAACCACCTCCCGGCTGTCCGGCAGTTCGAAATCCACTTGCAGGGTTGCTCCCTGCGGAAGGACTTCCTGTGTCTGAATGCACATTCCGTTCTGGCTCAGGTCGAGGATAATGGACTGACGCAGGTTCTGGTTTCCGGCTTCCTGCAACAGAACGCCGGACACTGGATTTATTTTCACGGAATGGCGGAAGGATGCGCGGCGTTCCCGGATCATTGTGCCATAGGACGCCCTGAGGCTGCGGGCAAATAGACCGCCCGTAAAAGGCTTTTGCACCACAAAATGGACCCGCCTGCCGTGGAGCGCGGAGAGATTTGCTTTTCTCGCCATGGCAAACACCATTTTAGGTGCGTTAAACACTGGGCGTTGCGGGCAAAGTTCCAATGCCCCTGGAACGTCAGTATCGTAAACCGCCAGATCGAACTTGTGGGTCTTAATCAGTTCCTGTGCAGCGGATGAGGTCGCCGCCAGCTTTACGGTTATCCCGTATTCTTCCAGAATTTTCTGCGTGATGGCCAGCGATCCGGGATCGGTACAGACCAGTAGAGCTGCAAATGGTTCCATGACAGTCCTCAGAAAGGTTATCGGCAAGAGGGCCCATCACTTAAGCCAGGATGTCATTCGCGCTTCGCGTTGATTTGCGGGCAATCTCTTCCTGATCTGCGTTCATCTGCGCAAATCTGCGGCAAAGAAAGGTACACGAATTCAGGAACCGCCGTAGACTTAAAGACTAGAATTGACGAAGCGATTGACCGACGGAACAGGTGATCATGACCTTCATTTTGTGGTGCATTCTGCTGGTACTCTGTTGGCCACTGGCGCTACTGGCCGTGCTGCTCTATCCCTTTGTTTGGCTGCTTTTGCTGCCCTTTCGCATCGTTGGCATTGCCATTGGCGGAGTCCTGGAGTTCCTGCGGGCCATTATGATGCTGCCTGCACGCGCACTGGGCAGCCGCCGCTCCTGAACGAACCCGTTTTGGGCCCAGCTTAAATTGGCCTGCTCTTCAATTGTGCGCTTAAACGCCGACAATATGGCCCCTGGCATCCACGTCAACACCGGCGGCGCGTGAAATCTTGGGCAAGCCGGGCATCAACATCATGTTACCGGCGATCACCACGACAAATCCTGCGCCCGCCGAAAGCGATGCATCCGTCACATTAAGCGTCCAGCCTGTGGGCGCGCCCAGCAACTTTGGATTATCTGAAAATGAATATTGTGTCTTGGCGATGCAGACCGGCAACCTGCTAAACGACCAGTCATGGAACTGCTGCAGTTTGGCCCGGGCCTTATCACTGTAGGTCACACCGGCAGCGCCATAGATGTTCGTGGCCACCATGCTGATTTTGGCTTCCAGAGTTTCATCCAGTGCGTAAATCGGCTCCACTTTCGGATTGGGATTTTTCTCAATCGTCTCAATTACTTTTTCCGCCAGCGCAGTAGCGCCGGCTCCACCTTTGGTATAGGCCTCGCTCAGTGCGCTTGCGGATCCCTGTCCGGCGCAATAGTCCGCCAGCCTCCTGAGATCGGCCTCGCTGTCCGTTGGAAATCGATTCAAAGCGACAACAGTTGGCACGCCAAAACGCTTCAAGTTCTGAATATGACGGGCCAAATTGGGCAGCCCGCTCTCCAGATCGCCTTCTCCCTGATTGCGCATGCTCTGCACGGTGGTGACAAGCACGGCACACGCCGGCGCGATCCCTGAAGACCGCATCACAATATCAAAATATTTCTCCGCTCCCAGGTCCGCGGCAAACCCCGCTTCATTGACCACGTAATCCGCCAGGCGAACGCCCATTTGATGGGAAATGATGCTGCTGGTTCCGTGCGCAATATTGCCGAATGGTCCGGTATGCACCATGGCCGGGGTGCCCTCCGTGGTCTGCATCAGATTGGGGAGAATCGCTTCGCTGAGCAGAGCCATCATTGCGCCGGTTGCGCCGAGATCGGCGGCACGCACCGGCTTGCCTGCCCTGGAAACGCCGATCACAATGGCATCCAACCGCCGCCGCAGGTCTTCAAGGCTGCTGGCCAGCGCCATAATCGCCATTACTTCCGAGGCGGCCGTAATGACAAATCCTGTATGGCGTACCGGGCCGCCTTTTTTCTCGCCGATCTCCACCGTAATACGGCGCAACGCGCGGTCATTCATGTCCATGGTGCGCGGCCACGTGATCCGGTCAAGGTCCAGATCCAGGTCATTGCCATGAAAAACATGCGCATCAATCAACGCAGCCAGCAAATTGTGCGCCGTTGTGATGGCATGAAAATCGCCATGAAAATGGAGATTGATTTTCTGGCTGGGCTCAATCTGCGATTTGCCTCCGCCAGCAGCCCCGCCTTTCATGCCAAATACCGGTCCCAGAGACGGCTCGCGCGACGTGATGATCGTCTTGCGGCCAATACGTTCCAGCCCCTGCGTCAGGCCGATGGAGGTCACAGTCTTCCCTTCCCCTGAAGCGGTGGGCGTGGTGGCAGTAACCAAAATGAGTTTGCCGCGCGGTGGGAAAGCCGGATCGGAAAGAATATCCAGGTTCAACTTGGCGCCGTAGCGTCCAATGGGTTCAAAGTACGAGTCAGGCAGATTCAGCTTGTCGGCAATCGTGGTAATCGGCAGTAGTGAATGGCTCATATGGGAAACCGACGAGTGTAGGACTTCAGACGACAGGAACGCAAGCTAGAAAAAGCGAAAAAGAGCGGATTTTTTCGTTGCCACAGTCTTTTCGTTGCCACAGCAAAGAGCGGCCCAGAGAGTCACGCCCGGACTGTGACAGCGCGCCGCGCTTTCTGGTGCTCCGCACTTCAGGGTTTCGCCGCGCCCCGCGGAAGTGATACCCTATGTAAGTTCATTGTCTCGTGCGCCCGTAGCTCAGCTGGATAGAGCGGTTGCCTCCGAAGCAACAGGCCGGGAGTTCGAATCTCTCCGGGCGCGCCATTCCTTCGATTTTGCTCTTTCAAAGATCACATCAAAGGGTTTTCTGTATGTGGGGAAAAGACTTATGCCATCTGTCTTGCAGTTCGAGAGTACCAATTTCAGCAATTTGGCTTGCTCTGCTGGTGTCTGCGTAACATATAGAAAATAAGCCTTATTCGCGAGTTCTAAAGCGCTTTTCGCATTAAGCAACTGGTCAGCGCTGGCTTGGTCAAGTCCCTGCATCGCCATTTGAATTTGCTGTTCCTCCTGCTGCCACTCCGAAGTCTTTCTTCGCCAGAAGTCCTCAGAGATTTTGCCGTCCAGCTTGTCCAAATAGGCTTGGTCGATGTGGCGGCGCACGGCTGTTAGGCGCTGTTGCAGCCGTTCTTGCTGCTGCTTCTTGTCCTGACGCACGTTCTTCTCACCATCACCGAGAGACTTCTGCAACTGCACTAGCACGTCATCAGGGATGTGAATGTCCTCCAAAGTCTGGCCCAGACGTGCGCCTAACTCCTCTTCGCGGAGATAGGGCATAGAGCATTTCCCCTTGTATCCGGGGCAATGGTAATAGGTGTATTTCTGCTCCTTAATCTCTGCTGTAATCATGCAGTTGTCAAAAGCACAGTTCAGGAGTCCGGCGA
>Ga0137363_10001882_pt1 | contig 12290 bp, 8 predicted proteins | sample MadtaG_FD_104800 | JGI IMG/M metagenome (GOLD analysis project Ga0137363, IMG submission 104800) | Vadose zone soil microbial communities from Angelo Coast Range Reserve, California, USA - Mad1_115_16 metaG | ecosystem: Environmental > Terrestrial > Soil > Vadose zone | place: USA: California...
CACGCTCGGCGTGGACGGTGGTTATACGCAGAAGGACGTCACGGAAGTGGCCCGCTGCTTCACGGGCTGGACGATTGACAAACCCAGGCAGTACGCGGATTTCAAGTTTGACGACCGGCTGCACGATCCCGACCCGAAGTACGTGCTGGGGAAAAAGATTCATGCAGGCGGGATGAAGGATGGCGAGCAGGTGATCGACCTGCTTGTGCATCACGCGAACACTGCAAAGTTCATTTCCACGAAACTGGCGCGTCGGTTTGTTACGGACAATCCACCGCCGGCGCTGGTCAGCCGGATGGAGGAGACCTTTCAATCGAGCGATGGCGACATCAAAGCAGTGCTGCACACGATGATCTGGTCGCCGGAATTCTGGTCGCGGGAATCGTACCGCGCGAAAATAAAGACGCCTCTGGAGTTGGTGGTTACCGCAGTGCGTGCGCTGGGCACGGACGTGGACACGCCTATGCCGCTGGTGCAGTGGGTGGGGCGAATCGGCGAGCCGCTCTATCAATGCCAGCCGCCGACGGGTTACTCGGACAAATCCGATGCGTGGGTAAACACTGGCGCGTTGCTGAACCGCTTGAATTATTCGCTGGCGCTTGCCGGCAACAAGATGCGCGGAGCGCGCACCGATGTGGTTTCACTGCTCGGCGTGGATTCGACTGCAGAACCGAAATTGGCGTTGGATCGCGCGGTCCAAGTGTTTCTTGGCGGGCAGGCAGGGCCGACGACGGTCGAGACGCTCGAGAAACAACTCGATAACCCGCAAGTCTTGCAGGCGAAACTCGACGATGCTCGCAAGCAGGTGGATCTCGGCGTCGTTGCAGGTTTGGTGCTGGGCGCGCCGGAATTTCAAAGGCGATAGGCTGGAGAGGTCGCAATGAGTTACCAATGTTGCGAAGGCGTACGCGGACTCAAATTTTCGCGGCGGTATTTTTTGAAGCAGGGCGGCGTGGCGATGGTCGGCCTCAGCGCGATGCCCGCGTTCTTGCAGCGCGCCGTTGCGGCGACGCCGATGCCGAACAAGAAGCAGCTCGTGGTGCTGTTTCAACGAGGTGCTGCAGACGGCTTGAACATCGTTGTGCCCTTTGGCGAATCAAATTACTACCGCATGCGTCCGACCATCGCGATTCCGCAGCCCAAGCGGGGCGGCGCGGATGCGGCGATCGACCTGGACGGATTTTTCGGTTTGCATCCGAGCATCGCGCCTCTCGAGCCGCTCTTTCATAAGAACCAGCTTGCGATTGTGCATGCGGCGGGTTCTCCGGACCCAACGCGCTCGCATTTTGACGCGCAGGACTTCATGGAGTCGGGCACGCCTGGCTTGAAATCGACCGAAGACGGCTGGCTGAACCGTGCTCTCGAAATTGTTCCGGAGGAAAATGCCTCGCCGTTCCGCGCTGTGGCGTTGGGACCGAACCTTCCACGCATGTTGCACGGAGGAGCGCCGGCGATTGCGCTGCCTGACCTGAAGCAATTCAGAGTGATGGCGCAAGCTCCGGGAACAGGCCAGATTGTCGAAGGCGGCTTTGAAGCCATGTACTCGCAGACCGTGGATCACGCGCTGCACGGCACCGGAACAGAAACGTTTGAAGCCATCGACCTTCTGCGCAAGGCGGACCCGGCGAAGTATCAGCCGGAAAACGGCGCCCAATATCCCACTAGCCGGCTCGGCCAAAGTTTGCAGCAGATCGGGCAACTGCTCAAGGCGAACATCGGCGTCGAAGTCCTTTTCGTCGATTGCGGCGGCTGGGACAATCACGTCAACGAGGGCGGCGTGCAGGGACAGCTTTCCAATTTGCTGAAGGATCTTGGCCAGGGCCTCGCGGCGTTTCATCAGGACATGGGCGACCGTATGGAAAATACTGTTTTCGTGACCATGAGCGAGTTCGGGCGCACTGCGAAGGAAAATGGCAACCGCGGCACCGATCATGGCCACGCGAATTGCATGCTGGTGATGGGCGGCGACGTGAAGGGCGGGCAGGTTTACGGCAGATGGCCCGGCTTGAACGATCATCAGCTCAACGAAGGCCGCGACCTAGCGCTCACCACGGACTTCCGCTCCGTCGTCGGAGAAATCCTGACCAAGCACGTTGGCGTACAGGACTTAAATCCGGTCTTCCCCGGCTTTGACAACAACCCGCGCAAATTCCCGGGAATGATCAAGAGTTAGTCCTCTGCGCTGGCCAAAGATTCAATTACGCTTGACTGCTCCACCACCTCAATACCTTCAGGGCCGTCGTCCCAATTGTGCCGCCAGCGGACAATGACGTCGCAACCCGCTGGCGGATGGCCGTGGTCGCGGAAATTCCTGCTCTCAAATTCAAATTCGATATGCACGCGCTGCCATCGTTCGGGAGTGATCTGCTGCATGGCCTCGCAGTCGGGAAACCCATTTGAACCGTTTCCAGGCCAATGCGGCGGAGAAGGTCTTGGTATCTGCAGCAAAATTGGGCCTATGCAGCCAAGCTTTTGATCCCAGAGGAGATCTGCGATCTTCAGTTCGCGAATCCAGATATTGCGATAGCACCGATTTGCCATGATTCCGTCTTTAGGGAATCTTCCCTCCGTCCCGTCGCTATTCGTGGCTTTGACACTTTTCCAGCGCACAGGTAGTCTTGCGCCATCGACTGCTGGAGGCGAGGCTCCATGAGAACAACGCGACGAGAATTTGCAAAGAAGCTCACCGGAGCGGCGATGGCTGCCGCATTTGTTCCCGCCGGGGAAACGGCGCGCCTGCCGATTGCGTTTTCAACTTTGGGCTGCCCAGCCTGGGACTTGCAGAAAATCCTGACGTTCGCGGAGCAACATGGTTTCGCTGCCGTCGAATTCCGCGGCCTGGAAGGCAATCTGGATTTGCCTTCTCACCCGGCATTCGCAGCGGAACGCATCGCGCAAACGAAACGCGAAATTCTCTCTCACGGCCTGCGCGTCGCCTGCGTCAGCAGCTCCGCCAGCCTGCACGAGTCCGATCCTGAGAAGCGTTCCAAGGTTCTGGTGGACGGGCGCCGATTCATCGACTTGGCAGCAACGCTCGATGCCCCCTACGTGCGCGTGTTCGGTTGCAGCCCTGACTCCGGGCATCCCGTCATTCCAGGCGAGGATTTGAAGGCGCGGGTCGCCGCCGGGTTGCGCGAACTGGGCGATTATGCGGGCCCACGCAAAGTCACCGTGATTATCGAATCGCACGATGACTTCACCGCATCGGCCACTCTCGCTGAGGTTCTGCATCGTGCCGATTCCAAGTCGGTCGCACTCTTGTGGGACGCTCACCACACGTTCGCGGCGTCAAACGAAGATCCGAAGTTCACCGTCCAGCAGCTGAGGCCCTGGATCCGGCACACACACCTGAAGGACTCTGTCGGCAAAGGCGGCGATCGCAAGTACGTGTTGACTGGCAAGGGGAACGTTCCCATTAAGGAGCAGATCGAAGCGTTGCGCTCCATCGATTACAAGGGCTTTTACTGTTTCGAGTGGGAAAAAGTGTGGCATCCCGATCTGGAAGATCCCGAGATTGCCTTTGCGGACTATGCCCGCGCCATCGCGGATTTTCTGCGCTAGGAACGGTTCAGTCCTGCGTTTCAATTCGCAAATCCGCGCTCGTGGGAGTTTTTCCGGCGCCGAATCTTCCGGTACAACCTCGAGATATCCTCTGCAAGGCCCGCAACAAGGGCAAGAGGCGCTGCGATTGGAAGCAGCTACCAATAGCGATCTCGGATATACGTTCCCGACAGCTTCTTACTCCATCTGTCTGCGACATCTTCACGTCCTTCATACTGAGGTCTGTGCACTCGATGGATATGATGGCCCAACTCATGAAAAAGAACTTCCGCAAACTCGGCGTCTCGAAAGAATTTGAAGTGCTTCGAAAGAATGATCCATCCGCTTTTCGAAATTGTCGACAAGAATAGTAATTCGTGCCGGTTCACCATTCCATGCTTGGCTGTAATAGCCCAGAGCTTCACCTAGGGAGACACGCCTTCGTCCCCACGTTTTTTGTTCACGTTCTTTTCGCGAAAAAGCAGCAACGTTCGTGAGTACCACCGTATGCAAGCCGGCTAAGAATTTTGGCGGAACGATTCGCAACATTCGCCGAATGGATTTTTCCGCGTCGAAAGGCGGGGTGTAATTCTGGAAGGCCAGAACAATCCGGGGCCCGGATTGCGCTTCCTCAGTCATCACTCCGTCGATTTGAGTTCGCGAATCCAGATATTGCGGTAGTGCACCGGATGGTTATGATCCTGCAGCGCCAGCGGCAGTTTCTCCGGTTGAGGTTCATACGGCGGCCGTTTGCCGTGAGCCGTCGGGCCGCTCAATTCCACGTTGTCCTGGACCAGCACGCCGTTGTGAAAAACGGTTTCGCGGGCGGGGCGGAGCAGTTTGCCGTCTTTCGCAAAACGGGGACCATGAAAGACGATATCGTAAGTCTGCCACTGGCCCGGCGGGCGCGAAGCGTTCACCTGCGGAGGGTATTGGCCATAGATTGCCGAGGCCTGGCCGTCCGCGTAGGTCTTGCTCTGGTAGGAGTCCAGGACTTGCGTCTCGTAGAGCCCTTGCAGGAAGACGCCGCTGTTTCCGCGGTCCTGGCCCTCGCCTTTCGGAGGTGCGGGCTCAGCAAATTCCACGTGCAACTGGCAATCGCCAAAAGCTTCACGCGTGTAGAGATATCCCGTCTTTGGCACCACTTCGAAATAACCGTTCTCCACTTTCCATTTGGCCGCGCTGCCGTCCTTGTGGGCCCACTTGGAAAGATCCTTGCCATCAAAGAGCACAACGGCGTCCGAAGGCGGGCGGCCCGACGAATCCTGCGTGCTCGCCGTGCCGGGTTCAATCGCCGGCGGCACCGGGCGATCGGGATCGTGAACCTTCCATTTCGTGTCGACTTGCGCGCTGCAGATGACGGGCGCAACTGCCAGAAGCAGAATGCAAATTGCAGCAAAGAGAATCTTCTTCATGTTTGAACCTCATCACAGAGGAGCAAAATTCTACCGCAGATTTGGGATGGAAAGGAGCGGCGTGATGGCCGCTCCGTTTTTTCTCTTGTACGCCGCGCATGTTCGGCAGCTGGCGGGTTCTCAGTGGCCTGCGTCTTCGCGGATGCGCATACCGTAGAACGAACGGTAGACGAAAAAGAAAGAAACGACGAAAAAGGCGGCGGCCAGAGCGTGCGTCAAGCCGCTGCCTTGCGAGGCAGTCAATTGCACGGCAAGTTCGACGGCGAGGAGGCCGAAGAGCGTTGTGAACTTGATGACTGGATTCAGCGCCACGGAAGAGGTGTCCTTGAATGGGTCGCCCACGGTGTCGCCAACAACGGTGGCGTCGTGCAGCGGCGTGCCCTTCTGCTTGAGCTCGACTTCAACAATCTTTTTCGCATTGTCCCAGGCGCCGCCGGCGTTAGCCATGAAAATGGCCTGATACAAGCCGAAGATAGCGATGGAGAAAAGATAACCGATGAAGAAGAAGGGTTCGACGAAGGCGAAAGCCAGCGTAGCGAAGAACACCGCGATGAAGATGTTCAGCATGCCCTTCTGAGCGTACTTGGTGCAAATCTCGACGACCTTCTTGCTGTCTGCGATGCTGGCGGCAGCGGCTCCTTCGAGCTTGATATTGGCTTTAATGAATTCAACTGCGCGGTAAGCGCCCGTGGTCACGGCCTGGGTGCTCGCGCCGGTGAACCAGTAAATCATGGCGCCACCGGTGACCAGGCCCAGCACGAAAGGCGCGTGAAGGAGCGAAAGATTGTTGACGTTTTCGCTCAAGCCTTTGGTGAGCGCCATGATGATGGAAAAGATCATGGTAGTGGCGCCTACGACGGCCGTCCCGATGAGCACGGGCTTGGCGGTAGCCTTGAAGGTGTTGCCGGCACCGTCGTTGGCTTCGAGCATTTCCTTGGCGCGCTCGAAGTTGACGTCGATGTTGTAATCCCTCTTGAGCTCTCCTTTGATGCCCGGAATCTGCTCGATCAAGGAAAGCTCATAGACCGACTGTGCGTTGTCGGTGACCGGACCGTAGGAATCGACAGCAATTGTCACCGGCCCCATGCCGAGGAAGCCGAAAGCCACCAAACCAAACGCAAACACAGCCGGAGCGAGCATTTGGTTGTCGAGTCCCAGGGTGCTGATCAGAAATCCGAGCGACATGAGCAACACCATCGCCAGGCCGATGTAGTAAGCCGAAAAATTGCCGGCTACAAAGCCGGAAAGAATGCCAAGTGATGCGCCGCCCTCTTCCGCCGACGTAACGACTTCTTTCACGTGGCGCGATTCGGTGGAGGTAAAGACTTTTACCAACTCCGGAATGATCGCGCCCGCGAGCGTGCCGCAAGAGATGATGGTGGCCAACTTCCACCATTGGGACGTGTCGCCGCCAAGGCTCGGAATGATCACCGACGAGACGACGTATGTCAGCGCAATCGAGACGACGGAAGTAATCCATACCAGCGAAGTGAGCGGCGCTTCGTAGTTCATCTGATCGGCTCTGCCATATTTGGCGTTGGCGATGAAGCCGTTGATGAAGTAGGCGGCGGCGCTGGCAATGAGCATGACGATGCGCATGACGAAGATCCACACCAGCAATTGCACTTGCACGGTAGGATTTTTGACCGCCAGCAGAATAAAAGTGATCAGCGCGACGCCGGTCACGCCGTAAGTCTCAAAGCCGTCGGCGCTGGGGCCAACGGAATCACCAGCATTATCGCCCGTGCAGTCGGCAATGACGCCGGGGTTGCGCGCGTCGTCTTCCTTGATCTTGAAGACGATTTTCATGAGGTCGGAGCCGATGTCGGCAATCTTGGTAAAGATGCCGCCGGCGATGCGCAGCGCGGCAGCGCCAAGCGATTCCCCAATGGCAAAACCGATGAAGCATGGGCCGGCGTAGTCGCCCGGAACGAACAAAAGAATAAAAAGCATCATCAGTAGCTCAACACTGATGAGCATCATGCCGATGCTCATGCCAGCCTGCAGTGGCGTGCTGTAAATCGGGTAGGGCTTGCCGCGCAGGGAAGCGAACGCGGTGCGCGAATTGGCAAACGTATTGACGCGGATGCCGAACCACGCCACGCCGTAACTGCCGGCGATTCCCACGAGACTGAAAATCAGAATAATCGGCAGAGTGACCGCAACCGGTTGCACGGGAGCGAGCCAGCCGAAGTACATAACGATTACAACGGCGATAAAAACCCACAAGATCAGGAGGAACTTGCCCTGCGTGAAGAGATAGGTTTTGCAGGTTTCGTAAATCAGCTCGGAGATATCGCGCATGGACTTGTGAACGGGCAGATTTTTCAGGCGCGAATAGATTGCCAATCCGAAACCCAAACCAAAAATGCAGATGACGATGCCGAAGAGCAGAAGTTTGTGGCCGTCGATGCCGAGAAAAGAAACCTGGGAGAGGTCGGGAAGCTTCAGGCTGGCTTCGCCACCGGCTTCGTCGGCCAGAGCCGAGGCGGCCCCGAGCGACGTAAGCACCACCGCCGCTGCTCCAAACTTGGTGAATTTACAGATCAGGGACCAGGCATTTGCAAGCCAGGTAAGCATTCACGATCCTCCGTAGATCATTTGTTCACAAGGCAAATCGGTTCCAGGCACAGCCGCTTCCGGCACACTCTTTCGACTGAGCGCCGCTGGGCGCGGGCGAAGTTCGAATTGTTCTCATTCCACCAGGAAGAAGCCGCCACGCGCCGAACCGATGACTTACCCCTAGAGTGGGCCGGCGAAGCGCCCCGAAGACGGAGCGCAAGGGCTGCACAAAACGCCGATTTATAACATTTTACCTATGGCCGGTCAAACCGCCACCATGAAAGGCAGTGGGTCCGTTTGGTTTTTGACCCCGATTGTCACGATTAAGAAAATTCAAACTGACTCACTACGCCATGAAAGAAAACGTAGCAACCCCGTATCACGTCGGATACTGCCGCGAGACGCAGATGCAAAGCGATGGTAACATGCCAGATTCGTTTGAAGGCCATTTACCCTATACAGTTGGGGGTCCATGCGCAGCGAACAGTTGTCAGGGGCGGCGCGAATTGCTGCTGCAAGCAGCGGTTTGTGCCATGAGGGGAATCCAGCCAGCGTGCACGTTGTTGAGTGCGTGCGTGCGCAAGCGACGGTGGGGCGCGCATGAGGCATCATTTTTTCATCACGGGCACGGACGCGGGAGTGGGCAAGACCGTTCTTTCGGCGCTTCTCTGCGCGGCGCTCGATGCGGTTTATTGGAAGCCGATCCAGACCGGCACCCTCGAGGGCTCGGACCGCGTGACGGTCATGAGGCTTGCCGGGATTGGCACGGACCGAACGCTCGATGAAGTGTACAAATTTGTGCCGCCGGTTTCTCCCGATCTTGCCGCGCGCTGGGCAGGAGTGGAAATCGATCTCGGGCGAATCAGCATGCCCGGCAGCTTGATTAACGACTGGCTGATCGTGGAGGGGGCCGGAGGCGTGCTGGTACCGATCAGCCAGAAGCAGTTTGTGCTCGACCTCATGGTGAAATTCAAATTGCCGGTGATCGTGGCGGCGCGCAGCGCGCTGGGGACAGTGAACCACACGCTACTCACACTGGCGGCACTGCACGCGGCGGAACTGCCGGTACATGGCGTGGTGCTGATTGGCGATCAGAACCGGGAGAACCGCGAAACCATCGAGCGGTTCGGCCACGTGCGGGTCATCGGAGAAATTCCCAAGCTGCCCAATCTCCACCGCACGGCGCTCATGCAAGTCTTCATGAATCATTTCGATCGCGCGGCGTTCGCGCAATAAATGCTCGCGCACAGCTGATATCTGCGCCGAGATCCAATGCCCCACCCAGACAAGCTGCTGCAAGCGGATCGGAGGAATTCCCTTTGGCCACGAGTTTGAACGGATGGAAGCAGAAAATCGTGGCGTTTGCGGGCGGGCTGGGGGCGCCGGGACTCTTTCTCATTTCCTTTCTGGATTCTTCCGTGCTGACGTTTCCCGTCATCAACGATCTGCTGCTGATCGAGTTGTCCATTCAGCATCCAGCGCGCATGCCGCTGTACGCGTTTATGGCGGCGCTCGGATCGGTGCTGGGATGCGGGCTACTTTTCTTCATCGCAGAGAAGGGCGGTGAAGCACTCTTTCACAAGCACGCGGGAGACCGCGCGCATGCCATCCGGCACTGGGTTGTGAATAACGGCTTCTGGGGAATGTTGTTTGCCGCCCTGCTGCCTCCCCCGACGCCCTTCAAGATTTTCGTCATCGCCGCTGGAGTGTTTGAAGTGCGCTTGGCCAGTTTTACCTCCGCCATCAGCTTGGCCCGGCTGATCCGCTACTTCGGCATCGGTTACCTTGCAATACGCTACGGGCACGATGCGTTGCCGTTCCTGAAAGATCATAAATGGAGCGTGGCGCTGGTGGTTATTTTCGCCGCGGTCGCGAGTTATGCCATTTCTCGCCTGATCCTCAGGCATCGGCCACATCCCACCGCGCCAAACTAGCCGCGCAGTCTTCCATCCGGAAGCTTTTATTGCCACCCTTATTTTAGAGGCGAATCCCAGGCGAGTTCTTCGGAAAGGACTTTGCCGTAAGAATCGGTGTCGATCACCGCATAGACGCGCAAACCTGAGCTGGCATCGCGGGAGTAAGGATACGCACGCAGCAGGACGTGAAACCCTGCGGGAGTCTTCTCGATGGTGGCTTTGGGGAAGCGCGCAATCTGGAGGAAGCGACGCGCGGCTGCCGTGTCGCGAGCGGCGTCGAGTGCAGGGGACGGTTCGGGCTTATAGGAGGTGATGCCAGAGTCAGGGTCGAAAGAGGCGCCCGGGCCGACGTCAACTTCAAGGTCATGCAGGGCGCGCTCCGTTTCCACAATCCCGTGCCAGCGGAAGGGCGAGCCCGATTCGGGAAATGCCGCCACCTTGCGAGGCAATTCGCCGCGGTAGGTGCGCGACTCCATGGCGGCCAGGGCATTGCCGTGAAGAACAGAGCGCAGAACGACGTAAAGAACCATGGCGGCGAGCGCGAGGGACGCGCCCACTTTGCCGCGAGGGCCCTTTGATTTTGCGCCGATTTCCTCGGTGACCAGCTTGCTGAGCGCGGGGAGGAGAATCCCGGCGAGAAGAATTCCCACGATCCAAAGATCGGTGTTGGCGACCCAGTCCAGAGCAAAGCGGCGGGCTGAAAAGGGCCAAAGGAGTTCGACACCGGCGCTTTGGGAGACGTCCATGAGCAGATGGAGGACGGCAGCGGCAAGAGCGGCGAGGAAGACGGGCAAGGCAAACATTGGTTGTTCCGTTGATCCGCGTCTGCGCATGAAGAAGGGGATGGTGACGAGAAGACTAAACAGCAGAGCGACGAGTAGGGAATGACAATCAGTGCGGCAAAAGGTGAGGAAGGCGGAAGGGCCGAAATACGCACTCAATGAATCGATGTCGGCGATGGTTCCAGCGACGAGCATGGCAATCATGGCGGCGCGAGGGAGCCGGGGAAAAGCGGCGCGCCTGAGAGTGTAGGAAGCCAGGGCGTGAGTGAGGGGATCCACGGGAAGAGTTATCTCACAGAGAGCGGTGCGCCGTCAGCTAGCACTGATGGGACGCATGACGAGAGTCGTGAGACTCGCCCGCTCCATCATAGAACGGACTGGCGGATACGAAGAATCTTCCTCACTTTGCCATGCGCCTTCACTTTCTGGCACAAGGCAGAGGTTTCCAAGACCGCATATGATTCTAAATTGTTTGTATTCAATAGCTTATAGGCTGGCGATCCGTTTCAACTGGACCCTGAATTGCTTTTGCCCTTCGAAGGTTTCCTCTGTCCCTGCGGAAACTTCAAAAAGAGGACCTCCAATGAACAGATTCGCTCGCCGTCTGTTTGTGTCCGCCTGTCTACTTTTGGCAATTTTGATCCCGCTTGCGCCCGTCGGCCTCGCTCAGACTGGACAAGGCCAGTGGCAAACTTTGCCTTACACCATGCCTATCAATCCCGTTCACGCAGCTTTGCTGAACAACGGCAAGGTGGTCATCGTCTCCGGCTCCGGCAACGTCGCCGGAAATACGAGTTTCCGGGCTGCGCTCTGGGATCCCCAGGCTGGCACGATCACGACGCAACCCGTCGGCTGGGATATGTTCTGCAACGGCATGGTGGTTCTCCCCGATGGGCGCCCGTTCGTGATGGGCGGCACGCTGCAGTACGATCCGTTTCACGGTGAACTGCGCACTTCCACCTACGACCCCGCCACCAATACCTTCACCGACCAGCAATCCATGGCGCACGGTCGCTGGTACCCTACTGGCACGGTTCTCGGCGACGGTCGAGTAATGATTTTCTCTGGCCTAAGCGAAACCGGCGGTACCAACACATCCGTTGAGTTCTATGGCGCTGGCTCCGGCTGGAGCGCCGCTTTCTCCGCCCCGTGGACGCCGCCTCTTTACCCCCGCATGCACGTGCTCCCCAACGGCAACGTTTTTTACTCGGGCTCAACCACCGGTTCCAGCCTTTTCAATCCCACGACTCATACTTGGACCACCAACATTGCCTTCACAAATTACAATGGGACACGCACTTATGGGTCGTCCGTGCTTCTCCCTCTGACTCCCGCCAATAACTACACGCCCAAAGTGCTGATCATGGGCGGTGGGAGTCCATCCACGAACACCAGCGAAATCATTGACCTCTCCTCCCCAACTCCGAAGTGGGTCTACGGCCCCAATATGTCGCAACCTCGCATTGAAATGAATGCCACCATTCTCCCCAACGGCCGTGTGCTTGCGATCGGCGGCTCGCTCAACGACGAAGACACCGCCACCGCCAGCCTGAAAGCTGACCTTTACGATCCTGGACCGAACACCTTCAGCCCCGCAGGTGCAGAGGTTTATGCGCGCCTCTATCACTCCGTCAGCTTGCTTCTGCCCGATGCCACAGTTTGGGTTGCGGGCGGCAACCCGCAGCGCGGGACGTACGAACCGCATATGGAAGTCTACTCGCCAGCGTATCTCTTCAACACAGACGGCACTCCTGCTACGCGTCCCACCATAGCTAGCGCTTCTACGTCTTTCATCGGCTATGGCAGCGCGTTCCAGGTGCAAACTCCTGATGCCGCCAACATCTCCAGCGTCGTCCTGATGCGGAATGGTGCGGTCACGCACGCTTTCGACATGGATCAGCGCTACGTCGGTCTCTCCTTCACCACAGGCACTGGCGTCCTCAACATCACCGGCCCGCCAAATGGCAACATTGCGCCGCCGGGTTACTACATGCTGTTCATTCTCAACAACGCTGGCGTTCCTTCCGTCGCTACCATGGTTCAAGTCTCTCTGGCAGCGAATGATGTGCCTCCCA
>Ga0137363_10001886_pt1 | contig 12286 bp, 9 predicted proteins | sample MadtaG_FD_104800 | JGI IMG/M metagenome (GOLD analysis project Ga0137363, IMG submission 104800) | Vadose zone soil microbial communities from Angelo Coast Range Reserve, California, USA - Mad1_115_16 metaG | ecosystem: Environmental > Terrestrial > Soil > Vadose zone | place: USA: California...
ACTGGCTGGAGAACTGGCCGGAGCCCCAGTGGCGGTCTGCGATTCTAATCGTCCCCAACTCCTGAGGGCTCTTGACGGGAATGGTGCGCAGGCGGATGGAGTCAATGAGCTGGAAGATGGCGGTGTTGGCGCCGATTCCGAGAGAAAGAGTGAGGACGGCGACGAGGGTAAAGCCGGGACTGAGGCGAAGAAACCGCAAAGCATGGCGAAGGTCGCGCCAGAACGAGGTCGTAGCATCCCCCTGGCTGTATCAGACGACGGCCAAGACCGAATGTCACGTGGAGTAAGCACCGAAAACCCGCTATATCTCCTCCTTTTGAGTCTCAGTTACCCCCGGGTGAGGGGCGAACCGGAAGTTGGCCGACTCTTGCCGCGATCGCGACTGTCCAGTTTGACAATCTTGGAATTAGCGGTGAGCGCATCCGGGCCAACAACAGGGGCGTCGTTTTCCATCCTTAAGGCTTGAACAGCCCCACTTGATCCGGCGGCCTCTAGTTTCTGCTTTTTTGGCTGACTCAATCCAGCATATCCACTCGTTCCGTGCGAGCGGTGTAATATCCTCCCATGCCGTCAACGCTTGGGGGTCGGATGTAAGTGCTCGTTTTAAATCTGCGGGCACTTCGTGGACCACACCGCTAGAAATCTTTTTTTGCGACATGGATGAGCTCCCCTTTCGTAAGCCCCAACGGTGCAAGGATCTCTTGCTGAGCAAACAAAGTGGGTCGTTCGGCCATTTTAGCGCGACTGACGCTCAGATTAACTCGACGCTTGACTATCCATTGCGGCCGTGTGACGGGCAATCCGGAAGGTGCTGAAGTTAGTTAGAGATTCCGAACGCTACGGAGTTAGGAATTGCAGTCGAGAACCTACATGACCTTGTTACCGCCGCGAGGCCGGCGGCTTGAGCGAAATACCCGCTGACAGGTCGATTGTTACGAGAGGTTTGCGCGGCGAAGATATTCGGCAAATCGCGGGTCGTTGCGCAGCGGATCGAAGAAGGGATGTACTTTGAGGAACTGCATGATGTTCGATCGTTCCTCTGCGGCACGCTCCATCCATACAAACGCTTGCTCCTTGTCGCCGAGTCCCAGGTAAGCATTGAGAAACGCGGCTGGCGGGACATAACCCTTCTTTCGCCGCCGATAAAGCTCGTCGAGAACCTGCAGGGCTTCCGCACGGCGACCGGCCTCGCCATAAGCATGCACGAGCACACCGAGCACAGCCGAGCTGCGATCCGAAAGGGAAGCGGCTCTCTGCAGGGCTGTGATCGCCTCGTCGTATTGCTTGGCGCCGTTGAGTGCGAAGCCGAGATACCAGGCGGCCATCGGATCGTTCGGATCGATAGTCAGCGTGGTGTGCAATTCACGAATGGCCTCATCAAAACGGTGACTATAAAAAAGGAGGCCCCCTATCTGATGGCCGTTAAACTCCTGCGGATCGAGTTCTTGCGCTCGGCGGGCCGAGGCGAGGGCTTCCTCCGTACGGCCCTGGCATAGGAGCCATTGGGCCAAGCCTCCGTGTGCGGCCGCATTGTTTGGGCTCAGTTCGATGGCCCGCCTGTATTCGGTTTCCGCTTCCGCCCAGTGCCAGTCTTTCTGCAGGGCGTCCGCAAGCTCCGCGCGCGCTTCGGAAAGCTCGGGATCCAATTCCAATGCTTTTCGAGCCGCAGCGAGCACCTTTGGGCGGCTCTCGCCAGGAGGCTTGCCGAAGAAAACGAGCCCGAGATTAGAGTAAGCAGCTGCCAGGCCCGCGTATGCGGGAGCAAACGTGGAATCCGCATCGATGGCGGCCTGAAAGTACCGTACAGCGTCCTGAAGTCCAGGCAGAGTGGCTTTATGAAGAGCAAAGCGCCCCTTCAAGTAGGATTCGTAGACCTCAGGCGCCACGGTGCGCGGGTCCGAGGGTAGGCCCGGGCGCGAACCGGTAAGAGCGACTTCAATGTGATGGGCAATGCCGTAAGTCACCTCGTTCTGCAGCTTCAGCACGTCCTGCAGTTCGCGGTCATAGGTGCCGGACCAGAGGTGCTCGTCCGTGTCGGCCCGAATCAACTGAACACTGATGCGAATCTTGTCACCCGAGCGCATCACCGAGCCTTCAATGAGCGCATCGACGTTGAGTTCCTTGCCAATCGCAGGCAAAGGCTTTCGCGTGCCCTTGAAGCGCATCACGGAAGTGCGCGAAATTACACGGAGATCGTGAATCGCCGAAAGCCGAGAAATCAGTGCCTCGGTCATGCCGTCCGAGAGGTAGTCCTGTTCGGGATTGCCGGAAAAGTTTTCGAGCGGAAGAACGGCGAGCGCGCGGATGCGTGCGCTGCGACTGGCGGTCGAGGTGGTCCGCGCGCGCACGAACCACGCAAAGCCCGCGGCCAAGATCACCAACAATCCGATTGTCAGTCCCCCCAGTACGATTGCCTTGATCGAACGACCTGCAAGCCAGGTGGTGGCGGGCACGGAATCTGAATCCGAGGCAGGGGGAAGAGCGCCCGAGACACGTTCGTTGCGCCAAGTGTCCAGTTCCCATGTGTAGGCGTAGACCGAGCCGAGCTTGCTGTGATGGAGGCGATGGACGGGGAGGCCTTCGCGCTTCTCCCATCGACGGACGGTCGTGACGTCACGGCCCAGATAGGAGGCGATTTCCTTCCAAGCTTCCAGGCGTCGAGACCGGGAGTCGGGGTGGCCCTTGGGGTCGGATATGGCCTGGACAGACATGGGTAGGTAGGCTCCTGCTAAGTGGAAGAAGTATTACACCGGTTTGTGTCCGTGGCAACTGCCTGAAGAGGTAAAAATCCACGGAATGTTGCACTGTGCCCCTCTTTGCCTCTCTTTGCAGCTTGCGCCGAAAGGTGGCGGAAGCGCAGCATCCGGCCACAAGCGATCCAGTCGAGGTTCGACGGGTACATTGTCGTACTGTCCCCTGATTTGACGCTCTCTCAGTAGGCATCCATGGAGGCTCGCATGCCCAGAACGCGTATTACATTCCGGTCCAACATGGACCTATTTCTATTAATTTGCAGGCAAGGTGCCGGAGCAACGGTTCGGAGCGCAGTGATGCTGCTGATTGCGGGACTGCTCGCCGCCAGTCCGCTGCCGGTCTCGGGGGCCACGCCAGACCCGGTGCTGGAGTGGATCGGCGTGATGAACACGACAGTCCTTACGGCCGGTACCGCCCCGAATGTGACCAGCCGCATAGTCGCATTAGTGTCGGCGTCGGTATTCGACGCCGTTAATGGCATTGATCCTCGCTATCGGCCGCTGCTTGTGAAACCGAACGCGCCACATGGAGCGTCGCAACGCGCAGCGGCGATTCAGGCGGCGTACGTCATGCTCCTGCACGTGTATCCGCTTCAGAGCGGGACGCTCGCAACGCAGCGGAATGCATCGCTCACGGCGCTCGCATCGACGGAAAAAGCTCAGTCGATCGATGCAGGAGTCGCCTGGGGGCAAATTGTTGCGGATGCCATTTGGACCGCGCGGCTCAGCGACGGGTTCGCGCCGCCGCCGCCTCCGTTCGTTGGAGTGCTTGGCATTGTCGGAACACCGGGTGCCGGGGGCTTCTGGCGCCCCACGCCGCCGGCTAACGCATCCGGCGCAACACCGCAGATTGCTACCATGACGCCCTGGGTGCTCACGCGGCCATCGCAGTTTCGCTTGCCGCCGCCGCTGGCCCTCAACAGCGCAGAGTATGCCGCGGATCTCAATGAAGTGAAGGACATGGGTACCCTGTCTGGCTCGCACCGCACTCCTGATCAATCGGAACTCGCGCTATTTTGGGCATTGAATACTCCCCTTGCCTGGAACCGTATTGCCGCGCAGATTTCGGCTGCACGAGGGTTGACCCTAACCCAGAATGCACACCTATTTGCGCTGCTGAATGTCACGCTTTCCGACGCGCTTATCGCGTGCTGGGACAGCAAGTACCGTTTCGTTTTCTGGCGGCCGATCACCGCAATCCGAGCGGGTCTGACGCCTGCGGACGCCGACCCGCTGTGGGAGCCATGGTTAGACTCTTTGACCGGCACGCCTGCGCATCCCGAGTATCCGTCGGCTCATTCCTCGATGAGTGGAGCAGCGGCTTTCATCCTTGCCGCCGCGTTTGGAGAAAACACCGCGTTTGGCGTCACGTCGGAGATACGTCCGGGCACTCGTTCGTTTTCGAGCTTTTCGGATGCGACAGCGGAAATCGTCGATGCGCGCGTGTTTGGAGGCATTCACTTCCGGACGTCGTGCTTGCGTGCGAATACGTTGGGCAGAGCTGTGGCGGATTACGTATCGAGACACGCGATGCGTGCGCGAGGCGACGAGCGAGACGACGAGGAAGATTAGATTTGGCGCTTGCGCCGCGGGCGGCGTAAAAACACGCTGGGCAGCGGCGGCAACGTTAGTAAATTCAAAAAATCGAAGCAGGCGGAGCCTTGCCGTGCGAGCCTGACCTGGGTTGCTTACATGCTAGAATCCTCCCCATCCTTTTATTGGGCAGGGGTTTTTACAGCGCAGGGGTGGGGTTGCGTTGCTCCGGTTCTCCGAAACACAGATTTTAAAGAGAGCTTCTAGCCGGTACGCGATCGCCGCTATCGCGGCGATCGTGGCACTCGTGTTGCGGTCTGTCTTGGCGCCGCTTCTGGGTACGGCAAATCCCTATCACACGGTATGGCTCGGAGTGGTTTACTGCGCGTGGTTCTGCGGAGTGGGTCCCTCTATACTCGCGACGGCAATCATGCTTTTCGGGGTTTGGTACTGGTTCATTCCGCCGTTCGGCACGTTTAACAGGGTAAATCTCGGCGAGTTTACCGGGATGATGGGATTTCTGTTATTCGCTGGGATCATCATCAGCATCGGAGAGCGCGCGCGGCGCACGCAAGCAAGATTGAACGCTGCGCATGACGAAATGGAAGCGGCAGTGAAGCAACGCACGGCGGAATTAGCGGAGGCTAACGAGAAGCTGCGAGAGCTTACCGCCGGACTTTTGCACATGCAAGACATGGAGAGGCGCCGCTTCGCGCGGGAACTGCACGATAGCGTGGGTCAATTGCTGACGGTGATAAATATGAATCTGTCTGCATTTGACCAGGAAAATCTCAGCCCCAAGGCAGTGCATCTGCTGGGAGACAGCAGGGAGCTTGTCGAGCAGATCATTCGCGAGATTCGCACGATTTCGCACTTGCTGCACCCACCGTTGCTGGATGAAGCCGGCTTGGGGGCGGCGCTGCGAATTTACGTGGAAGGATTTGGGCAGCGGAGCGGAATTGTCGCCGATTTAAAGGTTGAGGAGGATTTGCCGCGGCTCTCGCCGGATCTGGAAATCTCGATCTTTCGGATCGTACAGGAATGCCTGACCAATATCCTGAAGCACGCGGAAGCAAAATTGGTGGTGATCCGAGTTGGGTGTGCTGCAGGTGTGGTGTCGCTGACGGTTTCGGACGATGGGCGGGGCATGGATGACCGAGGCAAGTTTGGCGTGGGGCTTAGAGGGATGCAAGAGCGTGTGCGAGAGGTGCATGGAACGTTGCAGGTGGATTCGAGCGGCAGGGGCACGACGATTACCGCGACTCTGCCGAGCGCGGAAAGAGTGGTTACGGTGGACCTGACGGAAACCACCGGCGATTAGGGCTGCGATTTGCAGTGGCGGCGTACGCCGAGGATAGCGGATAGTTCCGATTGTTAACTTCTACTAGGTAATCGCCAGGCTCTAATAAGATGGAATTATTGGCGTGGGGCTGTAGCTCAGATGGACAGAGCAGCGGTTTCCTAAAGGGGCAATCTCTAGCATTTTCAATCAGATACGGATTGCCCCATTTCTGCTAAGTCCATGTAATTCGGAGAGGGACGGCTCACTAGTATTTTTTCTGTGCACCCGATTGTGCATGCGTCTGCAACGATGAAAGCACCATACAGCAATTCCTGTATATCCAAGAACTGAACACTGGACGCAAACTTATAGGAATGACTAGCGTGCTCATTGTTGATGACAGCGCCGAAGTGCGTGATATTGTTCGCACATTCCTGTCACGCGTGAATTCCGGTTACACCGTTTGCGGTGAAGCCAGCGACGGGCTACAGGCCATCAAGCAGGCGGAGGTACTGAAACCAGACCTCATCCTGATCGACCTCAGGATGCCCATAATGAACGGCATCGAAGCGGCAACAGTCGTCAAGCGGATGCTCCCAAAAACGCAGGTCGTTCTCTTCACCAATTACACTGAAGACATAGGCACGGCGCTGGCGTTGAAGTCCGGGGTAGACCTCGTGCTTGCGAAGGGAAGCCTTAGCGACATGGCCCAGGCTCTCAAGACGTTGACAGACCACAAACTCCATCCGAGTAATCCCGCGAGCTAACATACCCCCTAATCCTTTTGTGACTCCACCGCTTCGGCTTTCTGGCGAGCTTGGATTTTACGCGCTCTGAGGACTAGCAAAACGATAGCGATAGGGAGCGCGAGACTCGCAATCCTACGAGAATCTCCAGTAGGCATTGCGGCATTGATCTGCCCCCTTAGAATCCTCACGGTTCGTTACCAGACAGACCGCGAAGTGGGAGAGTGCTATAAGAGTGTATATCCCCAAAATCCCCGAAAGGTTTACCTTTATGCGTCCCTCTGTTGCTAGAAAAGAACCCGCAAAGGCGACTCCCAAACCGCGCGTCAAGCGGATCATGGCTAAGATTGTTAAAGCTCTCGCTGATAAGAAGTATGGGCCACGTCTCGGCAGGAACTAATTCCGATGCTCCCGGACATACATATCAATCTCGGACTCGCGCTGTTAGGTAGGCGAGCACTCTTTTGCAAGCGTCACAACTCGGCAGATGCTTCGCGAATCGCTCATTCCAAACGAAACGCTTAATGAATCTCTGGCATGGCTTTGGTTCCGGCTTAGGCTCTCGCCTGTATGCGAAGGCATTAACGGCAAGAGTGCACCTTCTGTGCAACGCATCCACTGAAGCGAGCGGGTAGCCTTGTGCTAACCTATGCTCAATCAGCGATTTGTAAATGTGGGGCTGTAGCTCAGATGGATAGAGCAGCAGTTTCCTAAACTGCGTGTCGCGAGTTCGACTCTCGCCAGCCCCACCACTTTAAGGCTCGATTCGGTCGCTAACCTTTTATTGGTTACTGACTTGCTTGACTGGTGCTTGACTGGTTGGACGGGCGGCACTAACATCTTTTGCGTCCCCCCGGCCGACTTTTTGCATCTATAAAGGCACGACTATGGGCAGGCTGGTTGCTACTTCGGCCCGCATTTCCAGCGATCCCGCGGCGCGCTACATTGTTGCTTTTTGCGCGGTCATTCTGGCACTCGTCGTGCGCTGGGCACTGAGCCCAGTGCTTGGCGATTACGTGCCTTACGTAACCCTGTACCCTGCGGTGGCGCTTGCTGCGTGGTGCTGCGGGGTGGGACCTTCCGCGCTGGTGACTTTCGTGGGGATTGTCGGAGCGCGCTATCTATTTCTTTCTCCCAAATACACGCTGAGCATTCCTGACAGTCCGCAAGTCGTGGGCGCACTTGCGTTTGCGGTGGGTGCAGCAGCGATAGCCGCTATCGGTGAATTAGTGCGCCGCGATAGTGCGACTCTGCACAGAGCGCAAAGTGACCTGGAAGAAAAAGTGCAGCAGCGAACCGCGGAACTGAACGACGCCAACCACAGCTTGGGCGAGCTGTCCGCGCGGCTGCTGCATCTGCAGGATGAAGAGCGGCGACGGATCGCACGCGAGCTTCACGACAGCGTGGGGCAGACGCTTGCGGCACTGTCGATGAACCTGGCGGCGGTGGGAGCGGATATCGAGAAGTTGGCTAAGACGGCTACGGTGATTGCGGACAGCACGGCGCTGGTCAACGATATGAGCACGGATATCCGGACAATTTCTTACCTTTTGCATCCGCCGCTGCTCGACGAAGCTGGCCTTTCCTCCGCACTCACGTGGTACATACGAGGATTTTCGGAACGCAGCAAGATTGACATCGATCTGCGAATATCTGAGGGTTTCGGGCGGTTGTCGCGCGACCTGGAGACCGCAATATTTCGCATGGTGCAAGAATGCCTGACGAATATTCATCGGCATTCGGAAAGTCCGGTGGCGCGGATCGTTATCGCGCAAAGCGATGGGCACGTCCGGGTTGAGGTAGAGGACAAGGGGAAAGGCATTTCTCCGCAGAAGCGGTCTGAAATTGTTTCATCGCCGACGGCGACTCCTGGCGTGGGAATACGGGGAATGCGCGAGCGCTTGCGACAGCTTGGAGGGACGCTGGATATCCGATCGGACGGCGAAGGCAAAGGCACGATTGTGACGGCGAGGCTCCCGGCCATAACTCCGCCGCCACCGATGGAAGCGAGATCCGCAGCAGCCGGAAGCTTGGACGCTTCGGCTTAACCAACAAGCCCGCGACGCACCGCGACAAATTACTGCCTGGAGGAGTCGGAACGAGCGTCCGGACTCGCGCCGGGCACGACCTTGCCGATTCGCAGCGTCTTGAAAATCGCCGGCCAAAACTCCTTGGCGACGTTGGCGCCGGCGATCACTGCCATCTGAATTCCGAATCGCTCAAAGGTCTGGCCGGCGGTCCGCTCCGCATCGGGGAGATAGGTGTTTGCCAGACCCTCGGCACCCAGAGGGCCAAGGATGCCGGAGATATTTGGCGCGCGTTCTCCGGAATCCGTGTGCGTAACGAGCACACTTTTGAGGGCGTGGCCGATTTTTTGAGAGAAGGTGCCATGCGCGAGGATGAAATACCGCGGATCATGGTGAAGCACGGAAGGCAGGAGGAATGTTCCAAACATATCGGTGGAGGCATTCAGCGCGAGGGTTGCGCCGTAGCGTTTGCCGTAGGCGTTCCAGCCCTGGCCGTAGCCCGGCCATGAATTCCGGGCTTGGGTAATGCCCGCGCTCATGGCCGCCACTATGAGGGCTGAAGGAGCGGCGCTTTCGTCCGCGGCCAGCAAAAACTTTTGCCCGCTGCTCAGCGGTTTCGTCGTAAAGGCGAGGTCGGGAAAAAAGAACGACCTTCGGCTCAAAATGTCGTAGGTCGAGTGGGTATTGTTGGATTTCTGCTGGTCGTCGCTCGGCGGTTGCTTGGGTATAGGAGCGTCGGGGAGATTGGCGACGATGCGTACTTGAGCCTCGGACGCGCGTCCAGCCGCCAACGAAAGGAACAGCGCAATAAGTACAAGCGATAGTCGTTGATAAGGGACTGGAGTGATGTGCTCCATATTGTTCGTCCTTTTTTCTTGGCGGCTCGGTGCGACCAAAATGGGAGAATGAGGTGCGCCTACGTTACCCGTTTGTCGGGCAGCCTTCAAACTATTTCTACGGGAATCCATGTAGGCGCCCCGATGGCACGGTCCTGGTGCAGCGCCTGAGGTTACAACGCGCGGTTCGTCGGGTCTCCCCTGTAGACGCTGTTCAATATGCGTGTGCTACTATCGCCTTCGCCGCGATGCGCTCGCGTTCACGTTCTCGTACCCGCCAATTCGGAGGTTGCTCATGCGCCGTACACTTCGCGTCCTACTGGTTGTCATTGTCGTTCTCGTGATTCTCGTGCTGGTGGCGCCATTCCTTATTCCCGTCAACCAGTTCCGGCCAACAATTGAAGAGAAGGCTTCGGCGGCGCTGGGTCGGAAGGTCGAGGTCGGCAATCTGAGTCTGTCGCTCTTCACCGGTTCGCTGGCAGCGGACAATCTGTCGATTGCCGACGACCCGAAGTTCAGCAAGTCGCCGTTTCTTACGGCGAAGTCCATCAAGGTTGGCGTTGAGCTTGTTCCCCTGATCCTGCACAAAGACTTGAACATCACGAACATCGTGATCGACAGTCCCGAAGTTACGCTGCTGCGCAATCCCGGAGGGGTATGGAACTACTCATCGTTCGGCGCGTCCGCCGCAAAGGCGCAGGAAAAGCAAGCAGGGGCCCCGCCAGCACAACAGCTCCCGCCGCAAGCGGAACAGCCATCAAAGGGTGGCGAGTTCTCGGTCGAAAAGCTGGAGATGCGGAACGGGCGCATGATTGTCGGGTCCACGAACTCGCAGAAGCGCAATACATACGACAAAGTAAATCTGACTGCTTCCAACGTCTCCCTTACCACCAAATTTCCTGTGACACTTACGGCGAGTCTTCCTGGCGGTGGCGCTCTCAAGCTTGATGGCACTGCTGGACCGCTCGATCAGGAGAACACCGCGCTGACTCCGGTGAACGCGAAGCTGACGGTCAACAATTTGAATCTGGCCAGCACGGGGTTTCTTGATCCCTCGGCGGGACTGGGTGGATTGCTGGATTTGGATGCGACGATTGCATCGCACAATGGCGAAGCGGGCGTCAGTGGCAGCGCCAAGTTGTCCAAGGCACTCCTTGTGTCCGGCGGTTCGCCCGCGACTGTTCCAGTTATTGTGGATTTCAAGACGAAATACGATCTGCGCAAGAACCGCGGCGTCCTCGAGCCTTCGACGCTGAAAATCGGAAACGATGTCGCGCATCTGAGCGGCACGTATGACGTGCCGGCCGATTCCGATGCCGTTGTGCTGCACGTCAAAGCGGAAGGGCAAAACATGCCGGCGAAAGATTTGGAAGCGTTCCTTCCCGCAGTGGGAATCAACATGCCTAGCGGCGCGTCGCTGCAGGGAGGTACGCTCAACATGAACCTCGAGCTCAGCGGCCCGACGAACAAGCTCGTAACCTCCGGAAACGTCGGCATGTTTAACGCGAAACTCGTGGGCTTCGACCTTGGCTCGAAATTGTCCGCTGTGGGTTCGCTTGTAGGAATAAACACCGGCAAGGACTTGGACATCGAAAAGATGACCACCGATCTACGCGTGGCGCCGACAGGGATCGAAGTGCAGAACACGCAAGCGGTGGTGCCCTCGCTGGGCACGCTGACAGGCAAAGGAGCCATTGACGCCAAGAATAATTTGGACTTCAAGATGGCGGCGACGCTGAAAGGCGGGGCGGGCGCGGCCGCAGGAGCTGCGGGAAGCGCGGCAACGGGGGCTGCCTCTAATGCCGTGGGAGGTTTGCTCGGAAAAGTTACAGGGGCGGCTGGCATCGGTGGCGCGGCAGGAAACATCATGGGCAACTGCAAGAATGCGAGCGGTGGCAGCGGCCCGACGATACCGTTCCAGATCAAAGGAACGACGAAAGATCCGAAGTTTGTCCCCGACGTGGGGGGAGCAGCCGCGAGCATGCTGAAGTCTCAATTGGGTTGTTTCGGAGGCGGCGGTTCGCAGGCCAAGGGTGCTCAAGAACAACAGCAGCCGAATCCAAACAATCCAATCGACGCCATTGGCGGGCTGTTTAAAAAGAAGAAGCCCTAAGCAATTGCATGTGTCGAAATTTGGCCAAGCTTTGCAGCCGTGCCACAATGCTTGGATGCAAAATTCAATACGTATCACGTTACTTTTGCTCGCCACGGCAGGCGTCCTTTCTGTGAGCATCGCGCAACAGCAGACGCCACCGCCCACCAAGACACAACCGGCCGCTCCGGCAAAGCCGCAGCAAGGCGCCGGTACCGCTGCAAAGCCACGAACGCCGGCAGCGAAGAGCCAGCCGCTTACTTTGAAAACGCAAAAAGACAAAGTCAGCTATGCGATGGGCATGAACTTTGGCAGCGCATTTCGTAAGCAATCGATCGATATCGACCCGGCGATCCTCGCACGCGGTTTGAAAGATGCCATTTCAAACGGGAAAACGCTTTTGACCGAAGATGAAATGCGGGCGACGCTCACGCAGCTCCAAAATGACATGCGCGCGAAGCAGCAGGAGGCGGCACAGCAACTGGGAGAAGCAAACAAAAGCCAGGGGCTTGCTTTTCTCGTAGCGAACAAGGCGAAAGAGGGCGTGGTGGCGCTGCCCAGCGGCCTGCAATATAAAATCTTGCAGGAAGGAACCGGACCCAAGCCGGCCGCCACGGACCAGGTCGTTTGTAACTATCGCGGCACGCTCCTGGACGGTACAGAGTTCGACAGCTCGTACAAGCGTGGGCAGCCAGCCACATTTCCGGTTACCGGAGTAATCAAAGGCTGGACCGAAGCGCTACAGCTCATGCCGGTGGGATCGAAGTGGCAACTGTTCGTTCCGGCGGAATTGGCTTACGCGGAGCGTGGCGCCGGGCCTCAGATCGGTCCCAACGCGACGCTGATCTTCGAAGTCGAGCTCGTCTCGATTAAAGCTAAGGACACGAAGTAGTCGAGAAATCCTGCATGCTCGGAGCCTATCGTTATTCGTAGCGTAACGCCACGATGGGATCGACGCGCATCGCTCGGCGCGCCGGGATGTAGCTGGCGGCAAGAGCTACAACCCCGAGTAGCCCC
>Ga0137363_10001889_pt1 | contig 12276 bp, 5 predicted proteins | sample MadtaG_FD_104800 | JGI IMG/M metagenome (GOLD analysis project Ga0137363, IMG submission 104800) | Vadose zone soil microbial communities from Angelo Coast Range Reserve, California, USA - Mad1_115_16 metaG | ecosystem: Environmental > Terrestrial > Soil > Vadose zone | place: USA: California...
GCGCAGCGCTCAACCAAATACTGGCTGATTGTCCCGCCCGCCTCCGTCGAGGCAGTCCATGACAGATTGATCTGCACCGGCCCCGCCGCTGCCGCCGTCAAGCTCGTCGGCGCCGTCGGCGAGTTCGCCGGTGTCGTCGCGCTAGCCGTGTTGGAGTATGGACCGAGATTGTTCGCCGCATCCGTTGCGCGCACGCGATAGCTGTAGCTGGTCGAACCCGTCAGCCCCGTGTCGTTAAACGTCGTCGTCGCTGAACTCCCCACCTGCGCGAAGTTGCTCGGTGTGTTCCCGCAGTTGACGCCCGCGCAACGCTCAACCAAATACTGGCTGAGTGTCCCGCCCGTTTCCGTCGCCGCCGTCCACGACAGATTGATCTGCGTGCTCCCAGCCGCCGTCGCCGTCAGATTCGACGGTGCCGTGAACGTGGCCGCCGCTGTCGTCGCCGCCGCAATGTTCGAATAAGGACCGAGATTGTTTGCCGCGTCCGTTGCTCGCACGCGGTAGTTGTAAGTGGTGGAACCCAACAGACCCGTGGTGTCGCTAAATGACGTAGCCACCGAAGTCCCCACCTGCGCGAAGTTGCTGCAGGCTGCTCCCGCGCAGCGCTCAACCAAATACTGGCTGAGCGTCCCGCCGGTCTCCGTCGCCGCCGTCCACGACAGATTGACCTGCACCGGCCCCGCCGCCGTCCCCGTCAGGTTCGACGGTGCCGTGAACGTTGGCCCCGCCGTCGTAGCCGCCGCCACATTCGAATACGGACCCGTGTTGTTCGTCGTGTCCATCGCCCGCACGCGGTAGTTGTAGGTGGTCGATCCCAACAGACCCGTGGTGTCGCTAAACGACGTCGTGGCTGAAGTTCCCACCTGCGCGAAGTTGCTGGATGTGTTCCCGCAGTTGGCACCCGCGCAGCGCTCAACCAAATACTGGCTGATTGTCCCGCCCGCCTCCGTCGAGGCAGTCCATGACAGATTGATCTGCACCGGCCCCGCCGCTGCCGCCGTCAAGCTCGTCGGCGCCGTCGGTGTCGCTGTGGCGGCGGCCATCTTGAACGCTGCCAGACCTGCGCCCCAGTTGTCCGTCACTCCCGAGCCAGCGCTCGCCGAGGTTGAGCCAGCCGTTGATTGGAAGGCGTCTTCCGCGATCAACTTGGTATTGGGTGCAGCCGGAACCCTCTCCTCGATCGTGTAGCCGCTGCCCGCGGTGAAGGTCTCGCCATTGCCCGACATAATTGCGCCGAGCAGCAAATCACCATTCGCGGTGGTGGTCACGTTTCCGCTGCCCGGATTCGCGCTCGTCCCCTGCTGTGCCGCAGTTCCGTCGAGCGAGTTTGATGCCGCTACGCCCGAATACTCCAAAATAGCGAAGCGCATTGTGCCGGAGATCGATTGCTGCACGGTAATGGTATTCGCACCACCAGCGATATTCTCCGCGTAGAAAATTCCGAAGGTGTCCCCATTGGGTGGGTCCACGGTCACGTTAAATTGGAAGGCCTGATGGTACGTGTTTAGTCTCGAATCCGTGACCGTGAAGTTCTGCCCCGAGCGCCCAGCACGGATGACCACGGCAATCCAATTTCCCGCAGTGTTATTCGAGGCAAACGCTTGCGTAGATGACCTGGTAGTCCCCGCATCCTTGCTTGTGTGCTGAACCAGTTTGATAAGCGACGGAATGACAGTGAAATTTACTCCGTTGCTCGCGACACTGCCGGCCGTCACGACCACATTCCCCGTCGTCGCTCCACCTGGCACCGGCGCAACGATGCTTGTTGGAGTCCAGGTCGTCGGTATTGCAGCTACTCCGGCAAACGTAACGGTTCCCAGCGCCCCGCCGAAGTTGGTCCCCGTAATCGTCACGGACGTACCGATAACGCCTGACGTTGGACTGAGACTCGCGATGGTCGGCGTCGGCGGTGGAGCTGCTAGCGTGGTCGCACTGGCCACATTCGAATAGCCGCTCAAATTGGCAACGGAGTCCGTAGCTCTGACCCGGTAGCTGTACGCCGTCGAGGCCAACAGCCCCGTGTCGTTCCACGAGTTTGCCAGCGGCGTACTAATCTGAGCAAAACTCGTACACCCTGCTCCTTGGCAGCGTTCCAACAGGTAGCCGGTCACGCCCACGTCATCGGTGGAAGCCGTCCAAGTCAGATTGATCTGCGTGTTGCTGATCGCCGTAGCCACCAGATTCGTCGGCGTCGTTGGAGGTGTTGTGTCGGGAGGCGCAGTCGCGCTCGCCGTGTTGGAATATCCACTCGTCAGGCCGGAACCATCCGTGGCCCACACTCGATAGGTGTAAGGCGTCGAGAAAGGATACGTGCCCGAATCGCTGAACGTTGTCGTCGAACCGTTAACGGTTCCCAGTTGCGAGAAATTCGTACAGCTGATTCCCGGGCAGCGCTCGATCGTATATAGAGCGATCCCTGCCGGGCTGCTCGAAGCGGTCCACGCAAGATTGATCCGGTTTGGCGCTACGGGCGTAGCCGTCAGGTTCGAAGGAGCGGTGGGAGGAATCGTGTTGGTGGGGGCCGCCTTGAAGGTCACCATTTGCATGATCCACTGCCCTGCTGGGTTGAGGGGAGCGGTCGCATTGTAGGACCCAGTTGCGGTCACCACCTGGTCTTCCAAAATGTCAGCGTCGGGAACCGTAATCATCCGGTTGATAAAGCCGGTGCCTGGCCCGGTCGTGCCGGTCTGCACCAGGTTGGCGCCTACAATCAACTCCGTCGCGCTAGTCGTCGTCCCTGACCCGCTGTCGGACGTGGCGCTGCTACCTTGCGCCGCAGCTTTTGCGTCCAGGGGATTGATGGTATCCAGGCCGCTGTATTCTGCAATTCGAACATCAGGGTCGTGCGCACCTCCCCCACTGAAGTTTATGGTGACGGAATTGGCGTTGGCCCCAGCTGGTGCAATGTTTTTCGCGTAATAAATCGACTGTGTACCGGCAACGCTCTGCAACGTCGGACCGACAGCTAGGGTGTAGGCGTTGCCCATCGTATCGTTCACCGAGGTAACGGTCGTATTCGTGTCATTCCACCCTACGACGACCAAATTCAGATCCCCGGGGCCCTGGAATCCGGTAAAAGGAACGTTGACACTGGTGATTGATCCGTGCGGGGTCGCAAAATTCCCTTGCACAAACCCTCCCGTGGTAACGAGAGTGCCAATGGTGTAGACGGCAGTCGTAACCGGACTCGTGAGGAACCCGGTGCGGACCGCGATGGCATTCACTGTCGTATTGACACTCACGGCGAAAGGTCCAGTGTAAAGCGTCGATGAGACAGTCGGGATGCTGCCATCGAGCGTATAGAAAATCTGTGCGCTGGAATCGGCGTCCGTGATGGACACCGTTTGCGCAGGGCCGTAAGTGCCCTGCGGCGGAGTAATGACCGGCGCCGCTAACCTCGCTGGATTGGAAGCCAGCAAGCCGTAGACATCGACCTGCCCCTGCGCTCCTACAAATACCTTTCCATTCACAATCGTAGGTGTCGCAAATTTTACGGGCAAACCTCCCTGATCCCGGTTGTTTGCCGCCTGATTGCCGTTGTAGAGCTCCGTCGCAAGATTTGTCGCGTTATACGCGTGCAACAAACTACTTGCGGCCGTCTCGACCGCCCACATGATCCCGCTGGTGGCTGTGGGACTGGCTGCCGTAATCACAGGCTGCGCGCCGCGCGGTCCGTAGGTAGTAGCCACCTTCGATGCAGGCGTGGTCGTCAGCAAACCATTGCTGAAATTGAACATTTTGCAAAAATCATTGGTTGCGCACCAATAGAGGTGGTTCTGCCAAAAACCGGGCGTGATGTAATTGTTTTCCACGTACGCCAGAGGGATCGCCGTTGGGTTCGTTGTGATGCCCCCCACGGCGTTCCAGATTTCCTGAACGATTTGGCTGTCTGGTTTGGTGTACGAGCCGTTGAACCCGCCCATGCTATCGCGGTCGAGCACGTAGATCGTTCCGTCTTTGCCGCCAGTGACCAGCAAGTGGGGATGCGCCGTTGTTCCGGAGGAATCCGGCAATAGGACAATCCCCGCGGATGAAATATCCAGATCAGCAGTACTCAGTGCCGCCTGGTTAAAGGGAGCGAAGAAATCCAAAACACTCAGATTGCTCGCTGTGGAAAGCTTTATGATGGAGTCGCCATAATCTGAGCTTCCGTTAAAGTCTCCATTGCCCGTATTAATGAAGATGTTCCCGGCTGCATCGACCGGCGGAGCCTCTCCGGGAACCCAAACGCCTCCACCAACACCATTCGGGGTAGTGCAGAATACTGACACCTGAGTCAGATTTGTCGCGTTGTAGCCAACCAGCCAGCCGTGCCAGGGAAAAAAGTCGCCTTGGGCGCCGATGCCGATGTACACCACGCCATTCACCAGCGCCAAACCCGGCCGCTGCCAGTGCCAATTCGGATTCATCGTAAGCACGCCGCCTACGCTGCTGGTTCCCGTACCCGGAACGGTAGCCGTGACCGCGACCGGGGGAACCTTGTCTGCGCCCGTCGTTATGTCCAGAGCGTGAAGACGGAAAAACTGGACGCCGTTCTCTTTGGTCTTGGCCACCACATACATCGTGCCGCTCGTGCCGTCAATCACCGGCGTCGAAATGATCCCAATCTCCGGGATGATGTCCGTGACCCCCGAATCCGCGGTGGCTTCCGTGGTGATCCCCGCAGTCAGATTGACGAGGCGTACCTGCCATAGCGGTGTGGCCGTATCCGCATCGAGCGCATAGATGCTGTCGTGCATCGTGACGATGTAGATGACGTTGTGGATCCCTTTGCCCGGAATCGACACGTTCGACTTATACAGCGGCTGACCGTACACGTACCCGTCGACCACAAACGAGTAGAGCTTCCCAAAGGTCGCGGAGTTCACGTTGCTCAGAGTCAACGTGGTCTCATTCAGATTTTGGCCCGTTCGGGAGTTGTCATACCGCGAAGTCAACACATCCACTTGGGCTTGGGCAGTTCCGGCACAAAATGCCAGCGCGAGCGACAACAGTAGCCTCTTTGTCAAGGATCAACTCCCTTTCGAGAAAAAATGGCGGGCCGAACAACGTTGTTTAGCGCAATCGGCTAGCCAATGATCTAGGCGCCCAGTGCTACCCCTCTTTCAATTAAAGTTCATGTTCATAATAACTTACGGTATGGTCGGGGATCACAGAATCTTGCCTAATTTCTGTACTTGTCAGATTTTGCGCTTTCACTGCCCATTGATGGAAGAATGTTGCCAATTTCCCCGACTTGGAAATAGAGCCTGCAAAAACTGGGTCTCGATGCTGTGGGAAACGGCCCGCTAGTTCCGGTACTTCTAACTAAGGATTCTACCGCCCCGCACCCATGGGGAAGTGGGGGATTCATCCGTCCGCAGGCTCGTCGCGTGCCGCCAAGCAGGGGTTGCGCCCTGCAAATCGTTCGTGGAAGATGTATCCTTCTTCGTTGATAGCCGAAAGGAGCTCCTAGAATGAAGTGGTTCGTCCGTTTTTCTGGATTGTTCTTAGTTCTTCTATGCTTTTTGTCGCTGGGACCATTCTCCTCGGTAGCGCAGGATGCTCGGGAACTCCAGGATACTGCCTTCCCTGTTCCCGAAAGTCTCGTCGTAAGTGGTATCCCCCAAGTCCCAATGCGGCTTGTGGGCTCGGCGGAACCTTATGGTTCTTATCGGGCAGCGGCCTTTGCGGATTGGAATCCCGCGCGGCGAGAAATCCTCATCAGCACGCGCTTCGGTGACACTCCGCAGCTCCATCTCGTAAAATCTCCCGGCGGCGCTCGCCGGCAGCTCACGTTCTTTGCGGATGCCGTGACGGGCGGGCGCTTCGATCCGGAAGACGGCGATTACGTCGTGTTCATGAAAGACGTGGGTGGAGGCGAATGGTATCAGCTTTATCGATACGAGTTCGCGACCGGCAAAATCCGCATGATGACCGATGGAAAAAAATCGCGCAATCTGCTTGGTCCCTTCTCCTCAAAAGGCACTCGCCTCGCCTACATGTCCACCCGCCGCACAGGAAAGGACCTGGACCTGTGGGTCCTGGAGCCGGATGAAGCGAAAAAGAACCGCATGTTGACTGAGCTCACTGGCGGTGGCTGGCAGGCTCTCGACTGGTCCCCGGATGACAAACAGATCTTGCTGAAGGAAGAGGTTTCCATCAACGAGTCCCACCTGTGGCTCGTGGATACCGCCGATGGCAAGAAAACCCCTCTGACTCCGCGGGACGCCGCGGAAAAAGTTGCTTACGGCGAGGCCCGCTTCAGCGAAGACGGCAAAGGCATTTATCTCACCACAGACAAGGACTCGGAGTTTTTCCAGCTCGCTTATTTTGATCTCGCGACCAGGCAGTTGAAGACCCTGACCTCAAAGATTCCTTGGGATGTGGAGCATTTCGATCTTTCGCGGGATGGCAAGCGCATCGCCTATGTGACAAACGAAGATGGCGTTACTGTCCTTCATGTGCTGGACACCGCCACCTTGAAGCAGCTCTCGCTTCCGCAGTTGCCCGTCGGCCTCATTAGCGGTGTCCGCTGGGCCCGCAATGGGACTGAATTGGGCTTTGCCCTGACCTCGGCGCGCGGCCCGGCCGACTGCTTCTCGCTCGACGTCGCTACTGGCAAGATCGAGCGCTGGACCTTTAGCGAAGCTCCCGTCCGGACCGACGCGTTCCGCGAGGCCGAACTTATTCACTGGAAAAGTTTCGACGGCAAAGCGATCTCCGGATTTCTCTATCGCTCGCCGGTCAAGTTCACCGGCAAGCGGCCCGTCCTGGTGATCATTCATGGCGGGCCGGAGGGCCAGTCGCTGCCGACGTTTCTCGGGCGCAACAACTACTTTCTGAATGAGCTCGGCATTGTCCTGATCTATCCCAACGTTCGCGGCTCCACCGGCTACGGCAAGAGCTTTTCCCTGCTCGACAACGGCTTCAAGCGAGAGGATTCCTATAAGGACATCAACTCCCTCTTTGACTGGATTGCCGCCCAGCCCTATCTTGATCCCGACCGCGTCGCCGTCACCGGCGGCAGCTACGGCGGGCACATGACACTTGCCGTTTCCACCTTCTACAGCAACCGCATTCGTTGCTCCATCGACGTTGTGGGCATGTCCAATCTAGTGACCTTCCTCGAGCACACCGAAGGCTACCGCCGCGACCTTCGTCGCGCCGAGTACGGCGACGAGCGCGACCCCAAGATGCGCGAATACCTCGAAAAACTCGCGCCAATGAACAACATCGGCAAAATCAATAAGCCCTTGCTTGTCGTCGCTGGCATGAACGACCCGCGTGTTCCGGTCAGCGAATCCGAGCAGATCGCAAATGCTCTGAAGAAGCAGGGCACGCCGGTCTGGTATCTCATGGCCAGAGATGAGGGCCACGGCTACCACAAGAAGTCCAATCTGGACTTCCAGTTTTACGCGTCTATCATCTTCCTCGAACAGTATTTGCTGAAATAGTCCGTAGTAGCTCGATCTGGAGGCGCCGTTGTTAATGACGTTGGGGGGCGTACGAATTAACACGGAATATCCTTCGGAAGAGATCAAGGGATTGAGAAATACCCGCAGAAAGCGCTGCCGACTTGAAGTCGGCATGCCGTTGGGTAGCGGGCGACGGACATGGGTGATGGGCAGAAGTATCCTTGCGCCGGCCGAACTCGACAACACGAAGATGGCTAGGGTAAATATGCCAAAGGAGGTCACAGAGTTAACGGGTCCCGCAGAGGTTAGCCATCTTTGGCTCCTCCTGTCCGGGCTGTGGTAGAAGAGCTGTGAGGTTGATTCAAAACAGAATTCGACCGAATCGTAATGCAGAGCCACTTAGCAAATCCGCGCTCTCTAACTTATTCATATATAAGAATTTAAGTGCTGTTTAACGAGCATGCTCGGCAAATCTGAGAAGACCAAGGGCATCCTGGTGCAGTTCGCTTACGCAAGGAGGATCCGCGTTAAAAGATCCGTAACCCGGGCAGGAGGGATTATCGAGAAAACTCAGGTGGCAAAGATTGTGCTCTAGCGAATCTGACCTAGTGGCGTTTCAAGGTGGTGCACCGAGAAAGACCTAAGTGAGTCTCGAGCCATGCAGATTGGAGTCTGAAGGGCAAAAATGAATGAGGGCAGGCCGGACTGGCTACTTACTTCAGCGGGTGTTCTTTGGACTCCGCATTTTGTCTTGGGGGTGGGATTGCCCCTTCAAGGATCAAGAAGACTCTGCGCAAGATTACACCAGATAGGATCAGTACGAATCCGACGAGGAAAAGCCCCATGGTCTCAGGAAGGGAAGCGAGTGATGCTAGAATTATCTGCACGCGGTGGTCAGGAGCAACTCGGTATCCAAAGACGCCATTTTGTAACACTATGAAAAGAAACAGGTTATGGATTATCTAAAGATGGCAATTTCCAAACTGTGAGAAGCGGAGTCGCAAATTGATGCATACATTTTCCAGCCTAGTAGATTGGCGAACAGCGATAGGAATCGCTGCCCGATGTCCAACATTAGCGGGGCGGAACATGAATTGATTTGATTGTTACGCAACTGTAAGGAAGGAAATGACTGTTTTTCTGCTAGAAATGATAAAACTGGACTTAAGATGACGGTGGATTCCTTCGGCGGGATTCTTGAAGGGATACACGACAAGCGGTCTAAGCTTCTCTCGGGGAAAGGCGACCCTTGCATGTTGTTGATGAATCAAAGCTAGAGGGTCAAGACAGAACGGAAAGTCCGATCGGGGTGAGGTGGGGGGCCTTTCCACCGATCGCGAATCCCAAGAGGGAACCGGTATAACCGGGTCAGAAGGAAGTTGGCTTCGATGTCGTTATCACAAGACTGGATTGGCGAACATCCCGGATTCGCCGGCAGACTGGGCGTGAGACTCCGGGACCGAGAAAGCACTCCTGCTCTAAATCTGGTAGATATCGCGGTCATTTCACTCGTGCTTGCCTTTGGTGCGTTGCAGTTCCATTTCTGCGAGCGCGCGAAAGATTTCCTTTACGAAGATGTGTTCTACGCCGACTGTGCCCGCTCCCTCATCCAGCATGGCTTCTATGGAATTAACGGTCGCCCCGAAACCAACCAACCCCCTGGACTCCCGGCAATTCTTGCGCTTTTGTACTTGGCCAAGCTTTCCACTCATCTCGTCTTCCTGCGTGCGATGGTGGTCTTCGAAACAATGGGAATTCTGATCAGCTACCTGTTGTTGCGGAGGCAGGTACCCAAAGCAGTCGCCGCTGGCATCTGTTTGCTTTTGATTTCCTCTGTGGTCCCGTTCACTCTTGCAACCCAATGGGTCTTCCCCGCGTTCCCCTATTTCTTTGTGACAATGAGCGCTCTGTTCGTGGCGATGAAACTCGATGAGGCGACGGATGGAAAATCGCGGGTTGGATGGACGGTGCTCTTGGCGGCGCTCGTTGCTGGGTCGCTCATGATTGGGACGGCTGCCATTGCGTTGTTAGCTGCCATCTTCGCTAGGCTGGTTATAAGTTCTTTTCGGGACAGGGAAATGGCATTCCAGCGGCTGAAACCCTATCTTATGATTCTCCTTGTGGGATTGGCCGTGCAGGGGCTATGGGTGCAACGCAAAACTGCACCGCTCGAATGGCCAACACCGGGTTATCCGCGACCATATTTGCAGCAACTCTGGGTGAAGAGTGGGAATTACCCGGAATTGGGGATGGCGACGCTCCGAGATATCCCAGTCCGAGTCGAGAGGAACGTATTTGACACAACCAGAGTGATGACTCAGATCCTTTTTCGGAGATGGATCGCTTTGTCCTGGCTGTCGTTCCTCGTCTTGGGACCGATGTTGCTAGCTTTACTAGGCTGGTTTTACTCCGTCTGGAAAACGGGTGGCGGGATTCAGGAGTGGTATTTCGCAGGATACGAATTCATCTACCTGCTCTGGCCCTGGACGATGGAAGTGAGATTCATCCTCCCTGTTGCGCCACTGGTTTGTTTCTACATTTGGCGGGGTGTGGAGGCAGTAGGATTTCTGGCGAAAAATAAGGCTCGTCTATTCGGCCTTGCATGGCTTCCGGCTTCCATATTTCTGGCTTTTAGTACCTGGTCCTGGATGCATGGAAGGGGAGAATACTCCGACGTGCCTCACGGAGGATTGCAGGATGAGTTGTCTTTTGCAACCTGGTCGTTCACTGGCCTCGTTGCCGGGTGGATGATCTTGCGGGGCGCGGCCCGGCAATCCACAATAATTCGCGTCTGGGAATGGTACATAAGGCCGGTAGGGCCTTGGAGGATACGCCCATTGCACGTGTCACAATTATTGGCCGGAACCGCGGCAGTCATCCTTGTCATCCAAGGCCTGCCGCCACAGTTGGAGGTCGGCCGAGCGAATCTGGACCTAACTTCAGCGATGAACCGCGTTCCCCCAGATGTGGAGGCGGCAAGCTGGGTGCAGATGAACACGAGCGCAAATTCCATCGTAATGGCGAGGCAGGTCCCAACGGTTTCCCATTATTCCGCTAGAAGAGTAGTTTGGTTTCCACCCAGCTCGAATCCTCAATTGCTGATGGAAGGAATCAGAAAGCACCGCGTGGATTATGTAGTGGTGACACAGCGTAGGAGCAATTACTATCTACCACCTGATAGCGATTGTTTCGCGCCGCTGCTGGCAGCTTATCCGGATGAATTTCGCAATGTGTACCAAGCACCGGCCTTCAAAATCTTTCGAGTCATTGCAGAAGCTCCACCAACGTCCGCCGCGCACTTAGGCCGTGATTGAGACTTTCAGTTCAGACCATGGTTCAAAGCCAGCGGCGTGGATTGTGGCTCAGGGGTGAAGCTGCACCGGCGCAGCCCAAGTCTGTGAACCGGCGACCATACATTTTGCAATTGCATCGGCTGACATGCCAATGGAGCGTTCGTTCGGATGACCATCCGTCGAGCTAAGAGTCAACTCGCGAAAAGAGTGCCCCTCCCAGGTATGCTCGAGAGAACAAATAGGGATGCCATGCTGGCTTGTTTGACGAAGGAAATCAGCGTAACGAACCTGTGCGCGAGGTTGCAATGTAACAGCCAAGTCATATGGAACGACGAAGACCTCGGCCCCTTTTTGCCGACCAATTTCTACGAAGCTTGCTATGTCAGCCAAATGCCGGGACATCAAGACGGGATCGGCATAGGCAGCAAACTCAGAATCAGTCATTTCACTTGATGCGGCACTGGGCACCGAAGGGCCGACTCCACGAAACCGATAGTAAATGACCCGAATCCGCGTGAAGAGATCCTGGAAGAGATACGAATTTAACCAAATGGATCGAACAATGGGGTTGCGCAGGCTCGTGGCTTTGATTTGGGGTAGGAGATAATCAATATCATTGAAAATGTAGATCAATACTACGGCATCCGGTCGGTACTTAATAGTTTGGTTCAGATAAGTGATCTCGTCCAAAGTATCTGCACCGGGCTTGCTGGCATTGACGACCTCCCACCGTACCCCTGTCGCCTTCGCTAAACGAGACGCGACCTGTTCACCAATCCGGTCCTCAATGCGCGGTATTCCCCAGCCAAATGCGAAGGAATCCCCCACGATCAACATTCGTCGAGCAGAGGAATCCCGCGCCAGAGAGTGTTCCCCGTCACGAAAGCCTTCGCTGTTGAGCCTGACGAAACGTCTCTTCCAGGCGAACGCCGAATACGATGGCAAGCCCTGCATCGCCGGGGCCACGGCAACCTTTACTCGAAGGAATCCTTCCCCAAGCAAAGCAATTCCGATCAAAGTGCCGAGCAGCATTGCGAGCCCGCTCCATTTTTCGTCAAGTCCGGGAATACTGACTCGCGCGACGGCGACGAACAGAATAACTAGTGAAACCCACTGGAGAAGAGCGGCTGCGGGCATGGCGGAACCGAAAAGTATCAAATCTTTGATATTTGTCGCGTTTTCCCGGGAATCAAGAGCGTTGATGAAATAAGCCAAACCCCAACATAGAAACGCTAGATCGACAAGCTGGGCTCGTGGTAAGAGCAAGAAAACTACCAGAAGAACCATCGTCGCAATTGCGACTGAGATGATGAAAGAGTACGACCACAAACCGAAAACATCTCGGTGATAGGAACGATATTGAAGGAGTCCGGCGACGAAAAAGAAAAGTCCAAGAACCCTTCCGATCCGGAAGGAAAGAAAAAAGCCGGCCACACTACGAACGGTACTTGCCAATCATAACTCCCCGAACTTGGACTGGAATCGCAAACTGAAATTGACTCAACGCACGTGACCTTACTCCACGTCCATCTTCCGGTCAAGTCTGCGTTCCCAGCACCTAGAGGCGAACCATATCCCCGATGCGA
>Ga0137363_10001900_pt1 | contig 12221 bp, 8 predicted proteins | sample MadtaG_FD_104800 | JGI IMG/M metagenome (GOLD analysis project Ga0137363, IMG submission 104800) | Vadose zone soil microbial communities from Angelo Coast Range Reserve, California, USA - Mad1_115_16 metaG | ecosystem: Environmental > Terrestrial > Soil > Vadose zone | place: USA: California...
AAGGAGATACGGCATAATTTCGCCCCCATTTCGTCATGCAGGTCTTTGGCAATGCGCGTGCGTTCGAACTCCAGCGCGCGCTCTTGTTCGACGCGTTTGAGATATCGATTAAGCCTTCTCTTCTCGGCAATGTGAACGGTGGCGATTACAATAGCGGCAGCGCCAACTACGGCGGCGGTGATGAACCACCATGTCTGCCAAAAATAGTGCCGGATCAACACGTGAAAATTCGACTCACTTTCACTCCAGACGCCGGTACTGTTGCAAGCGGCAACGTGAAATCGATAATTGCCCGCGGGAAGATAACTATAAAAGGCGCTACGCCTCGTTCCCGCCTCCATCCAATCAGGGTCGAGACCTTCAAGTCGATAGCGGAAGCGAATTAGTTCGGGCGCGTCGAAGCTCAATCCTGTAAAGTGAAACTCCACTCGGTGCTTGCCGGGGCGAATTCGAAGGAGATTCGCTGAATCTGAACTCGCTTTATTCACAGTTTCATTAGGATTGGCCCTGATGGGAAGCGGGCCGCGGACTCGGAAAGTGGACGCATCGTCCACCATCACTTCCTCGAGAACCGCATTTGCAACGGCCGTTTCTACAGGCAGAAAGCCAGGATTAAAAACGGAGATCCCTTTTGATGTGGAAAACCATAGCAGTCCAGACCTGGTCTTTAGACCGGCTGGATAGAACCCACCACTACATTCCTCAGACAACATCCCTTCGGCGCGACGAAAAATCTGCGGGTAAAGACGCGGAATTTTTCCACTCGCGACCTCCTCAAGTTGCGTTTTGCTAACGCACGCTACGCCGCCAGCGGTTCCGATCCAAAGGCGGCCGCTATCATCCTCGAGAATTTGAGGAATACTGTTGTCCGGCAATCCGTCGCGCGCCGTGAAGTCAGCAAAGCGCCCGTTGCGGAGCCTGCTCAATCCCGCCTCCGCAGTCCCGATCCAGAGCGTGCCGTTGCTGTCCAGGAACAGCGTGCGGACGTGTTTGCTCGATATTCCGTCGCGGTCAAAGTGTTCCACATTTCCTTCAGCAAGTCGGAATAAGCCATCCCCGTCGGTGCCAACCCACACCGAATCATCGGCGGCAGGCACGATGGCGGTGATGGAGCAACGCGCTGAAAAATTGGTTTGCGCCAGCCAGTTTCCCTCGCGAAGTCGCCAAATTGTTCCTTCGCGGGTGCCGGCCCAGAGCACACCTTGTCCATCTTCGGCTAAAGCCACGATATTCAATTTTGCTGAATTAACAATCCTGACCTCATCAGCCGCAGCAACGGGATCCTTGTAGAGTAATAAGCTGTTGGTCGTTGCGACCCAACAGCAACGATCGTGTGTGACCAGAAGCGTTGTTATTTCTGAGTCATGAGGCGACAGTCCGGCAGCAGAGAGGCGATTGAAACTTTTTCCATCCCAGCGGTAGAGACCTCCGTTAGCTTTGGACACCCAGACTATTCCGGGCATCACTTCTGCCGCGCTGCGCGTTGCGCCCATGCCGAGCCCTTCAGTCTGACTCAGCGTGGTCAGCGCTTTGCGCCGAAGACGATTTAACCCGGCTTCAGTTCCAACCCACAAATGGCCCTCACGGTCGGTCAGTAACGATTCAACCAGGTTGCCCGCAAGTCCGGTCCCGGCCGGAATCGCGACGCTTTTCCCATCTTTGAATTGGAACAATCCTCCGCCGGAAGAACCAGCCCAAACGGTTCCGTCCGGCTCTTCAACCAGGCTCGTGATATGGGATTTGGCTTCATGGCGTGGAATTTTATATCGATACCATCGGTCGCCCTCGCTGCAGAGCACGAAATCATCCCTTGCACCGAGCCACAGTCGTCCCGCATGATCAACCATGAGGCAATGTGATTCCTTCAGCAAACCTTCGAGAGAATCGTCGGCCACAGCGACAAAGCGCTCATTCGTAAAATGATAAATCCCCGCGTTTTTGGCGCTGATCCAAACGGTGCCCTTTTGGTCTTTGAACAAGGCATTTATGCGGGCGCCGTTGAATTGCCCGATTGCGCTCGACGCTGAAAGATGCCCCTTTTCCCACAGAACTAGTCCTGCCTCCGTGCCAATCCAAACCCGGCCAGAATTGTCTTCAATCAGCGCGGTGATGCAGTTTGCCGGTAAGCCATCCCGAGTTGTGAGTGTGGCAAAGCGATTGTTATCCCAGCAACTCAGGCCGCCATCGCTCGTGCCAATCCACAGTGCGCCGCGATGATCCTGCAACAGCACCGTTATCGGACTGTTCTTTATTCCGTCCGCGGCGCCGAAAGCAGTGAAGCGGAGCCCGTCGAAGCGAACGAGACCATTATCGGTCCCGAGCCAGAGGTAGCCGTCGCGCGTTTGGGTCAGTGCTCGGACAGGGCTTTGCGTCAAGCCCTGTTCCTTTTGCCACGACTGAAAACTCAACGCGCGCGCACCACTGGCGATATCGAATGCGGGCTCGCTCAGTCTCGAACCGCTGAAATCCACAAAGTCATTGAAGGAAGTCGCAATCGCTAAATCGCTGAATGCCCAGCCGCCACCCCGTCCTCCATGACGCAGACGGATCTCATCGAAACTCCCGTTGGCATTAAAGCGCGTGGTGAGATTCTCGGCCTGTGAAGCTTCATTGGCGCCTGGTCCAAGATCCGGGTCCAACCAAACTGTGATCAAATCATCCTCACCTGGGATGTATTGAATCTTAAAGACAATCGTGGCACCAGTCCCCTGGCGAGGATATTGATACGATCCCGAACTGCTCCCTGCCGGGAATTCAGGCCTGGCCGAACGAAGATCGATATAGGACGCGAGATTGTTCGAGTCCCCTGCATCGGACATGCGAAAGAAAGCGCTGTACGCCCAGGCTTTGAGCGCGTTTCCGACGCCCATCCTCTCTGAGTTGCCCTCGAAAAGTTCGAGCGCGGCAAAGTATTCTTCTGTGTCTTTATCTGAGCGGGGATCGACGTGGAACTTGAAATAAAGGCTGTCATTCGCAGAGTCATCCCTCTTCACCGCCCCGCCGAGAATGTCGCTGCCGGGGCCGTTCTCGCGCACCAGAGTTGTGTCAGGGTCATTCCACAAAATGATTGCATCGGCGGAAATCGCGAATGCGAACACAATCACGCTCATTAACGCCAGTAACATGAGCTCGCGTTGCCTGCGCAGCGCCAAGGCTCTGCTGGGATACAACCCTCTCCTCGGGGAGAAAGATTGGAGCGAGGGTGCCGAAAAACCGAACATGATGCCGAGTCATCATTATGACCGTAGCGCGAGCCAATGCAAGCCAACAGCCTGTCACCACTTCATGTGACTGACTCTCAATCGCAAAAACGTTACCTTGTCAAAAACTACGACGACTAGTAACGACTCTGTGAGGCCCCACATCCCTCGTGACGTTTAATAGCGGCGATTCATCAGTGAAATTCAGGAATATTCTTCAAAGCGCGAGCCTGTTGCTGTTCGCCCTGTTAGCAACCGGTGTCGCGCAAAGCGCCCAGAAGCCGCTGCTGGTTCATTACATGCCATGGTATGTTGCCAAGCCTTATAGCGGTTCGTGGGGTTGGCATTGGACGATGAATCATTATAACCCCGATGTCATCACCGGCGGAAGACGTCAGATCGCGTCGTGCTACTATCCGTTGATTGGTCCATATGATTCCCTGGATCCCGCTGTCCTGGAATATCACGTCCTTTTGATGAAACTCGCGGGTATCGATGGAGTCGCTGTTGATTGGTACGGCACGGACAATTTCAATGATTACGCCATCAACAATCAACGAACGCTCGCATTACTAAGTTTCACACGGAAAGCAGGGTTGAAGTTTTCGCTTTGTTACGAAGACCAGACGGTCCAACACGAAATTGACGGCGGCTACATTACGGCGGCAGCGGCAATTTCTCGTGCGCAACAAACGATTCTGTATGCGCAGAGCAACTATTTCAGTGATCCAAGCTATCTTCGGCTGAGCAACGCGCCGGTGTTTTTGAATTTTGGCCCCCAATACTTCAAGACCAACTCCGATTGGGCGACAATTTTCTCCGTGTTGAATATAACCAATCGCCCTGCATTCTTTACGGAGGACAATCGCTTCGCCGCTGCTCTCGGAGCATTCGATTGGCCACCAATGTGGATGAGCGGCGGCGCGACGAACACGCTCACGCCGGCCCAATTACAGACTTACCTCGACACCTTCGAGCAAAACGCCGCGTCGTGGCCGGCTTACATCAGCAGCGCCTTTCCTCGCTTTCACGACATCTATGCGCAAGCCGGCGTCGCCCCGTCTTATGGATACCTGGATGATGCCAATGGCGCGATATTGACTAATACACTGCGGCGCGCGCTGACGAACAACTCAGCTTTCGTTCACTTCGTCACATGGAATGATTTCGGCGAAGGCACAGTTATGGAGCCGACCCTCGATTACGGGTTCCGCGATCTTGGCATAGTTCAAAATTTGCGCCGCCAATATCTCGATCCCGACTTTTCTTTCACGACCAATGACCTAAAGAGCGCTTTCCGCTTTTACAGTCTTCGCAAGCAATACGGCACCAACTCCGCAATTTCGGCCGAGTTGAATCGCATCTTTACCAACATTGTCACCGGCAGAATCAAGGTCGCGAATCTGCAACTGACGGGAATTGAATCGAGCCATCCTGTCATCTATGACGAATCCGCCGGCCACGCCCAAATGCAATTTTCCATTGGCGGCTATGTCGCTTCGACTGTTCAGGTCGATGTGTCGACGAATCTCACCAACTGGCAAACCGTTCAAGTTTACCCCGGAACCACCAATCTGCTGGTCTTTGTCACGAACACACAGGCGGTCTCGCGATTTTTCAAGGTGCGTTAGAATTACCTTTACGACGGCATGAGATTGCCATGTTCGGCGAGTTTCTTAGTATTACTGTCATGAAGCCGAAATCGATTTTGTTGATGGCAATTTTGGCCGGCTTCGTCTTTGTATCGTCGACGGACACGCGCGCCGCTGCAAAAGCGGTGATGGTTTATTACATGCCGTGGTATGTCGCCAGGCCCCACAACGACAACTGGGGATGGCATTGGACAATGGATCACTTCCACCCGGACCGCATCAACGCCGCAGGCGAGCGAGAGATTGCCTCATGGTACTATCCCCTCATCGGGCCCTACGACTCTTCTGACCCGGCAGTGCTCGAATATCACGTCTTGCTGATGAAACTCGCCGGCGTGGACGGCGTGATCGTCGATTGGTACGGCTCCGCCAATTATCTCGATTACTCGCTAAACAATCAGGCTACTTTGAAGCTGTTTAATTTTACCCGCAAAGCCGGACTCAAGTTTGGCATTTGCTACGAAGACCAGACGATTCAGCACATGCTGGGTGGTCATTATCTCGAACCGGAACGCGCAATCTCCGAAGCTCAACTGGAAATGTTTTACTTGCAAACGAACTTCTTTTCCGACGCAAGTTATTTGCGGCTGAATGGCAAACCGGTTCTGCTGAATTTTGGACCGCAGCATTTCCTGGCCAGCAGCAATTGGGAAGCTATCTTCTCAGTCCTGCAAGCCACGAATCGCCCCGCCTTTTTCACCGAGGACAATCGCCTCGCAGTCAGCACCGGCGCATTCAATTGGCCACCGATGTGGATGAGCCAGGCTCCGGGCACCGGTGGCGTTTTGTCTGGCGCAGGGGTGAAGAATTATTTGGCTGAGTTCGAAAGAAAAGCGGCAGAGTGGCCCGCGTTTATCAGCAGTGCCTTTCCTCGCTTCCACGACATTTATCAACGCGCTGGCGTCCGCAATTACTGGGGATATCTCGGCGACCGCCAAGGTGAGATTTTGCGCGATACTTTGGGCCGCGCAATGACCAACTCGGCCGCCATCGTGCAAATCGTCACGTGGAACGACTTTGGCGAAGGGACTATGATCGAACCTACCCGCGAGTATGGCTTTCGCGATTTGGGAATTCTACAGGATTTACGAAGGCAATTTCTGCAGCCCGATTTTCCCTGCAGAACTAACGATCTGGCAATCGCGTTGGAATTCTATAAACTTCGCCGCAGCCAAGCATCTACACCCGCGCGCTCCGCGCAATTGGATTCAATTTTTACAAATCTCGTCGCCGGCAGGATCTCTGTCGCACGCGAAGGTTTGGGCAAGCTCGCAGAAAAGCGCTAACGCTCAATAACCGTAATATGCCTGCCGATTAAAGCTCAGTGATGGCATCCGCAGCCGTGGCCGCACCCGCCGCCGCTCAAATCTTCGTCCGTCGGCATCCGGCCCAGCTCCAGGGTCTTATTCACGTATTGCTGAATCGTCGCTTGCACGTTGTGCAATTCCTCCTGGGCATCCAGGAAGTTGCGAGCGACCGGATTGTTGAAAACAGCTTCGCGTTGCTTTTCGAAGTCGTTGATTTCCTCCCGGCTCAGCGGCGCAGACATTTGCTCCTTCTCCTGCAGTGCCTGGCCCCGGGTGACGAGATTTTCGTATTGCGCTCGCGCCTTTTCGTCTCCCATGAACGCGTCAATCCGTTGGCGAATCAACTGCATATTGGGCTGCTCCAGGATCGCCTGGCACAGTTCCTTTGTTTTTTGGAGGACAGGAGTTTCTTCGGTCAATGTTTGCATAATGTATAATTCTCTTTGCTGGCGCGGGCATGAGGCCACCGGCTATCTGCGCCATAATACAACACAGGTTTGGCGTGAAAGCAAACCAATGTTAATCGTTCCGACAACCTTGTAGCTGGTCAAGGCCTCGTCTAGCCTCCGGTGGTGCGGTTCGGAAAACGGAAAGATGCTTCGAAACTGCTCGTCGGTCTCATGTCAGGAACGTCTGCTGACGGTATCGACGCGGTCGTGGCGGAGGTCGTGCGGTTCAGGGGAAAATTGCGGGCGCGAGTGGTGGCGCATCTGCATCGGCCATTCATGCCAGCGCTTCGACAGCAAATCCTGCACGTTTGTCTCCATGGTTCAGTCGCCGAAATTTGTGAGCTTAACTTTTTACTGGGCGAACGTTTTGCCGATGCCGCGCTGGCAGTGGTTCGAAAAGCGAGTTTGCAGCCTCGTCAAATTGCTGCCATTGGTTCTCATGGGCAAACAATTCACCATCTGCCCAACGCCCCGACACCTTCGACGCTGCAAATTGGCGAACCTGCGGTAATCGCCCAACGGACCGGCATAACAACGATTGCGGATTTTCGCGTGCGGGATATGGCGGCAGGAGGGCAGGGGGCTCCGCTCGTCCCCTTCGCTGATTGGGCGCTCTTCAGCGATAATTTTCGGCCAAGAATCGTGCAAAACATCGGCGGTATCGGAAATCTGACCTTTCTGCCGCCGGGCGCGAAATTGGAGCGTGTAATCGCCTTCGATACGGGTCCGGGAAACATGGTCCTCGATGCGGTGGTATCTGTAATCAGCCGCGGCCGCGAGCGCTACGATCGAAACGGCAAATGGGCCGCGCAAGGAAAAGTTTCTAATAAATTGCTGGCTAAAATGATGTCGCATCCCTTTCTCAAGAAACGTCCCCCCAGGACGACCGGCCGCGAAGAATTCGGCGAGCCATTCGTGCAAAAGGTTTTGAGCTCGGCGCGGCGGATGCGGTTGCATCCTGAAGATATAGTTGCGACGGTGACTGCGTTCACCGCTTCGAGTATTGCCGAGGCATATAGTCGTTTCATTTTTCCGAAGCTGAATCAAGCCCAGCTCAACAAACTGCAAATTATCCTGGGTGGGGGCGGAGCCAAAAACCCCGCATTGCGGCGAATGCTGGAGGAGCGCGTACCACATGTCGAATTTCTGACGCACGAGGATTTTGGGATTGCCAACTCTGCAAAAGAGGCTCTGGCTTTTGCGATTCTTGCGCACGAGACACTGGCGGGACGGCCCGGTAATGTTCCAGCAGCTACGGGCGCCAGAAAAGCTGTTGTGCTCGGGAAGCTTGTTCGGCGTTGAAAATTTGGTTTTCAGACGCGGCTCTTTGAGGCACTAATGGCATCAGAGCAACATGAATCGGTTGGCACATTTTATCTTCAAAAGGTTTCCGAACCTGCTACCGCTGTTTTGCGCGGCATTCGCGGTTTCGTGCGCGCACGAGAAAATGTATTCAGGCCCGACTCTTCCTGATGACCAGTTGGCGACGCTTGAGGCAACTGCGCCCATGTGGCTCGTAAAAGTGGATGGCCATCCTATTTCATCCTTCGGCCTCCACGACACTCTCCGCCTGAAACTTTTGCCGGGGCCGCATAAAGCCGAAGTAAGCTACAACAGCATGGAGATGGGAACGGCGGTGGATAGGTACGGCAATATGGCGCGCGTCCATCAGGAAACGTGGAGCAGAAAGAATTATCCAATCACGTTTACCACGAAGGCGGGCTATAGATACGTCGCGCATCCAGGCAGGATTGGTGCGTCGGATTGGGAACCGTTTATCACGGAATCGCTCGCTGGCACAAATAGCGCGGCGACAAAATAGTTCGCTGATATGTCCATCCTAAACATTAAACCGGCGGGCTCGTGCAAATATGACCTTGTCGCCTTGGGAGAAATCATGCTGCGTTTGGATCCGGGAGAGGGACGGATCAGAACCGCGCGCGAATTCAGGGTCTGGGAAGGTGGTGGAGAATACAATGTCGCGCGCGGATTGCGGCGATGTTTCGGATTAAAAACGGCAGTTTGCACTGCGCTCGCTGACAACGATGTGGGCGGTTTGATTGAAGATTTCATCCTTCAAGGCGATGTGGACACGGAATTTATCAAGTGGGTTCCCTTCGACGGCGTGGGGCGAACGGTTCGCAATGGCCTCAATTTCACCGAGCGCGGATTTGGTGTGCGGGGCGCGGTCGGGATTTCCGATCGCGGAAACACGGCTGCAAGCCAGCTCAAACCGGGCGATTTTGATTGGGAACATATCTTCGGGAAAGTCGGAGTCCGCTGGTTGCACACGGGCGGAATATTTGCGGCGTTGAGTGACACGACCCCACAATTGGTTTTGGAGGCAGTCCAAGCCGCGCGCAAGCATGGGACGATTGTGTCGTACGATTTGAATTATCGTCCTTCACTTTGGAAAAGCATCGGTGGCCAGAACCGCGCCCAGGAAGTGAACCGTGAAATTGCAAAATATGTCGATGTCATGATTGGCAATGAAGAGGACTTCACTGCGTGTCTCGGTTTTGAGGTTGAAGGAGCGGATGAGCACATCTCAATAATTGATGTGACGGCGTTCAAAAAGATGATCGAAAAGGCGGTGAAGGCTTATCCGAATTTCAAAGTGACGGCGACAACCCTTCGCGCGGTGAAATCCGCGAATCGTAACGATTGGAGCGCGATATGTTGGGCTGGCGGGAAATTTTGCGAAGCGCCAAAACGTGAAGACCTGGACATTCTGGATCGAGTTGGCGGCGGCGACAGTTTTGCCAGCGGGTTAATCTACGGATTGCTTCAATTCAACGATCCGCAAAAGGCCGTCGAATACGGCGCGGCGCATGGTGCGCTGGCAATGACCACGCCGGGCGATACTTCGATGGCCACGTTGAAAGAGGTGGAAGCCTTGGTAAAGGGCGGAAGTGCGCGGGTACAGCGGTGAGTAGCTTTGTTAACGCCATCGGAGCGCAATCGTCCCCGGCTCGCGCTGCAATCATGGCTGCCGATCATATCTGATTGTGGACGATGAATACACGCTTGTTAAGCTCGTCAAATGAACAAGAAAGAGCCTAAACTCAGTTCATGAAGACATCGCTTCCCCTGACACGACGTAATTTTCTCAAGAGCACGATACTCGCCGGCACTGCTCCATTGCTTCTTCCGCACCGAATGTGGGCGGCCGAGACAAGCGCGAATGAAAAGCTTGCGCTTGGCTTCATCGGCATGGGCAAACAGAACGGCTCACTCATGCACGGATTCATTCGCCGCAGCGACACGCGTGTCCTCGCGGTTTGCGATGTGGATACCAATCGGCGCGAAAATGCCAAAAAGACGGTGGAAACCTATTACGGCGATCAAATGAAATCGGGCGCCTACAAAGGGTGCGCTACCTATAATGATTTCCAGGAGTTGCTTGCCCGCAAAGATATTGATGCCGTTGTCATCGCGTCTCCCGATCATTGGCACGCAATCATCGCAATTGCCGCGGCGGACGCCGGCAAAGACATTTATTGCGAGAAGCCGATGGCGCACAGCATCCACGAAGGCCGGGCAATGGTCAAAGCCGTGCGAAGAAACAAGCGCATCTTTCAGGTCGGCAGCATGCAGCGCTCTTCCAGCGAATTTCGCGTTGCCTGTGAACTGGTTCGAAATGGCGTGTTAGGAAAGATCCAACGCGTCGAAGTCGCTGTCGGCGGGCCCGGCGCGCCATGCGACCTTCCCGAGGAGGCTGCCGAGCCGGGCTTGGATTGGGGTCGGTGGCTCGCGCCGGCGCCGCTTCGTCCCTACAACTCTGTCCTGAGTCCACGAGGTGTTCATGATCATTTTCCCGCCTGGCGAAATTACCGCGAATATGGCGGCGGCATGGTGACCGATTGGGGCGCGCATCATTTCGACATTGCGCAGTGGGGTCTCGGATTTGATGACAGCGGCCCAATCGAATTTACTCCCGCCGAAAAATCCGGAGTTCAAAGTGGCGCGCGTTTCCGTTATGCGAATGGTATCGAAGTACTCCACGTTGGCGGCAATGGCGTGACGTTTTTAGGAGATAAAGGCAAGCTTTACGTCAACCGCGGCAAGTTTGAACTATCTCTCGATGGACAAGCAAAACGGGACGACCCTCGTGCTTGCGAGCAGGTTGCCAAAGAACTCCTTCCGCCGAATGCGATTCGGCTTTACAAAAGCTCCAATCATCTCAGCGACTGGGTAAACAGTGTGCGCACGCGAAAGCCGCCCATTTGCGATGTTGAAGTTGGTGCCCGCACGGCTACGGTGTGCAACCTTGTTAATCTGACCTATTATCATCGACAGGTGATAAAATGGGACCCGAAAACGGAGTCCTTCACCGGCGACACGGGAAATCCAAAATGGCTGGATTACGAATACCGTGCACCGTGGAAGGTAGAAGTCTGAGCCAAGGAAAGGAGTGAATTATGAACAACCGAACGATATTCCTGCTCGCGCTTCTGTTTGTTGGAGCCAACTGCTGCACATCCGCTGAGTTGCGCACCGTAAACGGCAAGGAAGTCGATCTTCAACCCCTGATTGATTGGTCGGCGCACAAAAAAGGTGAGCGACCTCTAAAACATTGGAAACTCGTGCAGATTCTAGAGAGTAAAGGGGAAATGGCTTACCCGGTGGTGATGGCCGATATTGAAGGCTCTAAAACACAAATCGCGTTAAAAAATTGCCCGGGCGGAATCTTACAATTACTGGCGCAGAAGCAGGCTCTGGAATCGCAACTGTCTGCAGCCAGACAAGAGCACGAGGCTGCGGCACAAGATGCAGCAAACACGCGCAAGCGGAAAGAAGTTAAACAGGCAAAGCGTTCCGAGGCAGCAGCTGCTGATATAGAGAAGAATATCAAAAAGGAGTTGGCCGAGCTGGAGCAAAAAATCAAACAGCAAAAGGCAGTTTATGCCATGAATACCGGCGCGACTTTTAATGGCTTGCCCGTCTGGGACACGGGTTTGGCGTCACATTAGATGTTGTCGGCTGGCTTTTCATGAGCTCGCGCACGATAGTTTGTTCCAATCCTTTCCTGCTGGCGGCCGCCTTGTTTTGGCTCGCAACTGCCTCGCCACTTGCACAAACCATCACCATTGACGCGGGCCCATCCGCACGCCATCAGATCATTGACGGCTTCGGCACTTGCCTCTCTGGAAACGAGGGGCAACAAAGCTGGTGGCGCTATTTGTATTTCGACGATCTGCAGGCCTCCATGCTGCGGATGGATCTCACGCCGGTTTTCAAATCTCCCTATTCCGATTTCACTTACAATTCCCCGTGGTATCACAACAATCCACCGTTGCCCGGGCCCGAAACCAACAACGTTCGCACCTATTCGTCCGCTACAAATTATTCTCGGTTATTCGCGGGCCGAAATGCACCGATTGTCGTCATGGGTCCGGACATTAATTTCAACACCAACTATTTCAATTTTGCAGTGGGTATGCCGTTGGTCGCCGGGCCGCTGGCGCAATTGGGCGACAGCAGGCGCGGGCAACTGGGCGACGTCAAGCTTTTCGGCTCACACTGGTCGCCTGCGCCATGGGTAAAAGTTACTTCAGGTAATTCAATCAGTGGACAGAGCGGCAACTTGCCGGTCAACGGCACGCCATGGCC
>Ga0137363_10001901_pt1 | contig 12221 bp, 17 predicted proteins | sample MadtaG_FD_104800 | JGI IMG/M metagenome (GOLD analysis project Ga0137363, IMG submission 104800) | Vadose zone soil microbial communities from Angelo Coast Range Reserve, California, USA - Mad1_115_16 metaG | ecosystem: Environmental > Terrestrial > Soil > Vadose zone | place: USA: California...
GGTTTGAGGTCGATGGTGAGGTAGCTCAGCTGGTTAGAGCGTGGCACTCATAATGCCGAGGTCGAGGGTTCGAGTCCCTCTCTCACCACCAAAATCAACCAGTTGCGAGTGCCCGAGCTTGGCATTTTGCGGGATTTTGCGTGACTGCGGCGCGCAAATCTAAGGATCGGTTTGGCGTGCCGTGTGCCATGGCCAGCACCAATGGTATGATCTAGTCACACTATTGGTGCATATTTGGAGGCTCGCCATGGCAACAGTCCGCAAGACCATTACGTTGACGGACCAGCAAGATGATTGGATCAAGGCGCAGGTCGAACGTGGCGACTACACCAACGATAGCGAATATATCCGTGATCTCATTCGGCGAGAGCAAGAGCGCGGTGCAGAGATTGAGGTGGTTCGCGCGGCATTGACCGAGGGTGAAAAGAGCGGCAAGCCAAAGCGCTTCGATGCAAACGCCTTCAAGCGCAGGCTCCGCCGCGCACATGGCTGAGTACCGGCTCTCCCCCGCCGCCGAGCGCGACCTGGAGGGCATTTGGAAATACACTCGCGCAGAGTGGGGGATTGAACAGGCCGAGCGGTACACTGACTTGTTGACGGCAGCATTCCAGGTGCTGGCCGAATCACCGAAATCGGCTCCAACCTGTGACCATATTCGTCCGGGGTACCGCCGCCGTAATGTCGAGCGGCATATGATTTACTTTCGCATCACGGACTACGGTATCGCGATCATTCGAGTGCTTCATGAGCGGATGGATGCCCCGCACCATCTGTAAAGCCTAGAGCCAGCTGCAGTAGTCCCCCGGATGCGAGAACTAATGCAGTCGTACTGTACCCATTAAAGTGCTCAGGACGATCACCTGGCTACGAACCAGGAGGCCGGGAGTTCGAATCTCTCCGGGCGCACCAATTCGCTTTTCTACATCAACGAGTTAGCCCCGACTTGCGTTCCGACTGCCCCTGTTGCCCAGGAGATTGCGGGGGTTTTGCGGAACTTTGGGTCGCACGCCTTCTCCGCCGCCGCAATCAGATTCGCAAGCTCCGCTTCCGAGTAATGCGTTCTTTGAGCACGCGATTCTCTTCCTGGAGGTAGTCAATCACATCCAAATGATGGCGGTTGACCCATCCAGCGAACATCAACAACAGCAGGTGAAGAGGTTGAAGTAGTGGGGACATCGCTGGCGAGTATATCGGCTCGCCAGCTATCGTGGCTCCCCACGCTGTCGGACGGCGCCTCTCGGGCGTCGTCTGTATAATTGGACAATACGGGATCCTGATCAAACCATCACGAAACTTGACCGCCAAAGGCGGAATCGCCATCAAGAATGGTGGCCACGCTCAGCATGAACGAATAACATTTCAATCTTGGACCCTGCGACGCCCAAGAAGGCAAAGAGTCTTCCATCGACTCCCCTCAAACAATAGATTGGTTTGCAATTCGCAAGCTCGGTCTTGACCAAGCGAATGAGCGACTGGATATCGGCTTCAGTCAAAAAGGCATGCGTCGCTCGAACCGAGGACTCCCACACTTGGAAGAGACGCGGCAGGTCCTGTTCGTTCGTCTTGGTGATCGCGCGGAAGACCGAGGACACAGGTAGCGTTTCCTTGCGCAACAAGGCCACCAATTGGCCATCGCGAGTCTCCAACTCACCAATACTCTCGAAGCCGAATTTTCGGTGAAACCCCATTGAAACCGGATTCGCCGGATGCAGATTCACCCCACAGCCTAAGGTAAAGATGCCGAGTTCACGACTCCTTTGCTGCAAAGACGCATACATCTGCGAAGCGATACTCGCGCCTCTTGCTTTGGCGCAAACCGCAACTTGATCGATGTACAAGAAGGGCTCATCGAATCTTGCCAGAAAGGATTGGAATTCTTCGCCCTCATAGACAATGGAACTTGAAATGGCCAGCACGTAACCCACGACACGGACGGAATCCGTCGCAACCAAGGCGATGCTGGCGAGCGCTGTCAATCGGCGCACATCCTCATGATCCAGTTTTGCAACATGGGGTGAGGATTCGGCATTGATCTTCAGGATCTCGTCGAAATCCTCTGCGCGCACCTGGCGTATGTGCACGGACATCTTGTCCTGGCTTGTTTCAGTGTTCACGACGGCAGCCGGTACCTCATGACGACTCGGCGCGTGGGATCAAGACCGCGGCGCGTTTCATCCGCCACGATAGGCACCAGTTCCGCGCTCAGCTCGTTCGTTGGAACCGCTTCGAATCCAAGGCCCGCATAAAAGGGCATGTTCCAGGGAACGTCGCGAAAGGTCGTCAAGGTGACTTCCGGATAGCCGCAGCGCGTGGCCCATTCGCAGACTGTCACGACCAACCGGGTACCGAGCCCCCGCCGGCCGTGATCGGGGTGAACATCAATTTCTTTCAGATGCACCTCGTGAGGTCCGAGCAACTCCGCGTGCGCGAAACCAACAGGAATTTTGCCCGCGAGCACAACCCAAAGCCGGCCTTCGCCTTGTGCTTTTCGGAACTCCTGTTCGCTGGTGGTCTCGCTCAGAACCGACTCCGGCGCGTAACCCTTGAGAAGAGCAGCAGCTGCTAATTCGATCGCCGGCAGCAGATGAATATCCCGTGGTCGTGCGCAGACAATCTTGTATAAAGGCTCCATGTGAGTTGTTCCGTCCGACGAGAGCCTAGGAGCGGTCCACTGCAACGACTCGTCGACTACCGTCATCTTGTTTCTTTACAATCACTAGCGCGATTCCGCCGAGAATGGCAGCGGACGCCAAGACGAGCCGCCAGGTAATCGATTCACCGAGAAAAATGATTCCCCCCACTGCTGCAATCACTGGCACACTGAGTTGCACGGTCGCGGCATCAGTGGCTCGCAAAACAGGCAATGCCGTGTACCAGATGGCGTAGCCGAGTCCGGAGGCCAGCGCACCTGACGCGAGGGCGTACCAAGCACCTGGCATGTCAATTGAAGCGCCGCTCAAAGTCACCACGCTCAAAGCAACTACGATAGGGACAGCGCGCAGGAAATTTCCCGCCGTTACGTCGATGGGATTGCCTGCGCTCTTGCCACGTAAGGAATAGATGCCCCATGCAGCTCCGGCCCCCAACATCAAGATTGAGCCCCGCAGCGGCGGCGCCGACAGGCCGGGCAACAATAAACTTACCAATCCCCCGGAAGCGAGCGCCAGACCGACGAGATGGAGCTTCAACAGACGTTCTCCTGCCCAAACGCCATGGCCAATCATCGTCGCTTGGACGGCACCAAAGAGCAGCAACGCACCGCTGGCGGCAGGCAAGCTCACATAGGCAAATGAAAATCCGGCTGCATAGGCGAACAGCGCGAATGCCGACAGCCAGCTACCTTTGCCGGCTGGTATGCCGCGCCTCATTCGCGCCACCAGCCAAAGCGTCAGCGCGCCGGAAACCAGCCGCAGGGCTGTAAAGCTCGCAGCATCGATGCCAGTGTGCTTCAGAGCGAGCCGGCATAACAATGAATTTCCCGCGAACGCAATCATCGCCAGCGACGTCAGAGTGATTATCCTTGTATTTGACATTGGGCGTTTTCCCGGATAATGAGTGAAGAGTTGGGCGGAGCAGCACTCCGCCCGCCCTTCGTCTGCAGTATCAATTGGCGGCAATGCCGTTCAGCCCCGCAGCCGCAGGCGACGAACGAGCGGCACGCCGGAAACTTCCTTGTGAAGCACCAGACCGGCGATGCGGAACGTTTATTTCAAAAAAAGAGGATTTTGTGCCTGATTGCGGCCCAACCGGTGTTCGCGAAGCCGGATGATCCGAAGCAGCGGGCCTCGTCATCCTGGCTTTCCTGAAGAGACGACTTGCGCCTGAGGGTTGGACGCAGTCCTCGCGAGTCGAATTCCGGCGCCGACCGAGAGCACGCCGGCAATCAGCGACGGGCCGGCTGTCTCGCCGAGGGTCAAGGCAGAGATGAGGATGCCAAGGCTCGGAACCGCCGGCAGCGCCATCGATAGCGTGTTGCACGAGCGGCACGAAGCTGACGATTTTGATAATAAAACAGAGGGTAACGTCTTCCAGCCCGCCGCCGCAGCCCCTAGAATATCTCAAGTCTGACAGGCGATTAGGCACAAATTAGAGGGCACCACACCGAGTGAAACCTGCACGGCCCGATAAACTTCGCGGGCCGGCTTGTAGCCATGTACGCCATCGTCGACGCTGAACTGTCCTTCGAACCGGCCGGTGATTCCGGCCCCTTCGGGTTGCCGTGCGCAGGTCGCTCTAGGACTATTGGTCAAGGTGAAGAGGCGAAACCCCGCCTCGCGCAGCTTGACGAGTGCGCCATGCACATCCGGGTGTGGCGGCATCGTCGCCATCGGCTCCTTGAGCGCGTGGAGGTCATCGTCGCCGATCCGAATTCCCCGGATGACGGCCAGCATCTTAAGGACCGCGCCGGCCAACTCGCCGTAAGGAGCGTAGTGGTCGCTCAGCGTGATCAATCCGGAATACAGAATCACTTGGGCAAACAATTCTCGAAGAGCGCCACGATCACCGAACCTGCGCTCGAAGTGCGGCGCTAACGCATCGATATCCAATAATAGGGTTTCATTAACGTCGAAGACGAGCAGCGGAAGGTGTCGAAAGAAGAATCATGCAAAAAGGTGCCACGCCTGTGGATCAATTCAAATGATCGCATATCAGCACGACTAAAAGGCACGGGCACGGCGCCGGGGCGGGTCAAAATGCCACCTTTTTTGCATCCTCGCTCTTGGCCTGATAATTGGCGACGCGGCCGGTGTAGATCAGGCGCTTCAGGGCATTGGTCGCTTCGCCGCGATTGAGCACGCGCAGCAGCTCACGCCTGAAGGCCGGTTTGACGAAGTAATCAGCCAAAAATATCGTCCGCAGCAAGCGTCCGATCCCGACACCGACCTCATACAGCGGATCGCCGCGTGCGGCGGAACCAAAGCGTGCCATCACGCTGACGGCGCTGGTGTGACCACTGTAGACGGAGGCGATCAAATGAACCCACTTGTCCCAGTACATCGGCACCTGGTCAAAATCCAGGTTGGCCTCGCAAATTGACTTCAGAATGTCGGGTACCTCACAAGCGCGCGGCAGAAATAGATGCCGATCCTTGAGTGCCTTCAATCTCGGACACATGTCAAAGCCTGCTCCGTGAGACACGGCCATCCCGAGGTCGGTGTGCCCGTGGGTATCAACAGCAAGTTGGGCAATATCGATGGCCTCTTGTCGCAGCACGCCCTCGATGGCGACGCCGACTTGCCGATCGTTGAGCACGAAGGGTTGCGACCAGGGTTGCGCCGAGCGCGGCGGCAAAACCAGCCAAGAACAGGAACGAGGTGCATTGAGCGCTGTTCAGTGCGAGTTTCGCCAAGCGGTGGAATCTGCGGCGAGCACCGCATGCTCAAGCGTCGGCAGTTCCAGCGTGCGGGCAATGGCCCGTGGATCAGGAGCTGCAGTCAGCAAAACCTTCACAAGGTTCATGAACGCCCTCGCGGTGGAGGACGGCGTGCGATTCGTAAACGAAGACTTCGCTGCGTAGCGCTGCACGATGAGCTCGAAGGATTCGGGCTCCGATTGCCCCACTTCGAGTACCGCAGCGCTCGGTGCGCCCAATCCGAAGGCGCCGCGCTGGTAGTCTTGGAAAAACCACGATAGCTCTTCCATCACAAAATCAGAAATGCCAAGCGACTTTGCTGCTTTGAGAAACAATCTGGTGGGCGCGTCCTGATACCTGACCGTCCTGCCGAGTACCTTGCCGATAGTCGCGGCAATCTCCTCCGGCGACATGAGGCGTGGACCTGTCGGTCGATAAGTCTTTCCTATGTGGGGTGCGGGGTCGCGGAGCGCGCCGACGATGACCCGGGCAATGTCCTCGTTCGACGGTGGAGCATTGAGTCCTGAGCCAAGAGGCATGGCCATCAAACCGAAATGTGCAATCGGCTCCAGCGCGAAAAGATAGTTGTCCGCAAAAAAACCCGGATTTACCGTCACGATGTCAATGCCCGGGACCCAATCGAAAACCTTGTTTGAAAGCCATTTTTCGCGCGAGTGCACCGCAGGATGCAGTGGATCCGCGAGCCACTGGCTAAGCACCACCAACACCTCGATCTTCGCTTCCTGAGCGGCGACGGCAAAAAGCGTAGCTCGACGGAGCGCGCCGGGATTGAGGGGTGGACAAAAGTACGCTCGCCGCACATCCTGCAAGGCCGCTCGCAGGTCTTCCATATCCTCGAGTGAACCTACCATGACGTCCGCGCCGGCTGCGCGAAGCCTTCGGCTTCTATCGTCGTCGCAGCGAACCAGCGCGCGAACTGGATAGTTTTGCTCGAGCAGCCGCAGGGTGGTGGCGACACCCGTTTTCCCGGCGGCGGCAGTCACAAGGATCCTTGGCTTGTTCATTCAATCATAGTCAAGGTTTTGCCTTAACATGCGCAATTACGCCGCAGGTAATAATTACCCTTTCGACGAGAAGCAGTGATCGTGACCAAGACCGAGAGCAGTCTAGCTGGCGGACTATTGCGCAAATGGCGCAAAGCGCGGCACGTCAGTCAGCTTGATCTCGCGATCCAATGCCAGATCTCGCAGCGCCATTTGAGCTTTGTGGAAACCGGCCGAGCACAACCCAGCCGCGAGATGATTCTGAAGTTATCCGAAGCGCTCGACATACCCTTACGGGTGCGCAATGAAATTCTCTTGGCGGCCGGATATGCGCCTTACTACCCGGAGCGCGGCTTGGCCGCGGCGGAGATGGCTGCCATCAACCAAAGCCTGAGGCGCTTGCTCGAGCACCATGAACCCTATCCAGCGATGGTTCTGGACGGCAGTTGGAACATAGTCATGCGCAACAAAGCAGCGGCCCGCATTATCGAAAGCTGCGTGCCGGATCGCTCCCTGGCGCAGATTGCGGTACATGGTCAATTGAACTTCCTGCGCCTGTTATGTGCCCCAAGCGGCCTACGGCCGCATATTCGAAGCTGGCCGCAAACGAGCCGTGCTCTGCTTGCCCGGTTGCGGCGAGAGGCCGCGGCCTACCCCGGATCGCCCTCCGAATCGCTGCTTCGCGAGCTCCTCGACACCGACGATTTTCCGGAGTCCGCGCAAATGGCAGACTCTCCATTGCAGACAACAATTCCCATGGAAATCGATGCGCACGGACATTGCCTGAAGCTTTTGACCACGCTCACGACCTTCGGTACGCCACAGGACGTCTCCTTGCAGGAATTACGTATCGAGATGTCTTTCCCCGCCGACGATGCCACCGAGTGTCTGCTGCGGGGGCGATTTGCCACGGGTCCCGGTCAGCGCTGAAACGTTTGCATCAGAAATGGCTTTCCTGAATGCAGCTCATTGTGTCTGAGCGCTCGGCGCTAAATCCTGCGGCTGCCGCATGGGCGCGTAAATCCTCAGGCGCAACCAGCTTGAGTACCGAGGCCAGTTTATCTAGGCTCTTGTAGGACGAAGCCGAGACGGTTTGCTGGTCGGAGTGCGGCAACTGCAGGACGATCCCAAGCGTGCCGCGGGGGCGCAGGTTGCGCTTTAGGGTCGCAGACGTTGATGGAATGTCAACGTATTCGAGGACCAAGGCTGCATAAATTAATTCCACCGGATCAAATTGCAATCGCTCTGACTGAATGTCAGCGCAATGAAGTTCGAGATTCTCCAGCCGTCTCCCATGGCGAAGGCGGGCCGCGGCAATGTACTCGGGATTGATGTCGACAGCGACAATTCGACCCAAAAAGCCTGAATCAATGCGGTCCAGACCATTTCCCCCAGCGCACCCGATGATGGCGATGCTGGCGGGCCCATGTTGATCAATTAACTCCGCAAATTGGTCAGCCAGCATCTTCTATGGAGGGTAGTGACATGTGCCCCTCGTAGTCTTGAAGTGGAATGTCCAGCCATGGATTGCGGATCATCATGACAACACCACGACTCGCAACTCCCGCGCCAATTCAATCCAGCGGGACTTCGGGCTTGGAACTAGATCGCGTCCCCGCTTTCGGGGCGTTGCTACGCCGGTGATAGGAGTAGACCAGAGAGAATTTCACGGCATCGCTGAGATTCTTCCCGGCCGAATGCAGCGTATTGCTGTGAAGAAAGACCGCGTCGCCTGGCGCGAGTCGCGGCGAATCGCTAGTGCCAATGATCTTTGCATTGTCCGCACGATCGGCCCGAAAGAACTTCGCCTCGTCATACTGATCCGAGTCGAATGCCACGCGGTGCGACGCCGGCACCAACCGCAGCCCGCCGTTGTCAATCTCCTCCGCGCCCAATGCAAGCCACACTGGGATGAGATCCGCGTGTTCAAATGACCAATAACGAATATCGCAGTGCCAACCTGTCAGGCTTCCGTACCGTGGATGTTTGGTCATCACGCAATTATGGTGCACGCGCGAAATCAGAGCTTGCTCCCCAAAATAGGATTCCATCCATTCACGCACTCCCCGGGCGGTGCCCTACCGGGCGAACGCAGCATCGCGAGAGTACGCGTCAAGCAGCCGGCGCACGGTCTCGCCGCCGTCGTCCGTGCGGGATCGCGGCGCCCCCGGATATTGCAGATCGGCTTCGAATTCCAGTGGATGGGCACGGGCGGCAAGCTGGGACCTTGCGATACTTAAGATCAGCAATCCATCGGCACGATGACCTGCACTCTCGTACCCTGCGGAGAGCTGGGCAAAAGACTGAGTTCACCGCCGAGCCACTCCGCCCGCGAGGCCATAGACTTAACCCCGAGGCCGCATAATTCACTACCCTTATTCTCGGATTCCGCAGCCGTCGTCTTGAATAGCAAGCAAAAGCCCTTCGCCGCAAACCTCGACCGAGATATCGATGTGCGAGGCACTACTGTGACGCAGGGCATTGGCCGTAGCCTCCTGCGCAATGCGGTAGAGATTGACCGCCATATCGAGAGGGAGCGCGCGGACTATACGCTCGTCCACAGTGACCACGATTGCTGGACCTCTGAGCGTCTCGACGTCTAGTCTAAGCAGAGCCAGGGCGCCAGCCAACCCAGCACGCTCAACTGCGATCGGAGCGAGTCCTAGCGCTAATCGTCGGGCATCGAGGGTCACCCGCCGTATGTGGTCGGAGACGGATCTGATCTCCGTTGCGGCATCTGCGGCGACGCGAGGGAGTATCGCATCGAGCATCATTGCAATACCTGCGAGTTCCTGGCAAACGCCGTCGTGTAGATCGCTGGCGAACCGTTTATGCTCCCGTTCGACTGCATCGAGCACGGCCTGCTCAAGTATTCTTCGGCGTTTCACATTTGCGTTGATACGTGTCACTCGAATGGTGGAACGCGCAAGCACCACGCCGAAGAATACCCCGGCGAAAGTGTTCTATGAGTTGCCCATGAGCCATGAACTGTCGACGAATTCTGCCCGATTGTCAGTATCAAAGTCCCTCCGATTTCAGCGACAAAACTGTTCATAACAATCGTTTCGTCGGAGCCGTGTCTCTGTCAGCAGTCAAGATCAGTACCCCCCTGTTACGCTTTCGCTCCAGCTGCGCCGTACTCATGCGTGCCGCACCCGCTTCATCGCGAGGCCAGCGCACCGTGCCACGAGCCATGCGCTTCGCGGCGATGTAGTATCCGCCCTCGTGATACCAAAGGAGTTTTATGGCAAGCGTCCCGCCGTATTCTTTCCATCTACTTTTTTTTGGCTGGCGGGCGCTCAGCGTTAAACTGTCCGTCCGTCGTAGGCATGACCGGACCGGCGGGATAGAAGGTGCCCGCCGGGGTGGATTTTAGGAAACTGTATGCCACGATGCCATATGGCATCTCCGGCCTAGTTTCGGGATCTTGCTGCCACGGAAGGACCTTGCGAAAGGCAGTCCATACACCCGTCGCAACGGGCCCGAAGCTCCTCGAAGGATCCTGGGTCTTGCGCAAATCCATCCAATACGTGGCATTCCAGAGATCGTAGCCAAGCAACTGCATGGTGAGATCAACCACTTGTTGGCCGCGGGAGCCTTTGAGCCGGGTCTCGGAGGCAATGTCTGCGACTCCGGCATCGGCCGCATGGCCCTCGGGCGCCAGCGACTGCGACAGGCTCTGAATCTCCTGCCACAGATCGAAGAACACCCAAAACGGTTCTGACAGAGCCGGCGAGTCCTTGATTTGCTCCGGCGTCAGCACATCTGCCGGTTTGATCCCCGTGAAGAAGGGCGTTGGACTGCGATCCGTGAAGCGCTCGATTCGCTGCGCCACGGCGATGTCCATGTTCGCTAAAGCATTCGTGAACGCCTCGACGTCGTTGGCCATCGGATAAGGATCCCAATTGGCCGTCGAAAACACGAAGCCGTGCTGACCGTGGCTCAACGGTCCGCCCTTGACGTAGTACCGCATCATCTGCGGCGTCGACAGCTCCCAGGAGTCAGACGGTGAGCCACCGAGGATTATCATGGGATTCAAGTCCGCGGAGTTAATCTGTAACAGAACACTGTCCCTGAGCGCCGCCCATGCCTGCCACGCGGAACCTTGGCGAATGGGTTCTGGTGCATCTGTGGACAACAGTCCCAACTCGGCCGCTAAAACGTTCGGATCACTCTCTTCGATGACGGAAAAAGGCTTGAAATGAGGCATTTGGGATTGGCGGTTTGTCAGTCATCTGTACACTAGCGAGACTTCTCACGCCCGAAATCCCTAGATGCACCAGAACCCGTTCCGCGCACTGATGGTTTTCATGAAGATGTGTCGGGCGAGCGGCGTTTACCGGCTGACCCCCTCCGCGGAATGGTCGAAGGCTTCGCCGCGTCTCGCGACGAGCTGCCAGATGATCAGGGCGAGGCTCACCATTAGTAGGGGGACGTAAAAGCCGAGGATCAACCAGGTGACACCGTTCGCCGCCCCCATCAGATTCTCATGAATGCCGCCGCGAATGTTGAGGAAAGTGTCGATGATCGTCTCGACAACGAGCAGCCAAGCCAACGGAATGGCCAGACGCGCCCGATAGCGAAGCGCGACTATTGTGGCGAACGCGATGACCGAGCCGGCGCCATCGCCGACGACGACCTCCATGAGATTTCCATCGGAGATTGGAAAGCCGGCTTTTTGTGCGGAAAACGCCTGCAAGGCGACATACCGGAAGACGTGAATCCAAAGCAGCACAGTGAGCGCGTCGGCTCGCCCGAGGGGCTTGAGCCGAGGCACCACGTACCAGATCGCCAGCGTTGCGAAGCCGATGAGGCTCAGCAGTTGCGTGCCGGCCCGCGCGGGTTGCAAGAAGTTCATCATTGCACCTTTGAGGATTGCCGGTCGAGGACCGGTGACGTCGAATTAGTTGTCGCTGCGAGGAGGCGCCTGCCGAAGCCCATGCGGCGCAGCAATCGGTCCCTAAGGAAGAACGTGTGGTAGAGCGCGCCGACGACATGCAGCGCGATCAGCGTCATCAGCATGCGTGAAAGAACATAGTGAAAGACGCGCGGCGTGAAGACCCAGAAGTCGGGGGGCAACGAGCCATGGCCGCCAAACACGATGGCCGGCAAATGGGCCTCCAACGCCATGATCACGCCGCTGCCAACCATCATGAACACCAGCGGGTAGAAGAGTCGGTGCGAGACCCAGGCAAGCTTGTTCAACAAGGCATTGCCAGACGATGCGGGCGCCGGGTGTGACGTGCGCGTACGGACCAGCAATCGCACCAGCATGAGAGTCAGAATCAGGCCGCCGGCAGTCATGTGCTGCCGCAGCCCGTCGATCTTCGTTGGATCGCTATTCGGGATCTTGACCAACACGAGGGCGCCAAGCGCCAACGCAGTGATGATCATCAATGCCAGTAGCCAATGCAGTGCCACGAGAAGCGGGTGATAACGAGATACTTGGGACATGTTCGATTTTCCTAGAGTAGCCGCGTCAACTACGCACGCAGGCTTGTTACGAATTCGGCCAGCGCCGCGCCGATCTGATGGGGCGAATCCTCTTGAAGAAAATGCCTGCCCCTAACCGCGACCTCTCGCTGGTTCAGCCAAGTTCGACAGAATTCACGAGTGCGACCGGTCATGATCGCACCGGGTTCGCCCACGATGAGGAGCTTCGGAATTGCGCTGCGAGACAGAAATGCTCCCGAACTCTTGACGATCGCCGTAACATCGGCTGGTTCGCCGTCGATCGGGATTTGTCGCGGCCATATGAGTGTCGGAAGCTGAGCTTCCCGCTCGAGAAACGGGGCGCGGTAGGCAGCCATCTCTTCGTCGCTCAGCTTCCGAAGAACACTCCGCGGCAGTATCGTCTCCACGAA
>Ga0137363_10001911_pt1 | contig 12201 bp, 9 predicted proteins | sample MadtaG_FD_104800 | JGI IMG/M metagenome (GOLD analysis project Ga0137363, IMG submission 104800) | Vadose zone soil microbial communities from Angelo Coast Range Reserve, California, USA - Mad1_115_16 metaG | ecosystem: Environmental > Terrestrial > Soil > Vadose zone | place: USA: California...
CCAGTAAACAGCGGTTCCACAAAGCGTGCGCGCTTGATTGGATCCGCGGCAACGGCAGCCGCAACGGCGGTGCTGGCGTTGACTTTCGTGCTCGATCTGAATGGTTGCTCCGGCACAAAAAGCAAGCCCAATGCGGCTGCCCAGTCCAGCCAGAACAGCGGAGCGCAGAGCAGCGCGTCCGCCAGCCCTTCAGTAGTAACGCAACCAGCTTCCATTGAGCGGAAGATTGAAGCTGTGATCGAAAAGAAGAAGGCCATCAAACGGGCGTCCACCGCCACGTATAAGAACAGTACGTATGGGGTTTCATTCCGCTATCCCAAAACCTATACGATGTTGACTCCGGAAAAGAACAGCCAGGAATCCGCATGGCCTGATCCGGTAACGATGAACTTCACCGAACCAGGCGGCGAGACACTGACCACGCTGGTCCTTCCCGGCACGCGCGCTTCGTCTTACTTCAAGGCGAGCGTGAACAAGAACCTGAGCGCGGAGCAGTGCGGAAAGTTTGCCACTGTGCCGGAACTGACTGAGACTGCCACCAACCCGCCGGTGGACGCTAATGATGATTCGATTCTTCCGGACAGGACCAATGTTCTGGGCGTGGAGTTCGCCAAGTCAGAGAACGTTACCGATCAAAGCGAAGCGCGTTACTATCACCACTATGAGAACGGTTCCTGCTATGAGTTCGCGCTGGGTGTGGAAGATGCACCCGGCACCACCAAGCCGGTAGACCATCTGCAGGTCTTTGACAAGCTGGAACGGATCATGACTACGGTGAAGATCAAGTCTGAGCCTGCTCCGGCAGTGGCATTGAGTACTCCGGTGCAGCAGCCGGCAAACAACGGCAATCCACAGCAATAAGGAGTTGCCAGTGATAAACAGCGGTGACGCACAGGCCAGGTTCGGCGAAGAGCCTGGCCGATTTTCTTTTAGTTTGCGACGTCTGAGTTTTGCGACACCAGGATTTGCTACAACGGTTGCGTCACACCCAGACGTGGATGTTAGTTAACGAATTTATAACTGAATACCCTAAAGCGTGTTCAAGAACATGTATGGGCAGCTGCGGCGGTGTTTCCTTGAATCGTCACTATGCTGTATGCCCCACACTTTTTCCTAGAGCAATGAACGTTTCCGGTCGGCTGTGCCGCGTTCCTTGAATCTGGCAGAAACGAAGTGATATCTATAATTCTATCCCTCCGTCCCCCACCGGAATCGCGTCACCGCTACCAAGCCGAACAACAGCGTGAAGAGCAGCAATACAGCGATGGGGGCAAGCGCCGAGGAGAATCCCAAGCCGCGCCAGGTCATGCCGTCCAACCCATCCATTGCCCACCGGGTGGGTATGATCACGGTTAGTTTCTGGAGCCACTTGGGGAAGATGAAAGTTGGCACCCAGGCGCCGCCCAGCATCACCATGATGAGCGTCGCCATGATGGAGTAACCGCGTGTCGCTTCGACCGTCTCACCGAGGGCGGCGACCATGAGGCCGAAGGAGGCGGTCATCAATGAGAATGCCGCGCACACTCCCAGGAAACCCGCGAAGCTGCCGCGGATGTGGACGCCAAACACGATCCGGGCAAAGGCGAAGAGCACCAGCAGGAGAAATCCCGCGATCAGGGAGGCGCTCACCACCCGGCTGCCCAGCAGCATGGTTCGGGAAAGCGGCGCGGCCCGCAGGCGCTGCCAGAGCCCGCTCTGGCGCAGCATCAGCAGCGCAATTCCGACATCAAGTCCCATGAAAAGGATGAACTGAATACCCATGCCTCCGAACGAATGGGCGTACCCGTTGTACTCGATGTTTTGTCCCGAGGTGATGGCCTGCTCGCGCGTTTGGTAGGGCATGCTCAGGCCGCCGGATAATTCGCCTTGCCCGGACGCGCCCTCGCGGTCCTGCTGTTCGTTGAATTCCTTCACGCTGCCAAGCAGATCGCGCAGAGCTTTCCGGTTTTCAGGCCGCATTTGCGGAGTGTTCTCCAATTGCGCAAGTGACTCGTTCACCATTTCGCGTCCGCTTCTACCAGTGAACATCTCCTTGCTGACCGCCTGCATGACCGCACCGCTCAAGATGCCCTTCACCATTCCGAGTTCCACGTTGTGGGAAGGGTCGTAGAGAATGCCAAGTTCGGGTTTGGTCGCGCCGGTAAACAGCGCGTGTCCTGCGTCCATGCCGAAACCCGTGGGAATGACGATTGCGGCGGTCGCTTTCCCTTTGCGAACCGCCTCGCGGGCAGACTCGAGCGTGGATGGTTTTACGTCGAGAGTCTTATCGCTGCCGAGCTGAGTGATGAGCCCCCGGGAAATGTTGCTTCCGTCCTGGTCAATCACCAGCACCGGCACTTTGCTCGTCTCCGCATTGCCACCTTGTCCGCCGAACAGGTAGCCGAAGAACGAGGCCAGCACCATGGGAACCAGTATCGAGATGATCACGGCTCTGCGATCATTGAAGAACAGTTTCAGGTCTTTTCGCACCAGGGCCAGAAGTGGAATCATTCTCGAAGGCTCCTTCCCGTGAGAGTAAGAAAAACGGTCTCCAGATTCGGCTGTTCGCTCGAAACATGATGGTACGAATGCCCGTTTTCGGCCAGCCAGTGAAGAATGCCGGGCGCGCCGCGGGAAAGATCGTGAACTCCAGCCCGCAGCGTTCCTTGCTCCAAGGCAGCCGACTTCACCTCCGAAAGCGCCAGCATCCGTTCGGGCTTGAAGCCGTCCGCATGGTCCAGCTTGATGACAATGACGTTGGTGACAGGCAACATTCTGTGCAGACCCTGCAACGTGTCGTCGGCAATCACCTTCCCATGGTCGATGATCACGATGCGGTCGCAGAGGCGCTCCGCCTCTTCCATATAGTGCGTGGTGTAGATCAGAGTTTTGCCCCGCTTCTTCAGCGCCTCAAGGTTTTCAAAGATAGCGTTGCGGCTTTGCGGATCCACACCGACCGTTGGCTCGTCGAGCAGAAGAATCTGTGGGTCGTGAAGGAGGGCCGCGGCCAGGTTCAGGCGTCGTTTCATGCCTCCGCTGAAAGTTCCCACTTTGTCGCCGGCGCGATCCGACAGTCCCACAAGATTCAGCGCATCGGTGATCGCTTGCCGGGCTTTGGCTCCAACGAGCGAGTACAGCGCTGCAAAGAAAATAAGGTTGTCGCGCGCGGAAAGCTTGTCATAGAGCGCCATGTCTTGCGGGACGAGACCGATCTTCAGCTTGACCGGATCGGTGTCACTCTTTACCTGCTGGCCTTCGATGAGAACTTCGCCGGAATCCGGGTTCAGCAATCCTACAATGATGGAGACAGTGGTCGTTTTGCCGGCGCCGTTTGGTCCGAGCAGGCCGATGGTCTCTCCGTAATCAGCCCGAAAACTAACGCCGTTGACGGCAACCAGCTTCCCATAGCTCTTCGTAACACCTTTCACTTCAAGCATGGTTCAAGTGTACCTCTGTCACATTTGGCGTTGACCGGAATTCCCTTTTTCAAATCCCCAAGAACCGACATCATAGTACACCCGTCTCGTTTCTTCGTGACGTTGTGAAAACGGCTCATGAGTGTTCGGGCTTGTTTCTGACTGGGAGCGAGCAGGGGCAAAATGCAATAGTGGCGGGTTTCTGCCCGAGTTACGCTAGTTTAGTTAGAGCCATTATGGGTTGGTAATACCACTTTAAAGATGGAGCCGGTTCCTGGCTGGCTTTCGGCATGGACCGACCCTCCATGTGCTTCGGCAATCCAACGCCCGATGGAGAGACCAAGCCCGGCGCCTCCCAGTTCGCGTGATCTCGCTTTATCGGCGCGATAGAAGCGGTCGAAAATGTGCGGCAGGTCTTCATCGGAAATCCCAATACCAGTATCTCGAACGCTGACGATGATCATTCCATCTTCTGCCGCCAGCGCGATGGAGACGTGTCCCAAAGGAGGAGTGTATTTCACTGCATTGTCGATCAGAATCAGGAAGAGCCGCTGCAATAGTTGCCGGTCTCCTGCGATACAAATTGGATGTTGCGGGAGCACGGCATGCAGTGAGACCCGCTTTTGGTCGGCTATGGGAGATACCTGCGCAAGCGCATCTTTAAGGACATGCTCAATATTTGCCGGCTCAAAGCGAAGTTGCTCGGCCTCTGAATCGGCGCGCGCCAGCAACATCAGATTGTCCAGCAGCTCAGAGGTTTGGACCAGTTCGGTATGGAGCTGTTCAAGTGTCTGCCGGTTTTCGGCCAAGGTGCGTGGCCGGCGCAACGCCAGCTCCGCGCGAGTTCGCATTATGGTGATCGGCGTCCGCAATTCGTGAGAGGCATCGGCGCTGAAACGGGAGACCCGGTCCAGGGCTGCTTCAATCCGCTGCAGCATCTGGTTGAGGGTTTCAGCGAGCCGCTGCAACTCATCCCCGGAGCCGGGAACGGTGAGCCTGGCGGACAGGTTATGAGCATGAATTTTTTGTGCGGTTTGCGTGATTTGGTCCACCGGGGCCAGCGCTCTGCGGCTCATCAGGTATCCGAGCGCTGAGGCCAGAAGCAACGCCAGAGGGGCAATGATCAGCAGGCGCTCACGGAACCGTCCTAAAGCCTCATAAAATTCTCCCATGCGCGCAGCCACCTGGATGCGATAGAGGCGCTGGTTCACTGTGGTGGAACCCTGGAGAACCCGTATTGGCTCTCCGCTGATCCACATAATAGTGGTGCGTGATGTGGCAATCGCGGGTGGCAGGCCACTGGCCTTCAGCGGCGCGGACTGATAAATCAGGCTTCCTTGATCGTCCCAGATCTGCAGCAGGTCGCTTTGCGGGCGCAACTCGGAGTCTTCGTCGAGTTCGCTCCGAAGCACATCAATGTTGCCGCTTTGCAGGGAGAGATTGACCGCTTGCCGTACGGCATTCAGGCGGTCCTGGAGCTGTTCATCGACGGTGGAATGAATGCTGTGGCGCATGCCAAAGAACGCCAGGACGCACAAAGCGCATAAGGCCCCGGCCATACAGACGCCGTACCACGCCGTTAACTTTACGCCAATGGAGAGAGAGCGTTTCATGGTTCTTCGCGCAGGCTGTATCCGATACCTCGAACGGTGTGGATCAGCTTGCGCCGATGTCCTTTGTCAACCTTGTTGCGCAGCAATGAGATGAACGCGTCAAGCGTATTGTCTCCTACATCTTCAAAATCCCACCATACTGCTTCAACAAGAGCGCGCCGGGTGACCACGCGGCCTGCGCGCCGCATGAGAAATTCCAGGAGCCGGAATTCGGTTACGGTGAGATGAATGGTGCGCTCTCCGCGAGAAATCTGATGGGTGACCGGATCGAGCCGCAGGTCTGCCACCTGCATTTGCACGGGGCGAAGAATGGGGCCGCGCCGGGCAGCCGAGCGGATGCGGGCCAGCAATTCGGTAAACGAAAATGGCTTAATGAGGTAATCATCCGCGCCTGCGTCAAGACCGCGGACGATATCCTGTACTGTGTCTCTCGCGGTGAGCATGACCACGGGCGTGGTGTTGTTCGCTTTACGCAAACGGCGGGCGACCTCAATGCCGTCCAGGCCGGGCAACATTACGTCGAGAAGAATGATGTCAAGATCCGTGGTGTTGGCGATGTCGAGCGCGGACACGCCATCGAAAGCCGCGATCACCGAATGGTGTTCTTCCTCCAGTCCTTTGCGCAGGAGGTCTGCCATTGACGATTCGTCTTCTACTACCAGAATGCGCATGCAGTGCCGCCGTTGTAAAAATCGTACTCTGACATCCTTAAAAAATGCTGAAAATCTGCTCCTACCCTGCAGTCAAATCAGCGATTACTTTTTTCAGGGAACCTTAAGGTAGATCACTGATAATTCCCATAGTCTTAGTGGAGGACGAGCATCAGTCCATGCGCGGAGTACCGAACAATCCCATAAAATGTAGCCGCTGCGGCCGCATGAATGGCTGTATGGGAGACAGGCTGTGCCATAGTTGCCGGATACAGAGTCGTCCACCTGTAGGGCGCAAATTCCTCTGGACGTCAGAACTGGATGCTATTTTGCGCCGCGCGTATCAAGACTCGCACACCCGGGCGGAACTGTCTAGCAACCTCAATGACCTGCAGAAGAGGACAGGGTTCACACGCAATGTCATCCTGGGGCGCGCTGTGCAGCTGGGATTGGCCTTTTCCTCCCGCCGGACGTGGACAACCGAGGAGCTCCGAATTCTTGAAGAGCGAACTGGACAAGCAACTCCGCAGGCGTTCGTTATCACGTTGAATCGCACGCACGGGTCCGTTAAAGCCAAGATGAAAGAGATGGGATTGAGTGCGCGCGTTAGCGAAGGCTACTCACAGGACGATTTGCGCCAGCTGCTTGGCGTGAGCGCCCGGTCAATAAAGAAATGGCTGGCGATGGGTTGGCTTCGCATGATGCAGGGGCGCATTCCGGAAGCAAGTGTGGTCAAGTTCCTGCGGTTGCACTCGGAAGAGTATCATCTTGGCCGTGTGGACCAGGCATGGTTCAAAGGTCTTCTGTTTCCGGCCTTCAACTTTGCCGCGCAGCGGATGGAGAATGCCAAACGCCCGGGGCCAGGACATCCGGTTGCGGGCCGGGAAACTGATCTGCAACGGCCATATTTCACTACAGAGCTCGAATCGGAATGGAAGTTGCCTGAAGCTCGATAGAAAGCGCATATACAAAGGAGAAGATGTATGAGCCAGCGAACGATAGTGACCGCTCTAGGATTGTTTGCTTTAGCGATAACATCAATCGGCGCCGCACAGGAAAAGAAAATCAGTCGACAAGATCTTCCTGCCGCCGTTGAAAAGACCGTCGCCGAACAGGCCAACGGGGCGACCATCCGTGGATTTTCAACCGAAATGGAAAAAGGCAAGCGCCTGTATGAAGCCGAGCTCACCGTGAACGGGCACAGCAAAGACATATCGATGGACGCCAACGGAAAGATCGTGGAAATCGAAGAAGAAGTCTCAATGGACTCGCTGCCCGCGAACGTCAAACAATCCCTTACTCAGTCCGCTGGCGCAGGGAAGATCACAAAGGTAGAGTCCCTCACGAAAGACGGAAAACTTGTAGCCTATGAGGCTGTGGTCAAGACAGGCACGAAGCGTTCCGAGATTCAGGTGGGACCCGACGGCAAAAAATTGGCGCACCCGGAATAGTCTTAAGCTCGAACTCAATTTTCGTTTAAGGAGAAATATGTCGATGAAGATGTTATTGAGGTTTTACGTAGTCCTTATCCTCGTTGCCAGTTGCACCGCGGCTGAATTGCCTGGCTTCAAAGTTGCGAAGAAGTACCCGGTCCCGGGAGATGGCGGGTTCGATTACATCGTGTTTGATGGCTCCTCGAACCGCCTGTATGTATCACACGGCACAAAGGTGGACGTGCTGGATGCCGATTCCGGGAAGATCGTCGGGACCATTTCGGACACGCCGGGAGTGCATGGTGTGGCCATTGTGCCCAGCCTGCATCGTGGGTTTACCACCAACGGCGGAAACGGGACCGTCTCAGTATTTGATACAAACACCTTAAAGACGATCAAGACGATCAATGTTGAGAAAGACCCGGATTTTGTCTTTTACGATGCGCGCACCAAACGCGTGCTGGTGTGCCACGGAGATGCAGCCGCAATCACAGCGATTGATCCGGAGAAACAAGAAGTGGTCGGGAAGATTGACCTTGGAGGAGGAGCGGAAGCTGCGGTCGTGGATGGCAAGTCGGGCGGTTTCGTTAATCTGGAAGAGTCCGCCACGGTCGTCAACTTTGATCCTCAGGGCCTCAGCGTGAAACAGAAATGGCCGATCACCGGCTGCAAAACGCCGACCGGTCTGGCCATGGACGTGAGTAGCTCCCGGCTGTTCATCGGCTGCCGTAGCAAGGTCCTGGCGGTGATGGATGCGACCAACGGAAAAGTGATTACAACTCTCCCCATTGGCGAGCGTGTGGATGCGGTGGCTTACGATCCAGCGACCAAGCTGATTTTCGCCTCAAATGGAGGAGGTACGGTTTCAGTGATTCGCCAGAAGAGCGCGGATGAATATGAGTCAGCGGGTGATATCGTGACCCAGTTGAGCGCCAAGACGATGGCATACGATCCCAAAACGAAACGCCTGTTCCTTTCTGCGGCAGAGATGGAGGCTGCGCCAGCAGTGAACGGGCAAAGCCCCCGCATGCATCCGAAGGCAGGATCTTTTAACGTTCTGGTTGTTGAAGCACATTGATGGCTGGTAGCAACACAGACGACGTCCATGTACGAGTGGACGTCGTCTTTTTCTTTTGTAGACTCAAGAGCGCTATGCACCAGCCGCATTGTGGAGAGTAAATTTTCATCGGACTGATATGGCATTTACTATTCGCAATTCTTTCCCGGAAGACCAGGACGCTATTTGGCGTCTGCTCAGGCCGGTTATAGAAAGTGGCGAGACTTACGCATTGCCCCAGGACTACAGCCGAGAGCAAAGCCTTGCCTACTGGTGTTCGTCAGATCACCACGTATTTGTTGCAGCCGATGAAGAAGAGCAGGTTGTCGGGACTTACTTTCTTGCAGCCAATCAAAAAGGCGGGGGCTCACACGTGGCTAATTGCGGATATATCACGCTGGCTGCTGCCCGAGGGCGCGGCATTGGGCGTGCGATGTGCACCCACTCGCTCGACCAGGCGCGTGCGCACGGTTTCGAGGCGATGCAGTTCAATTTTGTGATCAGCTCCAATGCATCTGCTGTAAGGCTGTGGCGGGACATGGGTTTTTGGGTCGTCGGCGTGTTGCCGCACGCGTTCCTTCATCCCACGCTGGGATTTGTAGATGTCTTCATCATGTTCCGCACTCTTTGACGCGACGACGCTACTATATTCTGGGTTCTAAACTATTTAAAATACGCGTTATCTATGCCTGTTGCCATTTCGCCTGTTACCATCCATGCTGGTTAGAATGCTCACGGTACCCAACATTAGATAAGGATGCAAGAAGAAGAAATCCCAATTCGGGCGTTATTGCACCTTTGTCTGAGCTCGGAAGGCGAAGAGCACTGGTGTAAGTTTGTGCGTCGTACACAGCCGCTGATCGCCAACGTCATCATTAATACAGTCAGGCACTGGCGTGAACCCAGTCCGAATCTGATTGACGATCTGATTCAAGAGACTTTTCTCAAACTGTTCGCGAATGATCGCAAGGCTTTGCGCAACATTAAGAATGAGTACGAGAATACGCTTTTTGGGTATTTGAAGGTGGTTGCGTCCAATGTCGCTCGCGATCATTTCCGTCAGACTGAAAACAAGGTCGAGGAAGTTGGCCTGGAAGATACAGTTGTGCCGCCCTCGCCGGATGGTCTTGACCGAATTGCGTTCAACCGCCTCAAAGATAAAATTCAAATGCAGTTACGCAGCCTTTCTGCCACGACTCGGGAGCGGGACGAGTCAATTTTCTGGCTTTATTACGAACAGGGTTATACAGCAAAAGAAATTGCAGATATTCCTGCTATCGGATTGACAATTAAAGGCGTGGAGAGCACGCTCTTGCGCCTTACACGTGTTATCCGTGACTCAGGTTTTGCTTCTGAGTTGAGTGGCGATTCATGAATCTGCCTACAGGGAAAAGGCTTCGGCTGGAGTTTTGCGTCTATGGGTGTAGGAGATTGTAATAAGGTGAGCCGGCAAGCAAAATGTTGCGTGGGTTTACGGCGCGAAAATGCGCTATTTCTCCCGGAGGCTTTCCGCAGGCGGCTGCTTCTGAGAGAAGATCCTGAGCCTTTGTTTCCAGCGGGCTCCATTTACTCTTTTCAATTTGCTTTAGGGTTGTTCAATGACTGTGCCTACCAATCATAGTTGTCCCGATGACGAAGTGCTTCAGGAACTGGCGGCTGGCATCTGTCTGCCGGATTTGGCGGACCAGGCCATGCAACACATTTCCCGATGTGCCAGCTGCGGCACGGCATTGCGCCGGTATGTTCGAGAGTTTTCCAGTGATGTTTCACCGGAAAACGCGCAAATACTCAAACAGCTGCGCAGCTCTTCGCCACAATGGCAGCGTGATTTGGTGCGTGGGGCCAGCCCACAGAAACGGCGGATGCCATGGCTCAAACTGGCGCCTACCCTGGCCGCTCTGGCTTTGATGGTCTTCAGCATTGTATGGGGGCCGGCGTGGCTGTCAGAATTCAAACTCCACCGGGCGCAGAAGCAGGCGGTGGCCGGATTTGAAGAACGCCGGACTACGGAGATGCGCCTCACAGCAGAGAACTACTCGAGTTTCCGGCCATTTCCCATTGTCCTGGGCGCATCTGAGAGCGGTCGCGGGCTGGATGAAGTGCCAACGTCACTGCATGATGCCAGTGGGGCGGCCAACCAGAATCTGCGCGCCCCTCAGGCAGATCCGCGGTGGTTGCAGATCCAGGGCCGTGTGTTGTTATGGGAGTCAACGCCCAGCAGTCTGGAGAAAGCCGAAAAAGATTTTGAGAAAGCGCGGGCGGAAGGGCTGGAGGTTCCAAGCCTTGATATCGATCTGGCGGTGAGCTATTTCGAGCGCGACAGCAGAGCGGAGCATCCCAATTTACAGCGTACCCTCAACTTGTTGAATCAAGTCCTGAATAACCCCCGGCTGAGCAACTCCGACCGGGCCACAGCGCTCTATAACCTGGCCATTGCGTATGAGAAAACCCAGGCATGGGACCTGGCGGCTACAACGTGGGAAGATTACCTGAAGCTTGAGCCTTCCGGCCAATGGGCCGAAGAGGCCCGGCGAAGACTGAAAGCTGCCAGAGAAAAACTTCCAGAAAAAAAACAGCAGGGCTACTTACAGCCTGCTTTTTTTTTAGAACAAGTGGCCCGGCAGACCTTGAAGTCCGAAGATCCTGAGCAGTATCAGCAAAAGGCGCTGAGCCTGTGGCTTCCGGTTGCGATGGCAGACAAAAACAGTGATGCTTATCGCGCAGTCAACGGGTTGGCAGAGATTTTCGCGGAACATCAGGACTTTTGGTGGAGGGATTTTCTGGCGGCGACCGGAGCCAGTGACCTGGCCGCTGTGCGGGAGCTGAGTGATGCCCTGCGTAGCAATGAAAAAAGCCGGTACGATGAAGCATTATCACAGTCGCATCATGCAGGCATGGTTTTTGCCCGGCATGGAAATTTGCCGGCGCAGCTGCTTGCCGGGTTTGCTGAGGTTTATGCGGTAAGGAATAAACTCCACGGCGAGGAATGCCTCATGCGCGTTGCGCCATTTTTAGCGAAGGTCTCCGGCACATCCTATAGCTGGTTGCATGCGCAATTACTTTTAGAAACTGCACAATGCCGCAACTTCCAGGTGGATCTGGCCGAATCTGATAACGATGCAAACCAGAGTTTGGCCATTGCGGATAAAGCTGACCTTCCTGTGCAGAAGATGCGCGTCTTTGGAATTTCCGCCGGGATGAAACACCAGCAGGGAAGGTGCAATGAGTCATGGACGCTAAGTGTGGAAGATCTTGGTCAGTACTGGAAAGGCAGCTACCCCGCAGAGCGGCTGGACCAGTTTTATTCAGTCATGTGGCAATGCGCCCGTGAAACGGGCTCCCTGTTTCTGGCAGAGACTCTGCTACGCCACACAATTGTCATGCGCGAGGCCCCTGACACTACCATTCCGAGAAACAAGCTTCGTGAGGGAATGCTTCATTTGCATCTGGCGAACATTTTGCTTGCCTTGAAGGAAAAGGACCGCGCGGAAGAAGAAAACAAAAAAGCCACCGTCCTGTTAAAAGATGCGGAGGAGGAAAGCAAAAAAGCCGCCGTCCTGTTAAAAGATTTAAAGGATATACACCAGAGTTATGTGAATGACTACGTGCTTCGTGCAAAGATCGAACCAGCCGAGTTCCAACTGCAGCACGGGGACGCGATGCTCGCGCTATCGACGCTTCAGCCGGTCGAAAGGCTGCTTCAGACAGTTCAGGACAAATTCATCACGCTAAGCTTTTACCGTGTGCTGGGTAATATCTACTGGGAAAGGCGACAGCTCGACAATGCCCTTACTGCCTATCAGGCTGCCATCCGCTTAGCGGAAGGTTCACTGGCGAACCTCAAAGACGGTCCGGAGCGCCTGGCATGGCTGAGGTCGGCTGACGAGAGTTATCGCGGTTTAGTGCGCGTTCTTATAGAGCAGAAAAAGACCTCTGAGGCATTAGATCGCTGGGAGTGGTACCAGGGAAGGCCATTGTTGCAACGTCTGCACACAGGGTACGGAACTGTACATCAAAAGACAGCGACGTCCTCAGGCGGAGATACCGCTTTCG
>Ga0137363_10001912_pt1 | contig 12194 bp, 15 predicted proteins | sample MadtaG_FD_104800 | JGI IMG/M metagenome (GOLD analysis project Ga0137363, IMG submission 104800) | Vadose zone soil microbial communities from Angelo Coast Range Reserve, California, USA - Mad1_115_16 metaG | ecosystem: Environmental > Terrestrial > Soil > Vadose zone | place: USA: California...
CAATATTTTACAAAAGTTTACTAAGATGAATGCCAGCTTAAGATGAAAGAATCGCAATCTGGGGCAAACCATGGCGGAAGTCAAATTTTCGCGCTTCTGTAGCTCCGTTGTGTTGGGCTGCATTCGAGAGGGAGAAGGAGTCGGAGGAAAACGCTGATGGATTGGCAGGCATTCTGGCTCACCGTCCGGCTGGCCACTCTGGTCGCGGCCGTGCTGGTGGTTGTGGGTCTTCCGGTCGCCTATTGGATCACCTACTCTCGCTGGCGCTGGAAATTCCTCGCAGAAGCGGTTTTTGCCCTCCCCATCGTCCTGCCTCCCACGGTGCTCGGCTTCTATGTGCTGGTGGCCCTGGGACCGCACAGCCCGCTCGGACGTGGCTGGGAAGCACTTACCGGTCACACTCTGGCCTTCACCTTCGAAGGCCTGCTGATCGGCTCCATCCTGTACAGTTTCCCCTTCGCGGTACAGCCTTTCGCGGCCTCGTTTGCCGCAGTAGATCCACGGTTGATGGCGGCGTCACAGACGCTAGGCGTCTCCCGATTTAAGACTTTCTTCCGCGTGATTTTGCCCTTGTCGGTCCCGGGGCTGGTGACGGGGTTGGCACTGAGTTTCGCCCACACCATGGGGGAGTTCGGAGTGGTCCTGATGGTTGGAGGCAACATCCCTGGCGTGACCCGAACCATCTCGATCGATATCTATGACAAGGTTCAGGCCTTCGATTATTCAGGCGCGAATGCCACGGCTTTACTGCTGCTGGCAATCTCGTTCGCCGTGCTTTCGGCCGTGTACGCCCTGAACCGGCGGGTCTGGGTGTGGAAGTAAGAACGGCAGCACCACAAAGGACACGAAGTTACACGAAGGAAGACGTTTTGTGAGGGATGCTCGCCCTCATTAACTAGAATCCCTTCGTCGCATTTCGTGTCCTTCGCGGTTCTTGATCTTGAGTGAGCCAGGGTTCATGGAGTCAATGCTAACCAACGCCGCGCTCCCAAAATCTGCCCCAGCTGATCCCTATGGAGTGTCCGTGGAGGTTCGCAAGCGGCTGGGGAGAGACTTCGAACTTGACCTCGCCATCTCCCTTCCGCCAGGCATCACCATCCTGTTCGGCGCTTCGGGGGCAGGGAAGACCACGCTGCTCGATTGCATTGCCGGCCTGGCGCGGCCCGACGCCGGTCGAATCGCCATCGCCGAGAGCACTCTCTTCGACAGCGAGCTCGGAGTCAATGTTCCTCCCCAGCGTCGCCGAGTAGGCTATGTGTTTCAGGATTTAGCCCTGTTCCCACACTTGAGCGTCGAGGCCAACGTCGAGTACGGCATTTCGTCGCTGAACAGGCAGGAGCGCACGCGGCTTAGCGCCGCCATTCTGGAGTCATTCCGCATCGCACATCTGCGTTCGCGCCGGCCTGGCCAGATTTCTGGTGGGGAGCGGCAAAGGGTGGCTCTCGCCCGCGCCCTGATCATCGACCCCGGAATCCTTCTTCTCGATGAGCCGCTCGCGGCCTTGGACGCAGCCACCAAGTCCAAGATTGTGGAAGATCTGCGCGCGTGGAACCAAGAGCATCGCATTCCTGTGGTTTACGTCACCCACAGTCGGGACGAGGTTTTTGCGCTCGGCGAACGGGTGATGGTAATGGAAAAAGGACGTTCTATCGCGCAGGGTACGCCACACCAGGTAATGTCCGCCCCGCGGCAGGAAACGGTGGCTCAGCTGGCTGGGTTCGAAAACATTTTCGACGCCACCGTAATTGCCGCCCACGAAGAACGCGGCGCCATGGCGTGCCGACTGGTCGGAAGCAACGTCGAGCTTGAAACTCCACTGGTCCGAGCAGACGTAGGCTCGGTTCTGCGGGTAGGAATCAGCGCTGGCGACATCCTGCTGGCGTCGCTCGAGCCCAGAGGATTGAGCGCCCGCAACATACTTCCCGGCAGAGTCGTTTCCCTGGCACAGCGCGACGTAATCGTGGCCGCGAAAGTAGATTGCGGAGTGGAAATGGAGGTCCATCTCACGCTCGCTGCCCGCGATTCCCTGCAACTGCAACCGGGACGCGAAGTGTGGCTGGTGGTGAAGACCCACTCCTGCCATCTTATGGCCGCCTAACTCGGGCTGCTGTCGGTTCCCAAAGAGTCACTTTATGGCCAGCATGGTTCTGAAGCAGGATGGTTTACACAACATTCAGCGCCAGGGGGATCTAATGCGTGCATTTCTTGTGGTTCTGCTGCTGGTTCCGACCTTGTTGTGCCATGCTCAGCTCTCCTCACCAAACGGAGTGAGTGTTGGCGGAGACGCCCAGGTGAACGTGATACCCGACCGGGTGACAATTTTGCTGGGAGTCGAAACCCGAAACAAGAATCTCGATGAGGCGAGCTCCCAGAATGATTCGCTGATCCGGCAGGTTCTGGCCGCAGCACGAAAGCTGGAAGTGAACGCCTCCGACATTCAGACAGATTTTATTCACGTGGATCTGGCCTATCAGAACAACGACTCGACGGTGGTGGACTATTACAAGGTCACGAAAGAAGTCCAGATTGTCTTGAAAGATGTTTCGAAATTCGAAAGCCTGGTGAGCGCGGTGTTGCACTCCGGCGCCAACCACATCTACGGGATCGATTTCAGTACCTCTGAGTTGCGGAAATATCGCGACCAGGCGCGCCAGGTTGCTACCAAGGCGGCGATTGATAAGGCTAACGATATTGCGGCCGCGGCAGGAATGAAAGTTGTCGGCAAACCCACTTCCTTGGCCACATACTCGTATGGCGGCGGCTCTTCTTATCGCTACTGCTGCGGCTACTCGTACGGTGGCAATATGGCGCAGAACGTAGTGCAGAACCAGGTAGGTGCAGGCGACTCAGGGACAGAAAGCACGGTTGCTCTAGGAAAAATCGCGGTATATGCTTCGGTGACGATGACCTTCCAGATGCAGTGAGGCTTTGGCGCCCGGGGGGAGAGCACCTGCACTTCTTCAGTTGCTCTTAGACAACTTGCGACTTCCCGCAACTTTCAGCGTCATCTCATCACCACCGTGCCGTCTCGCTGCTGCATTTCGCATGCAGGTTACGCTTGCTCAAGATATACAGGCCACTCAACTGTCGGCTGCTGGAGACAAAAAAGCCCCGTCGCGTAGCGACGAGGCTTTCCAGAAAATCCACGGAACTTAAACGCTGAACGACGAGCCGCAACCGCAGGTGCTCTTCACGTTCGGATTCTCGAACTTGAAGCCCGCTCCCTCCAGGCTCTCGACGTAATCCACTACACAGCCGTTTAGGTACATCACCGACGTCGCGTCCACGTAGACCTTCAAACCGTCCATGTCGAAAACCTTGTCCATCATGCCGGCGCCGTTCTCGAATTGCATGGAATAGGAGAAACCAGAGCATCCGCCGCCCACCACGCCCACGCGCAGGCCCGCAGGAACAGGATTCTGTTGTCCCATTATCTCCTTGACCTTAGTGACGGCATTGGCAGTCAAGCTAATGGGCGCCTTTTTTGTTGTTGTTGTTTCTGCTGGCCTCACTTCCGGGGTCGTAGTCGTAGCCATTGCTATCTCCTTGAAAGGACTGACAATTATTATAGCAAAACCCAACCGCCTGCATAGATCTCAATCCGCCGGGGTTTTCGTTCTTGCCATCATGACCACCTAACTTATTCTTGACCCATTAGATGACTCCACCGACTCCCACGGTGCAGGTCAAAAACACCCGCCGGGTCTTGCCAAGAGGTCTATAATGCCGCATTAGGGCCCTTCCCCGAGTAACTGGTTGTGGGGCCACAACCGACATCCGCGACAAAGGCCTCCGGGAACGGCTCGAAAATCGGTACCGAGGTGGTCTATGACTCCAGGATTGCTATGGCTGCTGATTGTGTGGGGCGTCCTGACCGGTGTTCTTATCGTCCTTCTCATTTACCGCAGCACTCTGACCATGCAAGAGGACGATCAACTTTTCCTCGATGAATCCGCCTCCGCGATGGCGAAGGAACAAACGGAACTGATGGCCAAGGTGAACAAAATCACTCCTTGGGTCAAAATACTAGGCGCTACTTCGGGAGCCATGATTCTGGTCATCGCGGGTTGGGCCGTTTATCTGGGATTGAACTCGGTCCAGCCCTAATTTGAACTTGATCGTGGGCCGTCCTTCGCAACCCGGGTGAGGCTGGTTCGCTCGGAAGCTCAAAATGCCTCCTTGTCATCTGTGGAAGGCATTGTTTTGCCAATTTCTTTCCTGACCTGGGCTGATCTCATGTGAATCCAGAGGTATGAATGAAGGTTTCACGATTCTTAGGCTTGGTCGCGATTTTCTTCTTTTGCCCCCTGCTTCTGGCGGCGTCCTCCCCGGATAGCCGGGACATCACGGATCCCAAGGCGATCGTTTCCGAACCGAATGCAGCGGCCTATCCGATTCCTGTCGAAGATCTCTTCTATACGCGTAGCATCTCCGGACCCGCATGGTCTCCTGACGGACAGCAAGTTGTCTTCAGCACGGACATGTCCGGACGATTCAACTTGTGGAAGGTGAACGCCTCCGGAGGATGGCCGCTCCAGCTCGTCCAGTCGGATGAGCGGCAGTTTGGCGCGACCTGGTCGCCGGACGGTAAATGGATCGTTTACCAGCAGGATACAGCTGGCAATGAACTGTGGGACCTTTACGCCGTGCCCGCTGGCGGCGGCAAGGTCGTCAACCTGACCGCTACGCCCGAGATTCGCGAAGAGCGCCCGCTCTGGTCACGCGATGGCAAGACCTTGGCCTTGAACTACAAGCCCAAAGAGGGGACGGTCTATGACATCGCGTTGATGGACTGGGAGACAAAAAAGGTCCGCAAGCTCACCCACGAAACTAGTTCGAATCATTCCTGGGGCGCCGTAGCCTGGAGCGCGGATGGCACGACCCTGTTCGCAAATCGCGGCGAGGTGAGTGGCGTTTCGGAGTCCGATGTCTACGCCGTCGAAATCGCCACCGGCAAGCTGCAGAATCTGACGCCGCACCAGGGCAAGATTCTCTTTTCCGCCTCCTCGCTCTCGCCGGACGGCATGACTCTGCTCATCACTTCCAACCAGAAAAACGGATATCAGAATGTCGCGCTGCTCGATGTAACCACCAAGAAGCTGACCTGGGTGACGGATACCAAATGGGATGCCGACTCAGGAGACTTCTCTCCAGACGGAAAGTCTCTCACTTACCTAATCAATGCAGACGGCCGCACCGATCCTTATCTTTTCGATCGAGCCACGTTGCAGGCGGAGAAAATCAGCCTGCCAGCAGGGCTGAACTTCTTCACCGGCAGTCCAACTGCGTTTGCGCCGGAGGGGGCCCGGCTCCTGGTCTCGCACGAGAGCTCGACCAAACCTGCCGACCTGTGGGTCTGGAACGTGGCCAATCGCCGTGCCGTCCAGCTCACCTTCTCCGCCATAGCCAGCCTTGAAACAACACCTTTGCCGCCCTCGCAGATCGTGCATTACAAGGCTTTTGATGGGAAAACGATCAGCGCCTTTATGTGGGTTCCCTTCAATCTCAAGCGCGATGGCAGCAATCCCGCGCTGGTGCTTCCCCACGGTGGTCCGACGGGTCAGGTGGTTGAGTACTTCAATGCTGAAGCCGCTGCTTTGGTGTCACGCGGTTACATCTGCATTGCTCCCAATGTCCGCGGCTCGACTGGCTATGGCATCGATTTTCAAAAGGCCAACTTCCAGGATCTGGGCGGGGGGGATTTGCAGGACGAGGTTTACGCCGCCAAGTTTCTCCAGGCAACCGGTTACGTCGATCCCCGGAAAATCGGCATCACGGGCGGTTCCTATGGCGGGTACATGACCTTGATGGCAATGGGCAAAACACCGGATGTTTGGGCCGCCGGGGTCGAAGAATACGGCATTATCAACTGGTTCACCATGCTGCAGCATGAAGATGCGCTGTTGCAGGAATACGAGAAGAGCTTGCTTGGCGATCCGGAAAAAGACCGCAAGGTCTATGAAGCGGACTCGCCAGTTACCTACATCCACCAGGTAAAGGCGCCGCTCCTGGTGCTGCAGGGCGACAATGACCCGCGCGTGCCCAAAGAAGAGGCGCAACAGGTAGTGGATCTGCTAAAGAAGGACGGCAAGAGCGTGGACGCGCATTACTACGCTAATGAAGGTCACGGATTTGAAAAGCGTGAAAACAGGATTGACGCGATCCAACGCACGGTGCAGTGGTTCGACAAGTACCTGAAGGCGAACCAATAGCTTCGGCGATCGATCTCGACCACAGGTTGTGTCCAAGAAGCCGGACGGAAACAGCGGTTGCTTGCTGCCGGGAACAGGATTTGAACCTGCACGCCTCTTGGGCATTGGATCCCAAGTCCCAACCCGCCTTTCTTCTCAACCCGCGAGACACCAGTGTTTACATGCACTTGGCCCTTCCGTGCCTCGGCAATGTACGCCCTCCTGTCACACCTCATCATTAATAATATTAATTACTACCTGTCTTAATTACTACCCGTCGGGCAGAGTTCCCCTATCACGTCGTCTGATGACGGGGGACCAGTCCTAACCTCAAGGGCCTGCGCCCAGTTCGAGCCGCAGACCCACAGAAAAAAGCTTGGATTCATCCCTGCTAAATGGTACAGAGCCTTCCTGACTGTACCAGTCATATGGTGAGGCACCTCCCCGTAAAAAATGGGCCCACATTCGGCTCAACATGGCTCGTAATCTTCTGGACACAATTCAATCTGGTTATCATCCAACCAGACCTGTGCCGCGATTGGTACGGATAGCGGGCTGATCACGGCAGCTCCGTCGGTCCCTACCGGGTGTTCCTCGGACGTCACAGCGAGTTTTGGGCCAGTCACCTCGTCCACAACAACGGTGGTCGTAACCCGAGGCGCTCCCTGCAGAGCATCGACCTGACCCCCTCCACGACCACGCCGACCGGGGGCAGCACAATGACGTTTACTGCTATGGGCGCTTATGGAGCCAGCCATCCCGTGGACATCACCACGCTCGTCGCCTGGCATAGCGACAGTCCTTCCGTCCTGACGTTGAATCCGGGAAGTGGGGTTGCTGCGGTAGCTGCCGATCCCGGCCAGATTGTGCACGTCTACGCCAGTTTCATCGGGATAAATAGCCAGCCAGTAAGAATCGTCGTGCAATGATTCAAGATCGTTTACTGATTTTCTCTGAGGTGATCGACCGAGACAGTGCTTTGAGCGAAAGAAACGGACTGGCGTGCTATTTTCGTCAAATCATCGCGCTGTAGTACTTCCCGGGCCGCGACCATCACCATCGCTTCCGCAAACCTGTCAACATCCCAGGATTTCAGGTGGATCTCGACGGCAGAGTCGGTGCGAACTACTTCGTTGTTATTCGTGCCCAGGATGAGAAGAAATCTGGGATGCAGTCGCGGCGGCTTTTCGGGCCTGACGGTTCGAGCCAACAGTTCGCAGGCGGAATAGTAGATCTTATCGGCTTCTTCGGACGACCACTTCTTGTGTTTCGGGTTTGAAACCTGGAAGGGCGATGATTCCTGCGCGAAAACGCTAGGGCTAAGGCCCGCGGTGAAGAGCATCAGGAATGCGTAACTGATAGCTTTTTGAAAATGCCGCTTCCGCTGGCGCAGAAGCGCGGGCCCGTGGACAGATCGCAACAAGGCGGGATGGGTTCTGCAATCCATCACCGTCACCCGCAACCCCAAGGTTCTAGCCGAGCTGCGTTCTGACGCATTGGATCCCCTCATCGAGATGGCGAAGTGGCACGACAGCGGGCATGCAACTCCATTCCGGATCATTCTTGGCCGCATTGGTGGCATTGATGAAAAGCGACTACAAGAGATGGCCGGAAAGAGCGATCAGGTAGATGCAATCATCGCCGCAGTCCGCAATGCGAGATGAGCTTCCCCGCGCTCATGAAAGATCGATCTCCGAAACCCTGCTGTGGCTCACCGAGACAAAGCGACGTCTATGGCATTCGCCATCGCCTCATCGCCAGTATCGTTCGGATGGAGACCGTCTTTTGAAGCCCACCACGAAGCCACTGAATTCCCGGAACGCGAGGTCGCTGAAAACCGCGCCCGTTTCCAGCGCACTCCAGGGTGTTGGTGACTGTGTGCGACTCTAGCTTCGAAAGACGCTCAAGGGTCAGGACGTACGGTTTGTCCACTTCCCCGCCAATACTCAAACTCCACGCGTCAGCGTCAAGCGTGCTGTGTTCGTGCATGTGATTAGGCACAAAGAAATGCCCGAGCGGAGTGAGCCAGCTCTCCAGAAATTCTGGTGGCATCTCCAGGTCGAGGAAACGGCGAGGTCGAACGATCATCCTTCCTTCCCTGGTACACTAACGGCCGTTGTGTCCGTCGCCCAAGATAGCAAAGGATGGGAAAGGCCGGCTCCTAGCACCGTTCCCCAGAATTGTCTCAGCAGAGCGCGTCGTGAAAGCATCGTCGGCAATTGCGCGTGGCCTAACAGCCTAACTTTAGCGGCGGATCGGTTTGAGATCAAGTGCGCAGAGCTCGGCACGTTATTACACTCACGTCCCAGTTAATTAGTAATAGCGATTTTGCAATAGGTAGCCTCGCGAACAGGTCACGTCCTCGACGTGCGTCGGATTGTTGATGTAATGAGCCTCTTCTCACAACCTCGCGCACTGTCAGGTTCTGTCTGGCAAAAAGCAGGGCAGCCAGCTTCCTAAGCAGCGGGATACGCCAGCCGGATAATCCAAAAAGTCAGCCCGGCAGCCGCTGCGGAAGCAGGAATTGTAATCATCCAAGCCCATACGATACGCCGTGCCACTCCCCAGCGCACTGCCGAGAGGCGGTGTATCGCTCCCACTCCAACAATTGCACCAGTAATCGTATGGGTCGTGCTGACTGGGATCCCGGCCAGAGCAGTGGCGAACAGGGTTAAAGCCCCGGCGCTTTCAGCGCAAAATCCGCCCAGTGGCCTCAGCTTGGTGATTTTCGACCCCATGGTGTGAACAATCCGCCAGCCGCCGAAATATGTGCCCAGCGCGATGGCGGTGTGCGCCGAGAGAATGATGAACCATTTGTAGCGGCCCCATTCGTGAGTGATCTCATCCGGCGTCATGTATCCGGCGGTAAATAACGCTCCTGCGATGATGCCCATCGTCTTCTGGGCATCGTTTCCTCCGTGGCCCAGGCTGTAAGCCGCCGCAGACAGCAATTGCAGCTTCCGAAACCATTTGTCCACCTGCCCGGGAGTTCGGTTGCGCAGGATCCAATAGCTGGCCGAAGAAAACAACAGCGCGAGGATTAGTCCCATGACGGGAGCAACCACAATGAAAATCAGAGTCAAAGTCCAGCCATGCGGAAGAATCACGGAATAGGCATGGGTAACTCCTTCGTTCAGGGCCGCTCGCGCCATGGCTGCGCCCGCGTAGCCTCCAATGAGGGCGTGTGACGAAGAGGTCGGCAGACCCCACCACCAAGTTAGCAAGTCCCACACAATCGCCCCGGCCAAGCCGGCGATGACGACATACTGGGTCACGTCTTCCAGTCGGATCATCCCTTTGCCAATGGTTTTGGCTACTGCCGTCCCTAGAAGGAACGCAGCCACGAAATTGAAGAAGGCGGCCCAGATTACCGCGAGCTTGGGTGACAAAACCCGGGTAGACACCACGGTAGCGATGCTATTGGCGGCGTCGTGGAAGCCGTTCAAGAAATCAAAAGCCAGGGCAACGGCCACGGTGACGATCAGCAGCAGCAGTTCTGTAGTCACCGGCGGGATCCCCTTGCTGGGATGGTGGTGTCGAAACCGAAGATCATCAGGCGCTCTTCAAGGCCACTGCTTCCAGCACATTGGCAGCGTCTTCCGCCTTGTCCGTCGCAGTTTCAAGCACTTCGTACAACTCCTTCATCTTGATGAGCCGGATGGGGTCTTTCTCCTCGTCGAATAACTCAGCAATAGCATTGCGGCTTACGCGATCGGCTTCATTTTCCAGTCGATGGACCTCGACGCAATGCTCCAGTACGCGCTGATTCTGCTCCAGCAGCGACACTCCCTTGGCCAGCTCCTCCGACTGCTGCACGATCAATCCCGCCAACTCTGCAGCTACCGGTGGCGGGGCATCGATGCGGTAAAGCCTGAGCCGCACACCTGCGGAATTGACAAAGTCCAGCACGTCATCCAGCGAGGAAGTCAGCCGATGGATATCTTCGCGATCGAACGGTGTGATAAATGTCTGATTCAGCGTCGTGATAATAGAGTGGGTCATATCATCCCCACGATGCTCGATCTCCTGCAATCTATCGAGCCTCTTTCCCATGTTGGCCGGGCTTTTGAGAATGTCCTGCAGGAGACGCGCACCCTCGGTAAGGTTCTGCGACACTTCCGCGAACATGCGGAAGAATTTGGTCTCTCGCGGAATCAGACGGATCATGAAACTTAGGGCTCCTTGATGTCCTTCTCGTGCCGCGCGGATCTCCCACCGGCAACGGAAGCGCATAACTATCTCACGGGGGTTGTATAGCGTCAAACCTCAATGACCATTTTGTTCTTGAAGGAGTTCCGGGCATCTCCTGACTCAGAACTTTGTCAACGGCCTTCGACAGATTTAGCCAGGCTGTGCTCACCGAACTATTCCGCGAATGGAAAAAACGGCATGACCGGTGACGAACTCACTCCCGTTGGAGCGGGAGCACCTCTTTAGAAACCGCATCTCACACAGAACCACCTTGGCACAGTGCGCGCACTCGCATTATCAAATCTGCAAGACTAAAGGGTTTCGTAATGTAATCGTTTGCGCCAATTTTTAAGGCGAGTCTGCGATCTGCCGCGCCGGTTCTCGCAGTAAGAATTATTATTGGTAGCCTGCGCAGAAGCTCGTGTTTCCGAATGCTCCGGCAAAGTTCAAAACCATCAATTCCTGGAAGCATCAAGTCCAATAGGAACAGGACTGGAGGCTTGTTCTCGGTTTCACGTATCACATTCGTCGCTGTCCGAAACCAGTGAGTAGCGAAACCGACCTTTTGTAGATGATGTTCAACTAGACGTCCTATATCCGCATCGTCCTCTACCAGCACGACGGTCCCTGCAAGTGTGGGGGTCTCAGATTGTGGTAGCCGTGACATTTTCGCGTGACTGTCCCGCGTCATAGGAGCTGTACCCCATTATGCTGCTGGAGCGAGCCGGACACACGTTGTACCTTTGGATGTTGCAAACGCATTATTAAGAGGGCGCCACCCCTGGCCACCCCTGTGGGTGTTGTTACTTCGGCGAAAATCGGAACGCCGGACCCAGTTCGGCCATGCACTCATTTGCATCGACGGCGGACAGGTGTGGAGCGTCTTGCTGATGCGTACGCCGTTGCCCTTCAGCCTGAAGGCGGAATCTCTGCCGAGACTATTGGGCGTTGATGACAAAACGGCTCGATGGCCAGATCGCATCACAGAACAAAGAGTTCCAGAACTCAGGTAGCCCGGTGCGCCTCGTGCGCGGCCGTGTTCAGCTCTTCAGGTCTTCTTGCGCCTCAAGTATATCCGGAAATAAGATCGTAGCTTACGATAGATTGGCTTTTTGAAGTTCACCACACCAGATAGGACGCGGTCAAAAGGCAACCACGAAGCTGATCGAAATTCACCGTGCGTCGGCAAGCGAATATCAAACGAAGGTGCCTTCGTCTTAAACAAGAACCAAAATTGCACCTGGCCCATGCCAGTTTTCAGAGACTGCGCTGCTACAGGTAACTCGTACGCCAGGGGATCAGGATACTGCGCCACGAGCTTCAAAGCGTCCCTCGTGATGCCAGTCTCCTCTTCGATTTCTCGGAACACTGCATCGAGCGGCTTTTCCCCGTCCTCCAACCCCCCCTGCGGAAACTGCCATGCCCCGTGTATATCCGCTCGCTCCAAAGCTAGTACGCGTCCGCGCCCATCAGCAATTACGGCTCCGGCCCCGGCTCGAAAATACTTAGATGGTCTTGGCATCGTATTTTATGTTCTTGGTCTTTCCTTTCCTCGGCTCGCGCAGAACGACAACAGGGCTGTGAGGCTGACACCGCAGGAAAGTGCCCAGCCTCGTGGTACATGAACCCACCAAGCGAGAATGGGGAAGAGCAGCATTCCATCGATCGCGGCGATGGTCTGCGCATACCCGGCTCGCAGCGGCCTAGGTATCTTCATATGTTTGTTTCTACCTGAACTATGCACAGATTCATGGTTCACGCAGATCCCGCCTGCCGAATCGGGTTGCCGTGGGTCACCCGAATGGTGATGCG
>Ga0137363_10001924_pt1 | contig 12177 bp, 9 predicted proteins | sample MadtaG_FD_104800 | JGI IMG/M metagenome (GOLD analysis project Ga0137363, IMG submission 104800) | Vadose zone soil microbial communities from Angelo Coast Range Reserve, California, USA - Mad1_115_16 metaG | ecosystem: Environmental > Terrestrial > Soil > Vadose zone | place: USA: California...
GGCGTCCTGATCGTGGTGTTCGGCTTCTTCTTCGTCACCGTCGCCTCCCGCATCGTCGGGCTGATCGGCACCAGCTCGAACCCGGTGTCCGGCATGACCATCGCCACGCTGATGGCCACCTGCATCTTCTTCCTTGCGTTGGGGTGGACCGGCGACGTGTACCAGCCGATGGCGCTGTGCGTGGGCGGGATGGTCTGCATCGCCGCGGCCAACGCGGGGGCCACGTCGCAGGATCTGAAGACCGGCTTCCTCGTCGGCGCCACGCCGCGGCGGCAGCAGATCGGCCTCCTCATCGGCGTGGTGGTGGCTTCGGCCGTGATCGGGTTCACCATCCAGGTGCTCGACAAGCCGACGGTGGACGCGGCGACGGGCCTGGTGCGGCACCAGATCGGCACCGAGGCGTTCCCGGCGCCGCAGGGCACGCTGATGGCGACGCTCATCCGCGGCCTCCTCTCGCAGAACCTCGACTGGCAGTTCGTGCTGGTCGGCGTGTTCCTCGCCATCACCGTCGAGCTGTGCGGCGTGTCGCCGCTCAGCTTCGCGGTGGGCGCCTACCTGCCGCTGTCGACCACGCTGCCCATCTTCGTCGGCGGCGCCATCAAGGGCATCGTGGACCGGCGCTCCGGCGTGAAGGCCGGGGGCGGGCATGGCGACGACGTCGGCGCGGGCAGCTTGTTCGCCACCGGCCTGGTGGCGGGAGGAACGATCACCGGGACGGTGGTGGCGTTCCTGCACTGGGGCGACAAGGTGGGCGCGTTCGTGGATTCGCTGAACGCCGAGGAACGGATCACGCACGCGCTGGGGGCCGGCGGGTACCAGATCCTCGGAGTGGCCTGCTTCGCGCTGATGGGAGTGGTGCTGTACCGGATCGCGCGGCGGCCGGTGCAGTTCTAGGTCACTTGGGGGCGGGCTGCTCGCCCGTCTTCTCCGGACACGTGTGCGGCGGGTCTCCGCTCTCGTTCTCGGGGGTGCAGGGCGGTGGGTTCGAACCGTTGTCGTTTGCGACCTCCACCGCTGTCTGGACGATCCCGCTCACGATGTCTTTCCCGGCATCCTCGCCGTCTCCGCGCCAGATGTGAGGACTCCTGTCGCCGGGAAATCCGGCGCCAACGCTCCGATGGCCGCTGCAAGCTGCCAGCGCAAGAGCGAGGACGATCAGGATCCGCGTGCTCATGCGTGCATCGAGGCGCATCGTGTCCTCAGTCAGCGGGTCGGGCCAGACTTCGCCGGACAGGTGTGGGGCGGATCCACCACGTCATCGTTGCACCAGACGTCAGCTCGGTCGTCGCCCTCGATCGCAACCGCGAGCGCGAAGGCCGTGGTCACGATCACGATCTCGGCCGCGCTGTTGCCGATCGGGACGCCACCCTGCGGACGGTAGTGCGAGCAGCCGGTGACGATCATTGCGAAGACAAGAATGAGCCACGCGCGCATGCGAGCTCAAGGTGCACCGCTCGGGCCAGGTGCCGTTCGTCGGAAATCCGCTGGCTTGGAGCGGGGTAGGCCGAGCTGCCCGCGACATCGGCGTCAGGGTTCAACGGGCCGCGCCCGAGGGGCATCGTCGCCTCGAATCGGGGGCTCGCGCGTCCCGGCATCCGGCCAATTCCCTCGCATCGGTCGATTGACCGACGCGCCGAAAAGACGCCTCAGGCAAACTCTCCCCAATCATGCGCACGTCGAAACAGATGTCTTTGAAGCTCCCGCATCGCGGCGGCAAACGCACCGGCGCGGGACGGAAGCCAAAGGGTCCGCGGGCACTCGTTTCCCACAAGGCGCGTCCGCGGTTCGAGAAACCCGCGGCGGTCCATGTCACGCTTCGCGTCGCCACCCACGTCTGGAATCTGCGCAGCCGCCGGTGCTTCCGCGTCATCGAAGGGTGCTTCGCAGATGCGCGCGGGCAGTCGGGGCTTCGAATCGTCGAATTCGCGGTGATGGGCAATCACATGCACTTGCTCGCCGAGGCGGAAAGCGACGTCGCCCTTTCGCGTGGCATGCAGGGGTTGACCGTGCGGATCTCCAGGAGATTGAACCGCCTGATGGATGGGCGCGGCACCGTCTTTGCCGACCATTATCACGCGCGAGTGCTGAGCTCGCCGTCCGAACTGGTGAGCGCCATCGGCTACCTGCTCGGAAATGCCGCTCACCACTACGGGATAGAAAGGGCCGACGGCTTCTGTTCGTCTGCGCTTGACGCTGAGGAACGCGAGCGGGTCTTGTCGCGCCCGCAAACCTGGCTGTTGAAATCAGGATGGCGGCGGGCGAAACGAATCCCCCTTTCGCTGGAGAAGCTTTGGGCCTGCCAAGCTTCCGACAAAGCCCCTTCCGACCGACCCCAAACCGGAACGAACCGAATGATCGCGCCTCGTGAGGTCACGGATCTCCTTCGCGGTAGCGCCCTCAGCCATTTGTAGACCCGACCGTCTGACCCGGTCCGGACCCTGCCCCCTGCAACCGCGATGTCCGAGATCTCTCCCCAATCAAGTGTCCTGATGGGCTTCCTCCGCGTCATGCATGTACCTGCGATTCCGACGGGCCCGGCGCCCTCCACCGGCGAGGGCACCGGCTGAGAACTCGATCACGCAGGGAGGGATCGCCGCCTAAGGCTTCTTCTCCACGCGGAAATCCCCCGTCTTCACGTCAAAAAGGAGCCGGAATTGCGCTCCGTCCGGGCTCTTGAAGTCGACCTGGTGCTCGAAGACCGTGCGCGCTTCCTGGATGAGGAACTTGAGATAGTCCCGGTTCCCTTCCTGGAAGGATTTCAGCGTCGCCAGGCCTTCCGGGTCCCCGGTCAGGTTCATGGAACTGCACTCTAGCAGACCGGGGCAAACCCCGTTATCTTGCGCCGCCCTTTCAAGGAGCCCCGGAAGATGCAGCCGACCCGCCACCCCGATCGCTTCGTGGACCGCCATCTCGGACCAGACAGCCGGGACATCGAGGAGATGCTCGCGGCCCTGGGGGTGAGGAACCTGGACGAGCTGATCGACCGGACGGTGCCCGCGTCCATCCGCTTGAAGAAGCCGCTCGACCTGCCGCCTGGCCGCTCCGAATTTGGACTGCTCCGCGAAGTCGCGGAGATCGCCGCGAAAAACCAGATCTTCCGCAGCTATCTGGGCATGGGGTACTCGGACACCGTCACTCCGCCGGTGATCCAGCGGAACGTCCTCGAGAACCCGGGCTGGTACACGCAGTACACGCCGTACCAGCCGGAGATCGCCCAGGGCCGGCTGGAGGCGCTGCTCAACTACCAGACCATGGTGGAGGACCTCACCGGACTCCCGGTGGCGAACGCGTCGCTGCTCGACGAGGGCACCGCGGCCGCGGAAGCGATGACGATGTTCCACAACGTCGCTCCCAATTCCGGCAACGCCTTCTTCGTGGCGCAGGATTGCCATCCGCAGACCATCGAGGTGGTGCGCACGCGCGCCCTGCCCTTCGGCATCCAGGTCCTGGTCGGTGACCCCGCCACCTTCGACCCGGCGAAGCAGAAGATCTTCGGCGCCCTCTTGCAGTACCCCGCGACCGACGGCGCCGTGCGCGACCCGCGCCCCTTCATCGAGAAGGCGCACGCGAACGGGGCGCTGGTGGTGATGGCCGCGGACATCCTCGGGCTCACCCTGCTCACGCCCCCGGGCGAGCTGGGCGCGGACTGCGCCGTGGGATCGACGCAGCGCTTCGGCGTCCCCCTCGGCTACGGCGGTCCGCACGCCGCGTACTTCGCCACCAAGACCGAGTACGTCCGCCACATGCCGGGCCGGATCATCGGCGTCTCGGTGGATGCCGAGGGCCGCCCTGCCCTGCGCATGGCGCTGCAGACGCGCGAGCAGCACATCCGCCGGGAGAAGGCGACCAGCAACATCTGCACCGCCCAGGCGCTCCTCGCCATCGTCGCGTCGATGTACGCCGTCTACCACGGGCCCAAGGGCCTGAAGGCGATCGCGCAGCACGTCCACGGGCTCGCCGCCCAGCTCGCGCGCGGGCTGGTCCAGCTCGGTTACCGGCTGCGTCACGAGGAGTTCTTCGACACCGTCGCGGTGAAGACCGACCCGGCCCAGATGGGCGCCATCTTCACCGCCGCCGAGGCCCGCAAGATCAACCTGCGCCGCATCGACGACCGCACCATCGGCGTCTCCCTCGACGAAACCACCACGCCCGAGGACGTCCGCGACGTGCTCGCCGCGTTCGCGGGAGCGCGGGGCGTGCCCGAGGTGGACGGCGACGACGGCCGGCTGCCGCGCGCGCTGGTGCGGCAGAGCGGGTACCTCTCCCATCCCGTCTTCAACACGCACCACAGCGAGACCGAGATGCTGCGCTACATGCGCCTGCTCGAGTCGCGCGACCTCTCGCTCACCCGCAGCATGATCCCGCTCGGCTCCTGCACCATGAAGCTGAATGCCACGGCCGAGATGATGCCCATCACCTGGCCGGCGTTCTCGCGGATGCATCCGTTCGCGCCGCGGGCGCAGGCCGCCGGATACGCGCAGATCTTCCAGGAGCTGGAAGCGATGCTCGCGGAGATCACCGGGTTCCCCGGCGTATCGCTGCAGCCCAACTCCGGCGCGCAGGGAGAGTACGCCGGTCTTCAAGTCATCAAGGCCTACCACGAGTCGCGCGGCGAGGCGCACCGGAACATCTGCCTGATCCCGCAGTCGGCGCACGGCACGAACCCGGCCTCCGCGGCGATGGTGAACTACCGCATCGTGGTGGTGAAGACGGACGAGAACGGGAACGTCGACGTCCGCGACCTCGAGACCAAGGCGGCGGAGGCGGGGAAGAACCTCGCCGCGCTGATGATCACCTATCCCTCCACGCACGGCGTCTTCGAGGAGGACGTCCGCCGCATCTGCGAAGGTGTCCATCGCCACGGCGGGCAGGTGTACATGGACGGGGCCAACATGAACGCCCAGGTCGGCCTCTGCCGGCCCGGCGACTTCGGCCCCGACGTCTGCCATCTCAACCTGCACAAGACCTTTTGCATCCCCCACGGCGGCGGCGGTCCGGGCATGGGACCCATCTGCGTGGCGAAACACCTCATGTCGTTCCTGCCCGGGCATCCGGTGGTGCGCACCGGAGGGGAGAAGGCGATCGGCCCCGTCTCCTCGGCGCCCTGGGGCAGCGCCAGCATCCTGATCATCTCCTGGGCGTACATCAAGATGATGGGATCCGCCGGCCTGACCCAGGCCACCAAGGTCGCCATCCTCAACGCCAACTACCTGGCGCGGCGCCTGGACCCGCACTTTCCCGTCCTCTACAAGGGCAAGAACGGGTTCGTCGCCCACGAGTGCATCGTCGACCTGCGCAAGGTGAAGCGCGACGCGGGCATCGAGGTGGACGACGTGGCGAAGCGGCTGATGGACTACGGCTTCCACGCGCCGACCACCTCGTTCCCGGTGATCGGCACCCTGATGATCGAGCCCACCGAGAGCGAGCCGAAGGCCGAGCTGGACCGGTTCTGCGGAGCGATGATCGGCATCCGCGAGGAGATCCGGGAGATCGAGGCGGGCAAGGCGCCGCGCGACCGGAACGTGCTGAAGGGGGCGCCGCACACCGCCGAGGTCCTGACCGCGGACGCCTGGGACCGGCCTTACTCGCGCGAGCGCGCCGCCTGGCCGGCGAAATGGGTCCGCGAGCGGAAGTTCTGGCCGGCGGTGGGGCGGCTCAACAACGTGTACGGCGACAAGAACCTGGTCTGCTCCTGCCCTCCCCTCGAATCCTACGAGTGAGGTAAGCTGCCGCCGCCATGGCCTCCGAAGAGCTCCTGGCTTTCCTCGCGAAGACTTCGTTCTTCGGCGGGCTCACGCCCGAGGTGGTGGCGACCGTCGCCGCGATGCTCAAGGAGAAGCGGATCGCCGCCGGCGAGCTGCTCTTCTGCGAGGGCGACGACAGCAAGTCGATGTACATCGTCCACCAGGGCGCGTTGATCTTCAAACGGCATTGCCACGACGGGACGCAGGCGCGCCTCCTCATGATGCGCCCCGGAGACTTCTTCGGAGTCACCTCGCTGATCGAGATGGAGCGCCGGCCCTTCTCCTGCGCGGCGGAGAAGGATTCCGTGCTGTACGAGCTGACCAACCTGGACCTGTACAAGCTCTACAAGACCGATCCCAAGACGTACCTGCTCGTCTACCAGAACATCGCCCGCGAGCTCTGCCGGAGGCTGCGCAAGGCCGGCGAGCGCATCGCGGCCCTGGAAGAAGCGCTGCACGTCACCACCCAAAAGCCGCCCCTATAGATCGCGGTCGAAGAAGCGATCGATAAGCGTGTCGGTAACGTGACGTGGCGGCTCGATGTAGGTGTCGCACCGCAAAAGTGGGCAGGGATCTGGCCCCGAGGGCTGGCGCGCGAGCCACTCAAGCCGCGGAACCGCGAATGAAAGTTGCATTGACTACACTCGAAGGGGGATGCTGAACGGCCATGCTGGACGAGGGCCTCAGGTCGCTCATCGCACTACATGGCGTCGGCGAGACCCGCAGCGGCGGGATCCTGATCGTCGACGATGAGCGGCCGAACCTCACCGTCCTCCGCAACTTCCTCGAAGCGGGTTACAGCGTCCAGGAAGCGCAGTCCGGCGCCGATGCGCTGGAGATCGCCAAGGCTTCCGATCTCGACATCGTCATCACCGACCAGCGCATGCCGGAGATGACCGGCGTCGAGCTGCTGGAACAGATCCGCGATCTCAAGCCCGACGTGGCGGGCATCGTGCTGACGGGCTTCACCGATCCGCCCGCCCTGATCTCCGCCATCAACCGGGCGCGCGTGTTCCGCTTCCTGAAGAAGCCCTGGCAGCCCGACGACATCCTCGAGGCGGTGCGCCAGGCCAGCGAGCACGTCTACCAGACCCGCGCCATCCGCCGGCTGGTCGGGCTCCTCGCCAAGAGGACCGACGAGCTCGACGCCAGCCTGGTGCAGATTCGTCGCACGCAGACACAGATGCTTCACCTCGAGCGCCTGGGAACCATGGGTAAACTGGCGGCGGGCGTGGTGCACGACTTGCGCAATCTCATGGTCAGCCTGGGCTACGTGGAGAGCGTGCTGGAGCAGCGCAAGGTCGCCCCCGACGTGATGGAGAGCGTGCAGGTCGGCATGCAGGGAGTGGGCAACCTCATCCACACGCTGGAGGCCATGCACCAGTTCGCCCGCGGCGGCACGCTCCAGGTCCAGAAGTCGATCCTCAGGCCGGCCCTGGTGGTGAACGACGCCCTGGCCATCGCCCGCATGGACATGGGGTTCCGCGCCCACAAGGTCGCGGTGAACATCGAGGATGGGCTCCCCGAGGTCCTCGGGGACCGGCAGAAGCTCACCCAGGTCCTGGTGAATCTCGTCCGCAACGCCGTCCAGGCCAGCGCGCAATGGCGGCAGATCGGCGTCGAGGCCACCCGCAAGAACGGCCACGTGGTCTTCGCGGTGGAGGACGAAGGTCCCGGTGTCCCGCCCGAGCTCAAGCAGAACCTCTTCAAACCCTTCGTCTCCAGCAAGGGCGAGGGCGGGATGGGAATGGGTCTTTACATGGCCAAGCTGATCATTGATTCTCATCAGGGGGAAATCGCGGTGCTCGACCGTCCGACAGGCGGCGCGCGCTTCGAGGTGCGCCTTCGTCCTGCGGAGGTTCCAACTTGACCGTTCCCCTGCATCGCGTCCGGACCTACGAAGAGCTCGACGGCGGCGAAGGCCGCGAAGTCTTCTTCCGTCCCCAGAGATACCGCGCGGCGGATCTGCTGCCGCTCCGCTGCGAGGTGCTGCTCAAGCTGCGCGAGCGGGAGCGCGCCGGCGCCCTGGTCGACGTCTCGCAGAACGGCGTCGCCTTCGAGTGGCCCAGCGAGGGCCCCGTCTCCGTGGGCGACAAGCTGGAGATGCTGGCGGTCCGATTCGACGCGCACGAGCCCTACCGGGGCGAGGCGCGGGTCGGGTCGGTGCGCCAGCAGAGCGGCGCCCGGATCGTCGGCGTCTCGTTCGAAGGCCCCCTGCTTCCCATCGACGGCATCCTCGAGCTCCGGGCCGTCAAGGCGTTCGCGCAGAACGGCCTGCCTCCCGCGGTCTGGCGCGCGCCGGGGTACCAGGCCTTCAAGGTGCTGGTCTCCGAGCTGCGCCTCTACCTGGAGGACGTGGAGCCGCAGCTCCGCAGGCTCGAGGCCGAGCTGCCCTGGCACGTTCTCCACGGCGACGGCTCGCCCACCCGGACCGCGCTGATCGAGAGGATGCGGACCACGGTGGCCGGCGACATCCTCCGCATGAGCGAGGAGATCGACGCGTCTTCCCGGGGAGTCCCGCCGGAGCACGCGCAGGCGATGATCCAGTGGTCTCGCCGCCACCTGCACGCGCTCCTGATGCAGTCGCCTTCGATGCACCGCGCCGCCAACAAGCCCTTCGGGTATCCCGGGGACTACGAGGTGATGCGGTTCATCTACGAAAAGCCGTTCGAAGGTCCGACCCTCTTCGCGAAGGCGATCAGCCTCTCCTACGACCAGAGCCGCGGCGCCTTCGCCGTGCGTGACCGCAAGGATCTGATGAAGGAGCAGATCCGCTCGGCGATCGCGCAGGGCCGGCCGGTGCGCATCCTGGCCGTGGCCTGCGGCCCCGCGCAGGAGCTGCTCGAGATCTTCAGCGAGACGAAGGAGTTCGACGCCCCGATCGAAATCGTGCTCTTCGACCAGGACAAGGGCGCGCTGGCCTATGCCTACCGGCGCTTGAAGCCCGTGTTCGACCCGCTGCACCGGCAGGTGAAGGCGACCTACCTGCACGACTCGATCAAGCGGCTGCTGCGCGATCCTGACCTGTTTACGCCCTTCGGGCAGTTCGATCTCATCTACACCGTCGGGCTCTTCGACTACCTGAAGCCGGCCACGGCCATCGGACTGGCGCGCAACATCCTCACCCGGGTGGCGCCGGGCGGCCGGGCCTTGATCGCGAACATGGTCCCGGAGAACCCGAGCCGCTGGTACATGGAGTACCACCTGGACTGGTTCCTGAACTACCGCTCGCGCGAGCAGATGCTGGAGATCGGCGCGCGCGCGGCCCCCGGAGCGCGCCTGGGCATCCTCGAGGAGAAGAGCGGGATCAATCCGTTCCTGGAGATCCAGCGCGATTGATGGAGGCGCTGCCAGCGGCGTTCGAGCAGCGGTGGGCGCGCTGGGTGCTGGAGAGCAATCGGCGGCGGACGCGAATCGGGCTCCTGATCGCCTGCGCGATGCTCCCCTGCTTCGGGGTCCTCGACTACATCCTGGCGCCGCCCGGCACGCTGCGCGTGCTCTGGCTCGTGCGCGCGGGCATGCTGATCATCACCTTCTCGCTCTTCCCCATCGTCCGGTCGCGGTTCTTCGACACGCACGCCAGCGCCGTCTCCAGCGCCTACACGGTCCTGATCGCGTTCAGCATCAGCGCCATGACGCTCTTCATGGGCGGGCTCGCGTCCACCTACTACGCCGGGCTCGCCCTGGTGGTCATCGGCGCCTGCCTGCTCTTCGTCTGGCCGATCCGGGTGGTGGTGATGACCCACTCTCTGATCGTCCTCTCCTTCGTCTTCCCCAACGTGATCCACGGCGAGGTGACGCCGCTCTCGCTGTCCCTCTCCAACCTGGCCTTCCTGGTCGGCATCGCGGTGGTGGGCGGGACGGGACAGATCGTCCTCTACCGCTCGCAGCGCGAGCAGGTGCTGAACCAGGTGCATCTGGAGCAGACCAAGGCCTCGCTGGAGGCGGCGCATACCCAGCTCAAGGCGCTGGACAGCTTCAAGTCGCAGCTGTTCGCCAACATCACGCACGAGTTCAAGACGCCGCTGGCGATGATCCTGGCCCCCCTCGAGCTCATCCTCCAGGGAGAGATGGGCGACCTCTCGGCGGCGCACCGGTCCACCTTCGAGTCGATGTTCCGCAGCGGTCTCAAGCTCCTGAAGATGATCGGAGACCTGCTCGACCTGTCGCGGATGGAGGAGTCCAAGCTCCGCCTGAAGATCTCCGAGCACGACATCGTCGAGTACCTGCGCGGCCTGGTGGCCCAGGTCGAGCCGCTGGCGCAGCGCAAGGGCATCCGACTCGCGCTACACGTGGAAGTGCCGCGGAGCATGGTCTGGTGCGACCTCGACCGCATCGAGCGCGTCTTCCTCAACCTCCTCTCCAACGCCACCAAGTTCACGCCTCCGGGCGGACGCGTCCAGGTGATCGTCCGCGAGATCGCCGGGCGGACGCAGGTGGTGGTGCAGGACGACGGCCCCGGCTTTCCGCCGGACAAGGCCGACCAGATCTTCGAGCGCTTCTACCAGGTGGACATGGGCGGCACGCGCCGCTACGGCGGAACGGGCATCGGCCTGGCGCTGGCCAAGGAGATCATCGAGCTGCACGGAGGGCGGATCTGGGCGGAGTCCAACTCCGGCGCCAAGTTCACCGTCGAGCTCGCGCGCGACAAGGACCACTTCGCGCCCGACGTCCTGGAGCGCCGCGGCCCGACGCGCGACGTGCCCGAGGGACAGCGCGCGAACGACCGCGGCCTGATGGACTTCGCCGTGCAAATGGCGAGCCGGGAGGAGTACCGGCTGCTGGAGATCGCCGAGGCCACCGAGCGCCGGGTCTCCGTGCGCGATACCGACGAGGACCAGAAACCGCACCTGGCCCTGGTGGTGGACGACACGCCGGACATCATCCGGCTGGTGCACAACTCCCTGCGCACGCACTTCAAGGTCATCTCCGCGGAGGACGGCCTGAAGGGCATGGAGATGGCGCTGCGCGAGCGCCCTTCGCTGGTCATCACCGACTTGATGATGCCGGGCATCGACGGGCTGGAGCTGACCCGGCGCCTGCGGACGGCCGACGAGACGAAGCACATCCCCATCCTCATGCTGACGGCGAAGGGGGACCTGGAGGACCGGGTGGCCGGCCTGGAGACGGGCGTCTCGGCGTATCTGGCCAAGCCGTTCTCGCCGCGCGAGCTGCTGACGCAGGCGCGGGCGCTGGTGCAAGCGCAGGAGGCGACCGCGGACATCGTGCTCACCCAGCGGATGGATTCGCTGGAGATCGTGGCGGGCGGGCTCGCGCACGAGATCAACAACCCCCTCAACTACCTGAAGAACGCGCTGGTCCGCGTCCGACAAGACGCCGAGGCGCTTCTCGCGGGCAAGGTGGCGGCGGGGGAGATCGCGCGGATGGAGAAGCGGATGCGCGAGCTCTTCGAGGTGGCGGAGAGCGGCATCAAGCGCATCGCCTCCACCGTGGAGCTGATGAGCAGCTACAGCAAGGCCGGGTACTCGCGCCAGCTGCGCGCCCACGACGTGTTCGCGGCCGTCCGCGAAGTGGTTTCGCTGGTGCTCCCCGCCACCGGCCGCCCCGTGCGCATCGAGCTGGACCTCACCGGAGACGGGACCGTGGAGTGCGTCCCCGAGGAGTTCAACCAGGTGATCTCCAACCTGCTCCAGAACGCGATCGAAGCCGCTCCCGACGCGGGCGGCCTGGTGCGCGTGAGCGGCTTCCGCGAGGACGACCAGCTCGTGCTGTCGGTCAAGGACAACGGCCCCGGCATCCGTCCCGAGGACATCCAGCGCATCTTCACCCCCTTCTTCACCACCAAGGGGCCGGGCCGCGGAATGGGCATGGGCCTGACCATCGTCTGGCGGATCGTGCAGAACCTGGGGGGAACGCTGGAGGTGAAGCCGGGCCCCGGAGCCGAGTTCGTGCTCCGCCTTCCGCGCAAGCAGTCCCGCCTCCGCGCCGTCTCCTAACTCGGCGGTTTGGCCGCGAGCAGGCCCACCTTGTTGCGGGCCGCCAGGACCTGCTGCCGCAGGACGTCGGCCTGCCGCGCAACGTCCTCCATGTCCTTCTCCTGCGCGTCGCGCGCGATGGCGCCCGCTTCGTCGGCGATGCGTTGCATGGGGCCCTGCACGTCGTCGAGGCCGGAGGGGCCCTCCCGCAGGGCCTGCTGGATGGCCTTGGCCATCTCACCCAGGCCGGCCATCCGCTGGAGCAGCTCGGCGAACTCCTTGCGGCGGGCAGCGATCTGCTCGGCCCGGGCCATCAGCGCGGCGGCGTCCGCCTCTTGCTTCTGGCGGGCGGCGCCCACCGCGGCGACCAACTGCTGCACGTGGGCATGGATCCGATCCTGGCTCTCGGCCGCGCGGGTGAGCGCATCGGTGGCGCGCTCCAGGCTCTTCTCGCTGTTCAGCTTGACCTTGGCGGCCTGGGCGGCCAGCTCCTGGAA
>Ga0137363_10001926_pt1 | contig 12171 bp, 11 predicted proteins | sample MadtaG_FD_104800 | JGI IMG/M metagenome (GOLD analysis project Ga0137363, IMG submission 104800) | Vadose zone soil microbial communities from Angelo Coast Range Reserve, California, USA - Mad1_115_16 metaG | ecosystem: Environmental > Terrestrial > Soil > Vadose zone | place: USA: California...
AATGAGCTTGCTCGAACCAGGCTGTCCTTCGTTGTAGCGTCACAACCGAAATCGAATTTCCAAGGGGAGTTCTCACCGTGGCCAAAGCTCGCCAGAAAACAAATGCGAAGGCGTCAAAGAGCAAGCTCACCGAAGCGCAAATCGCCGTCCATTGGAAAGAAGAAGAGTACCTCTACCCCTCGAAGAAATTCAAAGCTCAAGCCAATCTCGCTGATCTTGCCTTCGTCAAAAAATTCAGCGAAAAAAATTTCCCTGGATGCTTCGACATCTACGCCAAGCTGCTCGATTGGGACAAGCCCTGGCGCAAAACTCTCGACACTTCCAATCCTCCATTCTGGAAATGGTTCGTCGGTGGAAAACTCAATGCCTGCTACAACTGCGTCGACCGCCATCTCGCGAAACACAAAAACAAGGCGGCTCTGATCTTCGTCCCTGAACCAGAAGACGAATCCGCGACGGTCATCACCTATCAGGAGCTCTATAAACGTGTGAACGAAGTCGCCGCCATGCTCCGCGATTTTGCCGGCCTCAAAACGGGCGACCGCGTCACCATTCACATGCCCATGATTCCCGAGCTGCCCATCACCATGCTGGCCTGCGCGCGACTTGGCGTCATTCACTCGGTTGTCTTCGGCGGCTTCAGCGGCGAAGCCTGCGGCCTGCGCGCCGCCGATTCCGGCAGCCGCGTGCTCATCTACGCCGACGGCTATCACCGCAACGGCAAATGGGTGGACCACAAGCCCAGCGCCGATATCGCAGTCGAAACTGCAAAAAAAGAGGGCCAGGTCGTCGACAAAGTCCTCTTCTGGCGGCGGTATGCAGGCCTTTACCGCTCCGAATCCGCCATGATTATGGACCGCGATTTCTTTGTGGACGATGTCCTCAAGGATTACCGCGGCCAAATCGTTGAACCGGTCTCTCAGGATGCCGAAGCTCCGCTTTTCCTTATGTACACCAGCGGCACGACCGGCAAGCCCAAAGGCTGCCAGCATCGCACTGGCGGCTATCTCGCGTATGCCGCAGGCACTTCCAAGTATTACCAGGACATTCATCCTGAGGACGTTTACTGGTGCATGGCCGACATCGGCTGGATCACTGGCCATTCCTACATTGTTTATGGGCCGCTCGCGCTCGGCGCCACTAGCGTCCTTTACGAAGGCGTGCCGCAATTCCCCGATGCCGCACGGCCCTGGCGCATTGCCGAGCGTCTCGACGTCAACATCTTTCATACCTCTCCCACCGCGATTCGCATGCTTCGCAAAGCCGGCGGCGAGGAGCCAAGAAAATACAACTATCATTTCAAACACATGACTACTGTTGGCGAACCGATCGAGCCGGAAGTCTGGCGCTGGTATTATGAAACAGTTGGCAAAGGCGAAGCGGTCATCGTGGATACCTGGTGGCAAACCGAAACTGGCGGCTTCCTTTGCAGCACGAAACCAGCGCTCGACCCTATGAAGCCTGGAAGCGCCGGCCCTGCGGTCCTCGGCATTTATCCTGTGATCTGGGACGAAAACGGCGAGGAAGTAAAACCTGGCTCCGGCAAAGCCGGAAATATCTGTATTCGCAATCCCTGGCCGGGCATCATGCAAACCATTTGGGGCAGTGGGGAACGCTTCGTCAATCAGTACTACAGAAAATACTGCAAGAATCCCAAGAGCAAAGACTGGCGGGATTGGCCTTACTACGCTGCAGACGGCGCCGTCCTTCCCGCGGACGGCTACTACCGTATCCTGGGCCGAGTCGATGACGTGATCAATGTGGCAGGCCACCGCCTCGGCACCAAGGAAGTAGAGTCGGCTTGCCTCAGCATCACGGAAATCGCCGAAGCTGCCGTGGTTCCCGTAGTTGACGAAATCAAGGGCCGCGTTCCCGAAGTCTACATTTCGCTCAAGCCTGGCGTTCTTCCTAGCAAAGCCGTACAGGACAAGGTTATTTCCACGATCGAAACCATCATTGGAAAAATCGCGCGCCCCAAGCGCATCCACATCGTTCCCGACATGCCCAAAACGCGTTCCGGCAAAATCATGCGTCGCGTCCTAGCCGCCATTTCGAATCACATGGATACGGGCGACATCACCACGCTCGCTAATCCGGATATCGTCGCGCAGATTCGCGAGCTAGTGCAGGGCCGCGTCACGGGCCCTTTGCAAGAAGGCCCCGAAGACATCAAACTCTTCGGCGAAGAAAAGTAACACGAGGGAAAAGTAGAACCACGCTAAAGCAAAAATAAGCAAAAATTGAACCGAGGAGAGGTCGATGCCCGCAATCCTAAGAAGAGAATTCTTAAGAACCGCCGCTACAGCAGCCGCGGCTGGTCTACTTTCCGCCACCGCCTTCGAACTCCACGCCAATCCTCTAGGACTGCCCATCGGTTGCCAAACCTGGCCCGTGAGAGACGGTATCGCCAAAGACTTCTCAGGCACGATCAAGCAGCTCGCCGCTGCCGGTTTTCAAAACATCGAACTCTGCTCGCCCGTCGGCTACAACGACTCCGGCTTCGGCGGCCTGGCCAAATACAAAGGCTCCGAACTGCGCATAATGCTGAACGATTGGGGCGTCAGCTGCTTCAGCTCGCACTTCGGCATCGACGAACTCCGAAAAGATCAAGCGAGCAGAATTGCGTGGGCGCAAGATCTCGGCCTCAAACAAATGATCGTGCCAAGCCTGGGCGGCCCGAAAAATCCCACGCTTGACGACGTGAAACGCGCCGCTGACGAATACAACAAAATGGGGGAGAAGGCCGCCGCAGCTGGCATCCAGCAAGGCCTGCACAACGAGGGCTTCGAACTCTCCCAGGTCAGCGGCAAACGCACCTACGATCTCTTGATCGAGCTTCTCGATCCCAAACTAGTCAAATTTCAATTCCAAATCTCCACCATCAGCGAAGGCTACGACGCCGCCGAATATTTCAACAAATATCCGGGCCGCTTCTTCTCCATGCATGTCCAAGGCTGGTCCGCACCGACAAAGAAAATCGTCGCCGTAGGCCAAGACACTCTCGACTGGAAAAAAATCTTCACCGCCGCAAAAACCGGCGGCGTGCAAAACTATTTCGTCGAAATGAATTTCGACCTGATGAAAGCTAGCGTCCCCTACTTGCGCAGCCTCCAGATCTGACGCAGATGCTTGCTGCTGGCCTAACCAAAAACTCCGCCAGCGATTTTGAGTTCTTGTTCGCGCGCTGCCCGGAAACTGCCGGTGCGCGAACACATCGGGTTGTGCGAAACACCGCCAGCGTGAGGTTTCTCGTGGAAAGACGTTTTCGCATTTTGACCACTTGCTGCGTGTCCATTATTGTTGCGTTGCTCGTCGTGGGAGCTGTGTCACACGGAGTTCTCCGGCACATTGTGCAGACTTCTCCCCTCTGGATTGCGATTGTCTCGGGCATTCGCCGTTCCGGATTGAGCAAGTGGGCGGCGCTGCCGTGTTTCGTCTTTTGGTTTTTGTTGATGAGCGCGATTTGGATGTTCCTGCTCGGCTGGGCGCGGTTCGTTTCCGGGACTTTCTCCCCGACCGAAATCGCAATGACGATGATCGTCGGATTGGCCTCGATAGTGGGGATTGTTACTGCAGTGCGAATCAGAGCCGGCGTGAGCCTATGGTCGGCAACAGGCATCGTTTTGCTGGTCGCAGCGTTGCAACTGGCGGCCTTTCGATTGAGCCTCCTGCCCGCCATTGCCCATCGCTAACGGTTGGTGCGAACTGCCGCTGGTGGCCGCCGCACCACAGAGTCCGGTATTGAGGGGAATACGACCGTTGGGCGTAAAGCTACGGGTGTAAGGCCCGGCGATCAGGTAGCCGGCGTCCGCGGGATCGCGCAGATAAAAACCTGTCCAGTTGTAGCGCGTCATTTTCTCGTGAAGGCGCTTGGCGATGATGCGCTTCATTAGGGACTCGGCCGTAGGCGCGGTCGGAGCATAGCTTTGCAGTTCCTGGAGAAGCTCTTTATGCGCTGGGGTCATGTCATTGGCTTCGTGTTGAGTGTCAGGAAGCCCGGGCAGCCGTTGAACATTTGCATGCCTACGTGGACGCGTACGCTCATCAGTTTACACGAACGACGAGAGGCACATGCCGGCGCGCCGGCGCTCGCGGCGAGGCAAATGGGACGAGAATTGCTGGATATGCCGCCTCGTAGGCTGTCGCCGCAACAAAAAGGAAAATGCGGTTCTGAGGCTTAATGATCCTGTTATGTATTTCGTATCGTAGGCTTCACCAGCCGAGCGACAACTCCAGTCCCAATAGTCTAGGCTAGGAGTTATGAACCCAGACCGCCGCGGTTTCCGATTTTCGCTGGATGCTTCCGCCGAGATCGCTCAAGAGAACACGCCGAGCGCGACTGTCGCTGTTCGCGCCACCGAAATCAGCCTGCACGGATGTTACCTCGAGACTCCCGCTCCATTCCCGGAACTCACGCCGGTCTTCGTGAAGATTTTCCATGCCAATGAGTACTTCGAAGCCAAAGCCACAGTGGTTTACGTCAAGCCAGCCGCTGGCATGGGCTTGGAGTTTCGCGATCTCAAGCCACATTGCCGAGTAGTCTTGCAAAAATGGATTCTCACCGTTCTCCAAAAGCGCTCGAAAGCAGAGTAGTGTTCCGGCAAGACATCTCTGCGCCCATTCGCACAACCTCGAGTGCCTGCCATCCCACGTCAAACAACTCTGGTATCGTCGACCCCAGCGCACCGTGCATGTCGGCCTGCGTTACCCTCGAGCGCGGATTTTCGTCCCGTGAAGAATCGTTCTGTTGAAAAATGGCCCGCGCGAATCCACGTTTCTCACATTCTCAGCAGTCAAGAGAATCACACCCACTGTGTTGCTGGGCTCCCACACTCGTGGGGAGCGCAACACGGAAAGCGCAGCCCGTCCACCGCGGCTGCTCATCCTAAGTTGCTAATTATCTAGCACTTGAGCTTGCCGTTCCCAGCGGATCCGCCTGGCCTGCGGCTTGCACTCCTCTAAACGATGCATTTTAAGTGGAGGGGACCATGGCGAAATTGGCGGGGAGCTTGTTTAAGTGTATGTGCGCGCGCTTTGTACTTGCGCTTCTCGCGGTGACTACGATCCTGGCAAGTCTGTCTGGCGGACAGACAAGTAACAGCACGCCCCAGTGTGGCGAGGGATCGTTGCTTTACCTTTCGCCCATCTCGGGCCGCTATGAGTCTGTACCGTTGGTCCATACAGATGCGGCACTGGACGTGCGCGGCTTGGTGGCCGCCGCTACGGTGACGCAGCAATACGTCAACTCCAGCACGGCGCCGATCGAAGCCGTTTACATCTTCCCTCTGCCGCATGACGCAGCTGTGTACGACATGGAAATTCGGATTGCCAATCGAGTGATCCGAAGCGAAATCCACGAACGCGCCGAAGCCAAGCGCGTATATGAAGCAGCGAAGTCTGAAGGCCAGCGCGCCGCGCTACTGGAGGAGGAGCGGCCTAACATCTTGACGGTATCCATCGCAAACATCATGCCAAACGACCGCATCGACGTGCGGTTGCGGTACGTGGAACCGTTGCGCTGGGAAGCAGGCCGGATACGGCTGGTTTTCCCAATGGTCGTAGGTCCACGGTACATTCCGGGAACGCAGGCAGTGGATCACACCGGGACCGGATGGTCGTCAGATACAAACGCGGTACTCGACGCGTCCGGAATCACTCCAATCGTTCGGAATCCCGAAAGCCGTTCCGGCCACAATATCTCGGTCACGGTAGATCTTGATTCTGGTTTTGAAGCTGCATCCGTAAAGAGCATTTCGCATGCCGTAAATGTGCATCGTTTGGCGGATGGCCGGCACCGCGTGGAACTCGCCGCAGGGGTCACTCTCCCTAATAAGGATTTCATCTTAGAAGTGCAGCAAGCGGAAAGCACGCAGCCAAAGGCCGCTCTTTTCCTCTCTCCTGGAAACGACTCCGGCGAAACACACTTCTTGCTGGCTGCTTTTCCTCCGACTGTGCAGCCCAAGGAACGCATGCCTGTAGAAATGCTCTACATGATCGACGTGTCTGGTTCCATGTCTGGCACCTCCATCGAGCAAGCTCGCGAAGCGTTGCTCCAGGCGCTGGATCGGCTTAGGCCGAGCGACCGTTTTGGCATTCTCGCGTTCTGTCACAGTTACAAAGAATTCTCGGCAGAGCCGTTGTTTGCCTCTCCGGACAATGTCGCGCGAGCGCGCGACTTTGTGCGAAATCTCGAGGCTGGTGGCGGCACCGAGATGCTGCCCGCCCTTCTTCACCTGATGAGAAAACCGCAAATTCCAGGAACTCTTCGCCATATTGTCCTGCTAACAGACGGTGACCTCGGCAATGAAGAACAAATTTTCGCCGCGCTTCGCCACGACTTGGGCGGAGCGCGTTTGTACACAGTAGCCATTGGGAGCGCGCCGAATCTCTTTCTCGCGACCAAGATGGCGCAATACGGACGAGGGACCTTCACGCATGTCGCGGATATCCAGGAAATTCAGTCGCAAATGACGCGGCTCTTCGAGAGCATCGAAAGTCCCGTGTTGACGGACCTGAAATTGTCCTTTGAAGGTGTGGAAGTTGCGAACGTGTATCCGGCTATTCCGCCGGACCTCTTCCGGCAGCAGCCGCTGCTGATCTTCGGGAACATTTCGAAAGGTGGTGTAGGCAAGCTACGACTGACTGCTCGCGAGGGGAATGACCTTTACGAAACGAGCATCGCATTTGACGCTTCGAAGGCAACTTTCCATCCCGGCATTACGACTCTTTGGGCGCGGCAGTGCGTTGAAGAGCTGATGGACCATTGGCGGGAGTCGGACGAGAACGGGCAAGCGGAGATTCGTGCCAGCGTGATTGCCCACGCGATTCGCTATCGGCTTGTTACTCGGTTTACTTCCTTGGTTGCAGTCGAGGAGGCCGTAGTGAACGCGGGTAGGCAATCCAAGACGGTTCCGGTGCCGACCGAGTTACCGGCCGGTTGGCAAACGGAGAAAGTCTTTGGCGCTCCGGCCACGGGCACGGCCGACGCTTTTCTCGAGACTTTGGGGCTCTCGCTTCTATTAGCCGGTATCGTATTGTTCTGCTTCGTGCGAAGACGAGGAGCACTCTCGTGAAGGTCTTGCGGCATTTGATCGCGCTAATCCTGGTGGCCGGAACGTGCCTCACCGGTCGCGCCGCATACTTACACGTGAAGGCCGAACTTGCGGGCGTACTGATTCGCCGTGCGTGGGAACAAAGCGCGCATTCGGGAGAGCCTCACGCGCCATGGCCCTGGGCAGACACACATCCGGTTGCGCGGCTCCGAATTCCAAGATTAGACTACGACGAAATTGTTTTGGACGCCGCAAGTCCGCGTGCGCTGGCATTTGGTCCGGCGCTACTGCTCAGCGGAGCCGCAATAGGGAAGCCGGGCAACGTGGTACTGGCAGGACATCGAACAAGCTGGTTCCGGCCTCTCGAGAAGATTGCCGGGGGCGACAAAATTCAGATCGCCTGGTTTGATACACGCCGGGGCAAGCTTTACGAGAGGACTTACACCGTAGACTTGATTCAGGTGGTGGAACCAAAGGATGTGACTTTGTTGGAGCCGACTTCGCAAGACGCGCTTACGCTCGTCACGTGCTACCCCTTCGGGAGCAGCCCGCGTTCTCCACTTCGTTACATGGTGCGTGCCTCGCCGATCGGGCCAAGCCGTCCGGCGGAGCGTTCAGCGGTAGGAGCTTCGCAGTCTGAACAGGTGGCCACACATTTAGTAGGCTACCTTCCTGAAAGTGGAAATCCCCGAAAGCGGAAGTCGCGGTGCGCCTGAGTATCTTCAATCGGATGCATATTCGCAATATCGGAAACGGACACCCAATGCGAAACTAATGACGCGCTCCGCAGAGGCTTTGCGTTTGCGCTAGTACGTCTGCATCGAGCTGGGCGACCTGCCATCCTATTGCCGAGCAAACTTGGTCTGCGGTCAATCCCAGCGCTCCGCGCAGGTCCGCGCCTGCGACACGCGCTCCGCTAATTTCCGTCCCGCGAAAAATTGCGTCCCCGAAAAACGCGCCGCGTAAATCAGCGTTTCGCAGGTCGGCATCCATCAAGATCGTTCCCTTGAACTGAGCGCCTGTCATGTTGGCCTCGACCAGTTTTGCCGAGGAGAAATCCGTCTGCTCCAAATTCGCAAACGACAAAACTGCATGCTCCATTTTCGTATCTCGCATGTCGGCGCGCGACAAATCGGAGCGCAACATCTGCGCGTTGCGCAGATTTACTGCGTAAAGGGACGCACCTCCCAGCTTGGCATTGGACATGAGCGCATTCTCGAGCGTTGCGAAGGACATGTCAGTGCCCCGCAAATCGGCTCCCGTGAAGTTCACTCGGCTCGCGTCCGCGGACACCATCACGGTCTTTGACGCCCGCACGCGGTCGAGAATCGCATCCCGCAGCACCGCTTCGCGAAGGTTTGCTCCGCGCATATCGGCTTCAGAAAGATAGGCGCCCTCGAGGTTTGCCCGCCAAAGTTTTGCGTTCACGAGATATGCTTTGTAAGCTCGCGCAAACCGCAAATTCATCTCGTTCAGCTTTGCTCCTGGCACGGATGCCAGAGCTTCCTCGCTCCAATTCCCATGCGGTGGCGGCCCGGATAGCGTCGCCTCCGTCAGCTCCGCATACGGCCTGTACCCGATCGACTGCATTGCTTCCGAGGCCCACCTCAGCACACTCGACGGCGAGTGCTGCGTCGCAACGTTCGGGTCGGAAGGCAATCCGCGGTTCACTCCGAGCGAGAAAATCAGCAACGCGCACCCCGTCAGCAGCGCCGCTCGCCCCGTGGCAATGCTCAGCCGCAATAGATTCTTTGATTTCTGCCGCAACAGGTCTCCGGGTTGCAGAACTCGCGCCACAATGGTCGGAACACACGTCGCCGCCGCCACCGAAAGCGTCAATAGAAATGCGTGCAGCAGCGTCCCGCGAAAATCCTGCCTCACCAGGTACCTCAGCCAAAACATAAATAGCGTGCCCGGTACGACCCAGTAGGCCAGCACCGTCGCCACGACTGTCTCCAGCACCCAAAATGGCGACCGCCCCTCGCGCATCCATCGAAAATGCCGTCTCACCAATCCCATCAAATACCACGGCCCGTCTTTTTCCAGCGTCTGCCCATCTTTGAAAACCGCGGGCAGCCCCGCCATGCTTCCCCACAGACGCAGAAGCAAAAAATGAAAGCGTAAATACAAAATGAAGAGCACCAACGGCGCGCCCATGTAAAAACTCGTCATCGAAATGATTTTGGGCAGCTTCGCAACGGGAATTGCTGAAGCATCGACGATCAGCCGCACATCCGTCGTCAATCCAATCAGCGCAATACAGGCAAGACTCGCACCCAGGAGCAAAAAATAAAACCAGCGCGCCACCTTGGAGGCATCCGAGATTGCTTTCGTGCTGTCGAAAGACGCGATCGTCTCTGGCAGAATCGCATCGAAAAGATTCGTTCCCCCCAGCCGGCCGACCCACACGCCTTCCGCTCCGTAGAGATTCGCCCCCATTAGATTCGCGCCGCGCAGCTCGGTTCCCAGCAGATTCGCGTCGCGCAAATCCGCCTGTACTAGACTCGCACCGCGCAGATTCGCCATCGACAAATCCGCGCCAATCAAATTCGCGCGCTGGATAAAAGCGCCCTCGAGGTTGACTCCCGTGAGGTCCGAGCGCGAAAGATTTACTCCGCAAAGGTCCGCTTTGACGCCGGACTCTCCTCCGGATTCCACCCAAATTTTATGCTGATCGAGAATTTCCGCCAGATCAAGTAGCGAAATCGATCCGGTCGCCTCTTCAGCAGAGATGTGATTCTGCGTATCTTCGATTTCCGCGAGCATCTGGAAACTTTCCCCCACTCGAAAGGATGGTAGCCATTCTTCTGTTCATGGCGCCCACACCAAGCCCCACTATAGCTGAAAGTGACCGGTTCGAATCACCGGATTACTTGCGCTGATTCACTGCTGGGCGAAATCCATCATCTCCTACAACACGCACGAAAAGCGCCTGCCCAAAAGTACAGGACGCGCAGAGGTAACGGCCCTCCCTGTGGATTTCCACCCGCGCATCGGCTTCCCCTCGTTCTTCCTCGGACCAGCCGCCGCTTCCCAGTTTCTGCTCTTTCGGGCGAAACTTGTGAGAGAATTCGCGCCACGCAAACGCGAGCGAGCTAGCCTGTGGCCGACGATTCGATCGAAACTAGTCCGGAATCGCCCATTCAACGGTTTGAAAAAGTTGCTAGTCCGGCCTACACGCTCTTCCTTCTTCTAGTTTTGGCCGTGGTTGCCGTTCTCGGATATTTCTCCACTCATCGCCCGGGCGCCGTGCATGGGGCGAATCGCTTGTTCTTTTATCTCGCCACGATGGCCTGGGAATCGCTTCTTGTCGCCTACATTTATGGGGGCCTCCGGCGCCGCGGAAAATCCATTCGAAACATCGCCGGCCTAAGATTGAAAAGCGCCTTCGATTTCTTCATCGATATCGCCATTGCTTTCGGCTTTTGGATTGCCGCAATCTTCGTTCTCGGCATCGTATCCCGGCTCGTTCACGCGACCGGAATGGCCGAGACCGCGCGCCGACTTGCTCCACAGGGACTGTTCGAATCCCTCCTTTGGATCACTCTCTCTGTCACCGCCGGCATTTGCGAAGAGACCATTTTTCGTGGCTACTTGCGACGCCAATTGGCTTGGACTCGAAGCGCTCCTATTGGCGTGCTTCTGTCGGCGGCGCTGTTTGACGCCGGCCACGTCTATCAAGGCGCAAGGGCTACGGTCGCCATCGGCCTGTATGGCCTCATGTTCGCCATTCTCGCGGAAGCGCGAAGAAATCTGCGGCCGGGAATCATGACGCACGCCTGACATTACCACCTAGCAGGACTGATTATTCGTTTCTTGCCGGTGAAGTGAGGACCAAGAGTTGAACGAAATTTTCGGCGAAGCGGATCGCGAGAGTAACTCTTGACAAAGCAATGCTTGGTTCTTGCTAGCAATTTTCGACGAAGCGGAGCGCTGCGCGAGAAAAACTTTCGGCAGGGCAAAAATATCTCAGCAAAGAAAAAGAGTAAAAAATAGGGGCAGAAAAGTGAAAAAATTAGAGCCGGGGCGCTCCGCTGAGGGGTCGAGGTACCCCGGCTTATCCTGCCCGCCTCCGCAGTGAGCGAGCAAGAAACTTGTGAAAAACCTGCGAAGAATCTTCGCGTTCCGCGTGGGCCGCTTTCGCGACTTCTTCTACCGCGCCTCTGGCCGCATTCGCGGATTCTACAGCGATGCGGTTGCTTCAAAAAAGTTTTAAGAAGTGCTGCTACACCGCGGTCAGCGAGTTGTAATTTCCAGTTGGATCGCGGTTCAACTTTTTGCGACCCGGCTGCTGCATCAGCCAACCGGAAGGCGACCCAGGGCGGCGAGAAGTTAGGACTTCGAGTCTTCGTCCCCGCGGAGAAATTCGTAGCGCTCGATCGCGGCGACGACGCCAATGGCGCCTTCGTCGCGCGGCTCGGTTCGCTGGACGCGGCCGAGGCAGCGCACGCGCACCGGACCAGCCAAAGTGATTTCGTTCGGCAGGGTCAGAAGAATCTCGACGGGCGAGCCTTCCCGTACGTCTTTGGAAAGAAAGAAGTAAACACCGCGAGAGCTGACGTCGCGGGACTCGGTGCTGGTCTCGCCAACCGCGGCGCCCGTGGTCCACCGGACGGTGAGCGGCAGCCGCATTTGGAAGCGTTGAGTTGTGCGGCGTTCGGAACCGGTCAAGGCATACCTCCTGATTGAAAGGAGAGTGTATCCGGGAGCGGCCTAGGGAACAATAGGACTGCGGGTACAAAATCTCTTGAATATTAGAAAGTACCGATGTACTAGGACGGCTGTGGAAAAGGCAATTGGTAGTGGACGAGGGGCGATTCCCCGCAGACCAGGAGTATTCGGTGATCCGTGAGTTCGGCCTCCGGTGGCGGTGTTTTGTTCGGCGGCGCTCTGGGAAACCGAGACAAGCACGCTCGTACATAACGCAAGGGCCGCGTAAGCGCATGAATCGAAAGGAATTACAAGGATTTTATTGTAAGCTGTTGAAAATAAAAGAGTTGTCTGATCTCTATTTGCCTTCTCCTTTGCTCCCTTACTGCTGTTTCAAATCAAGCCGCTGACCGCTGAATCCTTTACATTTCCATCTTGCCGCCGGGCAGGAGATCCCAGACCCGCCAGA
>Ga0137363_10001928_pt1 | contig 12162 bp, 11 predicted proteins | sample MadtaG_FD_104800 | JGI IMG/M metagenome (GOLD analysis project Ga0137363, IMG submission 104800) | Vadose zone soil microbial communities from Angelo Coast Range Reserve, California, USA - Mad1_115_16 metaG | ecosystem: Environmental > Terrestrial > Soil > Vadose zone | place: USA: California...
CGCTTCCCTGCAAGGCGAAGCAAAAAATCCCTGGGACACGAAATGCTGGACCTGCGGCTCGTCTTCCGGTTCCGGCGCCATCGTCGCAGTGGGCCTCGCGCCCTTTGCCCTGGGCACGGAAACCTGGGGCTCGATTCTTTGCCCTTCCGCGTTTTGCGGTCTCAGCGGCCTGCGCCCCACCTACGGCCGGGTCAGCCGCTATGCCGCGATGGCTCTGGCTCCGAGCATGGGCAAAATCGGGACGCTCGCACGCTCGGCCGAAGATTGCGGCCGCGTTTTTGCCGCCATCGCCGGGCATGATCCGAGAGATCGCAGCACCCTTCCCCTGGACAAAGCCGCGTTCACCTATTCGGCGTCTGTGGAGTTGAAGTCGCGCGCGCTGAAAATTGGCTGGCTGACCAATGCCTGGAAAAAGATGGAACCGGGCGTGGCGAAGGCCGCCGATGCCGCAGAGAAAGTGTTGAAGAAATATTTTCCGGGCGTGAAGAATGCGAAATTACCCGAAGGCCCGTTTGAGGACGCCGGCAACGTCATCGTCGCCGTCGAAGGCGCATCGTCGTTTCGCTCGCTGATTCGCTCCGGGCGCGTAAGCGAATTGGCCGACCCACTGGGACAAATCGCCGGCTACGTGAACGAGCAATTTTGCGGCGCCGATTATTTGCAGGCACAGCGCGTCCGCGAGATTCTCCAAAAGAAAATGGAGGCATTGTTTGATTCCTTTGACTTGCTGGTGACTGTAACGCAGCCGGTCGCCGCGACGCCGCTGGACTTGAACCTCGAGACTGGGCTTTCTTACGCAGATCCGCTCGGCGGCATCGGAAATTTGTGCGGCCTCCCCGCTCTGTCTGTACCATGCGGCTTCACGGAAAAGAATCTTCCCGTAGGCTTGCAATTCATGGCTCGCGCCGGCGATGACATCGCCGTCATCCAGGCCGCGCGCATCTACCAACTGCACACCGACTGGCATCGCAGGCACCCCAAGGTTACGTGATACCCTCTCGCTGGAGGTGCGATCGCGATGCACGGAATTTGGAAGGATATGTTTTTCCTCAGCCTGCCGATCCTGGAGAAAATTCTGCGGCCGGTCATTGTCTACATTTTCCTCATTGTCGGCCTGCGCCTGTCCGGGAAACGCGAACTCGCGCAGCTCAATCCCTTCGACCTGATTGTTCTCCTGACGCTATCCAACACCGTACAGAACGCCATCATCGGCGACGACAACAGCGTCACCGGCGGAATCATCGGAGCGGCTTCCCTGCTCGCCATCAACTACCTCGTCGTGCGTTTTCTCTACGATCACCGCAAGATCGATCAACTTGTCGAGGGCAGAGCCGATGTCCTGATTGAAGATGGAAAAGTCTACGAACACAGACTCAAGAAGGAATTGATTACCAAGCAAGAGCTCGCGGCTGCGGCGCGCAAGCAGGGATTCGATTCGCTTGCGGAGGTGCGGCAGTGCGTCTTGGAGCCGGGCGGAACGTTGAGCTTTACTGCCAGGAAACCGGACACCGAGGATATTCGACATCAGGCGTTGTTGAAGAAATTCGACGCGCTGACGGAAGAACTAGCGCGGTTGCGCAAGCTGCAGCCGCCGGCGACGGCGTAAGAGCATGCGCGGTCGACTTCAAGACAAAAGGGGAAAGAACAAAGATGGAAGACGGCGTGGAACTGCCGGAAGGCCGCGAAATTCATGAAGAGTATCGGTATACACTGCCGGTTTCGCTGACGATTTCGATTCTTGCCGTGCTGGTTGCCGGCGCGGCGCTGCTGAGCCATCGCGCGCACACGGAGGAGTTGCTGCTGCAAGCGCAGGCCACGGATCAGTGGGCTTACTACCAGGCAAAAAATATCCGCTGGCACGAAATGCAAAGTATCGCGGACCTGCTCGGCGCGCTGGCCCCGCAGGACAAGGAAAAAACGGCGGCGCTGCACGAAAAATATCTTGAGGAAGTGCAGCGCTACGAAGGCGACAAGGAGGACATCAGCGAAAAAGCCAAAGAATTGGAGAAGGAGCGTGACCTGATCAGCCGCCGCGCGGACCGCTTTGACGGCGGCGAGGCGCTGCTGGAAGTGGGGTTGGTGATTTGCTCGATCACCTTGCTGACCAAGCGCCGCGCCTTCTGGATCGCCGGAATATTCGTTGGAGCATTCGGCGTAGCGATGGCGGTGACAGGATTGTTTTTGAAGTGAGAGGCGACGACAAGAAAAGAAAAGCGAATGATAACGCAGAGACGCAGAGTACTCAGAGGGAGCGCAGAGATTTAGTCGCGTCAACTATTCGCTCCGATTAGTTGCAGGCACTCGAGGGCGGCGGCGATGGTGCGATCGATGTCTTCGGGGGTGTGGGCGGCGGAGAGGAAGGCGGCCTCGAATTGCGAGGGGGCCAGGAAAATGCCGCGGTCGAGCATTTCGCGAAAGAAGCGCGCGTAGCGTTGGGTGTCGGAGCGTTTCGCTCCCGTGTAATCACGAACGGGCTGGTCGGTAAAGAATATTGTGCCGAGGGAATGGCTGGCATTCACTTGTGCCGCGACATGCGTTTCCGCGATGGCTTTGCGCAAGCCGGAGACGAGGCGTGCGGCGTTTTGGTTGATGCGCTCGTACAAGCCGGGCGCCGTCAACTGCCTCAGCGCGGCGATGCCCGCGCTCATGGCCAGCGGATTTCCGGCTAGCGTGCCGGCCTGGTAGACGGGACCGAGCGGCGCGACGTTGTCCATCAGCTCGGCGCTGCCGCCGTAGGCCGCGACGGGAAGGCCCCCGCCGATAATTTTGCCGAGCGTGGTGAGGTCGGCTTCGACTCCAAGAAGTTGCTGCGCGGCGCCGTTGTGCAGGCGGAAGCCGGTGATGACTTCGTCGATGATGAGCAGCGAGCCATTCTTTTTGGTGATGTCGCGAAGGCTGGAAAGGAAATTGAGAGCGGGCGGAACGACGCCCATATTGGCGGCGATGGGCTCGACGATTGCGGCGGCGATTTTATTTTTGCGTTGGTCGAAAATTCGCTCGACCGCGCCGAGATCATTGTAGGGCGCGTTGAACGTCAGTTCGGCGAGCGCTTGCGGAACACCGGGGCACTCCGCGATGTCCAGCGTGGCGAGGCCGGAACCGGCTTGCGAAAGAAAACTATCGGCGTGTCCGTGGTAGCCGCCTTCAAATTTTAGAATGAAATCGCGCTTGGTGACTCCGCGCGCGAGCCGCACCGCGCTCATGGTCGCTTCGGTGCCGCTGGAGACGAAGCGGATTTTTTCGATGGAAGGAATCGCGCGGGTAATCAGCGTGGCGAGTTCGATCTCGAGTTCGGTGGTGACTCCGAAACTGGTGCCGCGTTTGGCTTGCTGGGCGATGGCCGCGGTGATGGCGGGATTAGCGTGGCCTAACAGAATGGCGCCCCAGGAGCAGACGAAATCGAGGAGTTGGTTTCCGTCGACGTCGTAGAGATATTGGCCTTCGCCGCGCTCGATGATGAGCGGGTCTCCGCCAACGGAGCGGAACGCACGCACGGGGCTGTTGACGCCGCCAACGAGAAGTTTTGTGGCGCGCTCGAAGATTTCGCGAGAGCGGCGGCGGTCGCGGTGCAGGGTTGGTCGTGTTGCGCTCATGGGTCTTGACTCACGATAGCACGGGAAAGGCCTGCCTCTGTTCTGGCTTTTGCGGCACAGTTGAAACCGTGCTCTGACGGGGAAGCGCCAGGCTAAAGCCCGCCGCTACGTAACGGGGAAAAGCATCCTTCACCCGCCAGAATGCGGCGGGCAAACGGCGCGAGCGGGTTCGGGATGACAGCGGGAGGCGCATCGTAGGGTCATTGCAGGTCGGCGAGGACGGCGACGTCGAATTTGGAATAATACTTCTTTACGTCGCTGGAGCCGTACTTGGCGCGGAATTTTTCGACTACGGACGCCACCTGTTTGGGGTCAGTGACTGGAGCAACCTTCCGATCGGCCTTTGCGCCACCGGCCTCGATTTGGATGGACGGGTTCTTGAGCACATTCTTGTACCACTGTGTATCCGAGCCGGTCACGGGCAAGAGATAGAGCTTGTTGTCTTCCGAGACGAACCAGACTGGGATGGAGATCGAGCGCCCTGACTTTCTGCCGGTCACCGTGATGTTGACTTCCCGAGATCGGGAAAGGCGGTCCTTTAGAGGGTCGCTACGCGTTGGCTTGTTACTCATGCAAAATCTCCTTGACTCCGGTTTGATGCCGGGCGGCTCAGCAAGTTGCGAACAACAAAAGGGCTGGCGGATAGAACGCCGCGGCCGGTACATGTGCTGCGGCGGGGACCGTAGAAGATCAGTCGTCCCTCCGGGACTCGAGTTTTGTTTTGTTTCCGTACCCAGGACTTCGTCCTGGGCTAAATTCTTCGCCGTCCCATGGGAGACTTGTGGGCACGGCGGCTAGTAATGCTCCCAAATGGCTTTCCAGTGTTCGTCGGGGTGGGTGGACTTCACGATAAGCTGGTTGCCGTAGAGCTCGAAGGCGCGCGGGAGGCCTTTGCCGATGAGGCTGCGCACGAGTGCGCCCTCGACGTGGTAGGTGAAGGTATGAGTGCTTTCGTTGATCTGGTATGAGCCGAAGGAGGCTTCGTAGCCGCCTTGCGAATACTGCTCAGACGCGGCAGTGGTGTGTGCGGGCGGGTTGCGTTCCATGACCTGGACGGACATGTGACCGTCGCGTGTGAAGACGAGCAGTCCGGTGGAGTCGGCAGGGTGAGTTTTGCCGTCGGCGTCTTGCGTTTCGAGCGAGGCCAGGCGCCATGCTCCGACAAAGCGGTCCTGGATGCTGTCATTTGTGCCGCGACCTTGGTTGCCGGACAGCGATGTTGAGGTCATGCCGAGAAACGAAGACAGTACGCTGAGGAGAAACAGTGTTTTCATGTTCCCTCCATGTCACTCGCCGGGCTGAGGGTGAAACCGAGGTCTGTGGTTTCCCGCTGTCAGATAAAGGCCGGAGCGCTCGCGACTAGAGGCGCTCGCTAGCCAGTCTGAAGACTGGCCACTACACGCTCAGCGGCCGACCATTTTCTGCAGATTCTCCGGGTAGCGGGCGCCTTGCACTGCAATTTTTGAGGCGGCGGTGTCGATTTCTCGGAGATCGTCGGGCGTTAGGTTGACGGAAACTGCTGCGATGTTTTCTTCTAGGCGGGCTAGCTTGGTTGTGCCGGGGATGGGGACCATCCAGGGCTTTTGGGCTAGGAGCCAGGCGAGGGCTATCTGCGCGGGGGTAGCTTTCTTGCGTTCCGCGATGTTGCGAAGCAGAGCCACGAACGACTCATTCGCTTTCCGGTTCTCTGGCGTAAAGCGCGGGACGATGTTGCGGAAATCACTTTTGTCGAACTGCGTATGTTCGCTGATCTTTCCGGTGAGGAAGCCTTTACCAAGAGGACTGAATGGAACGAAGCCGATTCCGAGTTCCTCGAGGGTCGGGATCACTTCCTTTTCAGGTTCTCTCCACCACAGGGAGTATTCGCTTTGGAGTGCAGTCACGGGCTGAACGGCATGTGCGCGACGGATGGTCTGCACGCCTGCTTCGGAAAGTCCGAAGTGCTTCACCTTGCCTTGCCGAATCAGCTCTTTCACCGCTCCGGCAACGTCTTCGATCGGCACGTTCAAATCGACACGATGTTGGTAGAACAGATCGATCGCATCCAGCTTGAGCCGCTTGAGCGACGCCTCAGCAACCTTTTTGATGTGCTCAGGGCGACTATTTAAGCTGGTCCACTTGCCTCCATCGGCAGGATTCGCCTCCCAGCCGAACTTCGTTGCGATCACCACCTTGCCGCGGAAGGGAGCGAGAGCTTCGCCCACGAGTTCTTCGTTTGTGAACGGGCCGTAGACTTCGGCGGTGTCGAAGAAGGTGACGCCGCGTTCGACTGCTGCTCGAATGAGCGAGATCCCTTCCTTCTTGTCCACGGCGGGCCCGTAGCCGAAACTCAGTCCCATGCAGCCGAGGCCGAGAGTCGAAACTTCCAAGTTGCTTTTGCCAAGTTTGCGTTTCTGCATTGTTTTCTCCTGCGAGGTACATATTAAGGCGACGCTCGACGCCGTGGCAAAGGATTCAGAGGAGAGGAAGAGAAAAGAAAAAGCAGGTCCCTCGGCTTCGCTTGGGATGACAATTCCATTCGTAGGCTGACATTGCGCCGAGATGGGGCGCAGCAGTGCTGCGCCCCTACGATGAAGCGGATTAGCAGTGCTCGAGCCAGCGGGCGGCTTGCTTCGCGTGGTAGGTGAGGAGGATGGAGGCGCCGGCGCGCTGGATGCTGGTTAGGATTTCGAGGACTACGCGTTTTTCTTCGAGCCAGCCTTTGGATGCTGCGGCTTTTACCATGGCGTATTCACCGCTTACGTTGTAGGCGCCTACGGGGACGTCGAATTTTTCGCGGACGGCGCGAATTACATCGAGGTAGGGTAGCGCGGGCTTGACCATTACCATGTCGGCGCCTTCTTCCAGGTCGAGCGCGACTTCTTTCAGGGCTTCGCGGGCGTTGGCGGGATCCATCTGATAGCTGCGGCGGTCGCCGAATTGCGGAGCGGATTGCGCGGCTTCGCGGAAGGGTCCGTAGAAGCCGGAGCAGTACTTGGCGGCGTAGGAAAGAATGGCGATGTTTTCGAATTTGTTTTCGTCGAGTTTTTCGCGGATGGCGGCGACGCGGCCATCCATCATGTCGGAAGGCGCGACGATGTCAGCGCCGGCGCGCGCGTGAGACAAGGCTTGCTCGGCGAGGATGGCGACGGTGGCGTCGTTGGCGACGGCCGGTTCATTGGTTAAATGATCGTGCTCGATGACGCCGCAGTGGCCGTGGTCGGTGTATTCGCAAAGGCAAACATCGGTGATGACGAGCAGTTTGAGATTGGCTTTGCGGATGGCTTCGATGGCCCGCTGGACTACGCCCTGGGGAGAGAGAGAACTTGCGCCGCGCGGATCTTTTGATTCGGGCAAGCCGAACAGAATGACTCCCGGAATTCCCAGCGACTCCACTTCCCTGCACTCTTCGACAATTTGATCCGCGGACTGCTGATAAATATCCGGCATGGAGCTGACTTCCTGGCGGACTTTGCTGCCGGGGCAGACGAACATGGGATAGATGAGGCCGGAAGCGGAAAGCTGCGTTTCGCGGACGAGTCCGCGCAAGGCTTCGGTACGGCGTAGGCGGCGGGGGCGTTGTGTGGGGAAAGGCATTTCGTATTTCTTTAGTTTAGCGCAGGTGGGGAGAGGTTGCTGAAAAATGCGCCCACATCAGCATTATTTTGCCGGAGCTAAGAGAAAACTCCGAAGAGCGCTCGCGCTTGGGCGCTCGCTAGCCGGGCTGAAGCCCGGCCTCTACTAGCGGAAGAGAAAGGCCTCAGGCCCAAAAGGCGGGCCTGAGCTACAGGTTTCGTACCTTACGCTTGCGGCGTGGGAGCGAAAAAGGTTTCCAGAGCTTCGATTACGGCGGGGACGGTGGTGTTGGAGGCTTGCACGATGTTGCGAAGGCCGGCGTCGCGAAGGGCGGAGGCGGTGACGGGGCCTACCGCGACGACGGCGGTTTTGCGGGACAAATCGGAAATGGAGCGAAGCACCTGACCGCCTTTGCCTTCGTCCCAATTGAGAAAATTGCGAACGGCGGAAGGACTGAAGAACAAGATGGCTTCGAGGCGGCCGGAAAGGAATTGGGTTTGCCCTTCGCCGTCCGGTTCCGCGGCAAATGTGCGATAGGCGATGACTTCAGTCACTTGCGCACCGAGGCGACGGAGCGCGTCGGGCAGCTGTGCGCTAGCCAGATTGCTACGAGGGAGAAGGATGCGTTTGCGAGCGAACTCGGCGGCAAATTCCTCTGCCAGAGCCAGACCCTGATGCTTCACGGCGACATGGCTTACGGGCAAACCAGCCCTGTGAGCCACTTCGGCGGTCACCGGACCGACGGCTGCGATGCGCAGAGCCGTAAAGGAATTCATAACGTCGACGCCAAGAGATCGCGAGCGGTCCACCAGTGCGCGAACAGCGTTTGCGCTGGTGAGCAAGAGCCAGTCAAACGCGCGCAAATCGCGAAGCGCCTGATCGAGCGGGGCAAAATCATTTGGCGGGTGAAAGGAGATCATCGGCTGGAGCACGGGTTTGGCGCCGCGAGCCTCCAACTCACGAATCAGCGACTCGGTCTGTTCTGACGCGCGGGTGATGAGAATATTCCTGCCAGCGAGGGGCGATGCGGAGGCTTCAACCATGCTGGCCTCTGACTTCTTCGAGGATGGATTGCGCGCCGGCCTCGAGGAGGAGGCGGGCGACGTGTTCGCCGAGAGCGGCAGCTTGTTCGGGCGTGGCGGTGGCGCGTTGGCGGACGTATTGCGCGCCGTCGACCGAGCAGACGCAGGCCTCAAGGACGAATTCGCCGCGCTCGTTGCGCGCCCAGGCGCCGAGAGGCACCTGGCAGCCGCCCTGCAACGCGGAGAGCAGGGCACGCTCGGCGATGATGGCGGAGCGGGATTCGGCGTCGTCGAGAGTGCCGAGGACTTCGGCGGCTTCGGAGTCAGCAAGTCGACATTCGGCGGCAATCGCGCCTTGACCGACGGCGGGGAGAAAAACATCGGGAGCAAACGTTTCGGTGATGCGATCGCTCCAGCCGAGGCGATCGAGGCCGGCTTTGGCCAGCAGGATGCCGTCGTATTCACCGCTTTGCGCCTTGCGCAGGCGCGTGTCGACATTGCCGCGGAGGTCGCGGACATCGAGATCGGGACGAATGTGGCGAAGCTGCGACTGGCGGCGAAGGCTACCGGTGCCGATGCGGGCGCCCTGGCGCAGATTGGCGAGGGTGGCGCCGCTGGCGGCGACGAGGCAGTCCCGGACATCTTCGCGGCGGAAGACGGCGGGAAAGGACAGGCGCGAGTGGATTTCGGTGGGAAGGTCCTTGACGCTGTGGACCGCGACATCGATCGATTCGTCGAGCAGAGCGTCTTCGAGTTCCTTGATGAAGATACCCTTGCCGCCGATTTGGGTCAGCGGGGCGTTGGCGAATTTATCGCCGAAAGTCTTGATGACGACGATTTCCGCTTCAACACCGGCGGCGGAAAAGAGGCGCTTGCGGACGTATTCGGCTTGCCATTTGGCCAACAGGCTGCCGCGCGTGCCGATGCGCAGGTGCCTCACGGCTTGTCCCTTTTGGAGAGGAAGAGATCGCGGAGAGCTTCGACGTTTTGGATCTTGCGGCGCAATTCCTTTTCACCGCGCAAGCGCTCGGCGGGCTGGACCAAGAGTTTGTCGAGGAGCTCGTCCATCAAGGATTCCATGCGCTCGCGATCGCCAGGCGCGAGATGATTCATGGTATCCAAGCGAGCGCGGATGAAAGCGGCACGCTCTTCGCGGATGCGGGAACGCAGCGCATCGACCAGGCCGACGAGTTCGACGCTGGCTTGCCATGAGAGAAATTTGCCGACGTGCTCTTCGACGATTATTTCGGCGCGAGGGATTTCGCTTTCGCGAGCGTTGCGATTTTGCTCGACGATTTCGGTAAGGTCGTCAATGTTGTAGACGTAGAGGTTGTAAAGATTCGCGGCGGCGGGATCGACGTTGCGAGGAACACCGAGATCCATCACGAAGAAAGCGCGATTGGAGCGCGCGGCCATGGCGCCTTCGAGAATTTGGCGAGTCAGGACGGGTTCTTCGGAAGAGACGGAAGAGACCACGACATCCGGAGAGGAGAAAGCGGCATCCCAGTTGCCCCATTCCACTACGCGGCCGCCGAATTGGGTGGCTAGAGCTTGCGCTTTGTCACGGGAGCGATTCATTACATGAAGATGGGCGATGCCTCGGTCGCGGAGCGTGGAAACGACCTGCTCGCTGATGGTGCCAGCGCCGAGGACCAGGGCGCTGCGGTCAGCGAGTTTTCCGAAAATGCGCTCGGCGAGTTTTACGCCAGCGCCTGCGACAGACATGGGGCGAGTGCCCAATTCGGTTTCGGAGCGGACCCGTTTCCCGGTTTCGAGCGCGCCCTGGAAAAGGCGGTTGAGGACTGGGCCAGTCGCGCCGTGTTCGTGAGCGAAACGATAGGCTTGGCGGACTTGGCCGAGGATTTCGGCTTCGCCGAGGAGGAGCGAGTCGAGACCGGCGGAGACACGGAGGAGATGGCGGACGGCGGCGCGATCGTAGTGCTGGTACAGAGCGCCGTTGAGAACTTCGGGGCGAATAGAATGGAATTCGCTGAGGAAGGAAGAAAGGCCGGGTGCGGATTCGTGGGAGGCTTCGGGCGGGACACCATAGACTTCGCTGCGGTTGCAGGTGGAGAGGACGAGAGATTCTTCGAGGAGGCCGCGGGAGCGGAGTTCGTCGGCGGCGCGGCGGGCTTGTTCGGCGGTGAAGGAGACGCGCTCGCGGAGCTCGAGGGAAGCGGTGCGATGATTTAGGCCAACTAGGACGATTTCCATTTGTGATGCCCTGCCGCGACTGCCTGGGTACGAGAGCTAAGATTTTTCTTCAGGGGCCAAAGCCCTCTTGTGCCCGAGGTTAATGCCGGAGCTAAAGCTCCGACCCCCAAAACCTGCGCCGCTTGCGCGGCTGGCCAGTCTAAAGACTGGCCACTACAAACGCTGGGACGCGCCGAAGCGCGCCCCTGTGACAGCTCCACAACTTCAAAAATAACGGTGGGAGTGCGAGAGGTACAGGTTCACCACCGTGAAACTCAAGATTACGATTACGAAATTGAAGATGCAGAGCCGGGAGGCTCGGGCGCCGCGCCAGGAGGTGGTGCGGGAGAGTTGCAGATAGGCGGCGTAGAGTGCGAGTACGAGGAGCGTTACCACGTATTTGGGATCGTAATACCAAAATTGGCCGGTGAGGCGGTCGACCCAGATAAAACCGAGAACGGTGCCGACGGCGATGGAGAGGAGGCCGACGAGAACGCTGGAGCGGCTCATGCGCTCGAGGAGATCAAGCGCGGGAAGGCGCCAGACGACTTCGCCGAGTTTGTGGTTGCGCAGGAGGCGATTTTCGGCGAGGTAAATGAGGCTGAGGACAAAAGATAAGCCGAAGGCGGCGTAGGCGAGGATGCTGAGCGTCACATGCAGGGCGAAGATCGGACCGCGGGCGGGGGTGGCGGAGAGGCGGTCGGCCGGGGCGAGATGGGCGGCGAGGAAAAAGACCAGGATGAACGGGAGGACGAAGGCGCCGACGGAACGCTGGCGATGGTAGAACTCGAGGGCGAGATAGGTTAGGGCGAGCAGCCAGCCGAAGAGGGACATGGAGCCATAGAGATCGTGGTAAGGGACGGTGTTGAGGCCACGGGAGCGCTCGAGAAGAGCGAAATAGTGGGCGGCGAGGCCGAGGGCAAGAAAAACGGTGCCGAGACGGCCGGCGAGTTTGCTGCCCGTGTAGAGATAGCGCGTGTACGAGCCGAGACTCAGGACGTAGGCGAGCAGGGTCAGAGATAGGAAGAGATGTGGCACGTTGAAGTAAGAGTATAGCGCAGCGGTGAGGTGTGGGCGGAAACGGGGGCGTGTACGAAACACGGTTAGTGCCTGCGCTGATACGGTCGCCTAGGAGCTAGTTCATACAGCGCAAAAGCGGCAGCAAGACTGCCGCACTCCAAGGGTTAGTGAATCTGGCGGGTTTTGCGGGACATGTAATCCATGAGGAGATACTGGCCGAGGGTGTAGGGGGTGGTGAAATAGGCTTTGCCGCGGCACATTTCGGTGATTTTCTGGACGAAGTGCACGAGGCTGTAGTCGCTGGCGAGCATGAAGGTATTGATCAAAATTCCGGCGCGCTTGCACTTGTTGACTTCTTCCAGGGTCTGACCGACGACGAAGGGGTCGAGGCCGAAGGCATTTTTGTAGATGCGGCCGTCCTCGAGAGTGAGGGCGGAGGGCTTGCCGTCGGTGATCATGACGATTTGGCGCATGTCCTTTTTCTGGCGAAGCAAAATTCGTTGGGCCATGCGCAGGCCTTCACGGGTGTTGGTGTAGTAGGGGCCGACTTGCACGCGGGCAAGCTCAGCAAGCGGCACTTCTTCGGCGCTGTCGTGGAAGAGGACAAGGTTCAGGGTGTCGCCGGGATATTGCGTGCGAATGAGATGCGAAAGGGCCATGGCCACACGCTTGGCAGGAGTGAAACGGTCCTCGCCGTACAAAATCATGCTGTGGCTGCAATCGAGGAGCACGACGGTGGCGCAGGAACTGTGATACTCGCACTGGTGAACCATCAGGTC
>Ga0137363_10001933_pt1 | contig 12149 bp, 4 predicted proteins | sample MadtaG_FD_104800 | JGI IMG/M metagenome (GOLD analysis project Ga0137363, IMG submission 104800) | Vadose zone soil microbial communities from Angelo Coast Range Reserve, California, USA - Mad1_115_16 metaG | ecosystem: Environmental > Terrestrial > Soil > Vadose zone | place: USA: California...
AGTCTATGAAGAAGACCGCCTGCTTGAGAACACAAGAAAAATGGGTGCGGTGATGAAGGAATTGCTTCAGAATCTGCAGTCCCGTCATCCAACCGTGGGTGCAGTGCGTTCGATTGGCCTCTTCGGCATCGTTGAGTTGGTGCGGAATCGCAGCACGCGCGAGCCCCTGGCGCCCTTCAACGGCAGCTCCGAGGAAATGGCCGCCCTGGGGAGATTTTTCCGCGAGCAGGGCCTGTACACATTGCTACGCTGGAACACGTTCTTCACCAATCCACCGCTTTGTATCACCGAGAAGGAACTCCGCGAAGGCTTCGCGATTATTGATCGAGGGCTGGAAGCCACAGACAAAGCCGTTGTGGGGTGAGAATAGCCGGAGTGAACTTCCCTTTATACGCTAATTGGCGATTCGCATCACGCGAGGCCCAGAAGGATTCACCAGGGTTCGGGCGGTGTGGAAAACCTAAAAATCCTGGAGAACTGACGATGTGGCTTCAAGTGATGGTTTGGATCTTGGCCAACGCTGGCATTTGGTTTTGTTTGGGGAGTGTGGTCGCCCAGGAAACCGCCAAACCAGCGAGGGAATCCGCGAACATCCTCTTCCTAAACGGACATATTTATACGTCGAATCCAAAGCAACCTTGGGCAGAAGCGATAGCCATTCGCGGCGGCAGAATTCAGGATGTGGGCACGAATGTAGCATTGAAGCGATACCGTGGAGCGAAGACCCAGGTGATCGATCTAGCCGGACGGATCATGCTGCCTGGAATGATTGACAACCACACGCATTTTCTCTGGGCGAGCTTCGGTCTAGCGGGCGTAAAGGTCAATGCCGCCCGCAATCTGAACAATATGGAAGCGATCCTGACTGAGTACGCAAAAGCTCACCCAACGGAATCTTGGGTGTATGGCGATGGATGGCCATATGGCGCGTATTGGCCTTCCGGTCTTCCCACCAAGGACCTGCTCGACAGGATATTTCCAGACAGGCCGGCAACGATCATGTCCGAAGACGGACATAGCTTGTGGGTGAATTCACGAGCCATGGCGGTGGCGGGAATTACTCGGGACACACCAAATCCCGCAGGTGCCACGCGCGGAACTATAGTCCGTGACCCGCAAACCGGGGAACCGACAGGAGTAATGGAGGAGGGTGCAAAGAGCCTGATCATGCGGGTCATGGAAGCCAACCTTCCAGAGGAGGAGAAATTCCGCAGGCTTCGCATCGGCCTAAAGTTCGCAAACGAGCATGGAATCACGAGCGTGGTCAACGCCACCGGCGATATTCCGGAAATGGAAGCGTACGAGAAACTCCACCAGCGAGGCGAGCTTACGGTACGGATGACGACAGCTTTCGCCGAGGACGTTGGTGTGCGCCATACGCTCTCCGAGCAGGAGCTCCGAGACTTCGAGGCGGCTCGACAGCGGTTCCAGGGAGCTTGGGTGCGGGCCGGCATCGTCAAGTTTTTCACGGACGGCGTTATCGAGACACACTCGGCCGCAATGCTAGAGCCGTACGCCGATACGCCTGGCAAGAAGGGTGAGATGCTCTATACGCCAGAGGAACTAAAACAAGACTTTCTTGAGCTAGATCGGCGGGGATTTCAAGTAATGACTCACGCAGTCGGGGATGGCGCGGTCCGTACCGTCCTCGACGCCTATGAATTTGTCGAAAAACAAAACGGGCCGCGTGATCGACGCTGGCGCATCGAGCACATGGAAGTCGTCGACCCAGCGGACCGTCCGCGGTTTGCGAAACTCGGAATCATCGCCGCGTTTCAGCCCTGGTGCTGTCCACAATTGGGAGACCCGTGGGGGGACCATGTCGGCAAGGAAAGACTTAGCGCAGGTCTTCCATGGCGTGACGTTATCGAGCCGGGAGCTATACTCAGTATGGGCAGTGATTGGCCGGTGGAATCACTGAATCCCTTTCCGATTATCCAGACAGGCGCGACGCGAAGGACCGGCCCCGGCAAAGACGCGTTCTTTCCCAACCAAGCACTCACCCTCGACCAAATGCTTGCGGGCTATACCCGAAACAATGCCTACACGGAGTTCATGGAAAAACAAATCGGCTCGCTGGAGACCGGCAAATTGGCCGACCTAATCGTGTTGTCTCAAGACCTTTACAAGATTCCCGCTGTACAGATTGGCAAAACCAAGGTCTTGCTGACGATGGTGGATGGAAGAACTGTATGGCGGAGCGGGCTCTAAACATAAGCCAACCATGGCCGTGCCTCGTGCCAGCAAGCCAACTATCTGGAGTACCGATCTTCGGAATGAAATTCAAGCACCCGCGTCTGGTGCAAATTGTGATTTTGTCTTGACTGCTGGAGTCTACTTCTCTAACGTTCCTCCGCAGCATCCAGACCTTACATCCCTATAGTAAGGTTAGAGCGTTCGATCTGCTTTCCCGTACGTATCAATGCTGGATTCGAACCGACGAGGTTTTCTTATGGCAGAGCAGAATCAAGACAAACATTTGGGTATGGACAGGCCCATCGGGCGGCGCGACTTTCTCAATGGCGTCGCCATCGCCGCGGGTGCGAGCCTTGCGGGAGGCTTGCTCGCCGGACTCGCATGGCGGGCAGAAGGCTCGGAACAATTTGCTCAGGACAAACCCGGCTACTACCCTCCTGTTCTTACAGGCATGCGCGGCAGCCACGACGGATCGTTCGAGGCCGCTCACTTAGCCCGCGACGGCAGTTTTTGGAACAGTGCGGGCTCTCCAGTCGAGACCGGAGAGACCTATGACCTGGTCATCGTGGGCGGCGGCATCAGCGGCTTAGCCGCAGCTTATTTTCACCGCAAACAAAATCCTTCCGCGCGCATCTTGATTCTCGATAATCACGACGATTTTGGCGGTCATGCCAAGCGAAACGAATTTCACCTCAACGGCCACATGCTGCTCGCAAACGGTGGCACAGTTTCAATCGAATCGCCTTTTCCCTACAGTGTCGAAGCGCGCGGCTTGCTTACGGAACTGGGAATAGAGCCCGCTAAGTTCGAAGAAAAATTCGACGACAACAAGGTGTACAAAGGCCTCAAATCGGCTTACTTCTTTGACAAGGAAACATTCGGCACGGACCGGCTGGTGGTTGGAGGGCCGGCCCCGTACGGCAAGCAAGGCGCCGTTTCTTGGTCCGACTTCCTCGCGAAAACACCTCTAAGCGAAGCGGTCCGGAAAGACATCGTCCGCTTGCAGGAAGCGAAGCTCGACTATCTGCCGGGAATTTCTTCCGACGAAAAAAAGGAAAAGTTGTCTCGCATGAGTTACAAGGATTTTCTCTTGAAGCTCGTCAAGGTCGATCCTGGGGTGATTCCGTTCTATCAAACCCGCACTCACGGACTGTTTGGAGTCGGGATCGACGGAGTTTCGGCTCTCGACTGCTGGGGGCTTCGTTTTCCCGGTTTTCAGGGGATGGATGTTGCGCCAGGCCCCTATCGTCGCATGGGTTTCACCGCGATGGGGGAGGCTACACCCGAAAAGGAGCCCTATCACTTCCACTTTCCAGATGGAAACGCCTCGATCGCGCGGGCCATCGTACGGGCGCTCATCCCGGAAGCGGCGACCGGCCATTCGGCCGAAGATATCGTCACGGCGAAATTCGACTATGCGAAGCTTGATAGGAACAGCAATTCCGTACGGGTGCGGTTGAGCAGCACAGCGGTGCGAGTGCGGCATATCGGCAACCCCACGTCGGCGAAAGAAGTAGAAGTCAGTTACGCACGCGAGAAAAAAACTTACAACGTGCGGGCCAAGGGCACGGTGTTGGCTTGCTGGAACATGATGATCCCGTATCTTTGTCCGGAACTGACGGACACGCAAAAGGAGGCGCTGCGTTTTGGCGCCAAGGTTCCCTTGGTATATAGCGTAGTCGCCGTCAAGAACTGGAAGGCATTTCACACCTTGGGAATTCAGCGCATTTCTGCTCCGGGGATGTACCACACGGGCGTCGGCCTGGATCAGCCGGTCAGCATCGGCGATTACAAATGCTCCCAGACACCGGATGAGCCCATTCTGCTGCGCATGACCCGCACGCCATGCATGCCGGGGCTCTCGGAGCGGGATCAGCATCGGGTCGGGCGCGGAGAATTGCTGTCGACGCCATTCGAAACGTTTGAGCGCAGTATCCGCGATCAGTTGTTGCGCATTTTATCGTCGGGAGGTTTCGATCCTGCCCGGGACATTGAGGCCATTACCGTTAATCGATGGCCGCACGGTTATGCCTACGAGTACAATCCACTTTGGGATCCCGATTGGCCTGAGGGACAGCGGCCGTGCGACATTGCGAGGAAACGCTTCGGACGGATTGCGATCGCCAACTCCGACGCCGCTGCCGCGGCTTATACCGACCAGGCGATTGACCAAGCCTTCCGAGCTGTTAAGGAGCTGGCGTAGTATCTTCCTAGACTACAGTTTTGGCTTGACACGTCACCGTGATTTCCTTAAGGTTCCATGATTATAGTAAGGTTGGGCCTTTGCTGTGCCCAGGGTTGGACAAGCGATGCTCGAGGAATCGCTCAGGGGTGAGGCGGTTTCCATGCCACACACGTTCTTCCTCGATGGTGTCTATCGACTTACTCGACGACACAACCTGGCGTCTCCCCCCTGCCCCGCTTTTTTCTCTGTTCCAATCATAGATGCACGGTTGCCTACGAGAATTTCTCACCAGGCGAGAGCTCGGAAAGATTTCTTACCAAATTCGGAGGTCAGCTCATGAGCGGAAAAATGTGGCGTCGAAACCTTAAGTATCACATCACCCTGTACGTGCTGCTGACTGCCGTCGGTTTCCTGGTCAGCTGTATTTCTGCAAACGCGCAAACAGCCACCGGCCGAGTCATCGGGACGGTAACCGATACGCAGGGTGCGGCCATTGCAGGTGCCAAGGTAGCCGTCACCCATAGCGGCACGAACGCGCGTTCGAACACGGTCACCAATGCCGATGGCTTCTACCAGGTGCTGCAGCTCCCGGTTGGTACATACACGGTCACAGTGGAACACGATGGCTTCTCCAAAGTCGTGACCGAAGCGGAATCACTGGATATCAATCAAGCGCTGAGAATCGATGTGCACATGAAGGTGGGATCCCTTACGGATGTGGTGAGGGTTGAAGCGCAGGCTGCCCAGGTGGAAACCATCAGCCCTACCATCGGCGGGACAGTCACCGGCGCACCAATTCAAAATCTGCCCCTCAACGGCCGGAATACCTTGGATCTTGCCCTGACTCAACCCGGTGTGGTTCCGATCGCCGACGACCTGGGAACTTACGGCACAAGCAATGGAGGGTCCAACGGTTTCGCTGGTATCAGCGTGGCAGGGGGGCGCGGGGATTCGGTTTCGTATCTACTCGATGGCGGTCTCAACAATCGGACGACTAGCAACCAGGTGGTCTTTAATCCAAATCCCGAGGCCGTGGAAGAGTTCCGCCTGATGGAAAACAACTATACTGCCGAATACGGTCGCAACGGAGGCGGGACGATCAGTGTAGTCCTCAAGTCGGGCACAAATTCCTTGCATGGAAGCCTGTATGATTACCTGCGAAACGACGCTTTGAATGCCAGCGATTTCTTTGACAACGCACAAGGCAACCCCCGTCCTGTCCTGAAGCGCAATCAGTTTGGAGGCACAATCGGTGGCCCGATTACGGTTCCCAAGTTGATGGATGGCAAAGACCGCTTCTTCTTTTTCTTTGGGTACCAGGGGCAGCGCCAGACGGCTACTGAGAATCAGGGATTCGTCACGACCTACACTCCAGCGCAGCTGGCCGGCGACTTCTCGAATTTTAGTGGCACGGGCCCCGATCCGGGGGTGGCCGCGTTCCTTCAGAGTCATCCTTTCTACCAGTCAGACGCGGCAAAGGCAGCCCAGGCAATTATCGATCCGACCAAGATCGATCCCATTGCGCAAGCCTACATTGCCGCCAGCTTGATCCCCACGTCCCCAACCGGACAAGTGTTTCCTCAAGGGTCGCGAAAAGACGATGTAAATCAGTATATCGGTAAGTTCGATTTTTATGCGACGCGGAACGATCGCATCTCGTTGTCTGTCGGCTATAACAAAGAGCCCGTCCTTGAACCGTTTTTTGGAGCAAACGTCCCAGGTTTTAGCTCGGCCGCAACTACGTGGGACTACTTTGCAAATATCGGATACACAAAAACTCTTTCGCCGACCATGCTGAATGAGTTTCACGCGACCGGCCAGCGTTGGTATCAGACAACAGTTCCCGCGTCTCACCCGCCCGCGCTGGCAGCTTTGGGCATCAACGTTCAGTCGGACGATCCCTTCGGCCCGGCGCAACTTTTCTTCGCTAGCGGCATGGTTGTTGGCTTCGACCCCAACGTTCATTGGAAGGCCGACAATACTTATGCCCTCACGGATACACTGACTTGGAATCGCGGGCGCCACAACTGGAAGTTTGGTGGCCGCTTTGCGATCATGCAGGAGAATTCCGTTTATGCCTATCAAACCAATGGAGGCTTCGATTTCGCCGGACCGGACGGTATCGGGTCAGGAAATGACCTGGCTGACTTTTTGTTCGGCGCTTCGGACGAATACTTTCAATTCTCCAAGGCCCCCAGTAACGAACACCAAAAGCAATACGCCGTGTTTGCTCAGGACGAATGGAAAGTAACGCCGCGGCTTACCGTGACGCTTGGGCTCCGTTACGAGTACACCACCCCGGAAAAAGATACCAAGGGATTCAGTTTCAGCATTATCCCGGGTCTCCAATCGACCCGCTTCGTGAATGCGCCACCGGGGCTGGTATTCCCGGGTGATCAAGGAGCGCCCAAAGGCTGGTACTTCCCGGATCGCAAAGATTTCTCCCCGCGCGTCGGCTTTGCTTGGGATCCCTTTGGGAACGGAAAGACCAGCCTGCGGGGCGGTTTTGGTATGTTTTACGACACGTTGAACGGCTGGATGTCGGATTGGGCGACTGACGAACCTCCCTTCGCGGGCGGCGCTGACATCTTCCCTGACTCCAGCATGATCCCAGCGAATGCGGCCAGCGCCATAATGTCGCACCCGTACCAGACTGTCGGCGTGGCCGATCCTTTCCCTTCACAAATCCCTCCGCCCCAAAACGTTGACTTTGTCAACGCGGGATTCCTTCCCGGCTTCGGGCCTTCCAATAACTTTGTTGATGTCCACCTGAAGACGCCATATATCTATCAATATAATCTCAGTGTGGAACGGCAGGTGGGCAATGGCCTGATGGCCGAAATCGGCTACGCGGGAAGCTCCTCACACAAACTGCTGACATGGGTTGACCAGAACCCCATGGTTTTGGGCGCCAGCACTCGAGTATTGGATGTAGGCCTCGCGGACCCTACCACCTACGGATTCATGCCCACCTTCGCGGGCCTGAACAACGCAAACTACAATGGCCTGCTTGCAAGCCTCACAAAGCGAGAGACCGATGTGCGTTACCTTGGCCAGGTCTTCTTCACGCTCGCCTATACCTGGTCTCACAATCTCGACAACGGATCGGGGTTCAACTCACGCATGTCGTACATTCCCTTCTACAATCATCATCAATTGTACGGCAACTCCGATTTCGATCTCCGCCAGCGCTTGACCTTCAGCGCTGGTTGGGAACTGCCGTTCGCTAGAACCTGGGTGAGCGGACCCAAGCGGCTTACGACAGGTTGGAGCCTGTATCCCATCGTTTTCGCTCAGTCCGGCATTCCGCTCGATTTCAGGGCTGGGACCCGTCAGTCTTCAAGCAATCCGGGCCCCTCGGGTGCGGGCGATGGAGAAATCGTGCGGGTCGATCAGACGTTGGCCTCCGTACAGACATTAGATCCCCACCAGGTGCAGACCTTCAACGGAGTTACCGGGAACTTCTGGTTCGATCCCAACGCATTTCAGCCGGATCCGTGCATTGCCGCTGGCACTTGTCCGTTAGGATTCTATGGAACGTACCAGAGAAATTCGTTCCGTGGGCCAAGGCGAGTCAATTTCGACTTGGCGTTGGAGAAGTCCACCAACCTGGTCGGCGAGCGGACAAAACTCATCTTTCGCGTAGAAGGCTTCAATCTCTTCAATCACACCGAGTTCCGGCCGCCGGCGGATACCCGTGCCACGTCTGGAACGTTTGGCCAAATCTCCGGGACCTACGATCCCAGAATCCTCCAGTTGGCGCTGCGGCTCACGTTCTAGAACGAGGCGAGGATTTCAAGGTGCAGCCTGAAGTCCCGCTCCGCTTGGGCTCTCGGAATAGAGAGCGGCCCTCACACAAGGCTCGGGCTTGCTAAAGCTCGACGGCGCGGAAGATATCCTGGGTGCGTGATTCCGGCTCGAAGCCTTTCACGCCCAATTGATTCTTGGGGAGGCCGGAGACCACATGAATGAGGAATCTCTGAACAAAGCTCGCGCGCTTGGAATGGATCGCCAAATCACGCGGCGAGATTTTCTAAACGGCGCCGCTCTTATGGTCGGAGCCTCCCTCTTTCCTGGCGAACTCCTCGCGCAGGAGGCCGGGCCAGATCCCTCAGCCCAAGAATACTTCTTGTCGAGAGGCATCACGCCCCAGGATCCGCGTTACTATCCGCCCGGTCTGACTGGCATGAGAGGCAGCCACCCCGGTTCGTTTGAGGCAGCTCACGGTTTGCGGGATGGACAGGCTTCGCTCGATGCGATCGACACTGAAGAGCGCTACGACCTGATTGTTGTTGGTGGTGGCATCAGCGGGCTGGCCGCGGCGTATTTCTATCGAAAATCCGCCGGGCCGCAGGCCCGGATCCTAATCCTAGACAACCACGATGACTTTGGAGGCCATGCCAAGCGCAATGAGTTTCGAGCAGGGAACCGGCTGCTACTAGGTTATGGCGGCACGCAATCCATCGAAGCGCCCGGCCATTACAGCAAGGAATCGATTGGGCTGTTGAAGGAGTTAGGCATCGACACTAAGCGATTCTACAAGTATTACGACCAGAATCTGTTCCCATCGATGCACCTGAAGTCCGCGACCTTCTTTGATCGAGAAGCTTTTGGTCAGGACCTGCTGTGGCCGAATGTGATCGTTGGTTACGACGAAACCTATTCCGGCGGCAAGACTTTAACTCCGGAATCGCTTGCGCAGATGCCCATCGCAGATGCCGCGCGCAAGGATATTTTGCGCCTGCAGACGGAGTCGATTGATTACTTCCCGGATCTGGATCCCAACCAGACTCGCGCAAAGCTCATTAAGACGAGTTATAAAGATTTCCTTCTGCAGTTCGCGAAGGTTCATCCAGATGTTGTGAAAGTCTTTCAATCATCCACTCATGATCTTTATTGCGTGGGCATCGATGCAGTCTCGGCACAGGCCTGTCGAGGTATGGGGTACCCGGGGTTCAAGGGAGTGAAGGCCACTCCGCGCCGTAGCTCTGAGAGTCAAGATGGCGAGGGAGAGCAAGAACCATACATTTTCCACTTTCCGGATGGCAACGCGTCAATCGCCCGATTGCTGGTGCGCTCTCTGATTCCGGATTCTGCCCCTGGCCACACCATGGAGGATATCGTCACGGCAAAAATGAACTACGCGCGTTTAGACGATCCGCGGAATCCTGTGCGCATCCGGCTAAACAGCACTGCGGTGGCCGTAAAACATACCGGAGACCCATCGACCGCGAAAGAAGTAGAGATTACATATGTCACCGCTGAGAAGGCCCGCAAAGCGCGGGCTTCGCATAGCGTCTTGGCTTGCTACAACTGCGTCGTCCCCTATTTGTGCCCACAGATGCCGGAAGCGCAAAAGGAATCCCTCGCCTATGCTGTGAAACAACCGCTCGTTTACACCAATGTTCAAATTCGCAATTGGACGGCTTTTCAAAAGCTCGGTGTAAGTTACATTTACGCGCCAGGTAGCTATTTTTGCTCGACGACTTTGGATTTCCCGGTTTCGATCGGAGAGTATAAATTTCCAAGTTCGCCCAACGAACCTTGTATCTTGCACCTGGTCCGCACTCCCTGCAGCCCCGGCCTCCCTTGCAGGGATCAGTTCAAGGCCGGGCGGTACGAACTTCTTACGACGCCGTTTGAAACATTCGAAGGGAAGATTCGTGATCAACTAGGCCGCATGCTTGCCGCTGGAGGATTTGATCCTGTGCGAGACATTCAAGCCATCACTGTTAACCGCTGGCCACACGGCTATGCTTACGAATACAACCCGCTTTTCGAGCCTCAAGACCGGCCCGCTTCAGAACGCCCTTGTGTCCTGGGCCGCAAACCATTCGGCAGGATCACCATCGCTAATTCGGACTCCGATGGTCATGCTTACACGAACACGGCCATTGACCAGGCCTATCGTGCCGTACAAGAAGTTGTTTCCTTCAAAGAGGGGCTTGCCAAGAACGCCTAAGAGGGACCGTCCATGAGTAGGAAAAGACGCGATCGTGACTTGGGAATGACCTCGAATATTACTCGCCGGGATTTTCTGAACGGCGTTGGGATCACTGTGGGCTCCTCATTGCTTGATTCCAACCGATTCCTGCTCAACGTGTTTGGCGTGCCCGACTCCGCCTTCGCGCCCGAAAAAGACGCCAACTACTATCCACCGTCCAAGACTGGTTTGCGCGGCAGCCATCCGGGATCGTTCGAAGTTGCTCACTCGCTCGGCGATGGCCAGCAATGGCCCGAAGCCCAGGAGGAAAAGAAGACTTTCGACCTCATCGTGGTAGGCGGCGGCATGAGTGGCCTTTCCGCCGCGTACTTTTTCCGCAAGTCTTTCGGGGCCAAGGCCCGGATTCTCATCCTCGATAATCATGATGATTTTGGTGGCCACGCCAAGCGCAACGAGTTTCGCGCCGGCGACCGTCTCCTGATCGGATATGGAGGCACTCAGTCGATCGAGGGTCCCGGGCACTATAGTCCGGTAGCTATTGGCCTCCTTAAAGAGCTCGGCATCGACGTACAACGGTTCTACGAATACTTCGACCAGAATTTGTATAAAGCCATGAATTTGAAGCGCGCAACTTTCTTCAACAAGGAGACGTTTGGTGCGGATCGGCTCGTGCCCGGTGCCGGCCTGCACTCGACTCCGGAAGCCATCTCGCAAATCCCGATCGATGAAGTTGCGCGCAAGGACTTGGCCCGCCTGGAAAGCGATGCCGTCGATTATTTGCCGAGTCTGTCCGCCGAACAGAAGCGCGTCAAGCTGATCAAGACCAGCTATAAAGACTTTCTTCTGCAATCTGCAAAAGTCCACCCGGACGTTATTAAGGTCTTTCAGGCTGCGCCGCACGGGCTCTACGGCGTAGGTATTGACGCCGTTTCCGCGGACAACTGCAGAGGCATGGGTTACCCGGGCTTCAAGGGCATGCCCGCTCCGCCGCGAGAACGCGGGGAGCGCGAGCCGTACATTTTCCACTTTCCCGACGGTAACGCCTCGATCGCGCGGCTCCTGGTTCGCGCGCTCGTACCAGACTCCGCTCCGGGAAGAACGATGGAGGATATCGTCACTGCGAAAATGAATTACGCAAAGCTCGACGATCCCGCTTCTCCCGTTCTTATCCGGTTGAATAGCACGGCAATTCGCGCCCGCCACGTCGATGATCTAGCGGCAGCGAAGGAGGTGGAGGTCACTTACGTCCGCGGCGGCAAGGCCCACAAGGTCCGAGCCGCGCAATGCATCCTTGCCTGCTACAACATGGTGATTCCGTACCTATGCCCCGAAATGTCCGATAAGCAGAAGGAAGCGCTTGCCTATGCGGTGAAAATTCCCCTCATCTATACCAACGTGCAGATTCGCAATTGGAAGCCCTTTCAAAAACTGGGGCTGAACAACATCTATTGCCCCGGCGGCTATTTCTCTTCCTTTTCTCTCGATTTTCCCGTTTCCATGGGAGACTACAAGTTTCCCAGCTCGCCGGAAGAATCCTGCCTGCTCCATCTTGTTCGAACGCCCTGCCGTCCCGGCTTGGATTGCAAGGACCAATACCGAGCCGGACGCGCCGACCTTCTGGCCACTACGTTCGAGACCTTTGAAGCTAATATCCGTGATCAGCTCGCGCGCATGCTTGGGACTACCGATTTCGATCCTGCGCGGGACATTCAAGCGATCACCGTAAACCGCTGGCCTCACGGGTATGCTTACGAATATAACCCTCTGTTTGAACCGCTCGACCGACCTGATTCTGAACGTCCCTGTGTGATCGGGCGAAAACCG
>Ga0137363_10001935_pt1 | contig 12143 bp, 6 predicted proteins | sample MadtaG_FD_104800 | JGI IMG/M metagenome (GOLD analysis project Ga0137363, IMG submission 104800) | Vadose zone soil microbial communities from Angelo Coast Range Reserve, California, USA - Mad1_115_16 metaG | ecosystem: Environmental > Terrestrial > Soil > Vadose zone | place: USA: California...
ACGCGCCTCTCGGTCTCCACAGAGATGTAGTGGGTCTTGTTGAGGACGCGGGAGACCGTAGCGGGCGAGACTCCGGCGCGTTTGGCCACTTCCCTCATTGTGTGGCCCATGCGTTTTCCTCCGTGAAAAGCGAGTGTGCTGCCGACGTGACTCTGTAGCGATCCCTCCCGGGCGATGGACGGTGCTGGGAAAGCGCTTTCCGCCAGCGATTTTCAATGCGCGCCCAAGCTATCACGATTTCAGAACACAGACTACGGCTATCAAGAGGCGAGATAAAGAAGAGAAAAAGGACTTGACAAGGTTCAGCCAGCACTGATAAAGGGGTACCGGTAACCGGTTTCTGAAACCGATTGCATGAACGGCCTCATCGGCGTTTTTGCCGGTGAGGTGACGGACGGCAGGAATTTCAATGCTTCGCTTGGAAGGCGAACAACTGAGATTCGCTCGCCGGCGAAATAAAGGGTTGGTTTGGTGGTCGCTGCCTTTTTTGGGGGGAGGAATGCGATTCAATCTGTCCTTGCTGAGGTTTCTTTCCTTTAGTCTTTTCCTTACATTCTCCGTAATAACGGCTCGAGCTCAGTCGGACCGTGGCACCATTGCGGGCACAGTGCTCGATAGCTCTGGCGGGGCCGTTGCCAACGTCACAGTCACCGCCACAAGCACGGAAACCGGTGCAAATTATGGCGCCACGACCGGCCCTACGGGGGGCTTCCGTATTCAGGACGTCCGCGTCGGTACGTATGACGTAAGCGTCTCGGCTCCCGGTTTTAAGATCGAGAAGAAGACGGGAGTGGTGGTGCAGGTCAACTCGACCGCTACTGTCGAATTCTCATTGCAGCCCGGCGATGTGAAGGAAACATTGACTGTGCTGGCTGATGCGCCAGCTGTCCAGACAGAAACTTCGGACATCGGCACGGTCGTCAGCGCAAAACAAATCGAGGAACTGCCACTGGCGCTCAACGGCACAGGTCAAAGTCATCTGCGGTCAGTGGAGTCGTTTGTATTCTTAACTCCCGGCACTGTAGGCCCAGGGACGTTCAGCGACTCTCCCTCTTCGGGCATTTTTGAGTCCAAAATTTCCGGGGGCCAGAATTTGGGTACCGAAGTCGTCCTCGATGGCGCCAGCATCGCTCACGCCGAGCTTGGCCCAACTTTTGACGAAAACGCTCCTTCGGTTGAAGCCATTAGCGAGTTCAAGATCACGACTTCGACCATGCCCGCTGAATTCGGCCGTACCTCCGGTGGCATCGAATCTTTTACCACCAAGTCCGGCACAAATTCATACCATGGTGCCGCGTTTGACCTGCTTCATAACGACAAGTTGAACGCCGTCCCCTGGAACAATATTTCCAACGGGTCGAATGTTAAGCCGCGCGACCATCAAAACGATTACGGCGGAAGCTTGGGTGGTCCGGTGCGGGTTCCCAAGCTTTACAACGGCCATGATAAAACCTTCTTTTTCTTTTCCTGGGAGCAGTACCGCAATAATCAGGGCGGCGTGCAGCCCATCACCTTGCCCACGGACGCGGAGCGCCAGGGCGACTTTTCTGCGCTGCAGGGCCTGCCTACTGGTCTAATCAATCCTTGCGACAATTCTCCGGTACTGAGAGGTCAGATCTTTGATCCCACGACTGCCTCTTGTCCTACTGGCTTCGTGGGAGGCCGCCTCGCATTCCCCGGAAACAAGATCAATATTCCTCTTAGCCCTGTTGCTCAAAAGGTGCTTTCCTACCTTACCGTTCATGCGGACTCGACTAAGGGGCTGAAGGATAATTTCATCTTTACCTCCAATAACCCCATTCTAGACACCACCATGAGTTTCCGGATTGACGAGAACTGGGGCAATAGCAATAAATTCTTCTTCTCCTATAGCAGCCGCGACCAGGAACAGTTTAACGGAACCCAAGCCCTCCCTCCGCCCCTCGACTCGAACTTTTTCAAGTCGCGATTCTCCCACTACCTCCGTTTTGGATGGGACAAAACCATCAGTTCTTCCTTGCTCAATCATTTCAATGTCGGTTTCAACCGGCTGTACGACCCCAGCAAGGCCGATAGTTTCACCGGGCAGGATTGGCCAAAAACACTCGGAATTCCCGGCGCCAGCGGCGTTCTTTTTCCTGTGTTTAGCTTTGACGCAAACGCTCTTGCTATTGGATACCAAGGGTTTAGCGCGGGGAACTTTGATATAGCCATCCCCAATGGGTTGATCGTGGCAGACAGCGTTTCTTGGATTAAGTCCCGCCATGCATTCCGCATTGGGTTTGAGTGGCGTGCCTCCCAGTTTTCGAGGTTCAATAACACAAACACTTCACCAAACTACGAATTTAGCAATTTCCAGACGGCCTTCGCGGCAAGCGACCCCCAAACAGGTGACTCGTTCGCCAGTTTCCTGATGGGTCTTCCTCAGAAGGAGAGTGCCCGTTTTTCCTCGGCCATTCCCCGGTGGAACCAGAACTATTACGCCGCTTACATCCAGGATGATTTTAAGTTCCGCAAAAACCTGACGTTCAATTTGGGCTTCCGCTACGACGTGGATACTCCTCGACATGAAGCGCACGGCGCCCAGTCGGTTTTGGACCTCAACACTCCAAACCCAGGCGCGGGTGGAACACTGGGGGCGCTCATCTACGGCAACAACGCCACGGGTGCCAAGACCTACTACAAGAACTTCGGCCCGCGCATCGGATTTGCCTATGCGCCGGAGAAACTGTTCGGTCGGTTCAGCCAGACAGTGATCCGCGGTGGATATGGTATCTATCATGCCGCCCTCTTCTACACCGACTTCGGTGATGCGCTTGGCAGTGGGTCCACAATCAACCCAGCTTTTTCGTCTACAGACAGCTTTGCGCCCGTGCTCGTGCAGGGGAAGGGATCACTGGACGCAGGGTTTCCGGCCGTCACGTTCCCTACCAATGCCCAAGACCCTGCTCTGCTAAATGGAAATTTTCAAGGCAGCCCAAGCTATGCGGGGGCGAGCAACGGCCGATCTGGCATGGTACAAAACTGGAGCCTTGAAATTCAGCATCAACTGGCTCCAGATCTCATCTTCAGCCTCGGCTACGTCGGGAATCATGCCACGCACCTGAATTCGAATCTTCAGCAACTCAATGCCATCGATCCCAAATTTCTCTCTTTGGGGACAAAGCTGATGGATCCGGTCACCAGCGCGGCGGGCCAGGCTACGCTGGCAAGCCTGGGCGTTACGGTACCCTCTTGGTTCGAGCCGCTGTATGGGCCGACCGGGCCTGCCGGGCCGCCCGGAATCGATTTTGTCGGCCAGTTACTATTGCCTTTCCCCCAATACCAGTCTGGCGGCCCGCAAACCAATGGCGGCATCAATACCAATTGCTGCTTGGAGAACCTGGGCCAATCCACATACAACGCGCTGCAAGCAAAACTTGAGCGGCGCTTCCGGAATGGATTGAACGTCTTGGCGTCTTACACCTATTCCAAAACACTTACCGACGCGGACAGTGCGTACGCAGGACTCACGTCGTTCAGCAGCTCCGACACCTTTACTGCTCAGAATCCGCGCGACCTAAAGGCGGAAAAGGCCTTGAGCTACCAGGACGTCCCGCACGCATTCGTGCTCAGTTATCTTTACGAGTTGCCCGTCGGCAAAGGAAAGAAGTTCCTGGACAAGGGCGGGGTGGTGGACAAAGTGCTGGGCGGCTGGCAGGTGGGCGGTGTGCAACGCTACCAGAGCGGTGCGCCTTTCATCCCGTTCGCCAGTGACGCGCACAATTCCCGGTTCGGCACGGCAAACACGCGGTTGAGCCTTATTCCTGGCCAACCGTTACGCAGTCCCAATGCAGCGTCCTACAATCCCTTTTTGGATCCCGGTTCGTTTGGCAGCGGATGCAATGAACAGCCAGACGGCACATTCCTACCTATGTCAACGAATAGCTTCTTCAACTGCGCAGCGTTCCTCGATCCAAATGCTGCAAGCCTTGTAACCCAGCGTGGCTACGAGTTCGGCAATCTTCCTAAGGTCTTCGGTAACATCCGCAGTCCTATTTATATGAATGAAGATTTCTCACTGATCAAGCGCTTCGCGCTTTACGAAGCGCACGTGCTGTCCTTTAAAGTAGATTTTGTGAACCTCTTTAACAGGCACGTCCTCGCCCGCGGCGATGGCTGCATAACTTGCGGTACCCTGGGCCGACCCGGCGCGCAATTCGGGGGTTCTCCAGGAAGCGTCAATGGACAAAAAATAATCCAACTAACGTTCCGCTACCAATTCTAAGGCGGGACACCACCTGGAAATAACCGGGAACCTCCTGCGCCAAACCAGGCACACGAGGTTTTTCCATTTAGAAGAAACTTCGCCGCCCCAGCTAACGGGTATAGACTCTCGTGGTGAACACCCCTTCAACAAAGCCCCCGGGCAAGCCAACTACCAAGTTCGTGTTCGCGTGTTTGGTGATCCTGTTCTGTCTGGCCAGGCCTCTCCGCTCCCAAGTGGAGTCGGCGGCCTCCGAGATTTTCCGGCAGGCGTCGGAGGCGATGCAGCGCGGCAACTTGAACGTGGCTGGTGACGGGTTCGAGGCCGCCGCAAGAGCTGCCCCGGCTTTCGCTGAAGCGCATTTCAGCCTTGGTCTCGTCCGCGAAGAGCAGGGCCGGTTCGACGAGGCCATCGCCAGCTTCCAGAAGGCCCTGGCGCTAAAACCGCGACTGCATGGGGCAAACCTCTTTCTCGGCATCGCTTATTTTCGCCTTAACCGACTGGATAAAGCCTTTGCCGCAATTCAGAAGGAATCCGCCTCCTATTCGAAAGACGCTCCTGCCTGGATGTGGCTCGGCGTTGTGCGGCTAGCGCAGGGCAAGCCTGAGGAGGCCGCCGAGGCACTAGACAAAGCTGCCAAGCTCGCGCCAGATGACATGGACATTCTTTACCATCGCGGCCGCGCGCACTTACAGGTATCCAAGAACAGCTATGGCAGGATGTTCAAAGTCGATTCACATTCCTGGCGCGTCCATCAGGTTCTTGCCCAGGCGAATGCCGAAGCCGACCGCCACACGGATGCTGTCGCCGAGTACCTAGCCGCCATCAAGCTCGCTCCCTCCCAACCCGGCCTGCACGAAGAATTAGGCTCCGAGTACCGTAGCCTCGGAAAAGTTCAGGAAGCTGAAGAATCTTTCCTCCGCGAACTTGAAATTGCCCCCTACAGCGTCCTCGCCAAGTACGAATTGGGAGTTCTAGCCGTCGAACAAAGCGATGGCGCGAAGGGCAAGGAACTCATCGAAGCCGCCCTGAAGGAAAAGCCGGGTCTTCTTCATTCTGATTACAACCTTGGCCGTGCGGAAATGCTGCTTGGCAATGATGCCGCCGCCGCCCGGCACTTGGAGCGCGCCACTACTGCGGCCGGCTCGGACCCCGAGGTCGTCGAGCAGTCCTGGTATCAGCTAGGAATCGTCTACCGGCGGCTCCATCGAATGGAGGAAGCGCAAAGAGCAATGGCCACGTTCCAGAAGCTCAAGGACCTGGATGCGGAGAGCTCGCAGAAGGCGCTAAAGCGGTACCAGGTACAGCAGAATTCGAATTCCGCGCCAGCGCCTCCCGCTTCGCAAAATCCTTAATCGCTCAGGAATAGAAAGAATGTCCCGGTTCGCAGAAATCCCGAGCGTCGTTTTGCGCCGCACAACAGCGTTGAGCGCAATCGTGGTTTTTGTTGCGCTTGGGCAGCAAGTAAAGACCGGGCATGAAACTCCTCGCGCCGTTAGTCAGAGGACCGTGCGCATCGGTGTCGTCGAATCCTCGGAGGACTTGCATGAGTCGCTTCTCGAAAAGCCGCCGCTGCAATTCGGTTCCTCGCGCATCCCGGCTCTCACCATCGAAATCGACGACTCCGTCAAATACCAGCAAGTCGACGGATTCGGCGCCTCTCTCACCGACTCTTCCGCCTGGCTTCTCTCACAAAAACTCACGCCAGCTCAGCGAAGGACGCTTCTCAAGCAGCTTTTTGACACAAAGCAGGGGATCGGCCTTGCCATTCTCCGCCAGCCCATGGGTTCCAGCGATTTCTCTCTGGCAGACTACAGCTATGATGACGTGCCGCCCGGGAAATCCGATCTTAAACTGAAGCGTTTCACCATCGATCGTGATCGCCAATATATTCTTCCCGTTCTTCGCGAAGCACTCGCCGTCAATCCCCACCTCAAAATCATCGCCAGCCCCTGGAGTCCTCCCGGATGGATGAAGACTTCCGGTTCCATGATTGGTGGCACGCTGCTGCGGTCGTCCTTCACCCCGCTGGCTGGCTACTTCGTGCGCTTCGTGCAATCTTACGAAGCCGCGGGCGTACCCCTCTTTGCCATTACTCCGCAGAACGAACCGCGCAACATTCCAGCTGATTATCCTGGCATGGGGATGACCGCCGAGGAACAAACCGTCTTCATCCGCGAACATTTGGGCCCTGCGTTTCGAGACGCTCATCTCAAGACAAAGATCCTGGCCTTCGATCACAACTGGGACTTGCTCGACTTTCCCGAGGAGATCTTGAGCGATCCCAGCGCCGCGGAATTCTCCGCAGGCACTGCCACACATTGCTACGGGGGCGGGCCGGAAGCTCAGACCAAACTCCACGATCATTTCCCCACGAAAGGCATCTGGCTGACTGAGTGTTCGGGCGGCGAATGGCAAAAAGGCAATTTGCTGGTGGCTCAAGCGGATCTCATTATCGAAACTACGCGGAACTGGGGGCAGAGTGTCGTTCTCTGGAACCTCGCTCTCGATCAAGATCACGGGCCGCATTTAGGGGGCTGCACAGACTGCCGCGGCGTAGTCACGATCGACCACTCGAAATCACCAGCGACGGTCACCCCCACGGTGGACTTCACTGCGCTGGCCCACGCCAGCAATTTCGTTGCCCCAGGTGCTCTTCGCATCGATTCCATCGCCTCTGAGGAATCGCCGCTCAAACACGTTGCCTTCCGTAATTCAGATGGCTCGATTGTGTTGCTAGCACTCAATCCCAGCGGGAGTGCCATAGCCTTTAGCATCGCCTGGAAAAGCCAATATGCAGCCTACACGCTTCAGCCCGGTGCTGTAGTTACATTCCACTGGCCGCCAAAATCGCGGGGCGCGGTATGAGTCCAGTCCGATCGAATCAATGGCCGGGGAAGGGTCTAGGAAGGAGTTCACCATCCGCGTCCGCGCTCGAAAGACGGCCCCTGCCGCTCCCTCGCCTCGCTCCTGGCGACCAAGCAAAAGTCTCGATCCAGTGGAATGATCTTTCACTCTGCAATCTCCGGTGCACCTTGTTTAACCAAAATCTTGGACTGTGATACTGCGTCTGAGCTCTAGGACTAGTTCCGTGTCTGATTTTCTACGATCTTGCGGGCGCTCTTAAGACATCCATATCTTCATGAAAGTCGAAAATCCCGTGGGAGATTTTCCCCACCCACATTCGTGGCGCAGCGATGTCCGTAGCGGTCACCTCACTATGAGTTGCCAGCTTCATTCTTATCTACACGGTTCCATTACTGAACCGGGGGGTTGGGCCTGCGGGAACTTTCTGGATCTATGTTGGCATTTGCTTGGCCGGCTTTCTGTTTATTCGCTGGCGCCTTCCGGAAACAAAGGGCAAGACGCTCGAGGAAATCGAGGAGTCCTTAGCGCGCTGAATGGGATTCCCGCGAAACGAAATGCAAATACCCGCTACTATGGCTTAGTTAGTGGATGCGGCGCGGCTCTGGGTGCGATTAAATTCCGTCTTGGCTCGGTCCAGAGCTTTCATCTGTTTGTACAACTTTCCCAATTGATAATGCGCGGCCGGGGCGCGAGCTGCACCGCCTTGTCCAAATCCCGTTGCGCGTCTGTCAACTTTCCTAGCCGCAAATTTGCTCCGTGGTGAATTGCTCTAGATGAACGTGCCTTCCTAGAGCAGGGAATCGGTCGCGCCCGGTGCAGCTTCTTCTGCCCGGCGAAATGCGCAGCAGCCGCGCCGTAGTCGCTCAAGCCGCGGGCCAGATTGTCGGAAGCTTGCGAAAAGTCGGGAATCGCCCAAACCAGAAGAAGAAGTGAACAGACCATCCGCAGCCCCGGCTCGGCAATGCGTCCCTGCCTTTTCTTACCAGCGCACGGATCCGCTCGGTTCATCGATTTGCAGAATCTGATTCGCACGAATGTCCTTCAATGTTTGCACCATCCCGCTTGGCCACCGCACCTGAATTTGCTGCACCACATTGTCCTTCCCGAGACCAAAATGCACGCGCTTGTCGCCCGCTGAAAGGTAACTGCTGGTCGTCGTCACGGTCGCAGATTGTGTGGTGCTAGCGGTTGTTGCCTTCACTTCCGCGCCAATTCCATCTCGATTGCTCTGATGTCCCACGAGTTTCAGCAAAATCCAGTGATTCTCCGTGGGTGTCTCGTTGTGAAGCACGTAGGCCGGTCCGTCATTCGTGCTCACAACTGCGTCCAGGCGCCCGTCATTGTCCAAATCTCCGATCGCCAGACCGCGCGCCACCCAGGCCTTCTGAAAGACCGCCCCAGACTCCGCAGATACATCGACAAAACCCTTGCTCGTATTCCGCGCCAGCAACATCGGTTCGCGGTACCGCAAATTCGGGAGCGTCAGCTCCACTGTATCCAGATCGTGCCCCTGCGCAATCAACAGGTCCTTCCACCCGTCATTGTCGTAGTCGAGGAAACGAACACCCCATCCCGAATGGGCCAGCGTCATCTTACTGATTCCGGCGGTCGTGCTCGCATACGTAAAAGAGCCGTCGCCGTTGTTCCGATACAGCGAATACCGTTGATTGGCCAGGTCTGTTACCACAATGTCCGGCCAGCCGTCATTGTTGTAGTCCGCGAAATCCACGCCCATGCCTGCGTACGTCCGCCCATCGATGTCCACCGCCACTTCGGACACCAGCCCTACTTCTTCGAACGCTCCATTCCCCTTGTTGTGATACAAAAACTCCACCATTGAATCGTTGGCCACAAACAAATCGACATGTCCATCGCGATCGTAGTCCGCGATCGCCAGTCCCAGCCCCTTGCCCGGCCGGGCGAGTCCTAGTTTTGCAGCGACCTCCGTAAAGGTTCCATCTCCGTTGTTGTGATACACCAGCGGAGAAATTGGTTTGAACAAATCTGGATGACAGTACGCCCGGTATCCCTCTTTGTGCTCCCCGCACCAGATATCGTCAAAATCCCACTCCAGGTATCTCAGAACAACCAGATCAAGATAGCCATCTGCGTCCAAATCGACCCACGCGGCGCTCGTCGACCATCCGCTGCCTCCCACCCCGGCCTTTTGCGTTACATCAGTGAAAGTGCCATCGCCATTGTTGTGATAGAGCTTGTTCCCGCCGTAGGCAGTAACATACAGGTCCTCGTAGCCGTCATTGTCGTAATCCCCGACGGCTACGCCCATTCCATATCCCGTTCCCTGCAGCCCCGCTTTCTCCGTGACGTCTTCGAACGTACCGTCCGTCTTCTGGTGATAGAGCCGGTTCCAATACTGTGGCCCCGTTTTCTGAGCAATCGTTCCCTTCGGTGTTGGATCACCGAGCGGCGCGCCGTTGACTAGGAAAATATCCAGACGCCCGTCGTTGTCGTAATCAAACAGCGCCACTCCCGCCCCCACGGTTTCGGGCAGATATTTTTTAGAGGTGTGCGACGCCTGGTACAGGAAATTTACGCCCGAGCGGGCTGTAATATCCACGAACTTCCCGGGAGGACCTGATGACGCTGTTGGAGTTGAGGCGTGCTCCTGGCCGGCGACGAGCGCCAACGGAACCGAAAGCAGCAAATAGAGAAATACAATTGCAAGCCTGGAATGAAGGTCGCGATAACGGCAATGTTGAGCATCCGCTTTCGGCCAGCGTGTCACGGCGCGACGATTCCTTTGCCTTCCTTCACGGTAAAGATGTGGTCGACGGTAGGAATCGTGATTTCTTCCTTGGCCCCACTTGGCCAGTGAATCTCCACCTTGTCGACTTTCACTGCTGTTCCGAGGCCGAAGTGCAGGCGTTGATCGGAACTCGATGCATAGCTTCCCCCGCTGAAGACGTCCCCGCGTTGCCGCACGCCTCCCGTCGTGACAAATGCCTTAGCTCCAATAGCATCGCGGGGGCCCTTGGGGCCTCCCAACAGCCTCAGTGTTATCCAGTGATTCGAATTCTTGACCACGTTTCGCAACAAAGTGGGTGTCGAATCGATGTTGTTGAGAATGACGTCGATATGACCGTCGTTGAACAGGTCACCGAACGCCGCGCCTCGTGCCGACACACGAACTGCCAGGCCGCTGCTCGTTGCCGCAGGAACCTCCTGGAATTTTGATCCGTCCAGATTGCGCAGGAGCAGCGGCCGCTGCGCCCAGGTTGTGCCCCAGTCTTGTGCATCAACACCCGGATAAACGTGCCCATTGGCAACGAATATGTCGAGCAACCCGTCGTTATCGTAGTCGAGAAAGCCCGTGCCCCAGCCCAAAAACGGTATCGTCAGTGACGCAATTTCGGCGCGAAAGCTGACGTCAGAGAAGGCCGCGTCGCCTTCATTCCGGTAGAGTGTGTTGTAATCGTCTGAAAAATTTGTGATGTAGAAATCGACTTTGCCGTCACGGTTGTAGTCCCCGACGGCGATTCCCATGGCGGCTTGCTCACGCCCATCGTCGTTCAAGGCAAATCCCGAAAGATAGCTGATGTCTTCAAACGTGCCGTCGTGCTTATTCCGGTAGAGATACTTCGGCACGGAATCGTTCGCGACCGCGAGATCGACCCACCCGTCGTCATCCACGTCCACAAACACAGATGAAAATCCATAGTATCTTTTCGCGTCGGCGACTCCCGCCTTCACGCTCACGTCCGTAAAGGTGCCGTCGCCATTGTTGTGAAACAGGTGATCGCTTTCTCCCGGCAGGCCTCGAGGACCGCACATGACTTCGACCCCGCGAAACTGGCAAAACCCTGCCGGTAGGCCGCCTTTGCCGGCCATCGGAGGATTATCGGGGTCGAACTTCGCATAGCCCGGAACAAATAGATCAAGGTAGCCATCACGATCGTAGTCTCCCCACGTCGCGCCGGTCGACCACCCTCCGAGCGTCACGCCAGCAGTTTCCGCGACGTCGGTAAACGTGCCGTCGTGATTGTTATGATAGAGACGATTCTTGCCGAAGTTCGATACGTATATGTCCGGCCAGCCACCGTTATCGAAGTCCCCGACCGCCACGCCGAAGCCCCATCGTTCATTCCTTACGCCGGCCTGATCTGTGACGTCGGTGAAGGTTCCGTCATGGTTGTTGTGCAGCAGCATCGCGCGCGGCGGAGCTTCTTTGCCCTTCAGCGCGGGAAATGTTGAGCCGTTTAGCAGATAAATATCAAGCCAGCCGTCATTGTCATAATCGAGCAACGCCACACCGGAGCCGGGCGTCTCGAGAATCGTCCTTTTCTCCGGCCTTCCTGAGCGATGATGGAAAATGTCGAGGCCAGCCGTGTGCGTCATATCGACAAAAATGACCGGTGCGCCGTCAACAAAGCCACCGGCCGTAATCGGTCGAGAAAGTGCGTCCTTCACTGGAGCGTGCGCGCCGCCCGTGCTCGTGCCGCTCTGCTGCCCTCGGACGGGTTCTTTTTCCGCGGGGTTTTGTTGGGCCAACCCGGAGTTCAGAAGCAGCGTCACAGAGATGGCTTGTACTGCAGTCGCGCGGAGAAGGTACCCGCATTTGCTGGATCGAGGGAATGGCATCAGGCCCCAGGTGGATCGTGTGACCCCAAAAGGCATCTTCGCACAAAGCCGGCGAGCAGGCCTAATTCCTGCAGAAATAAGGTTGTGCGTCATTTTGCATAAGCTAACGGTTGAGTTTAGGCCGGGTCGGCGGTCTCCGCGCGCCGCCAACGTCTGGAGATTCCAGTCCACCCCGATGGAGCGTCCATGCTCGGCCAGTTCATCTAATGAACCGCACTTCAAATTTCTCAAGATCGCGTAGTTCCACTTGTTGGGCGGAGTTGATATCTGCCTTTCTTGCCTGGTCGTTCTCTGCGCCTAACAGCGTCGCTCGGTGGTCATACTCATCTAGCCGAAGTTCGTCACGGAGGCGCCGAATTCTGCGATTTTGATGGCGCGATCCGCGGAAGTCTTGTCTTTATAATCTGGATTTCAGAAAAAGTGATGTAGTGCAGACCTACCCTCTTGAAGC
>Ga0137363_10001949_pt1 | contig 12086 bp, 12 predicted proteins | sample MadtaG_FD_104800 | JGI IMG/M metagenome (GOLD analysis project Ga0137363, IMG submission 104800) | Vadose zone soil microbial communities from Angelo Coast Range Reserve, California, USA - Mad1_115_16 metaG | ecosystem: Environmental > Terrestrial > Soil > Vadose zone | place: USA: California...
CCACCGCCGGTTCGGCGTGGCCATCAATGAGCGCGTTGAACTGCAAAACGGGCACGAAGCAGGCAATGGTCAGAGGATCTACCATGGACCATCGCCCGACTTCCTCCACGATGCGATAGACACGGGTCTTGCCCAGAAGAAATCGACACGAGCCGCACATGGCCGAAGAAGCGCACCATGCCAATCCGAGCATTTTTAGCAAAGGAATGGTGAAACTCGCCGTAAATACCAGCGCCGCCAAACCGAGCAGATGCGACCGGACCAGATCAATCACGCCGCCGAGAACCGTATAAGAGGTGGGCCTAAGGTCGATCGGGATGGTGGCGATGGGATAGATATTGGCGGGTAAATACATCAGGCCCGCGGCCAACAGTAGGGCCATAGAGCGCGAGTAAGGATTTTTCTTGCGTGCGGTCACGACGGCGTGACAGCGCGGGCAAATAGTCGCTCCACCCGCTCGAGGCATCACCAGTTCGCAGCTCAAGCACACCATGCTCGGCTCCCGAATCAAGCGGCGGTCCGGGCTTATCAAACGCCAGACCTGGGTCTTATCGAGTGTCGCCCGCGCCACCAAAGATAAAAGACCGGCGATAATGAAGCAGATGGCGCCGGCGCCGAGCGTCACCTCGAGCGAAGATCGTAGTCGGAAATACGCGACCATCATGCCCAATAGGAACACGTCGAGCATCGCCCAAACCTGAAGCGCATTACAGATTCTGAAAGCGTGCGTCTGCCATGCAAGCCGACGTCCCAGACGCAGCGTCAGGAGCACCGCAGTCAATGCGCCGAAACGAATCAGTGGAAACGTCAGCACAAACAAAAACACACAAAGCGCAAGCAGAGGTGAGCCGTCGCGCCAAACGACGGAGACGCTCATGGGCAAGAGGCTCGTTTGGGTAGTGCCGAGCGCCGAAGCGATCAGGAAAGGCGCGGTCCAGGCCGGAATCAGCAGCAGCATGATTGCCGCCGAACAGGCCAATGTCGCGTTCAAACTTTTTCCAGCGCTGTGCTCTAACTGGGTCTTACAGCGGGAGCAGAACACGATATCGCGTCGTTCTACCGGCGGCTGAATCTGCAAGAGCCCACAATTTCGGCATTCTGCCATGTGGGACTGAGAGCCATGGCTTGGCGTATTCGTCGAACCAGTATGAAAAGCCAGCGTCATAGTGAGGGAAACGACGTAAAATTTGAATACGGCCGACCAGTGGGCGCACGTTACAGTATTATTAGCCTATCATCGTATGAGTTGTTTGTCCGGTTGAGCGGCCAATGGTGCGGAAGCAGCTGTACGGCATCTGTATCGAGGGACGCTCGTCTCACCTGCGTTGGAGGTATCCGATTCGCTGGACAGCGACTGATGTCACAGAATGGTCGGGGCTTTATTCGGACTTGCGATCCCTGCCGTCATTAGCTCGCTTCTTGGACGTCCTGACAGCTACATATCGCTCATGGGGGAGCCCTTTTGGTTTGCCTCAGGATTGAATTTTTCGTATGTTGCTCTCCCCAGGTGGCTACGCCTGCTTTCAGTCCAGATGAAATACGATGATATTGGAGGACCGCATATGAGCATGATCACTTATAAGGTCGTTAAGCACGACGGCGGGTGGGCTTACGATGCTAATGGTACGTACTCCGAGCCCTTCGCCACCCGCGACTTGGCTCGCAAGGCGGCGAAACTTGCGGCCAGCGAGCAGGCCGCGCCAGGCGAGACGACACAGATTTCATACGAGGACGAGAAAGGACACTGGCACAATGAGGTGGACAGCGGTACCGATCGTCCTAAAACCACAGTTGAAGGTTGACGGCGATAGGCCAGCTCGTACCAGACAATACGTTAGGCGAACTGTGCGGCCCAGCGTTTGCGCTGTGGTCAATGACAAATCCGACGATGTGCCGGGGGCAATTTCTGCGTCTACCTACCTAGTGCACGAGGTGAGCAAGCCGCTTACGCTGCAGGGTACTTGCCGCCGCCTGGTGAGGATCTTTCGGCGCGCTGCAAGGACATGATGAACATTGTATTTTCAGGTACGAAAGAGTGGGATCGACGCATAGCTTCAGGCAATTGAATCTGGGCGCGTAATTCGGCTCATCTGCGAAACGCAAGAGAGCCCGATCGACGCCACCAAACGGGAAAAACAAAGGCTCCGTCAAACAAGCATTGATTTGTGGCGCGCGGCGGAGAATCTTCCCGGCATCAATTCCAGCCCAGTAGGGCGCGTTGCATTTCCGAGGGTGACGTCTATGGCGATGATTACCTTCCAGCCGGACATGGTCGAGCCCGATCTGCGTTTCAACGTCGAGACCGCCCTCTTCCTAGGTGTTCGCGGCAATCCCCCGTTGGAATCGACGCAACTGCGCTGGCAAGTGAAGGTCGGCCCAGACGACATAGTGCAACTCGAAAGCGGTGGAACCTATCTAGAACATTTCGGCGGAGCGCTTTTTCTGACGACCAAGGAGCCGCGACCTGAGGTTGCGCCGGGCGAGACACCGCAGCCCATCGGCTGGATCAAATGGATTGCCGAACAAGGTCGTCGCTCGTTTCAAATTCAGCTTGGCATTTCCAGGACAGGCTTCGATCGGATCTGCGGTTTGGCCGAGAAGGGACGCTATCCGCATGCAATCCTGACCTTCGAGGAGGGTAGCGGCATCGACTACGGGCTTAGCCGAAACGGCGAGAAGAAGATTTGGAAGAACGTCGAATCAAGTGTTGCACTGGTTAGCGAGTTTACCTTGAAATACGATTTCTCTCCGGACGCGTGAAGCCCCGCAATGCTGCCAGTCAAAATAGGAACCCGGTACAGTCAACCGCGGCTCTGTCGAATATCTCTTGGAGCCGACGGACGGTGTGAACTAGGAGAGTACCCGGATCTTGGGGGTGCGCACTGCACAACGTTGCCGGGTCTATCGCGAAGTACAAACTCAAACCACGAGATCTGCGCCAGATTGAGCCCGCGAATGCTTTCCGTGTGTTGTCCTGCCACTTTCTGCCGCGCCGCACACCCCCAACTTCCGGTTACTGGAGCTTGACCCGACTATGTGGAGATCTGCATAGCCGGGTCGACTCCACTCACCCCCAGGATCCGGTTACCCTCCCTTCATGCCGCTCACGTGGCCATCGGCACCAGCTAGCCCATTCGCAAACGCGAACGTCACACCCGCGGCGTTTTCGTGGTCCAGGCGGTCGACGCCGGGAGGCAGTACGAGATCGCCGACGATATTGAGGTCGCACCGGAAAATGGGCATAGATCCTCAGCGTGTTTGATTTGGAGCCGCGGAGCCAGGGCGCCGGGACCGATGAAGGCCCGTCGGCAAGATTCGTGTAAAAAGTGCTCATAGCGGCTTGGTCCTGCGCCAGGCGAAACATCGCCTTTGACAGTCATTTCTATGGCTTCAAGGTTCCCCTTCGGACTCGATCGTCCAATTCTTTTTTTAAAGCCTCCTCGCTGTGGATGACCGATGGGAGCGTAGTGGCGAGCTTTTCCAGCTGTTCACGAAACTCAACGAGTACGTCACGCTCACTCTTCAGTGCGGTAATACTTCCCGCGGTCACAGAGGCGACATTGCAGCGTCTGTAAACGAGAAACTCCGCGATCTGCCGACCGGACGTCTCTCCTGAACCCCTTGGCTCCTCCAAACATGCTTTGAGTATCGCCTCGCGCGGGGTTCCGATGAGCTCGCCATGCAACTCCGGGAACTCCGTCACCACTTGAAAACCCTCATTTTCGGCACAGGCGACTGCTAGTGTGGCCATGACCGCTTCACCGAGCTTTGGGTTCATTTCCAAGTAATCTGGCTCCGCTGCAGGCGCATATAACAAGGCGAGGGCTGGGCAAGAACACCTTTCCGAAGGCAGTCTGGACACGATGGCGCTTCCAGTCCTTGATATGGAGCTTCTCTTTACAGTCACTGCAGTGCCGTCGCGCTTCTACGATTTCGGCTGCCTGGGCCGAAACGAATTCCGCCTGAATGGCACTTATCAACGTTTTGGGCTCATCCAAGCTGAGACCAATGTCGCCCGCCTGCAAATCCTTGGCGCCGCGACCGATGATAAGTAGGCTGTGGGATCCCGATCTGCCGCCCGCATCCGCAAACTCTAGTGTCACGAGCATTCGCATACACATCTCCCTGTGTTTGACCCGACTAACCTACTCTGAACTACATGCCGACCCCACAGTAATTAACGGTTTCCAATCGACAGCTGCGCTCAGGAAACGGTGAAGCCGCCATCCACGACGAATTCGGACCCGGTCATCCAGCGCGAAGCGGGTGAGGCAAGGTAGAGCACAGCGCTGGCGATGTCTTGTGGCTGGCCGTAGCCCAGGGGATGCAGCGACTCGACGTAGGCATCCGCCGTCGCCTCGTCGGGTGCCAGGCCCATGCGGGCGAAGCCCTTGACGACGTTGACCCCCATCTGGGTCTTCACGATCGCCGGGTGAATCGAGTTGACTCGGATGCCGTAGCCCAGTTTGGCGCATTCGGCCGCCGCAGCCTTGGTCATCAGGCGCACCGCACCCTTGCTGCTGCAGTACGCGCCAAGCGCAGCCAGGCCGATCAGCCCGGCCACCGACGACAGGTTGACAATCGCCCCGCCGTTGCCCGCCACCCCGCCCGGACGCATGGCGCGGATCGCGTGCTTGATGCCGAGGAATACGCCCTTGACGTTGATGTCGTGGGTACGGTCCCAGTCGTCGACCGTGCAATCGGCAAACAGCGCCATGGTCTCGATACCGGCGTTGTTGACGAGGACGTCGAGGCCGCCGAAGCGCAGCACAGACTCGCGGATCGCGTGCTCCCACTGCGCTTCGTTGGTCACGTCGTGAGCCAGGGCCATCGCCTGACCCCCGGAGGCGCGGATGCCTGCGGCGACTGCTTCGGCCTCCGCGGCCAGCAGGTCCGTCACCACGAGCATGGCGCCGGCCTGCGCCAGCGTCTGTGCCGCCAATGCGCCCATCCCTCTTGCCCCATCGGTGATCAGGACGACCTTGCCGTCCAGGTGAAATCGTTCCATTACTCCAGCCATGTTTCGTCTCCAGTTATTTGCCGTCGAAGCGGCGTGAACTCGTCGTCAGGATGTAAAGCTTCCTGCTGTTTAGATGATGCTATGTCACTATCGAGATAAGCTAATAGTCATCATCTAAAAAGTCAACTGCTGATCGAACCTTGGGACTGACGCTCCAGTGGCGTTGTCGATCCGCCCCTGATTGGCCTTACCGTGCATTTGATGTCAAAAGTCCCGTTTTCAGCGCTGCGCTGCAGTATTCAAGACCGCCCCGCGTCCAGCGTGTGCCGGCCGAATTGCTCAAACACCTCCGCGAACAGATGGAAATCCCGGCGCCCGATATCGCGACCCTGCGTGCCCTGTATAAGAACCGTCGTGCGACGCTGTTTGAACATCAAGCTTGGAGCATTGAATTCCTCGGCTTTATGCGCTTCGAAATGACCGATGCGCCAAAAGTTCTTCCAGCTCTTCGCGATGTGATCGAGGCCGGCGTCAATGGAGATTCGCTGTTGGCGTCTGCCCGGCGACTGCTTCACGAGTATCGGTTCGTCATTCCTGGCACACGCCGGCTCGGGTCTCAAGGTTCGATCAGCAGTTGACTTTTTAGATGATGACTATTAGCTTATCGATATAGTGACATCACATCCTCTAAACGCCGAAAGCTTTAGAGATGGATTTGTGGTGACGAGGTAGGACTTGTTGGTGACCTGACAGTTGATAGTTACGGATCTATGAGCAAGGAGGCTTGCGAGCTGCAAGGCATCCCTCGATTGGTGGAGTCTCGCCTCCAATCCTTCCGTAAGTAATCCCTGCTGGGCATGCGAATTTGGTCGAGAAGTTCTGTGGCTGAGTGATGGCTTACCGCAGGCATCGTCAACGGTTGATTGCGAGGGTGTAAAAAATGATCGAAAGTATTAACCAGACAGATACCGGTGCAATTACACAACCCGCCTCACGCAGGAGGGAATTGAAAGTGTGGGGCGGGCCTGTCGCGTTAGTAGTCATTTTGGCTCTGATCGCGTTGGGAGTTCATCTGTATTCGTCACACACGGGGCAGATTGAAGCACCGACACCTCCATCAGTAACTGTCAGCCAGCCTCTGCAAAGAGACTTGTCCGCGCAACTCGGATTTTTAGGTCAATTCTCCGCAGTCGAACGGGTTGAACTGCGCGCCCAAGTAGGCGGCACGCTCACTCAAATCCACTTCAAGGACGGGGATATCGTCAAGAAAGGCGACCTTCTCTTCGTAATCGACACGATTCCTTACGAGATCAAGTTAAGCGAAGCAGCGGCCCAGCTGGAAAGCGCGAAGGCACGCCTAGACCTCGCAACGCGCGAGCTTACGCGTGCGGAGACATTAAAATCTTCTGACGCGGGCAGCGCCGAAAACGTAGAGCAGCGGATTGCAGACAAAGATGGCGCCAAAGCGGCGGTTGATAATGCAAATGCGCTGATGCGGGACGCGCGTTTCGACCTGGATCATTGTCGCATTACCGCTCCATTCTCGGGCCGTATCGGAACGCATATGGTCTCTACGGGGAATATTGTCTCGGGCAACCGGGGCGGGAATGGGGCCACGACGCTCCTCACAACTGTCGTCTCGCTAGACCCGATCTACTTCGACTTCGACATGAGCGAAGCAGATTATATGACCGTGCAGCGAGAGCGGACCAAGCAGAAGGATCCCCTCGCCAGCAAGGTCGATATTTCTTTGAGTGACGAAGCTAAATACACGCGGGAGGGTACCCTTAACTTCCTCGATAACGCCTTGGACAGATCCAGCGGCACAATCCATGCGCGAGCGACCGTCCAAAACAAGGACCTACTGCTCACGCCTGGAGGCTTCGCTCGTGCCCGTCTGGCTGTCGCCACTCCGCAATCGACTTTATTAGTGCCTGATGCCGCCGTCCTTTCAGACCAATCAGACCACGCGATCTTAGTTCTTGCGAAAGACAATATCGTAACCCCAAAGAAGGTCGAAGTGGGTGACCTACGCGGGGGCCTAAGAGTGATTCGCTCGGGTCTTCTTCCTACCGATAGGGTGATCATTGACGGCATCCCGTCCACTAGACCGGGATCTCCCGTTTCTCCGCAAACCGGCTCGATTAAGTTCGCGTCCGACCAGGAGTGATGCTATGAAGCTTGCCCATTTTTTTATCGATCACCCGCGGTTTGCTGCGGTTCTCAGTATCTTCATCGCGCTCGCCGGGCTCGCGACGATGGTTCTACTGCCCATCGCCCAATATCCAAACATCGTCCCGCCCACGATCGATATAACGACAATATTTCCGGGCGCCTCAGCCGAGACGGTCGCTCGTACCGTCGCGACGCCGATTGAACAGGCTGTCAACGGTGTCGAGGATATGGACTACATCACCAGTCAGTCGACTGGCGACGGCCGTCTCACCACGACGGTTATCTTTAAAGTTGGCACCAATCCGAACACGGACCTAATGCTGACGCGCAATCGCGTGCAAGACATCCTGACCCGTCTGCCGCAGGAGGTCCAGCTACAGGGCGTGCAAGTCAACAAAACCATCAAAGCACTACTGCTGGGGGTGCACGTCTACTCTCCGGACGGATCGCGAAGCGCCGAGTATCTGTCGAACTATATGCTCAAAATTCGAGACCAGATCGCGCGGCTACCCGGTATCTCCCAGTTCTGGCTGTTGGGCGAGCGGCAATACGCCATGCGGATCTGGGTTGATCCGGATAAGGCTGCCGCCTATAACATCAGCGCAGCCGACATTTTAAGCGCGCTCCGTGCACAGAACGCACAGGTTTCCGCGGGGGTCTTGAACCAGCCGCCGGTTGCGAACAATGCGGCGTACGAAGTCAACGTCGAAGCGCTAGGCCGCCTGACGACGCCCGATCAGTTCGGCGACATCGTCATCAAATCGGACGCTCAAGGACGCGTTACTCGTATCCGTGACATCGGTCGCGCTGAGCTCGGCTCAGTGGACTATGGTTCCAAGGCATATGCAGACAAGTTTATCTCTGCCCCTTGGTGGGTGATCGCAACCCCGGACGCGAACGTGGTCCAAGTAGAGCACGCGGTCTGGGCGAAGATGGCGGAGCTTAAGAAGTCTTTTCCGCCGGGCGTCGACTACATCAACATCTACGATCCGACCACCTTCGTGAGCGAATCCATCAAAGAGGTGATCAAGACAATCTTTATCGCGATCGCCCTCGTGGTTGGCGTCGTCTATCTGTTCCTGCAGAGCTGGCGGGCGACGATCATCCCGGTAGTCGCCATCCCGATCTCCCTCATTGGTACGTTCACCATCTTGACCCTCTGCGGCGGATCGATCAATAACTTGTCCCTGTTCGGCCTGGTACTCGCGGTGGGCATCGTCGTAGACGATGCGATTGTTGTAGTCGAGAACGTTGAGCGGCACATGGCGCTTGGTGTGTCACCGCGCGAAGCGGCGCATCGGACTATGACCGAAGTCTCTACAGCACTCATGGCCATCGCTTTGACACTGTGCGCCGTCTTTGTGCCCACCGCCTTTATCTCTGGTATCTCGGGACTTTTCTTCAAGCAATTTGCGATCACCATTGCGGCCTCAACGATCATCTCGTGCTTCGTCTCTCTTACCCTAAGCCCAGCTTTGTGCGCGGTGCTCCTGAAACCACATCATGACGTGACGCGAACTGAACCTCGCGGCATTAAACGTCTATCGAGTGCTTTCTTCAGCCGCTTCAATGCCGGCTTCAGCTGGATGTCTTCGACCTATGGCAGTCTTACTGGGCGGTTCGTTCGTGCGACCGGGGTGATGCTCCTCGTATACGCAGGCCTGATCCTACTTACTACATTTCAAATGTCGCGAATGTCCACTGGCTTCATTCCGGACTCGGACATCGGCTACCTCGTCACGATCGTGCAGCTTCCGCCGGGTTCAAGCCTCGAGCGGACCAACAAGGTCGTGCGTCAAGTGAACGATATCGCGCTTAATACTCCCGGCGTTCTGCACACAGGGGCTACCGTCGGCTTTGATGTCACGACTTACACTGTCGCGCCCAATGTCGCGACAGTCTTCACCTCGCTGCCCTCGCTCTACGGCCTGCACGTGCCCGGGGTAAATGCCGCGGTGATGGTCAAGCGGATGCAGGAGCGGTTCAAGGTGATCAAGGATGCGAACGTCATCACGATCATGCCACCTGCTGTACAGGGGTTAGGCTCCGCCGGCGGCTTCAAGCTGATGCTCGAGGACCGTGCGGACCTTGGTGCTCAGGTGCTTGCCAAGGCGGCCAATGATCTGGTTGCGGCGGCCAACAAGGATAAGACATTCGGGGGAACTTACACGCTGTTCAATGCAGGCGCGCCCTCTCTGTACGCCGATATTGATCGACTCAAGGCGCAAAAGATCGGCCTTACGCCAACCGATATCTTCTCAACGATGCAGCTCTACATGGGTTCGCAATACGTGAATGATTTCAATTTCAATGGCCGCACGTATCCCGTGTATGTGCAGGGAGATGAGAAGTACCGTAGGTCGTCCCAGGATATCGCGCAGCTAAAAGCACGAAACGCGTCCGGCGAGATGGTGCCGCTGGGTACGGTTGTGACCTTCAAGGATGAGACCAAACCGTATCGCGCACCACGCTACAACCTCTATCCCGCAGCCGAGATAATGGGCGCGGCGGCTCCTGGGGTTTCCTCGGGCACGGCGATAAAGCGAATGGAACAGCTTGCTCGCCAAGTCCTGCCGAACGGCATCGGATTCGAGTGGACCGAGCTTGCCCACCAACAAGAGCAACAGGGTATTCCGACGTTGTTGATATTCGGGGCATCAGCGCTGTTCGTCTTCCTTGTTCTCGCAGCCCAGTACGAGAGTTGGAAGATCCCGCTCTCGATCCTCTTGATTATCCCGATGTGTCTGTTGGCGGCTTGCACGGGCCTTAATCTTAGGACGATGCCGATCGACATTCTGGCCCAAATTGGGTTTGTCGTGCTTCTTGGGCTTGCTGCGAAGAACGCTATTCTGATCGTAGAGTTCGCAAAACATCACCAAGACCAAGACGGGGTTTCAGCCGAGGAGGCGGCGACTCAATCCGCACGTGAACGTCTACGCCCGATCTTGATGACTTCTCTAGCTTTCATCGCAGGCGTAGCGCCCCTCGCCGTGGCGTACGGTGCGGGATCGGAAATGCGGCAGTCGCTAGGAACTACGGTGTTTTTTGGGATGCTAGGAGTTACCTTGTTTGGTCTGCTCTTCACGCCTGCTTTTTACACCATCGTGCGAAGGAACCCGCGCGAACTACCTACGCTTAAGGCTTCCTCGACCCCGGATCTCACCACGCTCGACAGCAGGAGGCCTGTATGATCAGGCAGCGGAATTTCGGACCCGTGCTAATCGGCATCGCTTTGAGCCTATCTTTAGAGGCGTGCGTGGTCGGTCCTAACTACGTTCGCCCCAACAGCGAACTCACGCCATTCCACAATATGGCTCAAGTGGCACCCAGCGATGCCTCTGCGACGCCCCCTCTGGATCATTGGTGGACCGGCTTCAATGATCCGGTATTGGTAGCCATCGTTGGTCGGGCATTAAATGAGAATTTGGACTTGGCCGCTTCATACGCGCGCGTTCGCCAGGCGCGCGCGATGGCACTGGGCGCTGGTGCGGAACTCTTGCCTACGTTTGACATGAATGGCTCAGCGACTCGCGAGCACCGAAGCCTGCGTGGAGAACTTGGCTCCATCGCGGGAGGCCTACCCACTTTCCGCCGCAACGTGAACGACTTTACAGTCGGCCCTGCGGCCAGCTGGGAAGTTGATGTTTTTGGGGGCTTGCGACGAAACTCGGCTGCCGCACGAGCTGAATTGCAGGCGGCGCAAGCTGATCATGCGGGAGTCCGTGTGACTGTCGTGGCAGAGGCAGCAGATGCTTACTTGCAGATCCGTGGCTACCAGGCGCGGCTCAGTATCGCTCAGAATCAGATTGATACCGACGAACACCTATTGCGTCTGGTCCACGCACGTTACGACGCCGGTGCAGGCCAAGGACGGGAGATAGCCCAGGCTGAGGCCCTCCTAAAACAAGCCCGCGCCATTGTCCCTCCTCTTCGCATCGGCCTTGAGCAACAACTTAACCGACTCGATGTGCTGATGGGCGAGCAACCAGGAACCTACGCGCGTGAGCTAGAGACCAGACAGGAGATCCCGTCCATCCCTGCCCTCCCCGCCGATGAGCACCCGAGTGACGTACTTCGTCGACGGCCTGACATCATTGCTGCCGAGCGGCGTCTTGCGGCCTCGAACGAGAAGATTGGCGCGGCAATCTCCGACTACTACCCCAAGTTCTCGCTGTCGGGAGCGCTCGGCTGGGACTCGGTCAGCGGTGGCCACCTGTTCGTTCCGGAGGCGTTTCAGTCGGTCGGAACCGGCGCCCTACGCTGGCGTCTGTTCGACTTCGGCAAGGTCGACGCGGAGGTTATTCAGGCTCGGGGAGCGAACGCAGAGGCTCTCGCCGTTTACCGTCAGGCGGTGCTGCTGGCCGCGGAAGATGTCGAGGACGCGCTGATGACGCTGTCGCAGACGGAGCTTCACGTTGCAGAGCTACAGGACCAGGTCCAATCGCTCGAGAGAGCACGGGACCTTTCCGAACAGGCCTACCGAGCCGGCTCGATCACTTTGACAGACGTTCTAGACGCCGATCGGCAGCTTCTCGCTGCCCGAGATGAACTTGAGGCGAACCGTGCTGGCTCTGCGAGGGCTGCCGTTGGAGTTTTCCGGGCCTTTGGGGGAGGCTGGGATCCGGCCGGTTCAACCTGACAGTAGCGCGCTATTTGCCGGTACCACCCGCCTATAGATGACGTATTTACACTAAAATGATAGAGTATCTAACTCTCGTAGTTGGCTAACGGCAAAGCTGTCGGCCATGTGCCGCGTTATGCCGAACGGATAAGGAGAGGTGGAATGGCCAAAAAGTCGAAGACAGAGACGGCACAAACGCGCAAGCGCATCATCGATGTGGCCGCGAAAGCGTTTAAGAGCAACGGGATCGAGGCGACCGGGGTAGCGGAAATCATGTCTGCTGCTGGCCTGACACACGGAGGCTTCTATCGTCATTTCGAATCAAAAGAA
>Ga0137363_10001951_pt1 | contig 12084 bp, 7 predicted proteins | sample MadtaG_FD_104800 | JGI IMG/M metagenome (GOLD analysis project Ga0137363, IMG submission 104800) | Vadose zone soil microbial communities from Angelo Coast Range Reserve, California, USA - Mad1_115_16 metaG | ecosystem: Environmental > Terrestrial > Soil > Vadose zone | place: USA: California...
GGCGCGCGGCCGTGAATGGTGTGGAAGCCATAAGTGTTCATGTAATACGGAAAACGGCTGGAGCAGCCGATTCCGGAAACGATGACGAAGTTTTCGCGCCTGATGCCGAGTTCCGGAAAAACGGACTGCACCGCGGAGAGAATCGCGTAGTCTCCGCAGCCCGGGCACCAACGCACTTCCTGGTCGGTCTGAAAGTCTTTTTTCGTGAGAGGTAGAGGTGGTGGCAGAGTCGCTGTTCCCATGGCCGGTTCTCCTAGAGTCCCAACATCTCTTCGATTTTCTGTTCCAGCTCAGCCTGCTTGAACGGCCTGCCTTGGATTTTGTTCAAGCCGACGGCGTCCACGAGATACTTCGCGCGCAGAACCCACAAGAGCTGGCCCATGTTCAGTTCCGGCACGAGTACTCGTTTGTAGCGCTTGAGAACGTCGCCCAAATTCGACGGCAGCGGATTGAGGTGCCGCAGATGCAGATGGCCGATCTTACGGCCCTTGGCGCGTTGCGCTTTCAAGGCCGCGGTAATCGATCCGCAGGTCGAGCCCCACGCCACGATAAGCAGATCGCCTTCGAGATCGCCAGCGGGAAGCACATTGGGGATGTCTTGCGCCACCGCGGCGACCTTTGCCGCACGGACGCGCACCATATTTTCGTGGTTCAGCGGCTCGTAGTTGATGTTTCCGGTGGGGTCCTGCTTCTCGAGGCCGCCGATGCGATGTTCGAGGCCGGGAGTTCCCGGAACCGCCCACGGGCGCGCCAGAGTTTGCGGGTCGCGCTTGTAGGGGAGGAAGCCATTCGGGTCGCTCGCGAATTTTACCGGGAAATCCGGAATGTCGCTCAACTCCGGGATTCGCCAGGGTTCCGCGCCGTTTGCGAGGTATCCGTCCGAGAGAATAATCACCGGCACCATGTACTTGACGGCGATGCGGCAGGCTTCGATCGCCACCCAGAAGCAATCCGCGGGTGTTGAGGCTGCCAGCACGGGAATCGGCGCTTCGGAATTGCGGCCGAAGAGAGCCTGCAGCAAGTCGGCTTGCTCGGTCTTGGTCGGAAGGCCCGTTGACGGGCCACCGCGCTGGATGTCGCAAATCACCAAAGGAATCTCGACAGCCACAGCAAGTCCCATAGCTTCCGTCTTCAGCGCCATGCCGGGGCCGGAAGTTGTGGTAATCGCGAGCGCACCGGCATAAGCCGCGCCGATCGCCGAGGTGACGGCGGCGATTTCGTCTTCCGCCTGAAACGTCATCACACCGAAATCTTTGTACTGGGAGAGTTCATGCAGAATGTCCGAAGCCGGAGTGATCGGGTAGCTGCCTTGAAAAAGTGTCAACCCGGATTTTTGCGCTGCGGTTACAAAGCCAAGCGCCAGCGCCTGGTTGCCGCTCATACTCCGGTAGAGCCCTGGAGTGAGTTGCGCCGGCGGAATCTCATAGCTGATTTGAAACGCTTCCGTCGCCTCGCAATAGGAGTAACCGCCCTTCAACGCGAGCTTGTTGGCTTCGACGAGCAGCGGCTTATTCTTGAACTTGTCTTCGATCCACCGGACTGTCGGGTCCATCGAGCGGTTGTAGAGCCAGTAGCACATGCCCAGCGCGAAGAAATTTTTGCAGCGGTCCATGGACTTGGCGTCCAGGCCGAGATGTTCCAGAGAACGGCGGGTCAAGCGTTCGAGCTCGACCGAAAACAACCGGAATTTATCCAGCGAATGGTCTTCCAGAGGATTGGAAGTCATCTGCGCTTTGCGCAGGTCACCTTCTTTGAAGCTATCGCTGTTGACGATCAGAATACCGTTGGCCTTCAGGTCGGCAACGTTGACTTTCAGCGCCGCCGGGTTCATGGCAATCAAGACGTCGATGGCGTCGCCGGGCGTATAAACCTCGTTTGAAGAGAAATGCAGCTGGAAACCGCTGACGCCTGGAATCGTTCCTGCAGGGGCGCGAATTTCCGCCGGATAGTCCGGAAACGTCGCAATATCATTGCCGTAAAGCGCCGCGGTATTTGTGAACTGGCTCCCGGTAATCTGCATGCCGTCGCCGGAGTCGCCCGCGAAGCGGATCACCGCCTGATCCAGCACTTCGCGCTTATTCTTTACCGGTGGAACTTCTGCGAGCGTAGACATTCTTCTCCCAAGCCTCCGCTGACCGATGAACTCCCCCTACCCCAGGGGTGTGTGGCTCAATCATAAGGATGAGGCGGTGCAGTGAAAGGATGGCTTCTAAGGCAGCCCGCCAGGAGCCGACAGGTAGAGGATATCACACCGGCTTGTATGTGGAAGCGAGAGAGCCTCCCGTGGTGCGATGTGTCCTATCGAGAAAGATGCAGGAACGCGCTCGCCGCTTACGGTTCAGCGCAAATATCAAGAAGGAGGTGTCAGGACGCGGGCGCGGCACGGGAAGCTGCTTCGAGAAAGCGTGGCCGGTAGTAGACGAGCAAAGCGAGAACTGCGCCGGCGACTACGAGTCCGAGAATCACGGCCCACCCGTAATTCTGGGAGAAGTTTGGCGGCAAGAATTGTGTTTCAGGTAGATGCATCGACACTCGTATTTCCTTCATAAAGGCATCCATCGCGGCTTTGTAGTTTGGAGTAAGCAGGGTCACGACCGTACTCGCGAGCCAGAAGAGCTGGAGGCCTATCGTCAGGGAGTAACTCCACGGCTTTATGGAGATGCGCGCCACTTCCGCAGATAGATCAGGCCAATGCCCGTAGCTGTCCCAAAGAGGGAAAGAGCAATCATAAATCCTTGGGTGGCCAGCATAGTGTTTCTCAAAACTGGGGACAGTTCGGGAGTAGTGCCAGGCAACTTGCCAGGCAGCATTCCGAAAAACACGACCGAACAGCAGAGAAGAAAGAACAGGCTGCCGAATATGGCCACCGCTGCTGCGGTAGTCACTGAGGCGGAGCGTTTCACAGGGGAATCCATCACAATCCTATATATCACTTCCAGACGTACCGGGGAACTGAACCGGTGAAAGTAACGCGAAACGAAAAACAGGCTTGACGTTCGCTTTCTTTTCGCCTAAAGTGCCTGTGGAAATCTTAGCGAGCGGAGGCAGCGCATGGCACTTACAAAACGGCAAAAAGAAGTTCTCGATTACCTCGTGGCGTTTGAGACCAAGCACGGTTACGCGCCAAGCTTCGAGGAAATCGGCAAGGGCCTGAAGCTCACTTCTCTCGCGACGGTTCACAAACACATTACGACGCTCGAGAAGAAAGGCTTCATTAGACGGGGTTACAACCAAAGCCGCTCCATTGAGATCATCCAATTACCCAAGTCGGTCAAGGAACAGGTCAGCGATCGCAAGATACAGGAGCTCCCTCTGGTAGGGAGAATCGCCGCTGGGCGCCCGCTGGAGGCGGTGGAAGAGCACGAGACCATTTCGCTGGGCGATTTCGCGCGTGGCGGCAATTCCTTCGTCCTGCAGGTCAAGGGAACCTCGATGATCGAGGATCACATCATGGATGGGGACTACGTAGTCTGCGAGCAAACCCAGGTCGCCAACGCGGGCGACATTGTCGTAGCGCTGATTGGTGGCGAAGATGCGACCCTCAAGCGCTTCTATCGCGAAGGCCCCGGCAAGATTCGCCTGCAACCGGCAAATTCCGAAATGGCTCCTATCCTGGTCGCTGCCAACGACCTCAAGATTCAGGGCCGCGTAATCGGCGTCCTTCGCAAATACTAGCCTCAAACCCGGCTGGTTTTTTCTGTATTCGGCCGGTTTTCTCGTCTGAGTACACATGCTCGGCCGCCTCGCCGTCTCATTTCCGCGAACATATTGTTTGTGTCAGAATCCAGTTGCGTGCATCAGAAGGATGTCCCGGTTATTCTCGCCAGACCTGCCGGCAGATTGCGGCAGGGAAGCGAAGGGCGGCTGAAGACTGAACCGGATATCCTGACTCTTTGAGGTTGCAAACTTGTCCTCGAAACACCAAAGCACTCTGATCGTCGATCCCGATGCAGCTTCGCGCAGCGCACTTGAGGAACTGGTCCGTTCGGCCGGTTATGATGTCGCCGTATCTTCCTCGCAGGCGGAAGGGTTCAAGTTTGTGCAGGATGCTGCCATTGACCTGTTGCTTCTTTCCGCGGACCTTGCCGACATCCAATGCTGCGATGCCCTTGCGGAAATCAAAGGCAACGCAGCCACCTCAGGGACACGCGTGATTCTCCTCACCCGTGGTGGGGCCGCGGAGCGCGCTCGCGGCCTCGACCTCGGCGCTGACGAAGTTTTGACTTCACCATGGGAGGCCGCGGAATTGCTTGCGCGCATACGCGTTCAGTTACGCGAAAAACACGCCTTCGACGAACTCCTCGAAAAAACTCGCATCGCCGACGAAGGCCGCGAGGTGGCGCAAACCGCATTCCAGGCGCTCGCCGTAACCGAGAAGATGACGCGCGATGCTTTCTCTCTGGAGCGCGCCTTGAAGATTGGCGTGTCGGCTCTCTTTGCTGTCGCCCTGCTGATCGCCGGAATTTTTGTGCTTTTCTCCCGCCGCGCCAACAAGGAAGCGAACCGTGCTTACTCTGTGATCGCCCAGCTCGAGCGGGGCGCCCACCGTCAGGAACAATTGATGGCGGATGCCCGCAACGCGCGCGCCAGTCTTCAGCAGTCCGACGTACTCGACCAGAAGCAGCAGCTCAGGCAACAATCGGAAGAACTGCGCCAGAAAATTTCGGGCGCCGAACCCGGCGATGTGGCCTCTCTGCGCCAGCAACTTGCCGAAACCACTATCCGGCTCAAACGCGTGGAGAACGAATCGCAATCTGCCGAAGAAGTGATTCGTGCTTATGCCCCAAGCGTCTGCCTCCTGCACGTATCCGTCTCTTTTGTCGACCGGGCCTCCGGCCGCCGGCTGCGTTATGGCGGAATCAATCCGGATGGCGAGCCGCTGCACGACAGCGATGGCAACCCGGTTTATACGTTGGAGGGCCGCGCACCCGAAGTTCGGGCCGATTTTTTCGGCACGGGATTCATCGTTCGCGAAGGACGCATCCTCACCAATCACCACGTGGCGCAACCCTGGTGGAAGAATGACGAGCTTGCCGCGGTTTCCACCCAGGGGCTTAGTCCGGCCATCGCGGAATTGACGGCCTATTTCCCCGATACAACTGCTGGCGTTCCTGTCAGCGTTTCCGAGATTTCCGAAGAGGCCGACCTCGCTGTGCTGAAGGGTGATTTGTCCGGCCTGAAAAAGACAGTCCTAAAACTGGATGCACGCCAGGGTGCGGCGGTCAGTGGCCAGCCGCTGCTCTCCCTCGGCTATGCCACGGGCATCAGCGCCATACTCGCGCGCGCCGGTGAAGATGCGGTCAACGACATAGTCAAAACGACTGGCGGAAAGCCGACCGAGGTGGTCAACGAACTCCTCCGGCGCAAGCTCATCCGCCCACTGGTGACGCAAGGCCATATCGGCGATGTTCTTCCGGATAAAATTGTCTACGATGCACAGACCACTTCCGGCAGCTCGGGCGGACCGCTGATCAATCGCGATGGCGAAGTGATTGGCGTCACCTTCGCTGTAGTCAAAGGGTTCGGCGGTTCCAATTTTGGTGTTCCCATTCGATTCGCCCAGCCGCTCCTCAAGCCATGAGTCGCCATTTTGTTCTATCGTTAAACATACACAGGAAAAGGCAGCATCGGTTGTCAAACGGTAGAATGCCTCATCTGCTCGCCCGCACTCGGTCAATCGTACTTTTCTTCCTCGCCATTCTCTTGGCGATGCCAGCTCCCGTTCGTGCCTACGCGGTGCTCTCTCACGAAGCCATCATTGATGCGGCATGGGAGACGCACATCAAGCCGCTACTGCTGAGAAAATTCCCGCAGGCCACCGAGGAAGATCTGAGCCGCGCGCAAGCGTACGCCTATGGGGGCGCCATCATTCAGGACATGGGCTACTATCCTTACGGCAGCCCTTTCTTTAGCGATCTCACGCATTACATCCGCAGCGGCGATTTCATCCAGGCTCTGTTGCACGATGCGAAGGATCTCCCTGAATACGCTTTCGGACTCGGCGCCCTCGCCCATTACGCTGCGGACAATGACGGCCACCGCATCGGCACCAACCGCGCCGTTCCTATTTTGTATCCCGGCCTCCGCAAGAAGTACGGTGACAGCGTTGCGTTCGAGGACAACCGTCTGGCGCACGTGAAAACTGAATTTGGATTTGACGTGCTCGAAATCGCGCGGGAACGCTATGCTCCCGACAGCTACCATGACTTCATCGGATTCGAAGTCTCCCGGCCTGTGCTCGAGCAGGCCTTTCGAGAGACTTATGGCCTCGAATTGAAAGACGTGCTCGTGAGCGAAGAGAAAGTTCTCAATTCTTATCGCCGCGACGTCAGCAAGCTGATTCCGAAAGCCACTCGAATCGCCTGGCATCTCAAGAAAGACGAGATCAAGGACGATATTCCAGACGCAACAAAGAGAAAGTTCCTGTTCAATCTGTCCCGCTCGAATTATGAACGCGAGTGGGGCAAGGACTATCGCAAACCCGGTCCGGGCGAACGTTTTCTGGCTTTTCTCTACAAACTGATTCCAAAGTTCGGCCCGCTGAAAATCCTGCAGTTCCGGACCCCCACGCCCCAGACCGAACAGATGTTCGAAGCCAGTTTCAATGCCACTCTCGACCGTTATCGGGAACTCTTGGCAGAGGCCCGCGAAGGCCGGCTCAGCCTCCCCAATAGTAATTTTGACGTCGGCGAGAGCACCGGTCCGGGGAAATACCGATTGAACGACGAAGCCCATGCGGAGTTGCTGGACAAGTTGGCAGAAAGCAAATTCGCGGGCGTCACAACGGAAGTAAAGGGGGAGCTTCAGCACTTTTTTGCCGAACCAGATGCTCCGTATGCCACGAAACGCAATGCCAAAGCCTGGACAAAGGTTCAATCCCAGCTCCAGCAATTGAATTCAGTGGCGGCGGCCCCTGCCCCTGCCAATTCTGCCCGATGAACCACGTACAAAGAATCAACCGCTCCCTGGCGTGCCAGCGAGATCCCGTGATTCTTCCGTCTCGGCGCACAAAAATAATTTGTCTTGCGAATCGAAAAAACTGCAAGTAAGTCGCGCCGTCTCCATGAAACAATGTAGAATTTCGCGCGACTCCCTGATCGCCTTTGAAATGAAAAACGCCAAACCGATCCGCAAACTCCTCGCCGCCAACCGCAGCGAAATCGCCATTCGCATCTTCCGCGCCGCCAATGAACTCGGCCTTCGCACCGTAGCCATCTATTCGCAGGAAGACCGGCTCGCCCTGCATCGCTTCAAGGCTGACGAAGCGTACCAGGTTGGCGCCGGCAAAGGCCCCGTCGAGGCCTATCTGGACATCGCGGGAATCGTTGCACTTGCGAAGGAGAAGGGTGTCGACGCTATTCATCCGGGCTACGGCTTTCTCTCGGAAAATCCTGCGCTAGCCCGCGCCTGCGAAAAGGCCGGCATCATTTTCGTCGGTCCTCCGCCGAATCTTCTCGAATTGCTTGGAGACAAAACCGCCGCTCGAAGACTGGCCGCATCGGCGGGCGTTCCGGTGCTTCACGGAACTGAGAATCCAGTCAAGTCGCTGGCGGAGGCGCAAAAAATTGCGCTTGAGATCGGCTATCCCGTCATCGTGAAAGCGGCGATGGGCGGTGGTGGCCGCGGCATGCGCGTCGTTCATGATGCGGCGCAGCTCGATGCCCTGCTCGAGGAAGCTCAGGGCGAAGCGCGCTCCGCCTTCGGCGATGCATCGGTTTTCCTTGAGAAATACTTGCCGCGCGCGCGGCATTTGGAAGTCCAGATCCTTGCCGACCATCACGGCAACCTGCTCCATCTTTACGAACGCGACTGCTCCATCCAGCGCCGCCACCAAAAAGTCGTCGAAGTCGCTCCAGCCGCGAATCTGCCCACGGGTGTCCGCAGTGAACTCTGTGAGGCGGCAGTGCTGCTGGCGCGCAAGGCTAGCTATCGCAACGCGGGAACCGTCGAGTTTCTCTACGATGTGGATTCGCGGAAATGGTATTTCATCGAGGTCAACCCCCGCATTCAAGTCGAGCACACCGTCACCGAAATGGTCACTGGCATTGACCTCGTGCGCTCGCAAATCCTTGTCGCGCAGGGCCACAAGCTGCACGAGCCGCCGATGGTGTTGCCGAATCAGCAGAGTATTCAACTCAATGGCGCCGCCCTCCAATGCCGGGTGACCACCGAGGATCCCGATAACAATTTCGCCCCCGACTACGGAAAGATCTCCACCTATCGTTCTCCCGCTGGCTTCGGCATTCGTCTGGACGGCGGCACCGCCTATGCAGGCGCGATGCTCGCCGCCTATTACGATTCACTGCTCGTCAAAGTCACTGCCTGGGGCGCGAATCTGCCCGAAGCTTGCCAGCGCATGGACCGCGCCCTCCGCGAATTCCGCATTCGCGGCGTGAAAACGAATATCCCCTTCGTCGAAAATGTCGTGAACCACCCGAAGTTTCGCGCCGGCGAAGTCACCACCGCTTTCCTCGACGACTCGCCCGAACTTTTCCGGTTCCCCAGCCGCGGCGACCGCGCAACCAAGCTGCTCTCTTATCTCGGCGACGTAATCCTCAACGGCAATCCAGAAGTAAAAGGGAAGCAGGTCCCCAAAGAAATTGAAGGCGCGGTGATTCCGCCAGCGCCTGCAGGCAAACCGCCCGCTGGCACTCGTCAGCTCTTGCAAAAGCTCGGACCGAGAAAATTCGCCGCCTGGGCTCGCAAAGAAAAACGCCTGCTCATTACCGACACGACTTTCCGTGACGCCCACCAGTCGCTCATGGCTACTCGCGTTCGCACCTTCGACTTACTCGCCACCGCCAGCGCCGTCGCGCATCGCCTTCCCAATCTTTTCAGTCTCGAAATGTGGGGTGGTGCCACTTTTGATACCGCGATGCGCTTCCTCCACGAAGATCCTTGGCAACGATTGCGCGAACTGCGCGAGCGCATTCCCAATATCTGTTTCCAGATGCTTCTCCGCGGCGCCAACGCCGTCGGTTACGCTTCCTATCCAGACAACGTCATCATCGAATTCGTCCGCGAAGCCCACACCCAAGGCATCGACATTTTCCGCATCTTCGATTCGCTCAATTCCATTGAAAACATGCGCGTTTCGATTGATGCTGCGCTTGAAAGCGGCGCCGTCTGCGAAGCTGCCATTTGCTACACCGGCGACATTCTCGATAAAACACGCCCGAAATATTCACTCAAGTATTACGTCACAATGGCCAAGCAACTCGAAAAACTCGGCACGCACTTTCTCGCCGTAAAAGACATGGCCGGCCTCTGCAAGCCGTACGCGGCATTCGAATTGGTAAAGACCCTGCGCGAAGAAGTCGGCGTTCCCGTCCACTTCCACACGCACGACACCAGCGGCATCAACTCCGCCTCCGTACTAAAAGCCTCCGACGCTGGAGCGGACGTTGCCGACGGCGCCATCGCCGCGATGAGCGGCGGCACCAGCCAGCCCAATCTCAATTCCATCGTCGAAGCGCTTCGCCACACGCCGCGCGACACGCAGCTCAATGTCGAGACTCTTAACGAATGCTCCGATTATTGGGAAACGGTACGCACCTACTATCTTCCGTTCGACTCCGGCCCCAAAGCTGGCTCCGCGCGTCTCTATCAGCATGAAATTCCCGGCGGCCAGTTCACCAATCTCCGCGAGCAGGCCGCCGCCATGGGCCTCGGCCATCGCTGGCGCGAAGTCGAAAAAATGTACGCCGAGGTCAACCACCTCTTCGGCGACATCGTAAAAGTCACGCCTTCCAGCAAAGTCGTCGGCGACATGACGCTGTTCCTCATGGCCAAAGAGATGCAGCCCGCTGACGTCGTCAAGCTCGATGAAAAAGACGACGTGTCATTTCCAAATTCCGTCGTGGAAATGCTTTCTGGCGTCCTCGGTGTTCCTCCCGGCGGATGGTCCAAGAAGTTGCAGAAAATCATTTTGCGCGGCCAGGCTCCCCTCCGCGGCCGCCCCGGCGCAAACCTGGAACCAGTGAAATTTGAAGAGGAGCAAAGCTCCCTCGAGAAAAAACTCGGCCATCCCATCCGTCGCGATGACCTTCTGAGCTATCTGCTCTATCCCGAAGTTTTCACCAAGTACGACAAATTTCACCAGACTTATTCCGGCGTCAGCGTCCTGCCCACGCCCGCATTTTTCTATGGTTTGAAATCCGGCGAAGAAATCACCGTCGAAATCGAGTCCGGCAAATCGCTCATCATCAAGTTTCTCACCATCAGCGAAGCGCATCCCGACGGCACGCGCACCCTCTTTTTTGAATTGAACGGCCAGCCCCGCGAAGTGAATGTCCGCGATCGCGCCCTGCGCGTCGTAGAACGCGCTCATCCCAAGGCCGACCCCGCCGATCCCGGCCATGTTGCCGCTCCCACTGCCGGAGTCATCAGCGGCATCGCCGTGCAAACCAATCACACGGTGGAACGCGGCGCAAAACTTCTCACTCTCGAGGCCATGAAAATGCAGTCCAATATCTATGCGCCCATTTCAGGACGCATTGTGAAAATTCTCGTCACTTCCGGCCAGCACGTCGAAGCCAAAGATCTCCTCGTGGCCATCGCGCCGTGAGTTCCGGACAGCTTCGCAAACACGAACAATTCCGCTCGCGCTTTCTTCGCAACCAGCGCGACCTCATCGTTTACACGCCGCCCGGCTACGACGACCAGGCCGCGCGCCGATTTCCCGTCCTCTACCTTCACGATGGCCAGAATCTTTTCGACGGCGCCACTTCCTTCATCCCCGGCCAGGACTGGCACGTCGGCCAGACCGCGGATCATTGCATTCTCACTGGCTCTGTCGCCCCACTCATCATCGTCGGCATGTACAACACCAGAGCGCGCATTCGCGAATACACGCCGACGCATGTTCCCAGACTCGGCGGCGGCCGCGCCGACCGCTACGCAAAATTCCTCATCGAAGAAGTGAAGCCTTTCATCGAACGCGAGTATCGTACGCTCTCCGCCCCGCAACACACCGGCATCGGCGGCTCCTCGCTGGGCGGCCTCGTCTCTCTTTATCTGGGTCTCAAGCACTCGCAAATCTTTGGAAAAATTGCCGCTCTCTCGCCTTCTGTCTGGTGGAACCTGCACGTCATTCATCGATTCGCTCGCACTGCAACTGTAGAACCCCGCCCGCGCATCTGGCTCGATATTGGTACGCGAGAAGGCCCGCGCATCGTCCTCGAAGTCGAACGCTTCCGTGAAATCCTCCTTGAAAAAGGCTGGCAGCTTGAACGTGACTTGCACTACGAGCGCGTCGAAGGCGCCGAGCACAACGAAGCAGCCTGGGCGCAGCGCGTCGGCCCGTTCCTGCAATTTCTGTATCCCGCGCGCGAAGCCGCTGTATAATCCGCCCTCGATTCACTCGCGCTCCAGGGGGCGTCGCATGCCGCAGGACCGGCCTCTCACCATTCTCTGCGTCAGTTCCTACGAAAAGGGCCAGGAGTTCATCCGCACTTGCAAAGCCATGGGCTGCATCGTCCTGCTCCTCACCGTCGAAAAGTTTCGTCAGGGCGACTGGCCGTTCGACTGTATCGACGAAGTCTTCACCATGCCCGAAGATCTTCCTCTTCAGAGCCTGATTTACGCCGTAAGTTATGCCGCCCGGTCTCATTCCATCGATCGCATCGTCGCGCTCGACGAATTCGACATGGAAAATGTCTCTGCCCTCCGAGAGCATCTCCGCATTCCCGGCATGGGCCTCACCACCGTCCGCTACTTCCGCGACAAGCTGGCCATGCGCGCCCGCGCCCGTGAAGCAGGCATCCTCGTCCCCGAATTCGTCCACGTCCTCAATTACGATCATCTTCGCGAATTCATGTCTCGCGTACCCAATCCCTGGCTGCTCAAGCCTCGTTCGCAAGCCTCCGGCATCGGCCTGAAGAAAATCAATTACCCCGACCAGTTATGGCACTGGCTCGACCAGCTCGGCGATCAGCAATCGTTTTATTTACTGGAACAATTCGTTCCCGGCTCGGTCTTTCACGTGGATAGCGTGGTCTCTGATCGCCACGTTGTTTTCGCTGAAGCTCACGCCTACGGCACTCCGCCGCTCGATACCTCCCATCAAGGCGGCGTGTTCACCAC
>Ga0137363_10001953_pt1 | contig 12082 bp, 8 predicted proteins | sample MadtaG_FD_104800 | JGI IMG/M metagenome (GOLD analysis project Ga0137363, IMG submission 104800) | Vadose zone soil microbial communities from Angelo Coast Range Reserve, California, USA - Mad1_115_16 metaG | ecosystem: Environmental > Terrestrial > Soil > Vadose zone | place: USA: California...
ATGAAATTCAATCGCGGCTCATTCATTATTCGCAATACTTCTCTCAACGATGTCCAGCGAGTTACATCTGAGCTCGGGTTGAGCGCCGTTCCAGTCGCGCAAGCACCGGTGGTGAAGATGCACGCGGTCAAGGTACCCCGCGTCGCGATCTTACATACATGGATCAGTACTCAGGATGAAGGCTGGTGGCGACTGGCTTTCGATCGGATGCAAGTCCCTTACGACTACATCAGTACTCAGGAGGTAGCGAAGGATTCGGATCTGAATCGCAAGTACGATGTGATCGTCTTTGGTCCCGTGGGCCGCGGCATCAATGCGATCATCCAGGGCATGCCGATGTATGGCAATCCTCTGCCATGGAAGAAGACTGATCTGACACCGAACATGGGTGGCTTTGCTTCTACTGAAGATATGCGGCCGGGTTTGGGATGGGCCGGACTAACAAACCTGCAAAATTTTGTGAAGCGTGGCGGAGTTTTTATCGGCACGATGGACACGGCCGATCTAGCCGTTTCAACCGGGTTCACGCCGGGAGTTTCGATCCAACGCTCGCAACGTTTGAAGGCCATCGGTGACGTACTGCGAACTAAGTTTGTTGACTCAACCAGCCCCATCGCCTATGGCTATGGCGATTCGCTTTCGATCTATTGCTTCAACGGACCAATCTTCAATGTCAGCAATGTTGCGGGCGGTGGCGGCGGTGGACGTCGTCGCGGCGCCGCTGTCGATCGACCGACGGGTCGCGGCACGATCGAAGATCCCGATGTGGTACAGGGCCGACCACCGGCAGAGCCGCCTGAGCCGCCCCCGACTTCAGAAGTCTGGGAAGCCGCGCCGATAACGGAAGAGCAACGCCGCAACCTGATTGGTTTGATCCCGGCCGAACTGCGTCCGCGGGTGGTGCTGCGCTATGCCGACTCGCGCGAGCTTCTGGTTTCGGGTTTGCTGGATGGCGGCGACGAAATCGCGCAACACGCCGCTGTGATCGACTCGCCACTCGAGCGCGGCCACGTCGTGCTTTTTTCAAACAACCCCTTCTGGCGCGGACAGACCTCGGGCAGCTACTTCCTGGTGTTCAATACGATTTTGAATTTCGATAATTTGAACGCGGGACGGAAGCTGGACGAGAAGTAGTGCTTCTTTAGTTGGTGCGGCCAACTCTCTTGATGAGTGCTGGCCGTCTTTGCTCACGACCCCAGCAAGGGTTTGAGGCGCTGAAAACTGAGGCGTTCTCCGCGCCACGCATATTCGCGTAATCCATCTATCGCGGTCCAGGTCGGGTGGTAACGTTGATATATGTCTTCCGCTTCTGTGTCTCCCCAACTACCGTCAAAATTCTGCTGCGCGAGAAGATAACGAAGTCCTTTGCGGATCAACGGATGAGTTTCAGTGAGCCCGAATGACTTCAGCGCGTCCAGAAGCTCCCCCATCATTTCGGGATCATCCATGGCAATTGCTCGTTTCAAATTTCGCTTCAAGAACGCGTACTCCTGGGGTAACCAACTGGGTGAAAGATTATAGAGACTATAGTTATTCAGCGTGTAGACGACGTGCGTGATTGCATATACGGCCCAGTCAAGATCGGGATTCTCTCGGTCCTCGTATTTCGGATAAGGGCGCATCGAAGGCAACCACTTGATGACATTTGCAAAGGACGAGCCAAGTCGATCTACATAACGCTCGCCTATAAAGCTTCTCGTCAAAGCATCAAGCCAAACCTCGTAAGAGCTCATCATGCTCAATCGCCTCTTGCAGCGGCGACACGTTCTGCGGCCACGGGAATTACATGCACCGCACTCACATTCTTCCGGCACATCTTTGGGCGGAGGCTCGGTGGACGGATCAAAATAAAAATAGTCTCGCGGCGTGAATCGACCGGCAAACTCACGCAACTGCCGCTTGAACACATCATCGCGCACGCCAAGTCGGTCAGCAGCGTAACTACCAATGATGAGACCAGCGATATCATCAGCATCGGCGTCATTCAGCACTTCAGGATGCTCTTGCCGCCACTGGCGGGCTAACTCGCGGCCGAGATTCAAAGCTGTCCGCCGCAGCTCAACAGCCTTTGAGGTGGAAGCGATGCAGCGAAAGCAAAAGAGGTAATCGTATCCGTACAACGCGAAGTTGTCCGGATCGCAAGCGGTGCGATAGATAAAGCCTAAACCCCGCTTAATCGCGAGGTCCCGTTCGCTGAGTTTGTTCCCAGACATGAATGGAGGGATTACCCGAGTTACCCGGAATGACTATCGTCAGTGTCTTCGTGACGACCATCCCTTAACTGCGATTTTCCTTTTTTTTAATCAGCTCGTCTATGTAGACAACGAATTTATCATGGTATTTCGTGCGGACGCTTGACCAGTGCTTCTCCACGAGTTGCTCGTCGACAAATGCGTCAATATCTTTTTTCCATCCGACGTAGATATCCTTATCCAGAAGTTCTCTTTCGGCTTGGAAGAAAATATTTTCATAAAAGACGAGCCACCAGATGATCATGCTCTTGTGCTGCTGCTTCTTGCCGTCGTACAAATTCTCCCATTGCTCTGCGGTTATTGCCCAGAGTTCCGCCATTTCTATGTTCTTAGCCATCTCCAGGGTGAACGGAGACGCAAGAGCGACCAGGGCCTGGGTGTTGGCAAAGCGGGCCAAATCAGTTTGTTGCTTTAATTGCTTTTCCTGCTTCCTCAATTGCTCTTCTTGTTTATTCAACTGTTTCCAAATGAGGTAAAGAGAGGCAGCAACCACGAGAAACTGAAAGACGGTCGACATGTGAGCGGCAGTTTCCCAGAACATAGGTTCTCCATTCCGCGTTAGCTGTGGCGATAGGCTGACGATCAGCTGAGGAGTGTTTACCGAGAAGAGTCTCGAGGCCGGGTTATACCAGTAGATCGACGTACTAATCTCGCCCTTGAGCAGGCTTGGGTTGCGGCCTTCATCGATTGATACGGTTTGAAAACCGCGCGCCTGTGGCTTGTCTGTGCTTTGTCGCTTAACCGCTAGAGGAGGGCAAAGATATAGCTTGGGGTGATCGTTATTTCCCTGGTAGCTCAGGTATAACTCGGGGCGCTGCTCATGGAGATGGCCCGCGAACAATCCCTTCACCCGGTCGGCTTTAGTAATCCTTGCCCAGGAGCTACGCAAGTCTCGGTCGATGAACCAGGAGGAGTCCATATACTCGGCACCCGTCACATCTACTTTCATCAATCGTTGGCCATGAAAATCACGAAGCTTGGTGTCGTCGGGCCAGTCGAGGTCGTTCCTGAGAAGATACGGATCATTCACTTCGGGAATATGATAAAAAATGTAAGCAAACCTAATGTCGCTGGTCAGGAGACTGGAAACTCGTCGAATCTCTGACTCCTGAGTACATCGAATCTTTCCTGCGTAAGAGCACTTATCCGGCTGGTCGCAACATTTTTCTACAGTTCCGCCCAAACGCAGGGCCTCGTTATTGTTCTTGAAGGAGGCATCGTTAAACCCGATGAATGCATATTCCTTCTTAACCCCCACCAGGTGCGGTTTCGGCGCGCCCTTCGCGCAGAGATCAACCACCTCTATTTGATACGGCTCCAGTTCGTTGTGCAGCGTTTGCATAAACTGATGGTAGTGGTCAATCGTGTCATCCATCTCGTTTATGAGATCGTTGTTGCCAGGCACGAACAGCCAAACTTTGACCTTTGAGGAAACAAGGATACTCGCCATTGCTTTCGCGTCTTGATCGATCCTGCTGGGGTCCACGTCACTCGCACTTTTGGCAATCTGCTCGATGCCAATATCACCGGTCACCACCACGAAGGCATATTTATTGGTGACATCCAGTTCATTGATTTTGGCCACAGCGTCGATCAGGATCTGCCTATTCTGTGACATTTCCTCTTCCGATTTATCGAATAGATGGGGATCCGTGAGTTGCACGAACCTGACTTGTGCCGTCGTATGCCCAACCAGGCAGGCATAAAGAAAAATAACAACGAGCAAGCACTGAGATTTGATCAGCAGCCTGCGGCTTCTATTGGAAGAGACCCTAATTGACTCTGGACGGACCCTCGCCGAGACGGCTGAGTCCGCCCTAACGCTCGAGCACATTTGACGTAAGCTACTCATCTGCTTCGGTTGATTGCCAGAACACGATTCTGCCTTTGGGTTCAGCACCTGTCAGTGCGAAGGCTGGGCGGGAAGAATGCGGCGTCATGTCGCAGGCTCTGGGACCAGCCTGTCTTTTCTTATCCGTTATCCTGAATCGAAACCGTTATCGGACCGTGGCTGGGATGCCGCTAACGGAATAGCAAAACCAAACGCGGTTGCGAGGACGGGCGAATAATAGTAGAAGTATTGCGCTGCGTCAATAAGTTTGCGCGCGGATGGTCGTCGTAACTTAGACAAGATGGCGAACATCCTTTGAGTGGGGTATTATCAGTTTCGTCAAGGCAATTGAATTTCAAAAGGGGCTTTCACGATGGTCACCGCAAAAGAACAGGTCGCCGAGCTGGTCAGTCGACAGCCTGACGACAGTTCATACGACGAAATCATCCGCGAGCTGGCGTTTGAACTGATGGTTCAGCGCGGCCTGAAGGATTCAGACGAAGGCCGTACAATTTCCAACGAAGAAATGCATCGCCGGATAAAGACTTGGCAGAAATAATCTGGACTCAGGAAGCCCAAACCTGGCTCAAAGATATTTACGACTACATCGCAGCTGATAATCCCAAAGCTGCCGCCCAAACGGTCAGCGGTATTTATCACCGAGCGCAACTGCTCAAACGAGACCCCGAAGCTGGTTACAAGTATAGGACAGCGGGTTTACGCGAAATTCGAATACTTCTCTACGGTCACTATCGAATCACTTACCTGATCAAAGCTGATAACAACATCGACATAGTGGGAGTGTTTCATGGTGCCCTGGATATCGATCGATATCTCGTCTAGCAGGCTATCGGTCTCTCGGAGGAAACTCGGTTATGAAACGTATCATCTTTCTGCTTTCGATACTGATGCTTCTCAGCGCTACCCTTTTTGCCCAAGTCAGAAACAACCCAGAAGTCAAAACGCCAACCATCGCCGAAAAAGTCGCCCCGATGGAAAAGTTTCCCGGCTACTTTCCTTTTTACTGGGACGCGAAGGCCGGAAAGATCTGGCTCGAGATCGATAAGTGGAATTCCGAGTTTCTTTATGTCGAGTCTCTGCCCGCCGGTCTCGGCTCAAACGACATCGGTTTGGACCGAGGGCAGCTTGGTCAATCGCACATCGTGCGTTTTGAACGCACCGGGCCAAAGGTCCTGCTAATCGCTTCCAACTATGGGTTTCGCGCCAACAGCGACGATGCGGATGAACGGCGCGCGGTCAAAGACGCTTTTGCAGAGTCGACTCTTTGGGGATTTGAAGTAACGGCGGAAGAAGGCGGGCGCGCGCTGGTTGACGCTACGGCTTTTTATCTACGTGACGCCCATCAGGTTCCCGGCACGCTGCAACGCAATCAACAAGGGGCTTTCCGTCTAGATCCGACGCGCTGCGCTTTCTTTCTGCCGAACACAAAGAATTTTTCGAAGAACACTGAAGTCGAAACCACGCTGACCTTCACCAGTGAAGGCGAGCCCGGCCCTTTGGTCCGGCAAGTCACACCAGTGCCGCAAGCCATTACTGTTCGAGAGCACGTCTCGTTTGTCGAGTTGCCGCCGCCGGGTTTCAAGCCGCGCGCAAACGATCCGCGCGCCGGTTACTCCGGAATTAGCTTCATGGACTTTGCCACGCCCATCAGCGAACCCATCACCAGGCACTACCTCAGCCATCATCGCCTGCAAAAGAAAGATCCGTCGGTCGCGATGAGCGATCCCGTCAAGCCGATCGTCTATTACGTCGATCGCGGCGCGCCGGAGCCGGTGCGTTCGGCTTTAATTGAAGGCGCGAGCTGGTGGAACCAGGCCTTCGAAGCCGCCGGTTACCGAAATGCATTTCGCGTTGAGCTGATGCCGGCCGGCGCGGATCCGATGGACGTGCGCTACAACGTGATCCAATGGGTGCATCGCTCGACGCGCGGCTGGTCGTATGGCAGTTCACTCCACGACCCCCGCACGGGCGAGATTATTCAAGGTCGAGTCAGCTTGGGCTCGCTGCGGGACCGGCAGGATTTTCTGATCGCCGAAGGCTTGTTGGCCCCTTACGAAAAAGGTAAATCGCAAACGGCGAAGATTATGGAGCAGGTCGTGCTCGCGCGCTTGCGGCAACTCGCGGCGCACGAAGTCGGCCACACGCTCGGCCTGCAACACAATTTCACCGCCAGCATCACAAATCGCGCCTCAGTCATGGATTATCCGGCGCCCTTGATAAAGCTCGGCGCTGACGGCATCCCTGACATCTCGGACGCTTACGCGCGTGGCATCGGCGATTGGGACAAGGTGACGATCGCCTACGGCTATCAGGATTTTCCCGCCGGTACAGATGAACAGGCTGCGCTCGACAAAATCCTGAGCGATGCTTTCAAACGCGGCTTGATGTATCTGACCGATCAGGATGCGCGTCCCGCCAGCGCCTCGAGTTCCGTCGCGCATCTTTGGGACAACGGGGCCAATGTCGTCGACGGGTTGGCGAATGTTATCAAGGTAAGGGCCGCGGCGCTCCGTCGCTTTGGCGAAAACAATATTCGCGAAGGCGCGCCGATGGCCACGCTCGAAGACGTGCTGGTGCCGCTCTACATGTATCACCGCTATCAGGTTGAAGCGGCCGCAAAACTGGTCGGAGGCGAGGACTACACCTTTAGTCTGCGTGGCAAGGGCGACACGAATCCGCAAATCATTTCACCGGAAGAGCAGCGACGCGCACTCAACGCCGTGCTCAATACTCTTAAGCCGGAATCACTGGCTCTGCCTGAGTCCGTGCTGCGTTTGATTCCGCCGCGGCCTCCGGGCTACCCGCGCACGCGCGAAGACTTTCGCATTCGCACGTATCCCAACTTTGACGCGCTCGCGCCGGCCGAAGCGTTTGCCGATCACGTCTGTGACTTTCTCTTGAATCAGGAACGCGCCGCGCGTTTGGTGGAATACCACGCCCGCGACTCGCGCTATCCTGGTTTTGATGAAGTCCTGGATAAGATTATCGCGTCGACATGGAAGGCGCCCGTGGGTGCGGGCTACAACGCGGAGATACAACACACCGTGAACATGGTCGTGCTGTTGGATCTGATGTCACTCGCTTCAGGCGAGCACGCATCGAACCAGGTTCGGGCCATCGCTGAATTCAGACTGGCACTGTTGAAGAGCTGGTTGATTCAGCAACAAGATCTTACACGCGACGAAAACCAGCGGGCGTTTCTCGCCCACGCCGTGGACCAGATCAAACATTTTCAGGAAGATCCGAAGAAAATGAATCTGACGAAGGCCAACGATCCACCCGACGGCCAGCCGATCGGCATGGATTGGTGGACGTTGTCGGATCGGGATTGGTGCGATTGGCGGTGAACGCCAGTTGTCATCGGTCACTATCAAATCGGTTATTTAATAAAGCCCGGACGAATTTCAGCGGGCCCTAATTGAGTTGAGCCCATAATAATTTGCAACGCATTGGTTCTTCCAGTTCTTTGCGTTGTGGTCGATCTCCAGTTCATCAAAGGGCGCGCCCAACCTTGACTCCACATCGTCCACAGCCGGAATTGTCACATCTCTTAACCCTTGAGCTTTCGCCGCGCGTAACTCACGATCTGACTGGTCCCACAGATTTGCACTGGCCCTGGCCAAAGGAACGAGTTTGAAGATTCGTCGTATGCTAAGCACCGGCGATGAGATAGCCAGGACAATCACCGCAGTAAGGCTGGCGGTCCGGATCCATGATGCGTAACGCGAAGTAGAAAGCCTCGGTGACAACGCCAATCCTGCCAGAAAACTCCAGCCGACCATGGTGAAAGCCAGGACGAATTGGGGAATGATGCGCGTGCGCCAGGCCGGATCGCCCGAAGTCCCGTAAACACCGGGAACAAAACTAATGAAGATCAGAAACAATGAAACAAGTGGCAAAGACACGAGAAGGATTCGAGTCATCCTGATATCCGGACCCGGGCGTTGTCGATTGAGTCGAAATAGATAATGTGCGATCACCATCGGAACCAGCAATAACCCAACAAGAGTCAGTGGCGACTGGTAGACCGTGCGCCCGACAAAACGAACTGTGTAATGGATCGAGAGCTTAGTCAGATTAATCAGGTCAGGCGGTGGCGGGAAAAAGCTCTGTCGGATCTTATTGCCGGGAGCCGCCACCACGACGGCTACTGACATTAGTGAGCCAGCCAAACCGGCAACCGTAAAAGGAAGTGAGACCCACAGCGATCGCCGAAACAATTTGAAAACGGCAAGGGCCGGCAGCAACAAGCAGCACGTTTGCATCACCACATAAGTTTCTGAGAACCCCCCAGCGAAAAAGGTGATGGCGAAACTTGCGATCACCAGTATCCAAATCGACCTCATCTGCAGCCGTCGCTTTGCTCCATAGACAACGACGCCAACATAAAGCGTCATGAATATCAAAGGCGCGGTATAAGTCAGCAAGCCAGTCTGCCAGTAGAAGGACTGGACGATGTGGTGTGCGCTGTTTAGAGTGGCGAAGATGATCAGTTCGGCGAGTATGGCCGACACCAAGAAAGCACGCGGCCATTGTGCGACCGTGGCGATCTGATAGATTGACCACACGCTCGCCGCCAGCCAGCATGTTAACGCGAACAACGGTAAGAACGGCACAATCGACGGACCGATGAGTTCAGCCACCGCCAGAAGAAAACTAAAAGAGAACCGGCCGGTCCAATCCCTGTACGATTCAATTTGTGGTTTGTAGAATCCGGCGGAGTTCGCATACGCGGCAGTGCAATAATCATCCGCCATGTATCTGGTGAAGTGGCCCAGGTAAACAAATGCCAGCAAGGCGCCGAGAAGAAGCACGACCAATAGCGCCAGAAAAATGTCCATCCCCGAAATGCGTTTGGTCATGAGCAGCGAGCGAAGCCGGATCACCAGAATGACTGTCGATCGTTTGAAGCTAGACGTTCCTATAACATTCACACAAGACGTTATCAAGGCCTGTTCAGACCCGGAGTTTCATCGGTCCTTCTCCGTCAACCAGGAAGTAGGACTGCAAGCTTTGAAAGCTGACTCGTTTGACTTAGAGTATCTTGCTATTATCGTCCACCGCGCGTGACGGTCACATGACGACTAACCTATACGACGAATTCCAGTGGCGTGGCATGCTTCACGAAGCCACGCCCGACCTACAGAAGATCCTCGTTGAGGAAAAGCTGACGGCTTACATTGGCTTTGATCCTTCGGCGGCCAGTCTGCATGTTGGATCGCTTCTGCCGGTGATGGGTCTGGCGCGCTTACAAAGGTTCGGGCACACGCCGATTGCGATCGCGGGCGGCGGGACCGGCTTGATCGGCGACCCGAGCGGAAAGACGAAGGAGCGTCAACTATTAGCGCCTGCTCAGGTCGAAGAGAACCTTGTCGGTATTAAAGAGCAGTTGAGCCGCTTTCTCGATTTCGACGCGCCGTCGAATCCGGCGCGTATAATCAATAACGCCGATTGGCTCGCTCCGATCTCGATGATGGAGTTCCTCCGCGACGTCGGAAAATATTTTACGGTCAATAATCTTCTGGCTAAAGAAGCTATCAAGAGGCGTTTGGAAACCGAAGAAGGAATTTCCTTTACTGAGTTCAGCTATCCATTGTTGCAAGCCTACGATTACCTGGTCCTCTATGACCGGCATGGTTGCACTCTGCAAATGGGCGGCAGCGATCAATGGGGAAACATTCTTGCCGGAATCGATCTGATTCGCCGCCTGCGCAGCGCGCGGGCGCACGGGCTGGTATTTCCGCTGGTCACTACCTCGGCCGGCGTGAAGTTCGGGAAGACCGAAGCCGGAGCAGTGTGGTTGGATCCTAAACTGACTTCGCCTTACCGGTTCTATCAGTTCTGGCTTAACACTGATGACCGCGACGCCATCATCTATTTGAAATTCTTCACGTGGCTATCGCAAGCAGAGATCGAGGAGTTGGCGGAAAGTGTTCGGACTGAGCCGGAGAAACGCCGGGCCCAGAGAGAGCTGGCTCGGCACGTGACCAAGCTGGTTCACGGCGACACGGAACTTGAGAAGGCTTTACGCGCGTCGGAAGTTCTGTTCGGCAAAGAGATCAGCGGCCTGGGTGTGCAGGAGATTCTCGACATCTTCGCTGACGTACCTTCGACGGAACTGGAAAAATCAAAGTTGGAGGGGAACGGTTTCACGATCGTCGATGCGTTGGTGGTCTCAGGCCTGGCGCCCTCGAAGGGCGAGGCCAAGCGTCTGGTGCAGGGCGGCGGCGTCTGTATGAACAATCGCCGAGTCAGCGATGCGCGGCAAACGATTTCTGGTTCAGAATTGATCGACGGCCAGGTTTTGGTCTTGCGCAAGGGAGCGAAGCATTACCACGTGATCAAGGTGATACAGAACCGCTCGCAGTAGCGAGCGGGTACCGCCTTCGATGACGCACTCCGTATTGAAAGAACCCGCTGCTACCGCGAGCGGTTCTGTACGGAGCCCTCCCTTACGGTCGGGCTAATGCCCCGCTTGGCTGACGAACGGAACAAGTCAGAGGCTGGATCAAGCCCCCGGGCTGAATCTCTGCAGCAGATACGTCGGTAGATCAGCTACCTTGACTCGCTCTTGCTCCCACGTATCCCGGTCGCGCACCGTGACGGCCTCGTCTTCCAGTGACTGGTGATCGACCGTTACGCAGAAAGGGGTTCCAATCTCGTCCTGCCGTGCGTATAGCTTTCCAATTCCACCGGTATCGTCGTAGACCGCGCGCACGATGGGTTGCAGTGAGCGTTTGATTGCTTTTGCCATACCGACGATCTCAGGTTTGTTTTTGGCCAAAGGCAGCACGGCCACTTTAATCGGAGCCATTGAATGATGGAGCTTTAGGATCACGCGGGTTTCGGCTTTGTCGTTTGTTTTTTCGGTATACGCGTCCATTAAGAGCGCGAGCACGGTGCGATTGACGCCGGCGGCGGGTTCGATCACGTAAGGGTAGAAACGCTGCTTGGTTTGCTCGTCAAAATACGAAAGGTCCTCTGTTGAATCCGGATTCAGGCGTTTTCCTTCAGCGTCTTCCGGTTTCTTTGAATGCGTGCGGAGATCAAAGTCTGTCCGATTAGCGATGCCCATCAGCTCGTCCCAGTTGCGCTCAGGGTCTTCGCGTTCCGGGAAAAACCGGTACTGAATATCGACAGTGCGCTTGGCATAGTGTGCCAGCTCTTCCTTCGGCTGTTCATAAAGCCGCAAATTGTCGGGTGAGATGCCGATGTTCTGAAACCATTGATGACAGGCGTCGATCCATTCCTGATGGGCTTCCTCATCCTCGCCCGGCCGCACAAAATATTCCATCTCCATCTGTTCGAACTCTCGCGTGCGAAAAATGAAATTGCCCGGCGTGACTTCGTTACGAAATGATTTGCCGATTTGCGCGACACCGAACGGCAGTTTGCGCCGGCTGGTGTTGAGTACGTTATGAAAATTTATGAAGATGCCCTGCGCAGTTTCCGGACGCAGATAGGCCAACGCGGTCGGATCGTCTTCGGCCACGGCCCCGAGTCTGGTTTGCAGCATCGTATTAAAGGCTCGGGGTTTGGTCCAATCATTAGCTCCACATGATGGGCAATCGCCCGGGGTGAATACCGACGTGCCATCTGGTGCTATCGAGACGAAGCTACCTACCTTGTCGGCGCGAAAGCGATTCTTGCACTTCCGGCAATCGACCAGCCAGTCGTGAAAGGTATCTTCATGACCGGAGTATTTCCAAACCAGACGGTTCAAGATGATCGAAGAGTCGAGCCCTTCGATGTCATCTCGTTCGTAAACCATCCACCGCCACCACGCTCGCTTAACGTTATTGACGAGTTCGATGCCCATCGGGCCGTAATCCCAGGCGCTCCCCAGACCGCCGTAGATTTCCGACGATGGATAGACAAAGCCGCGCCGTTTGGCGAGCGATACGATCGTTTCAATGCTTGGTGCAGACACTTGTTCTATGAATCCTGACCTTGGAATCGTATTTAAATTTGAAGCAGA
>Ga0137363_10001990_pt1 | contig 11987 bp, 5 predicted proteins | sample MadtaG_FD_104800 | JGI IMG/M metagenome (GOLD analysis project Ga0137363, IMG submission 104800) | Vadose zone soil microbial communities from Angelo Coast Range Reserve, California, USA - Mad1_115_16 metaG | ecosystem: Environmental > Terrestrial > Soil > Vadose zone | place: USA: California...
GGGCCGAGCCGCGATTGCAAGGTCATCCACTGTGGATTCGATCCCTTGTTTGTGCGCTATCCCATCCGCGGCTTTCCCTGCGACGTTGCGATCACCGGCAGCACGGTCGCGACCATCGCCGCATTGAGCGCGGCGCTCGAGGACGCCGTCGATGCTGAGACAGTTACGCGGCGCAGGCGCTCGATCAGCAAAGAGCGCGAGGCGCTGACGGCGACCCGGAAAACCGCGCTTGGTGCCGCCGCGCGCAAGATGCCGCTCGACCCTGCGTGGGTGAGCCACTGCATTGACCGCGCCAAGGATGCGCGCAGCATCGTGATCAACGAATACACGCTGTTCCCTGAATATTGCGCGTTCGAAGCTCCGGATCTCTATTTTGGCTCGAGTTCCGCGTCCGGTCTCGGTTGGGGCGCCGGCGCCGCGCTGGGCGCCAAGCTCGCGCGGCCGCAAGCCCAAGTCTTGGCCGTCCTCGGCGACGGCGCCTACATGTTCTCCAATCCCGCCGCCGCCCATCATGCATCCGCCTTGCACGATCTGCCGGTTCTTTTCGTCGTCATGAACAACGCCATGTGGGGCGCGGTCCAGCGCAGCACGCTTGCCATGTATCCGGATGGATTTGCCGCGAAGAGTAATAAACCATGCTTCGTCGGCCTTGGAAAATTGCCGGCGTTCGAGAAGATCTGTGAGGCGGCGGGCGGCTATGGCGAACGCGTCGAAGATCCGGGCGCCCTCCCCGACGCATTGCATCGCGCCTTGTCTGTCGTGGCAAATGAACGCCGGCAGGCGCTCCTAAACGTGATCTGCGGACCCGGCGGAACGGCGTGAAAGCTAAGAGCGCGCTGGGTCCAGATCAGTGACAGATGCTTGGCCGCGCCCAAGTCGGTCCGACTCGCAACGCGTGCCGCTCATCGCCGGCTAGTACAGCCCGCCGGTGCCGGTGCGGATCGCGCGATCGGCCTCGGGTGAGACAGCGAGGGGCCGCCCGTCGGCATCGCTCACGCCGATCACCGCATAGTTGTCGGGTGGCGCGGTGCCCGGTTTGAAGGCTTCGAGGATCACGCGCTGGTCACCGGGTCCTGCGCGCATGCCGGTCTTGGGATCAATGCGGATGAGCTTGATCCCGGGCGGCACGCGGAACGGTACGGCCGGCTTGTCGGCAAGCGCAACCTTCATGAAATCACGCACGATCGGCGCCGCCAGCACGCCGCCGGTGGCGCCGCGGCCGAGGTGGCGCGGCTTGTCGTAGCCGAGATAGACGCCGACCACGAGATCGGGCGAGAAGCCGATGAACCACGCATCCTTCTCGTCATTGGTGGTGCCGGTCTTGCCGGCGATCGGCTTGCCGACCTCCTTGACGACGGTCGCGGTGCCGCGCTGCACGACGCCCTCCATCATCGAGGTGATCTGGTAGGTCGTCATCGGATCGAGCACGCGCTCGCGCTTGTCGATCAATGTCGGCTCGTTCTGGTTCTCCCACTTTTCGGCCTCGCAGCCGCGGCATTCGCGCGAGTCGTGCTTGTAGATGGTGCGGCCGTAGCGGTCCTGGATGCGGTCGATCAGAGTCGGCTGGATCTTCCTGCCGCCGTTGTCGAACATGGCGTAAGCGCCGACCATGCGAAGCAGGGTGGTCTCGCCCGCGCCGAGCGCAAACGAGAGGTATGGCGGCAAACTGTCGTAGACACCGAAGCGCCGCGCGTATTCGCCGATCAGCGGCATGCCGATGTCCTGGGCGAGGCGCACTGTCATGACATTGCGCGACTGCTCTATGCCGAACCGCAGCGTCGATGGTCCGTAGTATTTCTTGGTATAGTTTTCCGGCGCCCAGATGCCGGTGCCGGTGTCGATCTCGATCGGCGCGTCGAGGACGACAGTCGAAGGTGTATAGCCATTGTCGAGGGCGGCGGCGTAGACGAACGGCTTGAACGAGGAGCCCGGTTGGCGCAGCGCCTGGGTGGCGCGGTTGAACTGGCTCTGGTCGTAGGAGAAGCCGCCGGCCATCGCCAGAACCCGTCCGGTCTGCGGATCCATCGCGACGATGGCGCCCGAGACTTCCGGCACCTGACGCACGCGGAACTGCCCGTCCTTGCCGGCAAACGGCTCGACATAGACGACGTCGCCCGGCGCGAGCACCTGCGATACCTTGGTCGGCGTCTTGCCACGCATCGGCCCGCTCGTCGGCCGCGCCCACTTTGCGCCTTCCAGCACAATCGTGCCGGTCTCGCGCTGCTTCGAGAGCGCGCCGCCCGGCTCGCGGGCGGGCTGCAAGCCGATGCGGGCGGATGCATCGTCGGCCTCCAGCACGACCGCGAGTCGCCACGGCGCAATGTCCGAGAGCGCCTTGACGTCGGCGAGCTTGACGCCCCAATCGCCTGCCGGATCGAGTTTCTGGATGGCGCCGCGATAGCCCTGCTGCTCGTCGAAATTTACGAACCCGTCGACGAGCACCTTGCGCGCCAGCACCTGCATCTTGGGATCGAGCGTAGTGCGCACCGACAGGCCGCCCTCGTAGAGCTTCTTTTCGGTGTAATTGTCGTAGATGTAGCGGCGGACTTCCTCGGCAAAATATTCAGCCGCGAAGATGTGTGCACCGGTCGGCCGCGGCGTGATCTTCAGGGGCTCCTTCTTGGCCTTCTCTGCGTCTTGCGCCGCGATGTAATGGTCCTCGGCCATGCGATCGATAACGTAATTGCGCCGCTCCAGCGCACGCTCGCGTTGACGGAACGGATGATAGTTGTTGGGAGCCTTGGGCAGCGCCGCGAGATAGGCCGCTTCCGCCACCGATAACTCGTGTACCGATTTATCGAAATAGAGGAGTGAGGCGGCAGCCACCCCATAGGCGCCCATGCCAAGATAAATCTCGTTGAGATAGAGCTCGAGTATTCTCTCCTTGGAGAAGGCGCGCTCTATCTTCATCGCCAGCAGCGCCTCCTTGATCTTGCGCGCGAAGGACAGCTCGTTTGTGAGCAGAAAATTCTTGGCGACCTGCTGGGTGATGGTGGAGGCGCCCTGCGGTCGCCGGCCGCTGCCGTATTGCTGGATATACAGCACCGCAGCGCGGGCGATCCCGGAGAAATCGATGCCGCCATGCTCGTAGAAATTCTTGTCCTCGGCGGCCACAAAGGCGTTGATGACGAGTTTCGGCACCGCTTGGACGGGAATGTAAAGTCGCCGCTCGCGCGCATATTCGGCAAGCAAGGAACCGTCGGCAGCGTGCACGCGCGTCATGACCGCAGGCTCGTAGTCCTGCAGCTGGGAATAGTCGGGAAGGGATTGAGAGTAGTGCCACAGCAAGCCGGCGGCTGCGGCGACGGCGACGATGAATATGATCGTTCCTGCCGCGAACAACAAACCGAGAAAGCGAAGGAACAATCTCATGCCCGAAGGCCCCCTGCCTCGAACCGCCCCGGTCGCAATATCAGACGATCACCCCTCGCCCGCCGGCTGCGATCGCCTCCCCCGAGATCCGCCCGCACCAGGTTCCCCGACTCCTTCCGCGCTCGATCCAGCGCAGTAAGTCGCGCTGTTTTATGTTGAAACTGAGGCTAAACAGGCCCGAATCCGGTCAATTCTGGCCGCTTCCCTGCCCATTTCCCGCCAACCGCGGGCTCAGGAAGGCGTCCACCGCGCGGATGATCGCGTCGGCAGTGTGCTCGCGCCATTCGGCCGAGATGAGGGCTTTCAAGTCGGCTTTGTTGGAGACATAGCCGAGTTCGACCAGCACCGAGGGCACGTCGGGTGCCTTGAGCACGACGAAGCTCGCCGACTTCAGCGGATGTTGGTGCAGCCGAGCGGCGCTCCTGAGCGTGCCCACGACCGTCTGGGCAAATTGCATTGAAAAGGTCTTGGTTTCGCGCCGGGCGAGATCGACGAGAATGTCAGCGACGTCCTTCTCCTCAGTCGAGAGGTCCAGCCCGGCGATCACGTCGGCTCGATTCTCGACTTCCGCGAGACGCGCCGCGCGGGCGTCGGAGGCCCTTTCCGACAGCGTGTAAACGGTCGCGCCTTGGGCATCGCCTTCCCTGCGCCGGAGCGCATCGGCATGGATCGAGATGAACAGGGCGGCCTGGCGCGTACGCGCGAACTGCACACGCTCGCGCAGCGCCACGAAAGTGTCGTCGGTGCGGGTCATGAGCACGCGGTACTTGCCGGTTTTTTCGATCTTGTCGCGCAGCCGCAGAGAAAACTCCAAGACGATGGTCTTCTCCATCTCTCCGCTCGCGGCCCGCGTCCCATTGTCAATGCCGCCGTGGCCGGGATCGATCACGATCAGCGGCCGGGAATCTCCATTGGGCTTAATCTCGACCGGCGCATCCGGCTTGCTCCTCTGCGGCGCCCCGCTGTCGAGCGCGAGGTTCCGCATGAAGGAGTCGCGGTCGGTCGCCGTAAGATGAAGCACAAGACGTGCCGGCTGATCGTTGATGGGATCGAGCACGAAGGCCATATCGACCTGAGCCGGCCGGGCAAGGTCGATGACCATGCGCGAGCCGCCCTGCATGACAAGCCCGAAACGGAACGCTTTGATCAGACCGCGGCCCATCTCTCCGGCCTGGGCCGGAAACTGGAAGGCGACCTGCGGCATGTCCATGACCACCCGATAGGGATTGGCGAGCGTGAAGGTGCGGATGTCGATCTTGCGGCTCAAATCGACGATCAGGCGGGTTTGTGTATCGTCCCCACCGAGCCGTACGTCGCTCGCCACCGGAAAATCGGCGGTCGCGCCTATCCGCGACCCGGATGCGCCGGTTCGCTCGGCCGCGGAAGCGCCGCCCAGGACCGTTGCGCCGAAGAGAAAAACCGAGATAGCCGCACGCACAGACATGGCTTTGTCGGCCCCTGCCAGACGGTCTTACTCCATTAAGGGGGCGCAGTTAACCCAAACCTAAGGTGCGCCGTCGCAGCCGCGCCGAAGCCCTCCGGCGCTCCCTTGCCATTGCCGACCGCCAGCCCTAATAAAGGGGTGCTGACGAGCTATAGTTCCGGTCGTGCCACGTTCGGACATCCGGCAGACCGCAAATACCGCTCCCTGACACGCGACGGGAGGGGATTTCGCGGAAAGATTTGGTCGGCGGCATCGCATGCGTGCGGGCCCGACGGATCAGCAAAGCCGATGTTCTTGTGGACACCGCCGCGGTTGTCGGTCGCATATGCCGCGCGTGATGCGAGGCGGCATATGCTCTCAAGCCGCTCTTCCGAGTCGAACTTCGTCAGCCAAGAGAACCAGGGGCTGCGCTTGCCAGCGTTGCCGCCCCGCATGGGCCAAAGGTCATGCTACGACTGCGCGTCGAGACCTCAACCGATTGCCGCCACAGCACCGTCGCCTCGCAGAGCGAGGCCATGACTGTGTCCGCGATCTCGGCGAGCTCGGTTGCCCGCCAAGCGTTGATCCCGCGCGCGCAGAACGATCATCATTTCACCCACCATCGGGCCGGTTTCCGGTCGCGCCGCGTTGCGCCGTCCATCTGGCGGCGAGCGGTGTGCCAGCCGGCCATCAAGAGATTGGTCAATGTCCAACAAAATGCTCGTCGATGCGACCCATCCGGAGGAAACCCGGGTGGTTGTTCTGCGCGGCAACCGTGTCGAAGAATTCGACTTCGAGTCTGCGAGCCGTAAACAACTTCGCGGCAATATCTATCTAGCCAAGGTCACACGGGTCGAACCGTCGCTGCAGGCTGCCTTTATCGACTACGGCGGGAATCGTCACGGATTTCTCGCCTTCAGCGAAATTCATCCCGACTATTACCAAATCCCCGTCGCCGATCGGCAGGCACTGATCGCTGAGGAGGAGCGCGCCCAGCGCGCCGCCGAGGCGGAGGCCGACCGCCGCGCCGGGCGCCGCGCCGCACGTTCCGAGCGCGCGAGCAACCGCTCGCCCGACGAGATCAAAAGCACGCCGATCGAGAGCGAAGGCGAAGCCGCGGCAACGGCGGCCGACGAAATGGGCCCCCTCGCCGACGCGACGGAAGGACTGGCGGCGGAAGCGGGCTCCCCGGCTGCCATCGCCGCCGAGCCAATTCCGCTCGAGCCCGCCGAGGACGCCAGTGCGTCCGCCGCCGAGGCGCCGATCCAACTCGCGCAGCTCGAATCAAACAGCGCGTCAGAACCGGTTCCGACCGATGGCCAACCACATCCGGAGGAGAGCCACGCTAATGAAACCGGCGAATTGGCTGCTGCAGCGCTGACGAGCGAGAACGAAGCCGGCGAACCAGCCGCAGCGGGCACCAACATCACCGAAGTCAACGGCGCTGGTCCCGAAGGGGAGGAGGAGGTTGTGGAATCGGTCGGCGGGGCCGATGCGCTGGAGGAGGTGCCCGAGCGCATGCCGCGGGCACGTCGGCAGTACAAGATCCAGGAGGTCATCAAGCGGCGTCAAGTGATGCTGGTGCAAGTGGTGAAGGAGGAGCGTGGCACGAAGGGCGCAGCGCTAACCACCTATCTTTCGCTTGCCGGCCGGTATTCGGTGCTGATGCCGAATACCGCGCGCGGTGGCGGCATCAGCCGCAAGATCACGAGCGCTGAAGATCGTCGGCGGCTGAAGGAGATCGCGCAAGAGCTAGAAGTGCCGGAAGGAATGGGCGTGATCCTGCGGACCGCCGGGGCGAGCCGCACCAAAACCGAGGTCAAACGCGATTTCGAATATCTGCTGCGACTGTGGGAGACGGTGCGGGACCTCACGCTCAAATCGACGGCGCCGACGCTCGTCTACGAGGAAGGCTCGCTCGTCAAGCGTTCGATTCGCGATCTCTACAACAAGGATGTCGAGGAGATCCTGGTCGCGGGGGAAGATGCCCACAGCGAGGCAAAAGAGTTCATGCGCATGCTCATGCCGAGCCATGCCAAGAACGTCAAACCCTACCGCGAGGCGCTGCCGATCTTCACCCGCTATGGCATAGAAAGCCAACTCGATGCGATGTTCACGCCGGTGATGCAGCTGCGTTCGGGCGGTTATATCGTGCTCAACCAGGCGGAAGCCCTAGTTGCGATCGACGTCAATTCAGGCCGCGCCACGCGCGAGCATCACATCGAGGATACTGCGCTCAAGACCAACCTCGAGGCGGCCGAGGAAATCGCCCGCCAGCTGCGCCTGCGCGATCTCGCTGGCTTGATCGTCATCGATTTCATCGACATGGACGAGAAGCGCAACAATCGCGCAGTGGAGCGGCGGTTGAAGGAATGCCTACGGCACGATCGCGCGCGCATCCAGGTCGGACACATCTCGCATTTCGGGCTGCTCGAAATGTCGCGCCAGCGCATCCGCTCGAGCGTGCTCGAGAGCTCGACTGAGAAATGCCCACACTGCGGCGGCACCGGCCACATACGATCGGTATCGTCGGTGGCGCTCCAACTGCTGCGTGCGCTCGACGAGATGCTGCTCAAGGGGGCAACGCATAATTTGAGCGTGCGCACACGCTCCGACATTGCGCTTTATCTCCTCAATCAAAAGCGCGCCCATCTGCGCACGCTTGAGGAGCGCTTCCGCATCGCCATTATGGTCAGTGCCGATGCGACCATTGGCGGGCAACTATCCTTCGTCATCGAAAAGGGCGAGCAGGTGCACAGCCCGGAGCAGGCAAGAGCGCTGGCACTGCAGCCGGCGACCGCAATGCCGATCGAGGAGCAGGAAGGGGAGACCGAAGAAGAGGAGGCATACGAGGACGAGTCATTACCGGAGGATGCTGCCGTCAGCGCCGCGGAAGAGGCGGCGCGCGAGGTGGATGAGACAGGGCCGGACCGCAAGCGGAGACGGCGGCGGCGCGGCCGTCGCGCTGGCGAAGGAAGAGTCGAGCAGGAGGACGAAGGATTGCCGCAGGAGGCGGCGGACTTCGCTCCTGCAACGGGTGACCACGACGTGCCCGCCCATGACGTCCCCTCTCATGACGTCCCCTCATTGGAGCAGCCGCGTGAAGCTGGTGCAGGCGACGGCGAACGACCGGTAGAGCCGCATCGCGACGGGGAGCGGCGACGGCGGCGGCGCGGGCGCCGTGGCGGCAGGCGCAATCGTCGCGATCGCGATGGCGAGAACTTCGCGGCGGAAGCTACCATCGAGCCAGAAGCCGTCCATGCGAGTTCCACAGACGAACCGAGCGGCGAAGCTGTGGCGCCTGCAGAAGTCGCCCCCGAACCCGAACCGCACGCCATGCCCCATGCCGGGGCGCCGAGCGAGGTGCCGCCGAGTATTGAGACCGCGTCGTACGAAGCGCAATCGGCGCCAAATGCACGGCTGCCCGACTCCGAAGCTGCAGCGCCCGAACCATCGCCGCGGCGCCGTTCGACTGTGCGCGAGCCGGCGCCGCAAGTATTGCGTGACGATGAAGGTCTTGCCCCGCCATCCTTCACGCCTCCCATACCTTCGATCGAGCCCGTCGTATCGAGTTCGGCGGAGGGCGAGACCAGTGATCGTCCGCGCCGTTCCGGTTGGTGGAGCAAGCGTGTGCTCGGGAAGAGCTAATCGCGTCCGCGCTTCAATTCGCGCCCGCCCGTCTGCGTCCCGCCCGCACGCGCCGACGGCTTGCGGTCGCATGACCGGAACTCGGCGATGAAAAGCGGCTGGGTCGAGAGCGAAGCGCAAGCGGCGGTTGACCGTTATGCCCGTAATGGTATCGCCCGTGACCTTGCTCTGCGCGTCTACACAACGCGCTTGCTCGGCCGCGATCCAAAACTGGTGCTGCATGGCGGGGGCAACACTTCGCTGAAGACCACGATGCCGGACCTTCTTGGCGAGGAGGTCGCGGTGTTGTGCGTCAAAGGCTCGGGCTCAGATATGGCAACGGTCGAGCCGCCGGACCTGCCCGCTGTGCGGCTCGACCGATTGCGCAAGCTGCGCACGCGCGCGGCACTGAGCGACGAGGAGATGGTGCGCATCCAGCGCGAGAGCCTGCTCGAGCCGACGGCGCCCAATCCATCGGTCGAGACGCTGTTGCACGCATTTCTACCCCACAAATTCGTCGATCACACCCATGCCAATGCGATCCTGAGCATCGTAGATCAGCCGGAGGGCGAGGCGATCTGCGCCGACGTCTACGACGGGCGCGTGGGCATCGTGCACTACGTGATGCCGGGATTCCTTCTCGCCAAGGCGGCAGCGGGAATCTACGACTCGCAGCCCGCGGTTGAGGGCCTGATCCTGCACAAACATGGCATTTTCACTTTTGGGCACAGCGCGCGCGAAGCCTATGAACGCATGATCGCGCTGGTCACGTTGGCCGAGGAGCGGCTGCAGAAGAAGCGTAATGCAGTGTTCGTGACGGCGCACTTGCCACAGGCGATCGCGCCGGTCACGGCGGTCGCACCCATCTTGCGCGGCGCATGCAGCCGCAAGGACGAAAGGATCGAAGGGGCGTGGCGTCATGTGATCCTCGATTTTCGCACCGGTCCCGGAATCCTCAATTTCGTCAATGGCGCGCAGCTCGCGCGCTACGGTCAGGCGGGCGTAGTAACGCCTGATCACACGATCCGCACCAAAAACTGGCCGCTCGTGACTGCCGCACCCGAACCCGACCGAATGGGCGACTTCAAGCGTGCGGTGCGTGCCGCGGTGAGCGCGTTCGTCCAGCGCTACCAGGCCTATTTCGCGCGCCAGAACGCCCGTGTCGGGGGAATCAAGCGCCCGCTCGACCCGCTACCTCGCGTGGCGCTCGTGCCGGGGCTCGGCCTGTTCGGTCTCGGACGATCGAAGAGGGCCGCCAGGGTCGCCGCCGATCTCGCGCAATGCGCGCTCGAGATCATCACCGATGCCGAGGCGATCGGCCGTTTCGAGTCGATCTCGGAAGACGAGATGTTCGACATGGAATATTGGTCGCTCGAACAAGCCAAGCTTGGGGTCGCGACGGAGAAGCCGCTCGCCGGCCAGATCGCCGTCATCACCGGCGGCGCCGGCACGATCGGTGCGGCGACCGCAAAGGCTTTTGCCGCGGCCGGCGCCGAGGTCGCGCTACTGGACGTTGACCAACGCGCGGCCGAGGAAAAGGCCAAGGCGATCGGAACAGCCGCGCTGGCCGTCAAATGCGACGTGACGAACACCATCTCCGTGACTGATGCTTTCGCTCAAGTGATCGAGGCTTTCGGCGGCGTTGATATCGTAGTGTCGAATGCCGGCGCGGCCTGGCAGGGTAGGATCGGCGAGGTCGACGAAGAGGTGCTGCGAAAGAGCTTCGAGGTGAATTTCTACGGCCACCAACGGGTGGCACAAGCAGCGGTCAAGGTGATGCTGGCGCAGGGCACCGGCGGTTGTCTTTTGTTCAACGTATCCAAGCAGGCCGTCAACCCGGGCGCGAATTTCGGTCCTTACGGACTTCCTAAGGCGGCGACGCTGTTCCTGGTGCGGCAATACGCCATCGACTACGGCGCAGACGGCATCCGCGCCAACGCAGTCAATGCCGATCGCATCCGCTCGGGATTGCTCACCGATGCGTTCATCGCAGAGCGCGCCAAGGCACGTGGCGTGAGCGAGAAGAATTATCTCAGCGGCAATCTGCTCGGCCGCGAAGTTACCGCGGAGGACGTCGCGCAGGCATTTCTGCATCAAGCCTTGGAATTGAAGACCACGGGCGATGTCACGACCGTCGACGGCGGCAATATTGCTGCTGCGTTACGATAGGGGAGAGCCCGGCAGGATTCGCATCTTGCGCCGACGAGGTTGTCTCCCCTACTCCGCTTCCTCGCGCGTTTCCCTTGCGCTCGCCCACCCAAAAATCCCGTACATGATCGCGAGCGGGAGCAGGAGACCCCACACGCCGGTCGCGACGTACGCCAAGGTGCCGACTGCCGTCCCGGCGAGGAAGCCGAGCAAGATCGGGAATAGCGCACCAAACCGACCGCGTGCCGCATCGTAAGCCACGGCAAGTGTGGCATCACCCGGCGCTCGACGCCGAGCTTGCCACGCGAGCAACAACTCCGTCGCATCTATGGCGATCTGAGTAGTGTTCGTTGTCATGACATTGGTCGAGGCGACGTTCTGCATGAGGAGACGCACCGTTGCGCTCTGGGTGCCCATGGCAAAGAGCCCAAGCAGGCTCGCCGCGGCCACGCTGAACGCGCCGGCATCCGCGAGTGGCGCTCCGATTAATACGACGAGGAGGAAGGCGGTCAGGACGGCACACTCCAAGCCCAATATCCACGGCAGCGGCGCTCGGCCGCGCCGCTCGAGCGTGACCGCGATGACGGTAGTCATCATGCCGGCGAGGAGGAAGATCGGGACCGCCAACACTTTCGTGAGCACGCCTTGCTCGTGCCGGACAGTGGCTGCGGTCATGAGCACGAAGCTGCCGGTGACCTGCGCCACAAAGAACCCGAACAGGGCCAGTACTGTGAAGCTATCGATGAACCCGGCGGTGAAGCTCAGGAGCGGCGGGACGATCGTCGGAAGGCGCCGCCGTGACGGAAGCAAGAGCTCGGTCATGGTCAATCTATTCAGTTCGACTGGGTCCAGAACTGTCCGCTTAGTCCCGCGCAAGCGCCAATTCGCTTCGACCAGCGCATGCAGGACCATTCAAACATCGCCGAAAGGCGCTCTGCCGGACGGGCGTCACGGCTTGAGCCAATTCGCTAAACGATCGACGGCTTCGTGCATCTCCCCCGCCGCACCCGCGTAGCAGAAACGAATGAAATGTCTGCCTTTGACCGGATCAAAATCGACGCCGGGGGTCGCGGCTACGTGCGTCTGCGCTAGCATGCGCTTCGCGAACTCGAAGCTGTCATCGCTGAAACGCGACACATCGGCGTAGAGATAGAAAGCGCCATCGACCGGAAGAAATTTATCGAAACCGGCGCGCGGCAAGCCTTCGAGCAGAATGCGGCGATTCTCCTCGTATCCATGCTTGACCGTCTCCATCTCGGCGCGCCCGTCGAATGCCGCCTCGGCCGCAATCTGTGAGAGGGTCGGGACCGAGACCGCGAGATTGCCTTGAAGCCGATCGAGCGGACGTACGAGCGGTTCCGGCACGACCATCCAGCCGATGCGCCAACCAGTCATGCAGAAATATTTCGAGAACGAA